>Ga0070733_10002222_pt1 | contig 14034 bp, 12 predicted proteins | sample Coa_R1_9_FD_66450 | JGI IMG/M metagenome (GOLD analysis project Ga0070733, IMG submission 66450) | Surface soil microbial communities from Centralia Pennsylvania, which are recovering from an underground coalmine fire - Coalmine... | ecosystem: Environmental > Terrestrial > Soil > Unclassified ... | reverse complement strand
TCTTGCCCCAGCAGCACCGAAAAAATGAGCGCGCGAGCATTGTCGTCCGTGGTGTATCCCTCTCGACGGTTCGGGGTCGTGAAAATCGAGTGCTGCAGCATTCCGGTGTCGTCGGTAAGGCGATGCAGGTGATTCAGCTTCAATTCCGGCAACTTGTCCAGCGATTTTTGAATCATGCTCGCCGAGAACTGGACTTTTGGGAACTCCATGCGGTCAGCGCGAACCCGCGCGAAACTTTCCATATATCCCTGCGCCACTCGTTTCCATACCATCTCCCGTGCGAACAGGTATGCGCGCTTGCGCATGGCGTGGCGGATCGCAGGAGTATCCAGGAGTTCGATCGTCTTATGCGCGATCGCGTCGGGATTCTGGAATGGGACCAGCGCGCCCCTGCGGTCGTCCAACAACTCGATCGCATGCCAATAAGGTGTGGAGATGATCGCCTTGCCCGCGCCGAGCGCGTAGGCGAGCGTTCCGGAGACAACCTGCGCCTCATGTCGGTAAGGAGTGATATAGATGTCAGCGGTGCCAATGAACTCGACCATCTCCTCTGGACTTACAAAACGATCGTGGAAGATCACTTGAGATTCCACTCCCATCTCCTTAGCTAATGCATGCAAACTGGCGCGATACTTCTCCCCTTCGCGACGGAGAATGTGGGGATGAGTGGCGCCGGCAACGATGTACGCAACGTTGATGTGCTTCGACAAGATTTGCGGCAACGCCCGAATCACGTTTTCGATCCCCTTATTCGGCGATAGCAGCCCGAACGTGAGCAGAACCGCTTTCCCCTCCACTCCAAAACGATCCTTGTAGAAGTTGGGGTCCAGAAATGGCAGGTCGGGAACTCCATGCGGCACCATGTCGATCTTGCTGCCAGGCACTTTGAAGATTTCCTGCAAGAACTGGGACGAGAGTTGACTCATGACAATGAGGCGGTCTGACAGTTCGGCGATCTCTTCCATCACCATCAATTGATTGGGATCCGGCTCGCGCAAAACCGTGTGGAGCGTGGTCACCACGGGCATTTTCAAGCCCCGTAGTAGATGCAGAATGTGGCTTCCCGCAGGACCACCGAAGATTCCATACTCGTGCTGCAGGCACACCATGTCGATGTTGTTGAAATTCAGGAATTCGGCCGCTTCCTGATACGACTTCATGTCGTCCTGGGCGAGCGACCATCGCACTCGCGCGGGATAATCGTAGCCCTCCTCGGTGTCGTTCACCGGAAGCGCCAATAGTCTAGCGGTCCCGTACTCTGCAGAAATGGCGCTGCATAGGTCCGTGGTAAACGTGGCGATTCCACAGTGTCGCGGAAGGTAGTTCCCGACCACGGCGATCCGGCTGGGCAGGGATGGCTTCGAGTGTGATCGGGCCCGAGGCGCCGCAGTCCCTTCCTGAACCAAGGGTCGCGGGCTGACCACTTCGAGCCCTCGCTTGGGAAAAATTGTGCTGGGCAACGACATTCGCTCCTAACTTGATGACAAGGTGGGGCCGAAAAGGTCCGCTTTTTTGCGGTTGCCCTGAGAGACCACCGGAGTTGGCTGAATTTTGTTTCTTCTCAGTATTCAACGAAGAAGGCCTTGCAAACTGGTCACTATTGACCATCTTGTTGGCGACGACGGGTGCATGGTGTGAGCATGAAAGCCAAACAAAAACTGGCCTTGGCGGTTCGTTGCCCTACGTGTGGCGCAAAACCGGGCGAAAAGTGTGAGCTGAGCACTGGCCTGCCCCGCACTGAGCCGCATCGAGACCGGCGTCTGGCGGGCTCTGAAAAATAAGTAGACGGCTCAGGCCAGCGCGGGTTCGGCGAGAGCTGGCAGAGTTGTCCGGAGCAGAAGTGCGCAAACAATCAGCATCGCTCATTTCCTCACGCGAATACTGTTCAGAATTGCTCACGGCGGAAACTATTTCGATGGGCACGATTTATGCGGCCCGAGCCGCATTCTGCCGACTATACTGACAGAAGATGAAACCAACCGGAGCAGTCAACAAAAACGGCGCATTCGACCCAGCCACCTTCCTCGCGACCATCGGTGACGGCAGGAAGATCCTGATTGTTCCGAAAAAGCAGTTGATATTTGCGCAAGGGGACGATGCTGACGCCGTCTTTTATGTTCAAAAAGGCAAAGTGCGGCTCACCGTGGTATCTCAGATCGGGAAGGAAGCGACGATCGCCATCGTGAACCAGGGGAACTTCTTTGGTGAAGGTTCGCTGGCAGGTCAACTTCTACGGATGGGTTCCGCTGCGGCTATGACCGATTGCGAGATTCTGCGTGTAGAGAAGAAGACCATGATGGAAGCCCTGCACCGCGAACCCGCGCTTTCTGAGATGTTCGTGGCCTATTTGCTGGGACGGAATATCCGTTACGAAGAGGATCTGGTCGACCAGTTGTTCAATTCCAGCGAAAAGCGCCTGGCTCGCGTCTTGCTATTGCTGGCTCATTTTGGCAAGGAAGGCATTCCGGAGACCGTGGTACCGAAGATCAGTCAGGAAACGCTGGCCGAGATGGTTGGCACAACCCGTTCGCGTGTGAGCTTCTTCATGAACCGATTCAGGAAGCTGGGGTTTATTCACTACGCTGGTGGCTCTGAAGGCGCTCTGCAGGTGCATAGTTCATTACTCAATGTCGTTCTCCACGACTAGAGTTCCGCACACCGCAACGTAAGTGGCTCGAATCCGGCTCTCTCACACCTTCTTCTCTAGTCTCCCGAAAGTCTTTGGCATACTTATGCCTCGCTTCTGCTGGAACCGTGAAAACTCTCCGGGCCGCGTGCCTGCGGTCCGCTTTCGTCTGATCGCGATAGTGTTCACCTGACCAAATCGTTCGAGTGCAGCCACGTGAGCAATTGTGAACAGCTAACGGAACGGGAAACGGAGATTATGAGGGGGCACTAAGAAACACTGCTGTCATCCCACCGCTCCTAGGAGGACTTATGTGGATTCTTTCAAAGCACGCCCGACAACGGGAATCGTTAATCTTGGAACGCACGGCAGAACTGCAAAACCTATCGCAGCGGCTGCTTCAAGCACAGGATGAGGAGAGGCGGAAGGTAGCGCGCGACCTGCACGACACCACAGGCCAAACCCTGGCCGCGCTAAAAATAAGCGTTTCGCTCCTCCAGGAAAACTGCAAAAAAGATTCGTCCACGTTGGCGGCAGTCTCTGACGTTAAACAACTGGCTGATCAGGCCATCGAAGAAATTCGAACGATGTCATACCTGTTGCATCCACCATTGTTGGACGAAGTAGGCTTTGCTTGTGCTGCGGAGTGGTACATCGAGGGATTCGCCAAGCGGAGCGGAATTAACGTAAAGGCAGACATCGCGAACTCGCGTGAACGCCTGCCGAAGAGGATGGAGGTCGCTCTCTTCCGTGTGCTACAGGAGAGCTTGACTAATGTACATCGCCACTCCAAAGCTTCGGATGCCAACGTCCGTTTTCATCATCAAGCGGAGGCTGTGATCCTGGAGATACGAGATTTCGGGCAAGGCATACCATCGGAACGGTTGCGCCTGCTCCGTGAAGTAGGTCCGGAAACAGGAGTCGGTCTTGCCGGAATGCGCGAGCGACTCCACGAACTGAATGGCAAGCTTGAAATAGAGTCGGACGAATCTGGAACCAACATGCGGGCCGTAGTTCCGCTCTGTGCATTGGCTCCATGTCAGTTGGACAATTACGGGCAAATTGCAGCATCTGGACAGGCTTGCCAATAGAGATCGGTGCCCGGCCTTCGGATCTCAAGTGCCTGGTCTTGGCCGACGGTAGATGACGAATTTCCCGCCGAAGGGGGGAGCGTCATGCCAGCCTACGGTTGCTCCTTGACGGACATGGGCCGGCTCTGCAGAAAGCCGATGATCAGTGGGCAATTTATTTGCAGGCCACCGTTGTAGCTGACGAAGCCCTTCTTCTTGAACCCGCTCATAAATTTGCTTACCCTTGCCCGGGTGGTCCCAACCATCTCCGCCAGGGTTGATTGGCTCACCTTCAGGGGGTACTCCGGCTTTGATTCCTTTGTTATCTGTGCAAACAGCAAAAGAACCCGCGCCAGTCGCCTTTCACTGAAATTGAAGAATTGATCTACCAAATCCTCCTCGATTCGAATAATCCTGGAGAGCAGATATTCAACAAAAAACGCCGCAAACTGCGGGTCTCGCTCGAGCGTGCGAATCGTGCTCTGCTTTTGCAGGCGAATGATATTGGACGGCCCAATCGATCTCGCCGTACAAATCCGCAGAGATTGCCCTCCCAGGGATCCCTCACCAAAAAAGCTGCCACGCTGCAGGAAGGCGATTATCGCTTTTTTGCGGCGAGAGGAAACCGCCGTAAGCTTTACCGTGCCGCTCTGAACGTAGAAAACAGCATCGGCGACATCCCCTTGAGAAAAAATGACTTCTTTGTCCTGGTAGTCGCGAACCGACATCCCGGCGTGGAATTTCTTGCGGAAAACTGCGAGACTGAAACCGTGGGTACGTTTACTTGCCATTCGGGACAGGGCAATCGTACCCACCAGAAGCCAAACTCGTCTAGATGTTCACAATTGAACAGGGTTCTGGACGAATGATCAGGGCACTCGGAAACTCTCCGAACCGCTTAACTGATAGACAGTATCGGGGCCAATTCCGCGGTCTACTCGGTTGCTCCAGTATCCTTGGGTGGATCGGCGCGCCAAACGTACATGTATTTCTCGTCGCTTGACGTTTCCACCGGGATGTTTTTCTCGCGGGTTACGCGGTTCAAAGCGGACCGAAGATTCTGCATCTTCTCCCCGTTCAAAGTGCTCAGCGGAATCTTGATCGCTTGCCTGGCGTTCAGCTGTGAAAGGTCGGAGAGAATATCCTTCACCGCCTTCCGATGTTTTCCTTTACGACCCTGCGGAACGTCGGACCGATTCATCGACTCATAGTGGGCGCCGTTTCCGTTTCCATTGCGTCCCATCGGTGGACCTCCCTTCCACACGAAAATCCTACCCGTACGCATCAAATCGTAGTGCAAAGAATCGTATCCTGCAACTGAAAATCTATGCGAACCTAGCGATTGCGGGCAATCTGATGTCTATGTATACACTAACGTTCTCATTTTCAATGAGATGTGCACTATTGCACACGGCTCGCCTCGCACTAAGACCTGCTAAGAGTTCACCCGTATGATTTGGGCCGCGCTAGCATGAGGAGCGGGTTGGGTGACGGAGACGCTCAGGAAATCATCAGGCTGGAAGCAATCGTCCTGGCGCTCTCTTGAGGGGGCGCCCAACCATGACTCCCGTCGCAATGGCCAATATAAAGCGCGAGTTCGACCCCAATACTTTCCTGGCGACGATCGGCACCGGAAGGAAGATCCTGGCTGTTCCGAAAAAGCGATCGATCTTCACCCAAGGCGAAGTCGCGGACGCCGTCTTCTATCTCCGAAAAGGCAAAGTTAGGCTCACCGTCGTATCGAAGGGCGGCAAGGAAGCGACCATCGGCATACTCAATGAGGGGAATTTCTTTGGCGAAGGCGTGCTGGCCGGTCAGGTTGTACGTATGGGCTCCGCGGCTGCAATGACGGATTGCGAGCTTCTGCGGGTGGAAAAGCGTGCGATGATGGATGCCCTCCACCGCGAACACACCTTTTCCGACTTGTTCGTGGCGCACTTGCTGGCGCGTAACATCCGCTACGAAGAGGACCTGGTCGACCATTTGTTCAACTCCAGCGAAAAGCGACTGGCCCGTCTGCTTCTATTGCTGGCTCATTTCGGCAAGGAGGGCATCCCTGAAACGGTCGTCCCCAAGATCGATCAGGAGACGCTGGCCGAAATGATAGGCACGACTCGTTCGCGAGTGAGTTTTTTTATGAACCGGTTCAGGAAATTGGGTTTCATCCACTATAACGGCGGCCTGCAGGTTCACAGCTCGCTGCTCAATGTCGTTCTCCACGACTAATGTCAGTTGGCAAAAAAAGGGCACCCTGAAAACTCAGGATGCCCAATGGCTATTCATTCCAAGTTTGAAACCGTGTTACTGCGGCTTCTCGTTCTGTTTCGGCTTTTCGTCTTTCGACTTCTTTTCTTCCGGCTTATTGGGCGCGGGTTGCGAGCGCTGTGGTTGTTGCGCTCGGGCTTCCGACGGAGGAGTCGTGCGCTTGGGCTGTGAACGCTCGCTCGGCGGTGGAGTCAGCGGCCGCTGAGCAGGTTCATTCCGGTTGGGCTCGGGCCGACTGTTCGGCTGGACGGTCGGCGAGCGGTTCGCCTCAGGCTGTCGCGCCGGCTGGGCTGTGGGCGGCCGGTTTGGTTCCGGCCGGTTGGGCTCCGAATGGTTCGCTCGTCCTGTTGGCGCACGGCTCGGCTCCGGCTGATTATTCGACGCAGGCCGGTCCGAGCGCCCGGCATTGTTCTCTGGACGCGCGGCCGGTGTATTGGCCGGCGGCTGAACCGCCGCGCGATTCACCGGCTCGTTATAGGGCGCCCCGGTTTGTTTCGCATGTACGGCGGCGTGGTCGCTGAACGCGCCAGGTTTAGGAGTGGCCGCGACTGCTGGCGTGCCATGATTCACGGACGCCCGCTGTTCGGGGTTGGTGCGCGCAGCCTGCTCATGTTGCGTCTGCGCGGCCACCTGCGGGATATGCCGCTCATGCGCGAACGACTCTTGCTGTGAAGTCGGCCGGGCGCTGATCCCACCATTACCGCCGTTGTAGCTAACGCGGTTCACGGTGGTGTTGATCACCGTCGTGTTGTAGACGTTATGAATGTTGGTGACATTCACGTTGCTGACCGAACGGTTGTAGTAGAACTGTCCGCCCTGCCAACGTCCACCTTGATAGCCGTCCCCGAAGTAGCCGTAGCCATAACTGACACCGCCGTAGAAACCTACCTGCTGGCCCCAGTAGCCGTCGTTGAAGACATACCCGTTGCCGCCCCAGCTCCAATACGCCGGGGTCCAGAGCAGGCCGGGTTCCGGAGCCATAACCCATGTGCCCGGCACCCAGTAGTAACCGTCGTCATCGCCGGCGTAGGCCCAATACCCGGGCGTCCAGAGATAACCATCGCCAGGACAAAGAGGTTGCTCATAGACCGGTAATTCCGGCGGGGCGAATGAGATGGAAACGCTGATTTGCGCGTAAGCTGCCGCCGACATGGCGAACAGTACGAGCGCGAACAACGGCGAACAAATGGAACGGATGATACTCATTGTGATTCCTTTTTTTGCCCGATGATCCTTCGCGTGCCCGGTAAGACTCTGCTGCTGCGGGCTGCGCTGGGGAGAGGCACAGTTTCTGAACCAGATGGAAAGAACATTCTGTCTCGTCCGCAAATGGTCTGATAGAGACCTTCGCACTTTCGACAGGTCGCAATCTGAGCAAGAAAGCTCAGTTCGCTATGACCTTCCTGAAGTCGGGCAAATAAATAAGGACCAGACTCGTATGAGTCCGGCCCCGGAGTTACTGCGTTGGAACTATTGAAGTGCTCGGTCGTGAGGGTCCGAATGGTCGTTGTTTCGCCACTAACCCATGACCGAGCGTCCAGTGGTTTCTAACTGGTAAGCAACAGTACCTTGTTATCGGTTTGAATGACTGTTCAATTTCGCACAGTACTCGAAATAGAATTAAGCAATACTTAACATCGGTCGTAGTAAAGACGTTCGTTAGTAAAGGCGGTACTGCATGACCCCCACCGAATCGACCGTTTCACATATACATCGAGTGTTGCTTGTGGATGACGATGACGCCGTCCGCACCATGATGAATGCGACCCTCGAGCGCAAGGGATTTGAGGTCGTTCCCGCCGCCAACGTGACCGAAGCTCTTAGGCTTATTGCTACTGAAAGCTTCGACGTGCTCGTGACTGACCTGCACATGCCGAACCCCGGCGACGGGTTCACGGTGGTCACTGCCATGCGCCACTCCCAACCGAATGCGCTTACGCTGCTGGTCAGCGGCTATCCCGACGTGCAGAGCGCCATGGCCGCGATCCTTCTGGAAGCGGACGAAATCATCGTGAAGCCCTTCGAGGTCGCGAAATTCGCCGACCTCATCCGCGACAAAATGCTTTCCCGCAGTCCTGCTGCACGGGTCGAAAAAGAAAGAGTTGGAGTGATCCTGCGGCGGTGCCTTTCAACCATTGTTGCAGCGTGGCTAGTGCGGGCGAAACAAAGTAAGGAACTGAGTTGGCTTCCCCTCAGTGATGATGAACGTACTGGACATCTGGCCAAGCTGGTCGAAGACTTAGCCGTACGTCTAACCAAGGGTATAGCTTCTGCCAACACGCAGACTGATGCCAGCTATTCCGCATCTGCCGCCGCCCACGGCGAGTTGCGATATCTGCAGGGCTACACCCCCGCAATGCTGGTGCATGAATCACGAATATTGCAGGTAACGATTTTCGGGACTCTGCAGAACAATCTGAACCATCTCGATTTCAGCTTGCTGCTGCCAGACGTTATGACCATCGCGGACGAAGTCGATTCTCAATTGACCCAGGCGATGGACAGCTACATGAAAGTCATGCGAAGAGCAGCTGCCTAGCGACCGTTATGGTCGCACCGTTAGCGCAGCAATCGCACAATGTCGCCGGCGCGCACATCATTTGCGACCACTGCTCAATGCAGTTTCGCACGGTTGAGAGCCTCCACGAAAGCTGCCGTCGGAAGGCGACCGTCCGTCGCACCTACTGGCTCCCATGCAATCGGCAACAGATGACGAGCTCGCGCTGGTTCGCTGGCATGGGCTTGACGATGGCCGCACGACAGGCAGACTGGGATTCCCAATGTCCTTATGTCAGTCTCTTTTGATATTTCGCTCTCCCGAACCGTAGTCAAGCCGGCGATAACCGGGCCAGCGCAGGCGTCGCAAGGAAAAGCCGAGAGGTGAAGGTAGTGTTTTTTCATTGAGGTTCCCTCAAACGATCCCAAACGATAAAGAGCTATGCAATCGATGCTAAGGTTTCGAGCTTGAGATGTCTGATCACAATTGCTCTGATCTGCCGTGCGGCCTGGGAGCTTCCCGGCGTAACTGCGCGGTGAGCAATTTTGGACAGAACTGTGGGGCGCCCTGCATATATACCTGACTGTGATGGCAACCAACAGCACCCTGCTCTGTATCCACCGCGATCCAGCTCAACTAACGCTGTTGGAGGAAAACGGATACGAGCTTGTCACCGCCAGCAACGCTCGCGATGGTCTGCTCCTTTTGAGGACGCGGCCTGTGGATGCAATCGTGCTCGAATACCATCTGGGACTGCTGGACGGCGCAGTCGTCGCCGCTGAGATCAGGAAGGTCAAACCACAACTCCCCATCGTGATGCTGACCGATCACCTGGAATTGCCGGAGGGAGCACTCAAGTCCGTTGATGCTCTCGTGACTAAGGCCGACGGCGCCCACTTTCTATGGGCGACCGTTCACTTTATCTTGAATGTGAAGCCCAATCCACGCGAGCAAGCAACTCTGAGATCACAAGTGCCGATACGGCATCGTCGTCCCGAACTAGCAGCGCGTAGGTGGTAGCGTACTGCACCACAGGATCGGGGGCGTTCGCATTTCTCCCCAAGAGTGAGGAGAACCACTCTCGATCAGAACCTGCTTCTGATCAGGTCAATATTCTCTTTCTATCCTTGCTTCGCTTCTATCCTCTCAAGAGAAACGGCGCTGAGCGACTTCCCGCACTCCAGGCAAACTCGCTTGGCTCGTGGCGTGATCAGGCCGCAAAACGGACACATCCTTTGTAATCGACCTTCTTCCCTCCGCGGCTTAAAGATCGCCAGCAATTTTCCAAGGAATTCCCGCAGAGAAGCGAGGCGCCGGCGGAGCGGAGGACGATACGGTTCCATTCGATTTCACCTTTGCGGGGATTCCTGCAGATTGCGCGAGTCTCCGACAATCAAAACGATGACAGAAGCAAGGGCTGTGATTCTGTACAGGATTGCTCACATTCAACCTGATTCTTCAATCAGCCATTGCGGAGCGGTCGATCTGGGCTGTTTGAGAACTGAGCAATTCAGACCAGCTATCGCTTTCTACCTGAGCGATCATGATTACAGAGACGAGCACTTCTTCTCTCTCTTTCAGGTCCTCTGAACTAAGTCAGCTATCTGAAGCTCTCTCCTCTTAGTTCGGCAGTCCTAAAGGAAAACTCTCATGAAGAAAACAATGTCACTGCTGTTGATGAGCGCCGTTGGTATGTTTGGAACGTACGCGTTTGCTAGTTCGGCACGCGAGGATTCGGTGGACCGCCTGCAACGGTCCGTAACCGTTCTGCACGCGATCATGTCAACACCGGATAAAGGAATCCCGGAAGAAGTACTGAGCAATGCAAAGTGCATTCTGGTAATACCGGACCTGATCAAAGGTGGTTTCGTTTTTGGTGGCAAACACGGACGCGGCGTGGCCACGTGCCGCACAGCTGAAGGCTGGAGCGCACCGGCTTTCGTCTCAGTTGGCGGAGGAAGCTGGGGATTGCAGATCGGGATCGAAGACGTAGATCTGGTCATGCTGGTCATGAACGACCAGGGTCTGCAGCATCTTCTGTCCAGCAAGTTTGAACTCACGGGCGAGGGATCGGTTGCCGCAGGGCCGGTCGGTCGGCACGCTTCCGCCGGAACTGACTGGAAGATGAACACCGAAATGCTGACGTACTCGCGCTCCAAGGGCGTTTTCGCTGGCCTGACGTTGGAAGGCGCGGTAGTCGAGCAGGACAACGACTCTACTCACGCCATTTACGGCAAGCACATGATGTTCCGCAGCATTCTTTCGGGCAAAGCAACGACTCCGGCCAGCGCGGACGCATTCATCAAAGCAGTGTCCGAAGCAGGGCAACAAGCGAAGATTGCCGAAGCAAAAGAAGGCACGAAATAGTTGCTCCAGGAGCCTGTCGTAAAGATGGCTTATGGCTGGCCGGAACTCGTCGCGGTTCCGGCCAGTGCAACGAAAGCTGTGGGGGAATCGTGGGTAGTAATCTTCAAGAAGGTGAACAAGATGAAAACTAGTCTCCGGAAACATCTTTGGGCACAGGTAGCCAGCCTTAGTCTCTGCCTCTCTCCCATTCTAGTCATGGCTCAGTCGACCGAAGTCGGCCAAAATGTGGAAGCCTGCAAAGCTGGCCGCGAAGCTTGCGATCAATCCAAGTTGAGTGCCGCGCAATTGGCGGAGGTGGCCCTTTCCGCTCACGGGCGTAATGTTGCGAGCTGCAGAAATGGATACGATTCCTGTGATCGCTCAAAACTCTCTGAACCGGAAACTATTGCATTGGACTTAGCGAATCACCAGCGCAATGTGACTGACTGCAACGACGGAATGCAGTCTTGCGACCGCTCCAAGCTGACCCTCTCTGAAGCTCACGAAATGGCGACAGCGGAGAAGCAGCGGAATCTTGCTGCCTGCAAGGACGGGACGGGTGCTTGCGATCGCTCCAAACTGACGCTGGCTGAGGCTACGGAAGTGAATATTGCCCGGGTCCAGCTCAATGTATCCGATTGTGAGAACGGTTCTGGGCAGTGTGATCACGGGCAGTTATCCCCTTCGCAAAGCAAGGAGACGACCGCTGCCGAAAACCAGCGCAACGCGCAGAATTGCAGCAACGGCTGGAACGAGTGTGACCATTCCAAACTCACTCCGTTGCAAGCAAAGCAGACAGCCTACTTAGAACACCAGCATAATCTAGCGGCATGCAAAGACGGACAGGAAACGTGTGACTACACAAGACTGACTGCTCCAGAATCCAAGACACTGGCGGACGCCGAGCACAAACGCAATTATGCGGCTTGTCTGAAAGGTTACGGCTATTGCGACACTTCTCGACTTACCGTCGAGGAGAGCCGTTCTCTTCAATCTAACGGCCATTAACTTGGGCATAGCAAGCAACAAGAAATCTCAGCGGCACGGAGCTTATGATTCAACGACAGTGTCCGGCGTGTAGGAGCGAATTAGTTCGTGCCAGGCTTCCCGATCGCCAACCTGCCCCTGGAATCGCGATAGGTCCGCCTCCGGGTTGGCGCTGCAGCGTCTGCGGACTCGGGTTCACTACGGATCAGGTCCGCGATAGCAAACGCGCAAAATCCGCTGCGCGTTGAGCAAGAATAGTTTCGTCCAGCCATCAGGAAACACAATCTCCAGATTTGAGATTTCGGCCAGCCGGCTTGCCATCCCAAGGAATAGGCGAGGTTGACATAGCGTTCATAATAATGTACATTAACTATGTTAGCGACCATTATTCTGGACATTAAATATGAGGACCAGCCGATCATCGGTCGTAATGCCCCTCCCGGTGAGGCATGCTCTGCGAAAGCTCGGCCGCGACCTCCGTGACGCCCGTCGGCGGCGGCGCATCCCGGCGGCCATCGCGGCGCAGCGTGCCTCGATCAGCCGCACGACCCTCGTCAAGATTGAAAAGGGCGATCCCGGCGTCGCGATCGGGATATACGCCACGGTCCTTTTTGTGCTGGGCATGGCGGACCGGCTGGGCGATCTCGCCGCGCCGAAGAACGATCCCGTGGGCCTGCAGCTCGAAGAAGAAAACCTGCCGCAACGGATTCGCGTGGCGCGCAGCCCGAAACGCGCGAAAGACAAGTGATGGACAGAGAGGCTCTCGTTTATGTGGATCTCGACGGCGTCCCGCATCTCATGGGGCGTCTGTGGGCTCGTACGCGCAAGAACAAGGAAAGCGCCACCTTCGAATACGACAAGACATGGCTGGAAAATCCCGCGCGATTCTCTCTGGAGCCGGCCCTGCAGGTTGGTCCCGGCCCGTTTCACACGCCGGCAGACACGCCCATGTTCGGCGCCATCGGCGACTCCGCGCCCGACCGTTGGGGGCGGGCGCTCATGCGCCGCATGGAACGCAGGCGCGCGGAGCGCGAAGGCGGGCCATCGCGCACGCTCCAGGAAATCGACTTCCTGCTGCTGGTGGACGACGAGGCTCGTCAGGGCGCGCTGCGCTTTGCGGAAAAAGAAGGCGGACCCTTCCTGCGGGAGGAGGGAGTCAAGCGCATCCCCCCGCTGATCGAGCTTCCGAAACTGCTCTCCGCGGCGGAACAGGTGATGGAAGAAAAAGAGACCGATGAGGAACTGCGGATGCTGTTCGCGCCCGGCTCCTCTCTTGGCGGCGCGAGGCCCAAGGCTTCCGTCAAGGAAAACGACGGCCATCTCGCCATCGCGAAATTCCCACGCAAGGACGATGAAATCAACACGGTGGTCTGGGAGGCGGTCGCACTGTCCCTCGCGCAGAAATCTGGCATTCCTATTCCCCAATCCCGTGTCGAAAACATCGCCGGCAAGTCTGTACTCCTCCTGGGGCGCTTCGACCGCGACGGCGAACGGCGTATCCCGTTCCTCTCCGCGATGAGCATGCTCGGATCGAAAGGCAGAGAAACCCGAAGCTATCTGGAAATTGTTGACGCGCTGCGCCAGCACGGGGCTGCACCGCAAGCCGACATGGAAGCGCTGTGGCGGCGGCTGGTTTTCAACATACTGATCTCGAACACCGACGACCACCTGCGCAATCACGGTTTTCTGTACGAAGGCCAGGCGGGCTGGCGCCTGTCGCCCGCTTACGACCTCAACCCGGTACCCACCGACATCAAGCCGCGCATTCTCAGCACGGCAATCAATGAGGATGACAACACGGCTTCACTCGCACTGGCGATGGAGGTGGCGGGATATTTCGAACTGGACGCTGGCAAGGCCCGCGAAATTGCCGCACACGTCGGTAAGGCCGTCTCCAAGTGGCGCGACGAAGCCGCACGGCATCATCTCGCCAAGGGCGAAATCGACCGCATGGCGTCGGCATTTGAGCATGATGATCTGAAAGCGGCTCTCGCAGCGCGGTAGTAGATCGCCTCCGACAGCGTTTCGTGCACTGTCTCGACGTGTAAGAGGGCAATTGCCATTAAGAGTGGTTCGGTTCGGGGCGGAGCCCGGTTCGTGGAACTAGAAATCTGACATCCCCGGATAGCGGAATAATAAGCCGAGGCGCAAAGGCCAGTGTCAAGGCTCTTCGACCGCGAACGCGGCGCGCGAAGCGCGGCCTTGACACTGGCCGGGCCTCGGCTATGCTCTGGCTATCCGGG
>Ga0070733_10002221_pt1 | contig 14040 bp, 9 predicted proteins | sample Coa_R1_9_FD_66450 | JGI IMG/M metagenome (GOLD analysis project Ga0070733, IMG submission 66450) | Surface soil microbial communities from Centralia Pennsylvania, which are recovering from an underground coalmine fire - Coalmine... | ecosystem: Environmental > Terrestrial > Soil > Unclassified ... | reverse complement strand
TACCGATTAGTGTCACTCGTGAAGCACCCCTCCATTCCCGACATGCCATAACCGAGAACGTCGTTCTGCATTTTGAAGCCTGAGTCTCTTCCGCACCGCGATCCGCAATCCGCGATCCTCTTCGCCATTTTCGTAAGCGGCGGTCTACTGTCGTTAGCAACCTCACAACGTGTCCAGGGCTTTGCATCGAGCCGGGCAAGCTGCTGAGGGCAGAAAAAGCAGGTTCCTCGTCCCGTTGGTTCATCTCCGGGGCCCTTCGGGGTCAGACGGCTTCAGCGGAAGCGGCGGCGGAGCCAGGCAATGGCGAGGCGATTCACTTCGTCGGGGAACTCCTGCTGCACCCAATGGCCGGCGCGGGGGACCATCTGGATTTCGAGGTCGTCGCAGACGTCGCGCATCGGCTCGGCGAGCGACGGTGGCAGCACGAAATCCCATTCGGCGGTGATCATCAGGCTGGGGACGGTGATGCGTTGCTTGCCGCGTCCGGGCAGCAGGCCGGAATTGCGGTCCATGTTGCGATACCAGTTGATGCCGCCGCGGAAGCCGGTGCGCTCGAACGTGCTCACGTAGAACGCGAACTCTTCGTCGGTCAGGAGCGGCTCCCCCCAGAGCGGTATTTCCTGCACGCGGCGGAACGGATTCATGTCGGGGACGATTCCGGCTTCCATCGTCCGCTTCATGATTTCCGCAGGCGAAAGGTTGCGGCGCATGAATTTTTCGAAAACAAGCCGCGTGTGCTGGTCGAGAAAATTTTCGGCGACGCCGGGCTGCTGGAACCACAGAAAGTAGTGGCGCGTGTCGTCGCCCCAGGTTTCGCGCAGCGAGCTCATTCTCGGAAACGCGCGGTAGGGCGTGCAGAGGCTGATCACGCCGGCGGTGCGCTCCGGATGCAGCAGGGGCATGGCCCACGCAACGGCGCCGCCCCAATCGTGGCCGAGAAAAACGGCGCGGTCGATTCCGAGCGCGTCGAGAAGTGCGGCGATATCGCCCGCGAGATGGACGATGTCGTAGTCTTCGATGTTCGCGGGGATGTCGCTCGAGCCGAAGCCGCGCTGGTCGGGAGCGATGGTGCGAAAGCCCGTCTGCGCGAGCGCGGGAATCTGGTAGCGCCAGGAGAACGCAAGCTCCGGAAAGCCGTGAAGGAGGACGACAGGGAAGCCGCTGCCTTGTTCGTGGACGGAGAGCGCGATCGCCTCGCGCGCGCCATGCTGCGGAAGCTGAATTTTTTTCGCGGGGGGAAATTGCAACATGCAAAACTCCTGGGCATCCCAGGTGACTGGGGAGAGATCCCTCGACTCGTCCGCCGCGCGGCGGACTCGCTCAGGATGACAATCCTCGTCGGATTGTCAGCGGTGGCGGCCGACGTGGTCGAGCTTGTACTCGCCGACCTTGCGGCCGAGCGTGTTGCGATGAATGCCGAGAACTTTCGCGGCGCGAGTTTGGTTGCCGTTCAGGCGTTCCAGCACGCGGCGGATGAATTTCTTCTCGAACTCGGTCACGGCTTCCGGCAGCAGGATGCCGCGCTCCACCATCGTTCCGACCAACGATTCCAGTTGATCTCTCATGTTTGCACGCTCCGCGGCGCGGCTCAGAAGATGAAGAGGCCGCGCCGAGTCAGTCGAGTGAGTGGCCGGTGACGCGCTGATAGGCTTCCCTGTACTTCTCCCGCGTGCCGGCGACGACGTCCGGGGGCAACGCGGGCGCGGGCGGCTGCTTATTCCAGCCGATGCGCTCGAGATAATCGCGGACGAATTGCTTGTCGAACGACGGCTGCGCCTGGCCCGGAGAATATTGATCCGCGGGCCAGAAACGCGAGGAGTCGGGGGTTAAAGCTTCGTCGATCCAGATGAGATCGCGGCCGATAAGGCCGAATTCGAATTTCGTGTCGGCAATGATGATGCCGCGCGCGGCCGCGTGCTCCGCGGCGCGCTTGTAGATGGTGATGCTGGTGTCCTTGAGTTTCTCAGCAAGCGGACGGCCAATCGAAGAGACCGTCTGCTCGAAAGAAATGTTTTCGTCGTGGCCGATGGTGGCCTTCGTGGACGGCGTGAAGATCGGTTCCGGGAGGCGGTCCGATTCGCGCAAGCCCGGCGGAAGAGAAATTCCGCAGATCGCGCCCGTCTTCTGATAATCCTTCCAGCCGGAGCCGGAAATGTAGCCGCGCACAACGCATTCGATGGGCAGAGGCTCGGTGCGGCGAACGAGCATGGCTCGCCCTTCGAGAGCGGAGGCGTAAGGCGCCAGCTCGCCGATGAAATCCTTCGAGGCGATGACGTGGTGGGGAACGATGTCCGCGAGCTTCTCAAACCAAAACAGGGAAAGCTGCGTGAGGACGCGTCCCTTATCGGGAATGGGAGTGGGAAGCACGACATCGAACGCGGAGAGGCGGTCCGTGGCGACGATCAGCAGGCGATCGCCGACTTCGTAGATGTCACGAACCTTCCCGCGGCCGCGGAGTTTCAGCCCGGGGAAATCTGTTTGCGATATGACAGCGCTCATATGGGGAGAAGCCACGGAAAATTGTTCCTCGCTGAGAGGCGGGTATTCTAGCGCAGGGCAGCGAGTTGTCAACGGGTAAGAAAAGCGGTATGTGAAAAACTTTTTGGCGCGTGGAAGGCGCCGAAACATTCCGGTGAAGAGGCGGCGCTACGCGGCGTTGGTGGCAGCTTTGGACGAGGTGGCGGCTTCGGCGTCCTCCCACTTGACGGAGACAAGTTTCGACACGCCGGGCTCCTGCATCGTCACGCCATACATGACGGAGCCCATTTCCATGGTCTTGCGATTGTGCGTGACGACGATGAACTGCGTCTGGCCGCACATTTCCGCGAGCATTTTGTTGAAGCGGCCGACGTTGGCTTCGTCGAGCGGGGCATCCACTTCGTCGAGGATGCAGAACGGGCTCGGCTGGAAGCGGAACACGGCGATCAGCAGGGCGAGCGCGGTCAATGCCTTTTCGCCGCCGGAGAGCAGAAGAATGTTTTGGAGACGCTTGCCGGGAGGCTGCGCGACGATATCAATGCCCGCTTCGCCGGAACTGTCCGGCTCGCCGAGGCGCATCTCGCCGGTTCCGCCGCCGAAGAGTGTCTGGAACGCGACGGCGAAATGGCGGTTGATGACGTTGAAAGCCTCCTCGAATTTCTGGCGCGAGACCTGGTCCAGCTCGTTGATGGTGAGCTGGGTATTCTCGATGGACTGCACCAAATCGTCGCGCTCGCGGCGCAGGAATCCTTCGCGCTGCTCGCATTCCTGGAATTCCTCGAGGGCCATCATGTTCACCGGGCCCATAGCTTCGACGCGCGCTTTCATCTCGTTGTAATTGGTTTCCGCGGCGACGAGCTCTTCGCCGATGAGACGATTGGCCTGCTGCGCCATCAGCTCTTCGGGCTGCGCGTTGAGTTCGGAGACGCACGTCTTGCGGAGATAATCGCGGTCGGCATCGTTGCGCGCTTTTTCGATCTGGCGCTGGCCGCGCTCGGAGCGAAGCTCGTCGAGCGACTGGCGTTTTCCGCGGAGGTCCTCATCAAGCTGAGCCGCGCGGGCGCGCGCCTGGTCCCATTCTTTTTCGAACGCAGCTTTTTGTTCATCGAGGCGGAGCTTTTCCTTGCGCAACTCATCCACCTGCTGCGAAAGCTGCTCGCACGAAGACTCGATCTCCGATTTCTCCCGCGCGAGCGTGGCCTGCTGCCCGCGAAGAGAATCGGCGCGCTCGTGAGAGAGAGCGAGTTCCTCCGCGTGGCGCTGCTCGGCAGACACGGCGCTGGCAAGGCGCTCCGACACGGTGGCCAGCTCCTCACGGCGCGCGACGACCTGCTCCTGCATGGCCTGGAAATCGCCGCGCAACCGGATCAGGTTTTCCGATGCTTGCGCGCTTTCGGCTTCCGCGGATGCGCGCGAGCGAAGGGCTGCCGCATGGTCGAGGCGCGCCTGCTCGGCACGCGCGCGGGCGGCCTCGGCCTCGGCATGCAAGCGCGCAATTTCCTCGCGTTCGGTTGCGAGCTGCTGTTCGACGCGCCGCGCTTCTCCGCGAACCTGTTCGAGCTGATGCGTCGCGGTGACGAGGGATTTTTCCGCGTCTACGTGGGCCTCGATCGCGGACTGAACTTGTTTTTCGCCGCCGGCAATTTCCTCCTCGAGATGCGTGAGGCTGGCTTGCTGCTCGCGCGCAACAAGATCGAGACGGCCCGCCTCCGATTCGTGGTGGCGTAGCTCCCGCTTCAGGGCCAGAGGACCGGCGTCACCCTGTCTGCCGCCCGAAACCATGCGTCCGTGATAGCAGGTGCCCTCGGGCGTGAGGAAATATTCCTGCGAATTCTCGCGAGCCATTTGTTCCGCCACGGCAGCCGTTTCCACCAGATATGCCGAGCGAAGCTTTCCGAGGAAATGCTTCGCGGCAGGCCCCAGCGGTTCGCGGAATTCGATCAGGCGATCTAGCCGCGCCAGAACGCCATCCCGCTGCTGCAAGGGCGCGCTCGATTCGGCAGCGTCAATATTGAGGTTGCGGAGCGAATCAACGAAAAACGTTGCACGTCCGCCCATTTCGTCGCGCAGAAGAGCGATGCCGGCGCGTGCGTGGTCAAACGATTCGACGACGACGTATTCGAGCTCGTCGCGCAGGAACTGCTCGACCGCGACTTCGTATTCTTCCTGGACTTCGGCGTAATCAGCGAGCAAGCCGACAGCGCGGAAGCCGCGAGATTCCCCTTCACCATTCACGTTGAACAGTTTTTGGACGGCGTCTGCCGTGTAGGCGCGCTCGCGGAGAATTTGTTCGATGGAGGCGTGGCGCGCGCGTTCCGCGGAAAGGGCTTCACGGGTGCGTTCGAGCTGTTGCGTGGTTTCCTGTTGCGCGCGGCGCAGATCCACGAGGCGAAGTTGCGCGGTGCGAACCGCCGCATCCAGCTCTTGCGCGAGTTGCTCCGCCTGGGCAAAGGCGGTTTCCGATGCCGCCGACCGCAACTCGAGGGCGCCGGATTCCGCTTCAATCGCGCGCATGGCCGCGAGGCGCTGCTCTTCGTTGGCGGTGTGGCGCCCGGCGGCTTCATCGGCTTGAAGGGATTCGGCCTGCTCGCGCGCGGATTCCTCCACGAGCTTGCCGGCAAGCTGCCGCAGGTCTTCGATGCGGGATTCAAGTTGCTGCTGCTCTGCGGCGCTCGCGGATGATTTCTCCATCGTTTCGCGCAACTGGGTTTCGAGCGCGGCCGTCTGCCCGCGTAGAGAGGTAACGGATTCGCGATGAACTTCAATGCGGGCGGCGAGATCGGCGGTTTGCTTGGTGGCCTGCTCAATCTCGATGGTGAGGCGCATGGCGCGGGATTCGATCTGCGCCACCTGCTCGCGATTGAAGGTAATGCGGTTTTCCGCGCGGTCCAGGTCGAGAGCGGTTTGTCCGAGGAGGTTGTGCGTCCGCCGGAGTTCGGCGTCAAGCTCGTAGGTCCGCGCGTTCAAACGCTCCTGCTCGGCCTCGAACTCGTGAACCGAATGCGCTTCGCGCTCTTCAACGGAATCCATCTCGCGCAGCAGTTGTTCCAGGCGCGCGGCTTCGATATCGAGGTGCTCGGCCTTGCTGGCGAGAACGCTGCGAAGCAGCCCGCGCATCTGCTCGCGCAATTCGGCGTATCGCCGGGCCTTGGACGCCTGCCGCTTCAAGGATGCAAGCTGCTTTTCGACTTCGACGAGAATGTCGTTGACGCGGGACAAATTGATCTTGGAGGCTTCGAGCTTGGCTTCCGCGAGGCGCCGCTTGGTCTTGTACATGGTGATGCCAGCGGCTTCCTCGATGATAGCGCGGCGATCCATGGGTTTCGAGTTCAGAACCTGCCCGATGCGGCCCTGTTCGATGATGGCGTAGCTATCGGGACCCAGGCCCATGCCCATGAAGATTTCCTGAACGTCGCGGAGGCGCGCCACGCGGCCATTGATCAGATACTCGCTCTGGCCGGAGCGGTAGAGGCGGCGGCCGACAACGACTTCGCCGGGCTTCAAATGGATTACGGGTTTTTCCGCACCGCGTTTGCGACAGGGCTTGCGGCCGGTCTGTTCGCCTTCGCCGTCGCCGCTCGAGCCGCCGTCCAGTGCGCCTTCCCCAGCAACGTCCGCGGGCATGGCGCCGGATTCCGCGGCTTCATCGGAGACCACGGCTGTTCCGGCTTCGGCCGGCAATTCCTCGGGCGCGTTCAAGACTTTTGCGACGGCCTCGGAGAGTTCCGGGTCGAGGAGGGTCAGGGTCACTTCGGCGAGCCCCAGCGGCGGGCGCTTGGCGGTGCCATTGAAGATGCAGTCGGACATGCGCTCGGCGCGAAGCATCTTGTGGCTTTGCTGGCCGAGAACCCAGGAAATGGCATCCACGACATTCGATTTGCCGCAGCCATTCGGGCCGACAATGCAGGTGATGCCGCTGCCGCTGAACGTGATGGGCGTCTTCTCGAAGAACGACTTGAAGCCGAGTAACTCGACCTTACGGAGTTTTAGCACCCGTAGCCTCGCAGGGTTCGTCTCGTACGCCGAATCGGCCATAGAGACTTCAATTTTGTACTCTCGTTGGAGGATTTTCGAGACAAAAACGCAGGAGGGTCGATGGCTGGGCCCTGCCGCCTGGCGCTGTCGGAATCGGCGGTGTCGAGAAGAGAAATTAGCACGGGGGGATAGGCATGTAAAGCGCGGTTTTTCGGGGATGTGCGACGATTGAGGGTGGGGGGCGATGCCAAGATCGTGTGATGGCCTTCCAGACGCCTCGCACATTGCTGATTGGATTGCGACTCGTTAAGCTGAGATCCTTCGCGGACACCCTGTCGGGTCCGCTCAGGATGACAACGCTTTGCTCGTGGCGCTACTTCTGGGCGAGGTGCACTTGGGCTGCCTGAAGATCCTGAAGCCGGATCGGCTATTTCGCGGGCGGTAGAGGCGTGTCTTGATCGATGTACGCGGTCAAGAGAGTCCCTTGCTTGATCTCCACGTTTTTTCCGTGCTTGATCAAGCCAATAGGTCCGAACAAAACGGTGAGTGCAACAGCGGTCCCAACCTTTCCTTCGCCTTCCTTCCCTTTGGAGCCGCGAAGGCGGATGCGGCTTTCGTCAGCTTTCAAGTATTCCAATCGAATGCTGAGTTCTCCTGCCTTACCTATCATCCCGGCTTTCTTGGCGTTGGTAATGGTCGCCACGGCCGGTGCTCCCTTTTTGACGACGACTACGTCCCCAACTTTGAGATCGTCATCAAGCGTCATGCTGACGCGGTCATCGTCCACCGCCGTCTTCGAACTCAAGTCCTGGGCAAATGCGAGAGACACCTCGGTTCCCTCCTTCAGGACGACCGGTGCAGGTGCGTTCTCGGCGGGAGCGCTAGGCGGCGCCGGTGCCGGAGCCGGGGCTGGCGGGGCATCTTGCGCCCAAATGGGCATCCACGTAACAGCAACGGCAAAGCTCAGGAGGGTATACCGAAGCAGATTTTCGCGTCTCATTTTCATAATCATGTTATTACTTTACTCTCTTTTCCTCGTAGCGGGGCACGGAATTTATCCCGAGCAAAAGCAACGCCGAGGGGGCGCGATCCAAGCAGACTTGCGAGCCAAGATTCCGCGGCTGAGATCCTTCATGCCCGCCGCGGCGGGCATGAAGGATGACAGCGCTTTGCTCGGTCGGCATGAAACCAAAGTGCGACGGGCGTCGGCCGTTGTTTGCGCATGTATTGCAGACGTCGTGACAAGAGGGGCGCAGCAAGCGGCGCCCCTACGGAAGAAACTGACGACCCAAGTTAGCGGGAAACGCGAAGCCAAGTTAGTGCGACGGGCGGAGTCCGCCGCGGCGGGCGCCCCTACGAAGTGGCGCTATTTTTGCGCGAGATGGACGCGGGCTTCCTGAAGCTCGGGGCGATCGGCTGCGGGCGCGGAAATGGCGACGAGCCTGGTGAAGTATTTCTGCGCTTCCGAAGTGTTGCCCGCAAGCTGGGCAGCCCGAGCGGCGCCGTACAGAGCGTCAAACCGGTTCGGGGCGCGCTCCAAGACGGATTTGTATTCCGGAAGCGCGTCCGAAGGGCGCTTCAGTTCAATGAGCAGATCGGCCAGCATTTCACGGGCGGGCATAATCATCGAGTCCATGTGTTCCGATTCCTGGCGCTCAGCGGCGGCGCGGAACAAAGCAATGGCTTCGCCAGACTTGCCTTCGGCATACGCCAGCCACGCTTTTGCTTCCCGCAGGTCGGTCCCTTCGCTTGCGGGGACGTTGTAGCCCTTCTGTTTCTCGTCCGCTTCTCTTGCAGCGACGCACTCGGCGAGTTTTTCCGTGTCCTTTTGCGCGCCTGCCGCATCGCCGCTACGCGCTTTGCCGATGGCGCGAGCCCAGTAGGTGGTGTCCTGCCAGGCAAGTTTTATCGCAGGAACGGGAAGCGCTGCGGCTTCCTTCCATTGATGGAGCTCGATGGCATTGCGCGCCTCAAAGATTGCCTGTTGGTCCAAGGCGTCTTCCGCGCTCAATCCCGGAACGGCCTTCATTTCCTCAACCAGCTTGGTCGCCTTGGCTTCCTGCCCCGACTGAAGGTAGGCGTAGTCGAGAAAATCCATGGCGTGGGTCTGATAGTGCGCGTCGGACATGTGCATTTCGGTTGCTTTGGCGGCGGATGCGGAGGCGGCGATGTTGGAGTCAATCGTTTCCTGCCAGAGTCCCAGGCGCACGAAGATGTGAGAAGGCATGTGTAACGCGTGCGAGGAATCGGGAGCAATCTTGGCGTACGCACGAGCGGCCTCGAGACCCTGCGTCGCAAGCTCCGGCGTGTCGGCGGCATGTATCAGGTAATGCGCCGCGCCGGGACTGTTCGGTTCGTTGCGAAGAATGGGATCGAGGATGACGATGGCTTTCCTGCGGTTCGGGAGGTCGTCGACGCCGTCCATCGCCAGGGAGATCAAAGAAAGCGCATAGAACTCAGAAGCCTCCGTGTCGTTTGGATAGTGCGCGTGGAGAGACATCATGGCGGCGGAATAGGCCGACCTGCGATCGTTGTGACTCAGCTTCGAATTGTCCTGATAGAGGGCCGCTGCCGCGGCAATGTATTCACGCTCGCGATCGGTTGTCGCGCTGATCTTCCGCGCGCGGTCGAGATCCTCGCGGCCTTTTTCAAACGTTTTGGCGTCCGGGAAATCCCAGAGCTGGTGATAACGCGACATCGCCTTACCCCAGTACGCCATGGCGCAGCCGGAATCCTGTTTCGACGCATCCGTGAACGTCTGCTCGGCTTGCTGATACTGGAACGAATGAAGAAGTGCGACGCCTTTCTCGATCGTCGCTTGGACCGCGGGCGAGCAGGAGGTGGGGAAGGTGACCCTGCCGAGCTGATCCGATGGGGCTGGTTCCGATTCAGTAATCGAAGTCCGCGCCGTGGAACGGGCTGCATTTCCGGCGCTCATCATAAGCCAGGCCGAGAGAATGACGGCGACTCCGATAATTGTCCTGAATCTTCGCATGCGGATCTCCTTCGAAACACCCGAGCACGATTCTAGCAAAATCCGCTCGCTATGAGGGGAAGCGCGGTTCCGGGTGACGTTACGCCTTGATTTGCCAGGGAACGTTGATGAGAACAACATGTCTGCTGCATTTTCGCAGCAACAGCGCTTTCAAGAGTTCCGCGCGCTGGTTGTGCAACGGGTAGTGATACCAATGATGTTCGATGAGCTCCGGCACGATAATAGCGATCTCATGGTCCGGATTCTTTTTCTCGATTTCAAGAACATAGTCCAGGATCGGGTAAAGGATCAGCCGGTAAGGGGATGGCAGACTAACCAGCAAGGGCGGTGTGCCTCCAGCCCGTTTGACGGGCACCTCGACGAGTTCGCCCCACCGCTCTTGCAGATCATTGGTTTCATCTTCTGTTGCCACGTGCACGGCGCGGACGTCCGTGGAGAGGGTGAGGGCGAACTGCAAGGCGCGCTGGGAGACTTTCGTCCAGCCCTGGATCGGAACGATCACTATCGGCGTCTCCAAGCGCGAAATTTCCAGAGGGGACGAAACTGCGATTTCCTCCGCGACGAGATCATAGTGGCGCCGCACGCGGAACATAAATGTGATGAGTGCGACGATCAAGAGAGCGCTCACCCACGCCCCCGAGGTGAACTTTGCGACCAGCACAACCAGCAGCGTGATTCCCGTGGCCACGGCACCCAAACCGTTCACAATCATGCTGTGTATGGCTCCGCGGCCCCGCACTCTTCTCCAGTGAGCGACCATTCCTGCCTGTGACAATGTAAATGCAAGGAATGCGCCGATCGCAAACAAGGGAATCAAATTGTCCGTGACACCTTGAAAGAGAACTATGAGGAGAGCCGCGAGAAAGGCGAGGACAAAGATGCCGTTGGAATAGACCAAGCGGCGTCCCCGAAACCCGAATGAGTGCGGCAGATGACTGCTCTGGGCGACTGCCTTGCAGAGCCGCGGGAAATCGGCAAAGGCGGTGTTTGCGGACAACGACAGAATGATGAGAACAGAGGCAATTGTCACATAGTAGAACCAACCGCGGCCGGCAACAGCCGCGACGAGCATGGACAAGACGCTCTGGTAGCCCGGTTGTCCCGGGTCCGTGGCTGCGATGCCGTAAGCACGGACCAAATAAGCTATCCCGGCAAGAAGCACGATCAAGAGGCCGATGATCACGGTTAGCGTTCGCTGGGCATTCTTCACGGTGGGCTCGCGGAATGCGCGCACACCGTTGCTGACAGCTTCTACTCCCGTCATCGCCGTGCAGCCATTCGAGAAAACTTGCAGCAACAGCCAATAGCTCGCCGTCGCGACGATGGCTGTGGGCGGGGTTGGTGGTGATACCACGGCGGCTGGATGTCCGCCGGCCAAGACCGTCTTGGACAGACCGATCGCAATCATGCATAGCAGAGTGCCGAGAAAAAGATACGTGGGAACCATGAAGAAAATGCCTGCCTCGCGCACACCTCTGAGATTCACCACGGTGACGATCAGCAGGATTGCAAGACAAAGTCCCACGGTGTGAGGCTGGATGCTGGGAATGGCGGAAACCAGCGCGCCAACCCCAGCGGAGATCCCAACGGCGACCACGAGCACATAATCAAGCATCAATGCCGCGGCGGCGAGCAGACCCGCAAATGTGCCGAGATTCTCCGATGCAACTGTGTACGATCCTCCTCCTCCGGGATAGGCCGCGATTGTCTGCCGGTACGAAAAATAGACAATGCAAAGAAGCGCGATGATACTGGCGCTGATAGGAACGATTTGAGCGATGCCCGAGGCGCCCAGGGGAATGAGAAGTGTGAGAGCGGCTTCAGGTCCGTATGCCGCCGAGCTGAGCGCGTCGAGGCCGAAGATTGGAATTCCGGCGGACGGCCCGATTTGCTCGGCTCTCTCATCCGAGGTAGCAAGCGGCTTGCCGAGCAGAACATCCAGAAAGGACACGCGCCCTCCCATCGCAATGAAATGCGCCTAGACTAAATCGGATGCACGGGAATTGAAACCTAAATTGCGGGGGGCGCCCAATGTGGAATGGAGATAGCGTTGATGGAAACGCGGCAAGTACGGCAGCCGCAGTGCTTCCGCGGCTGCGATAGCGAACTTCTATTCCCCGAGGATTCCCGGCGATTTCTCAGCAATTTCTCAACGGGCCGATGCTGAGTGGGACTCTTTCTTCATCGCGCGGTATTGTGCAGCGACGGCTCCGAGCGATTTTGGCTCTTCGTTCAGAACGGACTGGCCCAATTTCACCGCGTCCTGGTACGGGAGGAACGTAGACAGGGAAAAATCGTCCGAGCCGTGAGCATATTCAAGGTGGCATTGGAAGGCAGCACGCGTTGGGAGAGCGCGAATCGTGCTCGTTGCAAAGCCGCTGCCACCGCCGCTGCCGCCGGTCCCTCCGCCACCACCGCCGCTGCTGTTGAAAACATTACTCACTGCAGATCCGGCCGGTACCATGTGGGCTTGCGCATGGGCGGGCAGGCAGAAAAGCAGAACCAATCCAGCAAAAAACGCCGCTCGCATCATTATTGTGCCCCTTTTACTTCAGAAGTCAGAATTCCGCTGTGGTGAAAAGCTGCGCCGCGGAGAAACAGCAATGCGACGCCCCACTTGCCGTCCGTTATTGGTTCAACGCGAATCACGCGGGCCGGCTCTTCGTCGCGCTCCGCATGGCAATCCGTGAAAGGACATGCCACGTACAGGTGCATGTGCTCACTGTAGGCGGATCGTTCGGTCGTGAAATAGATGCCGTGGCGGGAGACGTTTGCCGTGGGCCGAATCTCTTCGTGAAGTTCGCTGGTATTGTCGTTGTAAGGGCGCAGGCGAGCCCGAAACATCACTTTTGCGCGCCGCGAGCGCCGTCGTTCCCCACGGGAAGCGTGAGCCGGTGGGCCGTTGGAAGTCCGCAGGTTCGAATCCTGGTCGCTCAAATCCACGCCTCGCAGGGACTAATCCCTAGAGTCTTGTCCCCAGGGCCACGCTCGCGCAGCCAAGATCCCATGTCAATCTAAGCAACACAGTACCCAAATCTTAAGTATGTGTTTATCAGCCGGATAGGAGCCGCAAGGGCGCGAAGTTTTCCCGTTTGAGGTATCCCCAAACAGGAAATGTGTGAAAAAGTTTGCCAAATGGGACGGCGAACGAATCTGTACCGAAACGGGAAAGGAAGGGGCGCTTTGTGGATTGACTTGAGAGGATGCGCGGCCTAGCATGTCGCGCACGGAGGTGTGTTTTTGAACCCCGAGAGCTCCCCGGGAATGCACCGAATCCTCCTCTCTCTGGCCTCACTAGCCGTGGTCTTTTGTACTTCACTTCAGAGCGTGCAGCCCCCCGCGCCGCGGCCCACTGGCGCTCCGCCAACCGAATTCTCTGCGGGACGGGCGCGCGAGATTCTGAGCCGATTGGTCGGCGATGGCGAGCCTCATCCGGTCGGCAGCGTCGCGGACGACGTGGTGCGCAGCCGAGTGATTGTTGAGCTGACGAATCTTGGCTATCAGCCTGACGTTCAGACCGGTTTTGCATGCGACGAATACGGGACCTGCGCTACGGCAAATAATGTTCTCGCGCGGCTGGAGGGCACGGAGACCATCCCTTCGGGGGCAGTGTTGGTGGCCGCGCACTACGATTCCGTTCCCGCGGGGCCTGGAGCTTCCGATGATGGAGCGGGCGTCGCCACAGTGCTCGAAATCGCTCGCGCGCTGAAGTCATTGCCAAAGCCGCGCCATCCCGTGATTTTTCTCATCGATGAGGGTGAAGAGCCCGGGCTGATCGGCGCGCGCGTGTTTGTGGACCGGCATCCTTGGGCGAAGGAAGTGCGCGCGGCGGTAAATATTGAGGCGCGTGGGTCTTCCGGCCCGAGCTTGATGTTCGAGACAGGAAGCGCCGACGAGTGGGCGGTGCGGCTCTACGCCAAGCATGCCGCGCATCCCGCGACGAGCTCCATCTTCTACGAAGCCTACAAACAGCTTCAGAACGATACGGATTTCACGGTGTTCAAGGCCGCGGGCTACCAGGGAGTGAATTTTGCTTTTATCGGTGACGTGGCCCACTACCACACCCCGATCGACAATTTCGCAAATGCAAATCCCGCGAGCCTGCAGCATCACGGCGACAACGCGCTGCCGATGGTCCTGGCGTTCGCGAATTCCGACCTCTCGAGTTTGCCCCAACGGGAAGCAGTCTTCTTCGACGTGTTCGAACGATGGACCGTATTGTGGCCCGCGAGTTGGACACTGTTCTTTCCGGGTTTTGCGGCGATTCTTTTGCTGCTTCAGATCGCCTGGCTCGTTCGCAATAATAGGCTCACGCTTGGTGCGATGGCCTGGGGCTTGGCCGCGTGGTTTGGGATCGTGCTTATAACCGCAGGCGCAGCAACTCTTCTGCGCTGGCTTCTTGGGAAGACGGCGGCGTTACCCGTGAACTGGGTCGCCCATCCGATTCCGGTGGAGGTTGCCTTCTGGTCGCTCGGTTTTACGGTTGTGATATGCATCGCCTACGCGGTTGCGAGCCGCGCGGGTTTTTGGGGCTTATGGACCGGCGTCTGGCTGGGGTGGACATTAACGGCGGTAGGCGTCGCGTGGCTTGA
>Ga0070733_10002220_pt1 | contig 14045 bp, 10 predicted proteins | sample Coa_R1_9_FD_66450 | JGI IMG/M metagenome (GOLD analysis project Ga0070733, IMG submission 66450) | Surface soil microbial communities from Centralia Pennsylvania, which are recovering from an underground coalmine fire - Coalmine... | ecosystem: Environmental > Terrestrial > Soil > Unclassified ... | reverse complement strand
CACATCCATGTGCGCAACTGCTGCAAAGGAGTGAGGCGAGCTGCAATGCGTTGCGCGAGAAGGTCGCGACCTTCCCCGACAAGGTAATAGCCGATATGCGATTCGCGCTCGGCAATGCGAGGATCGGAATAGGTTCGGGCGCGCGCCTGCTTCGCCAACGCGAGGGCTTCCTTCGCCACTTGGATTTCGGTGAAATCGGACCGAGATGCAAGAGCCGCAACTTTTTTGCGATAAAGGTGACGGCTGTCGGGATCCATGGATCCGTAGGCTCCGACGGGATCCTGACGAAGGATGTCACCGAAGAGAATCAGAGGCTCCAGAAATTCGAACCAGGAAGTCTGGCTTACCTCGCGCAGACTCTGCACGCAGACGCCGACCTGGGGAGATGGGCCATCGGGATGATCAAGGGCTTTGCGGCCGCGAACCGCGATTTCTTCAAGCAAGACTACTTTTAAGGCAGCTCCCATGACGTTAAATTCGCGGAGTTCGAGCGGCGTTGCGGTCTGGTAACCGCGGCAGAAGGTGATGAAAGTCTGATCCTGGAAATGGAAATCGACCGCCCGGAGGTATCCCTTGGCAAAGGCGAGCACACGCGGAAGCGTCTCGGCAGCGCCGGTGCGGACGTGAGGAAGATTGCGAAGCAGTTTATCGTCGCCGTGAACCGTCGCCAGTTCGGAGTAGACAAGGGACGCATTGTCACGAAGCCAGCGGCCGTCATCGGTGAGAGGCCCCCTGGCGAACGCCGCATCCACGGCAGCCATGACGGGAAAGAGCTTGGCTTTTACCTGCTTAGTGCGGTTCGCAAAAATGTGCGAGGACGGGACTCGGGGCAACCAGGCCAACTGCGAGCCGAGCTGCTCCGCGCCAAGCTGGAGAGGATCGGTTTCCACGCGAACGTCGACCGCCGGCTGCTTCTGCTCGGCTTCGGCAACGTCTGCCGGTGTTTGAGAATTCAGCGCCATGTACTGGGTCCCTTATCGATAACTCGCTGCTTGCAATTCGAAGAGTTCGGCGTAGCGTCCACCGAGATGCGTAAGTTCGTCGTGATTTCCTTCTTCGGCAATGCGTCCATTTTCCAGCACTACGATGCGGTCTGCCATGCGGACGGTTGAGAAACGATGGGAAATGAATAACGCCATCTTGCCGGTGGTCAGTTCTGCGAAACGCTGAAACACCTCGTACTCGCTGCGGGCATCGAGCGCGGCGGTGGGCTCGTCGAGAATCAGGACCTGGGCGTCACGCAAATACGCGCGGGCTAGCGCGATCTTCTGCCATTCTCCGCCCGAGAGGTCCACTCCACCTTCGAATCGGCGGCCAAGCATCTGGTCATATCCAGCCGGAAGTTTGGCGATGACTTCATTGGCCAGGCTCTTGTGGGCCGCATTGCTCAGAATGGTGAGGTCTGCCAGCTCTTCGATTTTTCCAACGGCGATGTTCTCGCGGGCGGTCATTTCGTAGCGCATGAAATCCTGAAAAATGACGCCGATTTCGCGGTAAAGATCTTCAAGGTCGTATTCTCGAAGGTCGACTCCGTCCAGCAGGATTTGTCCTTCGCTGGGATCATAGAGCCGGGTGATCAATTTGACGATAGTGGTCTTTCCCTGTCCGTTCTCACCGATCAGCGCGACGCGCTCTCCGGGATGCAGATGGAAGTTCAAACGGTTGATGACGACCCTCTCGCTGCCGGGGTAGCGGAAGGACACGTCGCGAAATTCGAAGCCACGCCGGATAGGTCGCGGTGCAGGCAATGCGTTCGGCTTGGATTGAATGGTGGGCTTCATCTGGAAAAATGCGAGCAGGTCGGTTAGGAAGAGAGCCTGGTCGGCAATACCGGACAGAGTAGAGAAGACCTGCTGAATATTGCTGCTGGCCTGCATGATGGCCGTAATCAGGAAGTAGAACGTGCCGATGCTCAATCGTCCGGCGACCGTTCGCCAGATCACATAGGCGTAGGCGCCATAGTAGCCGCCGGTGCTGATCAGGGACAGGATCGACCCAATGCCCAGGCGCTTGCGGGCGAGTTGGACATCCTGCTCGTAGATGATGTCGGAGAGTTTCGCGAATCTGTCGGTGAAGAATCCGGCAAGATTGAAAAGCTTGAGTTCCTTGGCGGCTTCTTTGGTGGCGCCGGCCTGGCGGAGGTAATCGAGCTGGCGCTTGATCGGAGTCTGGCGGAAGTTCTTGGCGTAACCGAGAAAGGCGAAATGCGTTTCGCCAAGGAACGCGGGAACGACGGCTACGACCAACAGCAGCATCAACCACGGCGAATAGAACATCACGGCCGCGGAGTAGGCGACAGCGGTGATCACTTGGAGCTCGAGGCGTCCGATGGACTGGATCATGACCAGGCGGTCCGTAGCCTGGACGCGGGCGCGTTCGAGCCGGTCATAGAACACAGGGTCTTCGTATGCCGTCAGGTCCAGCTCGGAGGCATGCTTCATGACCTGGATGCTGACGTGGCGTGTGTATTTATTGGCAAGAAGAGCATCCGAATAGTCGATCGCCCGGCTGATGATGCTGCCGAAGACGGCGAGACTGAACTCGATGAGGACGAGCCACCAGAGGCGCGTCGGCACGGATTGGGTCTTCAGCGCATTGGCGACAATGTCGATGATCAGCTTGGCGACGTAGGTGAGGCCGAGGGGCAATACAGCAGCGACAACCCGCGCGAGTATTCCGAACAGAACGACTCCGCGCCCCGACTGCCAGACAATCTTCAGGACAGGAGGAACGTTGCGCAAAGCTGAGAGCCGTTCGCGCCAACTGCTCAGGAAGCTTCGCCCATCGGACATTGGGATAAACCCTTTAATTTCAAGTGTATTCAGTCTTACCGAGACTCCCCAAGGGGGACAGGGCCGCCGTCGAGCTCCAGCGACTGGAGTTCACCGAATATACACCGTAAATCCCCCCGTTGGAACGCGTTCTTTGATGAAAGATCGACACTTACGGTTGGGAAAAATTCGACTCCAATCGATCTCGCCGTTCAATATTTTACGAAACCGGCACGCTCCATGCCGCGTTGAGCCTCGGGAGTCTTCATGAACGTTTGCCAGACGAAACCGGTACGGAGATTCTCGGCCATCAGCATGGTGATGCCGGTGTCAATGCCGATTACGTCGTGGTCGTACCAGTTCGTCAGAGGATTAAAGGCGTTCACAAAACCGTATTTGCTCCAGGCGCTGCCGTAGTGAGTCCGAATATTCTTGAGGACTCGCAGGGTGGCCTGGGGAGCAAACGTGAGAGATCCGCCGGTAGCGCTTGGGGTAATTGTCCCGTCGATAGGACCGACAGCAGGAGGACCTCCCCAAACGACGTAGCCATTCGGTCCGTCAGAAGCGGTGATTCCCCAAAGGTCCTCGCTGTAGTCGGAGAACTGCTTGCCGAGTTCGAGGCAGAAGCGTCGGTGCACCTCGGTAGCGATGATCGAATTCTGATAGTAGTCGGCGTACTTGTCGCGCTTGCCGCGGAAGTCGAACCATGCCTGGGAATACTGATGGACGAACAGCGGCGCGAACGAGCCTATGTAGCGCAGGCCGTCATACTCGAAGGTCAAGCGCTTCCACGCATTCCAGGCTTCCGGCTTCAGCGGATGGGAGGACGATCCCATGCCGAGGAGGTACATCATCATGAGCTCGCTGTAGTAATCCCAGCGGGAGGGCAAAAAACCGATCTCAGGTGTCCATCCGTGAGAGAGGAGCGAAGTGTCCTCAGAGAGCCAGGTCCATTCCACGCGCTGAAAGATCAGATCGGCCAGCTGCGTGACGGCGGGATGCCGGAAGTGCTCGCGGCAGGTCAAAACACCGCATAAAAGGATCGCGGTATCGACTGACGAGATTTCCGATTCCCAGACGCGCTCCCCGGTAGTGATATTCGCCCAGTGATAGAAGAACCCGCGGTGCTGCGGGAGTTTCTTCCATAGGAAATTGAGCGTGGCAAACAGGCGTTCTAGAGCTGCGGCTCGTGTCACGAATCCGCGCTTTTCAGCGATGCAGATCGCGGTCAAACCGAATCCGGTGGCAGCAATGCTGGCAACGGTTCCAGGAATGCCTCCGCGGAGATCGCATCGGTCCTGCACCATCCCGGTCTTGGGATTCTGCTGCTCCCAGAAGAACTGGAAGCTTGCACTCTCGACTTCGTTCAGGAACGTGTCATCTTCCGGAGTGAGCGTAAACTGGCTTTGCGCTGCGGGAAGATCTTGCGCGACCGGTGCGTCAGGTCCGCTCTGGCCCAGCAGAGGACGGGCGCAGGGCAAGCAGATACCGGCGCCCAATATCTGCCGGAGCATTTGCCGGCGGGACAATCGATTGGCTGAAAATCCTGTCATCCGCGTCGTTTGATTTTAGACAAACTCCGAGCGCAAGACGGCAACTAAAAAAGTTGCAGAACGCGGAGAGATAGATGCCGCGTTTTTGTCCCGCGACGCACAATCGTTTGTTAAATTACCATCATTCTCTAATTTAATCAGCCGACCTCGGCGCGGAAAAGTGTGAGTCTCAAACGAACAATCGGATGGGCATTGGCCCCGGTGCTCCTCTTAGCATTGGCGGGCGCCACCGTAATTTATCTGCGTTGGCGCAGTCATCGTGTCATCGTGCTACAAGGGTCGATCATGGTAAAGGACTCTGACGTACATAAGCAGAGGCCAATCGCAGGGGTTCAAATCACCGCAATCGATAGTTTGCAGATCGAAACGGTCAAGTCCGACTCGTCAGGTCTGTTTCTGATCCCGCTGCACGAAGGAACGAAGCGCGGCCAACCGATTACCCTGGAGTTCCGGCATCCAGATTATTTTCTGCTCGATCTTCCGGAATTCGTCGGCGACAAGCTCTATGTGGTGCATATGGTGCCTCGTTCGTCGATGGCACCGAATGATGGGCGTCCAACGGTGATGGTGGGAAACGTCACGGTGCGGTACTCCGTTAAAACCACGACCGACGTAAATATCGGCAGCGCGGTGAAGACGTTCGAAGTGGAGAACACGGGGAACGTGCCGTGCAGAAATCAGCATCCGTGCTCGCCCGATGGAAAGTGGAAGGCGGGGATCGGATCGACGACGCTTGACGCAGGAACGGGCAATGCATTCCGCGACGCGCGCGTGTCATGCATTGCGGGGCCGTGTCCGTTCACGCGGATCGAATCGGAGCGATCATCAAAGGGCGGTCAGGTCATTGATGTTTCCGCGCGCAGTTGGTCGGATACTGCGACATTCCTGATTGAAGCTGAGGTACTGCATACGATGCCGACTTCGGCTGCGCACGAGTTTTTCCCCGTCATCTTTGGACGCGAACTGAGCTTTACACTGCCAGCGGCAGTCGAGGGAGTGACTGTCGAGGCCGACGTAGATCAGGAGCGGGTTTTCTTCCCTCTTGGTCCGGCGCTTATCTTGAGCTGGGCAAACTGCAGTGAGAGCGACAATCCAGATCGTACCCGGGTGTTCCGGTGCGAGTTGAAGCCGGGGTACAAGTTCCACTGAGCGGGCAGCCCGTCTTTTCCTGGTAGAGCTGAAAGGGTCACGGTGAGACATTGGCAGCAATGTCTCTACGGGGGAGTGAGCCGATCCGCTTCTTTCTTTTCTGCTGCCGCTTGCTCGGGCCTTCCGAGACGCACATAGGTGTCAGACATCTTCTTGTGCGGTTCGGACTCTTGCGGCCGCAACACCGATGCCTGAGTCAGATAGTGCAGGGCGGTCGCGTATTGTTTGTCTTGCTGGCACTTCTCCGCAAGCTTGAGACTGAGGAAATAAAGCGAATCGGCGGTGGGCTTATCCTGCGGATTGAGTTCCCGCGCGTGGCGAAGAACGTCGTAGGCTTGACCTTCGGCGCCGAGCTTTAACAATATGGCTCCGTAGAGAGCATTCAGGGGGAACAGGTCGGGCCAGCGCTTCACTGCCTGTTCCAAAGGCTTGCGCGCGTCCTCCAGTCGATTCATCTGGAAATAAGTGAGGGCAAGGTTGTATTGCACCTGGGGCGAATGCGGGGACAACTCCGCGGCGCGAAGGAACGGTTTCAGCGCGGCCTCCAGATCACCGTGTTGTGCGTAGATCATACCCAGGGCAGTTAGACGGTCGGCATCGTCATCGTGATAGAGCTTTTCGCAGGTCTGGTGCGCCTCTTCGCGGTTCCCTTTCTCCAGTTGCTGACCGCATTCGGTGCGAAGCTGGGCCTCAGTGTCATCTTGGCGGTGGAGGTCAGCTGACGATGATAGAGATTTCTGTGCTTCCTCTTCACGTCCTTCTTTGCGGTACACAAAACCAAGCTGATAAGGGATGCGAGAATCCCGTGGATTGAGCTGTTGCGCTTCTTTCAGCCACTTCTCCGCGCTTGGAAGATCTCCCTCCTTAAAGTAAGCGAAGCCGAGATAGTAGGCCGTGTCCGGAAAGGGCGGCTTCGATACGGCAACAATCAGATTCTTTATCGCGCTGGGATAGTTGCGATCATCAATATCCAGGCGGCCGAGGTAATACAGGATATTGGGATGATCACCGGTTTGTTTGCGAACAGCTTCAAATTCGACGCGGGCCTCGGCCGGTTTGTGCTGCTCGAACAGCGCAACAGCGAGGGGAAATTGCGCGCGAAGAACGAGGGACGGGTCAAGAGCGAGAGCAGCCCGGAATTCATCGACCGCGACTTGGTAACGATCTTGTTTGAGGGCATCGTATCCCTTGCCGAGATGAGATTCGGCGGTCTCAGGAGGAACGGCCTGTGCCTGTAGCGCTAGCGGCGCCTGGAGCACGGCCAGAAGAGCGATGATGAATACGAGCCGTCGCATGGTTCGAATCTCGAGCAGGAAACGACAAGATTATATCTGCGAAAGACCAAGGACTGACCGTGCGAACGCTAGTAGTGAGAGGACGCAGGGGACGCAGGAATTTCAGCGCCTGTTAATTCCTGCATGATGCCAACACCGGAACTGGTCCCTACGAGGTCCGCACCTGCATCGAGGAGGTCGCGGACTTGCTGCGCGGTCTTGATTCCCCCCGACGCTTTCACTCGGACGCTGGGCGGAGCGAGCCTGCGGAGGAAGCGCATATCTTCAACGGTGGCAACCCCGACCGCGCCTCCGCTGGCATTCTTCAGGTAACTCACGCCCGCATCGACACTGAGTGCGACGGCGCGTTCGCGCTCCTGGGCATTCAGGAGTGGAAGTTCGAGCATGATCTTAACCGGGATTTTCCCCGCTGCGCGCACCACACCTTCGATGTCTCGGAAGTATTCCTTTTCCATCCTTGAGAGCAAAAACCCGACGTTCGGCATCAGGTCGATTTCTTGTGCGCCTTCGTCCGCGAGGAGTTTTGCCTCACCGGCTTTTCCCGCACTAGTCATCGTGCCGTAAGGAAAATCGATGAAGGACGCAACGCGGATTCCAGTACCGTGCAAACGCCGGGCTGTCTGGTTCACCCACGCGGGAGGAATCATTGCGGCATGAAATCTATAGCGCAGGCATTCGGCCAGATGCGCTTCCCATAAAGCTTCTGTCAGGACGTTCGAGATGATCGTGTGCTGGATGCGCCCGGCAAGTCGGGAAGCCTCTGACTGGCCGGCTCGCAGATCGCTTTGGGAACTAGGTGCCACGGAGAATCCTTCTATAGATATTATTCGCGGGAGGTAGGATTTGTCGCTTCACGTGGGAGAGAGCCAGGCTGGCGGATGAGTGTGGTTGTGCCGACAAAACTCCAGCACTTCGCCACGGCTCGGCAGGGACGGGACGACTCCTTCCTTTGTGACCGCCATCGCTCCGGTGAGTATCGCGAAGTGGATAGCCTCTTCGAGAGACTCTCCCTGAGCTAAGGCGACAGCAAGGCCGGCGTTAAAGGCGTCACCCGCACCAGTGGCATCGACGGGGCGAACTTGCGGTGCCGGAAAACGCTTTTGACCCGTAGCCGAAAAAAGCAGCGCGCCCTTCTCGCCCAGCGTCATGACGACTTGTTTCACACCGCTCTGTATCAGATTCTGCGCGACGGTTTCAGGTGCGATGTCAATATCAGGAGCGCGGCCAGCGAGAACCCGTGCTTCTTTCTCGTTGGGCGTGAGCACATCGATAAGGCTAAGAATCGAAGTGGGAAGCGGGCGGACGGGAGCAGGGTTCAGGATTGTGATCGCTCCTGCCGAGCGGCCGTTCTGCAGAGCACTCTCTGCAGCGGCCACGGGGATCTCGAGTTGTGTCAGCATGACTGCGGCGGAAGTGAATGCGAGCTTTGCATTGGCGATGTCAGCGGGAGTAAGTAGCTCGTTCGCACCGGGATCGAGCACAATCGAGTTCTGTCCAGAAGATGTCTCCACCACGATGAAACCGACTCCGGTGGCAATTCCGGCAGTGTTAGCGACGCAAGCGACGTCGATGCCCTCCCGCCGATACAACTCAAGCGCCATTTTGCCGAAGGCATCGTCGCCGATTCGGGCCACGAAATCGACATGGGCGCCAAGCCGCGCGCATCCTACGGCCTGGTTGGAGCCTTTTCCCCCGAAATCCACGCGATAGCCGGTGCCGAGCAAGGTCTCGCCAGGGCCTGGAATTCGCTGCACCTTCATAGTCAGGCCAGTTGCATAACTGCCCACCACCACGACACGAGGTTGATTCAACGATGATCTCCGAGATGCGATTGCGATCGTAAAACTTCCGTTCTGTCGGGTTCGTGGGATATTTTAGACTGCACGTTTTGCAGCGTACATCTTATTGCTGGCGGAGCCTTCCATGACGTGGGCACCACCTTTACATATTCCAGAGGAATTCAATGCCGCCGCCTACTTCGTGGATCGTCACATTGCGGAAGGGCGCACCGGGAAAACGGCGATCGAATGCGACAACCGGCGGGTGACCTACGGGGAACTGCGCGAACTGGTCGATCGACTTGGAAACGGGCTGAAGAGCCTCGGCGTCCGCATCGAGGAGCGGGTATTGTTGCTCCTGCTTGATACTCCCGAGTTTGCCGCCAGCTTCTTTGGCGCAATCAAGATTGGAGCGGTACCCGTTCCTGTCAACACACTGCTGAAGCCGTCGGACTATCGGTACCTGCTGAACAACTCGCGGGCGCGCGTCGCGATCGTGAGCGACAGCTTGTTGCCACTGATTCAAGCGATCGATCCCAAGGACCTGAGCTATCTGGAGACGATCGTCGTGGTGGGGAATGCCGCGGCGGAAGCGATCGGCTTCGACGAATTGACCCGAGGAAGTTCGGCAGATCTCGAGAGCGCTCGCACCAGCAAAGACGACGCGGCTTTCTGGCTCTATTCATCGGGCAGCACGGGTGCGCCCAAGGCGTGTGTGCATTTGCAGCACGACATGGTTGTAAGCGCGGAGCGTTATGCGAGGGCCATTCTCAAGATTGGCGAAGGCGACCGCTTCTTCAGCGTGGCCAAGCTGTTTTTTGCCTACGGCCTGGGGAACGGTCTTTATTTTTCCCTGGCCGTAGGGGGAACCAGCATCCTGATGCCTGGGCCGCCTCGTCCTCAGAGCGTGTTTGAGGCGATCGAACGCTCTCGGCCCACTTTGTTTTTCTCCGTTCCTTCGAATTATGTGAAGTTGCTCGTGTATGCGGCTTCTGAAGAGCGCGACTTCGATCTGTCATCGGTTCGTCATGCTATTTCCGCCGGAGAAGCTCTGCCTGCTTCGATCTTTCACCGCTTCAAAGAACGCTTTGGGGTGGAGATTCTAGACGCCATCGGCTCGACCGAAGCTTTGCACATGATGATTTCCAATGCGCCGGGAGAAGTGCGGCCGGGTTCGAGCGGGAAGGTGATCCCTGGTTTCGACGCCAAGATCGTCGACGATAACGATCAACCGGTTGCACCAGGTGAAGTTGGAAATCTGATCGTGAAAGCAGATTCCAGTTGCGCCTATTACTGGAATGAACACGAAAAGACGAAGGCAACTATCGCCGGTCAATGGTTGCGCACCGGTGACAAGTATCACCAGGATGAAGAAGGATATTTCTGGTACGCGGGACGCTCCGACGACATGGTGAAAGTCAGCGGCGTCTGGGTCAGCCCGATCGAGATCGAACGCGTCTTGATGGAGCATCCACGGGTGCAGGAAGTGGCAGTTGTTTTCCGTCAAGATGTCGATGAACTCTCCAAAGCTGCGGCGTGCGTGGTGCTGCGCGACGGCGAAAACGGCAGCCCTGAACTCTGCCGCGAACTGCAGGAGTTCGTGATCAGCCGCTTGCCTGTTTACAAGCGGCCTCACTGGGTCGAGTTTCTTCCGGAATTGCCGAAGACGGCAACGGGAAAAGTGCAAAGGTTCAAGTTGCGTGGGATGAACCGGTAACTGTCGAATATGTAACTCTCATATCTGTGAACCTGAACTAGTTCGGGGTCCTCGGTTTCGGCAGTTAACAGGAAAGGAGCGAAAAATCCAAGCGCGCCGCGAATCCAGAAGTCTCTCGGCAGCGGGAAATAAGAATCGCAGGTTTCCGCAGCGAACGTAAATCCTGCGTAGATAAGAAGTGCAGGCACGAGCGAAAGAGGAATACCACCGCGCAATTTCCGGATCATCCGAAAAATGAATCAACAGGACGTCGCGAAAAAAGCATAATCTTTGCGTCCACATAATGCGTCAAACAAAGACCAACAGGGCCATGCTTAAGCATCTCGAGAGCGTAACTGGGCGAATGGAGAGGCGGAGTGAGCAAGATTCGAAAAAGCGGGAATTCCTGTAAGGATAGGTTTCGGGTGAACTGGATTGCGGGAATCATTTTGTCGGCGCTGGTCGGCGGAATATCTGTACCCGCGCAGGATTCGAAGCCTGCGCAGCCAAAGACCACACCGGCGTCGCAGAATTCCTCACCTTCTACGGACGCGCTGCCGCCGTTACAACTCGACGGGGACGCTGCTCTCCATCATCTGAATCGGGTCATCAGCTGGTACCGGCACGCGACCACGGGCATTCAAGCAGTGGGGTTACCAAGCGATGCGATTTATCAGGACAACGCCAAGAGTCTCGGAGGGCAGGCCGTACAACTCGCGTTTCAGTCAGCAAAGGGCGAAAGTGTATTGATCGCTGCTCAACGGAAAGGCAACGGAAACGCTCCGGCCACAGGGAATACGCAGGCGCAGAATCTGGTGCAGGCGGAGGCGAAGGCGTCTGCCCAAATTGATCAATTGCAGTCGCAACTTCAGGCCGTCAATGCCCAACTCGAGAAAGCTCCAGCTTCCAAACGCGTGGTTCTGAATTCCCAGCGCGACGCGATCCAAAGTCAACTGGAACTGCAGAAAGCCCTCCTCGATGCCATTCGCAAAATGCAGCAGTTCGTGGAAAATAACGGCGAGATCTCAGGTGGACTCGAGGCCGATATCAACCGGCTGGCGAGGTCGATTCCGGAAGTTTTGGGCACGGCCGTAACCCCTCAGAAGGGTGTCCCGATAGCGACCCCGACGCCGGCCCCGGCGAAGAGCACGCTGGCCAACTCGGGCGGCCTCATCAGCGAAGCGATCACTCTGTACGACTACATGAGCGCCGTGCGTCAAATTGATAGCCTCCTGAAAGAGACAGACGAAACGCGCGATGTGGCAAATCAAGTACGAACGCCACTTCGCGAAGCATTGCGTTCGACCATCCAACAAAGTCAGCAGCTTGCGAATCAGCCGCCCGCCACCGATCCGCAGCAATTGCAGACGGAACGGCAGAATTTCCAGGCGTTGACGGAACGGTTCAAGCAGCTGGCCGCTGTATCGATGCCTCTGAGCGAAGAAGTCGTCGTACTGAATGATAGCCGGGGGAATTTCGACGAGTGGAGGAATTCCATCGAACGCGAGTCGAGATACGTTTTGCGCTCAGTGCTCCTTCGGGTGGGCGCTATTGTGCTAGCCCTCGCTCTGATTCTGGTGCTGTCCGAGGTCTGGCGGCGGGTCACCTTCCGCTATGTGAGCGACCCTCGCCGGCGACGGCAGTTTCTGGTTATGCGCCGGGTGTTAATCGGGTTCCTGATCGGACTGGTTTTGATTCTCGGGTTTGTCAGCGAGTTCAGCTCACTGGCGACATTTGCAGGTTTTATCACAGCCGGCATCGCTGTTGGATTGCAGGCCGTCCTTCTCTCCGTAGCGGCATACTTCTTCATTATCGGCCGGTGGGGTATCCGCGTAGGAGACCGGATCAGCGTCGCGGGCATCACGGGGGACGTAGTGGATATCGGGCTGGTCCGGTTGTACTTGATGGAGTTGGCGGGAACGGGTTTGGACTTCTACCCGACTGGGCGAATTGTCGTCTTTTCGAATTCTGTGTTGTTTCAGACGGGCACTCCGTTGTTCAAGCAGATCCCGGGCACCGAATATTCATGGCATGAGGTTGTAATCACCGTCGCGCCGGGAGGCAATCATAAGGACGCGGAGGAACACCTCGTCGCGGCCGTGAACTCGGTGTATTCGCGATATCAGGATGAGATTGCCCGACAGCACGCGAACATCGAACGACGCGTGGATATCCAGGTGCAGATGCCGCGCCCCGAATCCCGGCTGCAGTTCGCCGACGGGGGTCTTGAGCTCATCGTGCGCTATCCGGTAGAGATTCGACGAGCGCCGGACATCGATGAAGAGATGACTCGGAAGGTGCTCAGCCTGATCGAGACCGATACGGCACTGAAGAGCGCCGTCTCGGGCATTCCGAAAATCCGCTCAGCGATCAAAGGATAACGAGGACAACGCAGATTTCCGTCACCTGCCGGGCTTAGCGAGTTCGCCGCGCAGATGCCTGGAAAGTTTTTCGATCTGCTTGAGCTTCAGGATCAGATCCTTCGACATCAGTCCCTTGTTCGCATTTTGAATGTCAGAAGGAATGGATGCAGCGAGGTTGGCCAGTTGGTCCGCTTCGCCACGCACTGCGGAAGGATCGGCCGTCAGCGAAAGAGCATGGGGCGATTCGTTTTGCGCCTGTAATTCTTGCGCGTGGCGCATCGGGGACGGTATCGAACGGGGACTCTGCGACTGACAAAGCAGGACGAATAGGACCACAGCAAGCACGGCCACCAGAGCACTTCTCACGGCGCCTCCCAAGCGTGCAAGTGCGCAGGATTGTATAACTCCAACGCGCGTTTGCATATCAATTGTTATGAGTTGTGTCCCGGGCCCAAGGAACTGCCTTGCATTTGGGATATGTGCTCAGTTTTTGGGGCATTTCCCCAGTGTCTATGAAACGTACACTCCATCCCTGAAGCAGACGTTGGGATCCGGGCACCACAATTCATGAAGGGCGGCACGGCACACCGTCACTTGTAAGCCATTCTATAAATTGCACTTATGGACACATCCCTAAGAATGGGGATCGGTCCATCTTTGGCCCGGTTCGTGCATTATCTCTGCCTGATGCGCCTACGCCACGCCTGGAAATGCGGACCGATACGAGCATTCAGCGGAGCTTTCAAGGCGATGGTCCTTCGTTGAAGACGGAGCGGCAGAGATAAACAGGAGCCGAGTATGAAGTTGTTGATTGCCGAAGACGACGTTCTCTTTCAGAAAATGCTCGCGCAGGTTCTGGCACCGCAATACGACATCACCCTCGCCTGCAATGGCGATGAGGCGTGGGAGATTCTGCAGCGCCCCGGCGCTCCCCGGCTGGCGATTCTTGATTGGGTCATGCCGGGATTGAGTGGGCCCGAGATTTGCCGCAAGGTCAGGGCCTGCCCGTCGCTGGCGTCGATGTACCTCATTATCGTCACCTCGAAGAACAACGAAGCGGACATCGTTTCGGGTCTGAGGGCGGGAGCGGATGACTACATCACGAAGCCTCCGATCGCGGCAGAACTGAAGGCGCGCGTGAGAGTGGGAGATCGCGTCCTCACGTTACAGGAAGCGGTCGAGACTCAATCGATAACGCGCAATGTTCACGCGGAGAGAGAAACCTCGTCGATCCGACCGGCACGAAACGGCTCGGCGGGAAAGTCTCCGGCTGCGATCCAGCGCCATTCCATTGATCTGTATGAGCCGTTCGACAACGGTCGCGTTTCTTATGTTGACGGCGGAGTCGGTGTGAACGCACTTTCAATCCATTCGATGGAGAACTTCCATTCCAAAGGCTGAAACAATTGCGAAGGCTTCCGACCAGTGCCTGGAGACCTC
>Ga0070733_10002219_pt1 | contig 14046 bp, 10 predicted proteins | sample Coa_R1_9_FD_66450 | JGI IMG/M metagenome (GOLD analysis project Ga0070733, IMG submission 66450) | Surface soil microbial communities from Centralia Pennsylvania, which are recovering from an underground coalmine fire - Coalmine... | ecosystem: Environmental > Terrestrial > Soil > Unclassified ... | reverse complement strand
CGGCATGAAGGTCCTGGTCGATACCTGCACATTTCTGTGGATCGCGTTTGAATCCCCGCGGCTGACCAAAACCGCTGCCGCAATTTTTCTGGATCGCGAAAACGAGCGTTACCTGAGCACCGCTTCTGCCTGGGAGATCGCCATCAAACACGCGCTTGGGCGTCTTCCCCTTCCAGCAAGGCCTGACATTTTCGTGCCGAAGGTACGCGAAGCAAGCGGCATTGTGTCACTGGACATCAATGAAGAGTCTGCTCTCCAGGCTGGCAAACTGCCAAGCCTCCACGCAGACCCGTTCGATCGGATCCTAGTGGCCCAGGCCATCGTGCATGGGCTGACGATTCTTACGCCCGATCCCGAAATCGAACAGTACGCAGTGCGCGTCTTGTGGTGACGCCGAGCGTGGCCCAAATCGCGCGGCAGCCGACCGTGAAGCCGCCTTGCGAAATCACCCGCGACGGTATCAGCGGGCGCAGCCGACTTCGCGGCAGTGACCCGGCTGCGGCACAAACCTGGGATGCCGACAAAGCTTCAGGCCACCAACCAACCGTTCGCAGGTGACCCACCGAAGACGGCGCGCCGTTTGCCGTCCAAATTGACGCACACGGCTTCGAGACTCTCCAGTCAAAGGCCTATCCGCCGAGGATTTCAATCATGTCGGGGCCGCAAATGCGGGTCAACTCGGCTACGAATTCGCGGTCGGGACGCACCTTCGCCGGCACGTCGAGGATGACGGAAAAATCGCGCGCGGCTTCGAGACGCAAACGTACCTGCGTGTCGCCTGGCTTGCGCTCGAAGAGTTGCCGAAGCTCCGCCGCGCGGTCGATGCCGTTCCGCCCGACGAAAACCTTCACGCTGATGAGTGTCGGCAGCGGCACCCGCGCTACATCGAGAGGGATGATTTCCTTCACCGATACCTTTGTCGGATTGCCGTCTTCCGGGAGTGCCATTCCACGAATCAGCACCGCCTGATCCTCGACCAATGAGCTCTGCAGCGCTTCATACTGCGTGGTGAAAACCATGGCGTCGATGCTGCCCGCGCGATCCTCAATCATCAGCGAAGCCCACGGTTTGCCTTCGCGGTTGCGGCGTCTCTGAACACCCGTGATCATTCCACAGAGCGCGACATCCGACCCCTTTTCGAGACCTTCGAGCCTGGTCGAATCGTGCGTGGCGAGCTCGGCGATTTTGTCTTCATAGTTGTCGAGAGGGTGCCCGGTGACATAAAAGCCGAGTAGTTCTTTTTCGCCCTGCAGCTTCTCTTTGAGGGTCCAGTCGTTGGCCTTGGGAAGTGGCGGCTCGGGGTGTTCTTCTTCCGAAGGACCTCCGCCGAACAGGCCGGCTTGTCCACTGTCGCGATCCTTCGCCGCGCGGTTGCCCGTCTCGATCGCCGCATCGAGAGCCAGCAAAAGCTGCGCGCGCGTACCTTCGAGCGAGTCCATGGCCCCCGCTTTCACCAGGCTTTCCATCACGCGCCGGTTGATCGCCTGCATGTCGGCGTGTTCGCAAAACTGATAAATGGACCGGAGACGCCCCAGCTCGGTACGCGCTTTGATAATCGCTTCGACGGCGTTTTGTCCGACGTTCTTCACCGCTCCCAGGCCGAAGCGAATCGCATCGCCTTTGTCGTCTCGAACAGGAGTAAACGTGTACTCGCTCGCGTTCACATCGGGAGGCAGCACGCGAATGTTCCGTTCGCGGCATTCATTGATGTACTTCACGATTTGCGGGCTGTTGCCGGTTTGCGATGTCAGCAGCGCCGACATGAACTCGACCGGATAGTGCGCCTTCAGATAAGCCGTTACGAAGGCCAGAAACGCATAAGCCGCCGAGTGCGACTTGTTGAATCCGTATCCGGCAAATTGCTCCATCAGGTCGAAAATCTTCTCGGCTTTCTTTACCGGATGTCCCCGCTCCATCGCGCCCTGCATGAAACGGCCGCGCTGTTTGGCCATTTCCTCCGCCTTTTTCTTCCCCATGGCCCGGCGCAGGACGTCCGCCTCACCCAGCGTGTATCCCGCCACGCGATTCGAGATCTGCATCACCTGTTCCTGGTAGACCATCACCCCGAAGGTCTCCTCCAGGATTTCCTTCACCACCGGCAGGTCGTAAACCACTTCCCGACGCCCGTGTCTGCGCTCGATGAAGTCGTCGATCATGGCCATCGGACCGGGCCGGTACAGCGCGTTCAGCGCGGTCAGGTCTTCGAGCCGCGTGGGCTGGTAGCGCCGCAGAATATCGCGCATCCCGGGCGATTCGAATTGGAACACGCCGCTGGTGAATCCCCTGCTGAAAATCTCGTAAGCCGGAGGGTCGTCGAGCGGCAGATCCTCAGCGACGATTTGGACGCCGTGGCGTTTCTCGATCATCTTGAGCGCATCGTCGATGAGCGTGAGGGTGGTGAGGCCGAGGAAATCCATCTTGAGAAGCGCCAGCTTGTCAAGACCGTTCATGTCGTACTGGGTGACGATTTCCTCGCGGTTGGTACGGTAGAGCGGAACGATGTTTCGAAGAGGCTCAGGGGAGATCACGACACCCGCCGCGTGCACCGACGAGTTACGCGCGAAGCCCTCGAGACGCGTCGCCACGTCGAGCACTTCCTGCACGCGCGGATCCTGCTTCGCCAGAGCCGCGAAACCCGGCTCGGCGGCAATCGCATCTTTGAGCTTGATGTTCAGGACACTCGGCACCAGCTTCGTGATGCGATCGACGTCGGCGAAGCTCATGTCGAGAACGCGGCCCACATCCTTGATCGCGGCGCGCGCCGCCAGGGTGTTGAACGTAATGATCTGCGCTACTTGTTCGCGACCGTACTTTTCGGTGACGTACTGAATGACTTCGCCGCGCCGGTTCATGCAGAAATCGATATCGATGTCCGGCATGCTGATGCGCTCCGGATTCAGGAAGCGCTCGAAGAGCAACCCGTACTGCAGTGGATCGATATCGGTGATCTGCATCGAATAGCTGACGAGGCTGCCGGCGGCAGATCCGCGCCCCGGACCGACCGGAATATTTTTCGATTTCGAGAAACGGATGAAGTCCCAGACGATCAGGAAGTAGCCGGAAAACTTCATCTGCTGGATCATGCCGATCTCGAAATTGAGCCGCTCCACGTACTCGGGGAGCTCGTGTTTGAGATGGCCTGAGGCATGGAGCGCTTCGAGGCGCGGGCGGCGCTTTTCAAATCCCTCGCGCGCTACGTAAGCGAAGTAGGAATCCGTGGTGTGACCGGCGGGAATGTCGAAGCGCGGGAAGGGGTCGGTGACCTTTTCGAGTTTGACGTTGCAGCGCTGCGCGATCTCCCAGGGGCGATTGACCGCGTCCTCCAGTTCGCCGAAGAGCGCCATCATTTCGTCGCGCGATTTCAGGTAGAAATCGGGATGGTCCCAGTGCATGCGATTGGGGTCGGACATGGTCTTCCCCGTCTGAATGCACATGAGGATTTCGTGCGCGCGGGCGTCTTCGCGGCGCAGATAATGCGAGTCGTTGGTGGCGACCAGCGGGATGCCGGTTTCGATGGAGAGGCGATTGACCTGGGGGACGAGACGCTTGTCCTGGTCGAGCCCATGGTCCTGAATTTCGAGAAAGAAGTTTTCCTTGCCGAAGATGTCGCGGTAGGTGTAAGCGAGCCGGCGGGCGTCGTCGTATTTTTCGGCGAGAATGGTTTCGTTGAGGTCGCCGCGCAGGCAGGCAGAGAGGCAGATGAGGCCTTTGGAATGTGCGGCGAGGAGATCCTTGTCGATGCGCGGCTTGTAGTAGAAGCCTTCCAGGAAAGACGTGGAAACCATCTTGATCAGGTTTTTGTAGCCTTCCTGGTTCTCGCAGAGCAGGATGAGATGGTTGTAACGGTCGCTGTCGACGCGCGTCTTGAGTCCCTGCTGGGAAACGTACATCTCGCAACCGATGACCGGATGAATCCCCTGCGCCTTCGCGGCGTTGTAGAAGCTGACCGCGCCGAAGAGGTTGCCATGATCGGTCATGGCGACAGCGGGCATTTTCTGCTCTGCGACGACTTCCATGAGCTGATCGATTTCGCACGCGCCGTCGAGCAGCGAATAATCGGTGTGGTTGTGGAGGTGAACGAAGGGGGTCTCGGCCATAGGGAAACAGCAATCCAGTTGTCGGGGGAGACGACTACTATTCTACTCGGACCGTCGCGGAGTCAGACGGTGGTTTCTCCGCTGCGGCCAACTCGGCTTACGGGAAATTGCAACCGCCCCTTTTGTATCCCGTATTACTATAGGTACTGGTACTGTGCCCTTGGTACTATAGCTCTGTCAGATGCCTGAAAACCCATTGCTGTCGGTCACATTTCACATCCCGTTCGACCGCATCCGGCCCGAGCATGTCGAACCGGGTGTCCGCGAACTGATCGCGCAATCGCAGATCCAAATTGACCGGATCGCGGCGGATGCCGCTCCGCGATCGTTCGCTAACACGATGCTGGCGCTCGAGAATTCCACGGAAAATCTGGACTTTGCATTGGCCGTGGTCCGGCATCTGGAATCCGTTTCCACGACTCCGGAATTACGCGCGGCGTGGAATGCCGTCGAGCCGGAGGCAAGCGCGTTTTATTCGCAGATTCCGTTGAACGAAGGGCTCTGGAAACAACTGCAGAGCTACTCGGCCACCGGCGATGCCGCGTCGCTGCTGGGAACGCGACGCCGGTTTCTCACCAAGACTCTCGATTCATTCCGCAGGCATGGCGCGGAATTGGATCCGCCGGGGAAGAAGAGGATGGCCGAAATCGACGTCGAGCTGACCCGGATGACGACGAAATTCTCCGAGAACGTTCTCGATTCCACCAACGCCTTTGAACTGATGGTCACGGACGAGGCGAAACTGGCCGGACTCCCGCCCAGCGCCATAGAGGCGGCGCGCCAAAGCGCAGAGTCGAAGAGTGCCGCGGGGTGGCGCTTTACTCTACAGGCCCCCAGCTACGTTCCGGTTCTCACTTATATGGATAACCGGGAGATTCGGGAACGAATGTACCGGGCGTTTTCGACCCGCGCGACGGAAGCGGCGCGGGATAACCGCCCGCTGCTCAGCCGCATTCTGGAGTTACGCCGGGAAAAAGCGCGGCTGCTGGGATTTGCCGACTTCGCCGATTTTGTGCTGCACGACCGCATGGCCCACAAAGGCGAACGTGCGATGAAATTTCTCGAAGAACTGAAAGTAAAGACCGATCCGTTTTTCGCGAAGGAAAATTCCACGCTCGAAGCATTTGCGGGACAGAAGCTGGAACCCTGGGACGTGGGCTACTGGGCCGAAAGGCAGCGCCGGGCATTGTACGACTTCGACGAAGAGGAACTGCGTCCGTATTTCCCGGCGGAGAAAGTCGTCGACGGCATGTTCGCCATTGTCGAGCGTCTCTACGGCATCCAGGTGAAGCGGGCGAGCGGCGTTCCGGTGTGGCATCCGGACGTTCGGTACTACGAAGTGCACGATCGCGACGGCGCGCTGCTCGGAGCTTTTTACGCCGACTGGTATCCGCGGGAATCGAAGCGCGACGGGGCCTGGATGGAAGCGTTCATCACGGGTAGTCTGATCGCATCGGGCAAAGGCGCCGGCAGTCGCTTCGACCACCATCTGGGCTGCATCTGCGGTAACCTCACGCCGCCGATTGGCGACAAGCCGGCCCTGCTGACGCACCGCGAAGTGGAAACCATTTTCCATGAGTTCGGGCACCTGCTGCATCATGTGCTGAGCCGAGTGGAGGTGCGCAGCCTGGCAGGCACGTCGGTGGCATGGGACTTCGTTGAGCTGCCCAGCCAGATCATGGAGAATTGGTGCTGGGAACGCGAAGCGCTGGATCTTTTCGCGCGGCATTATCAGACGGGCGCGGCGATCCCCGAGGACTTGTTTCAGAAGATGGTCAGGGCGCGCACCTACCGCGGCGCGAATATGCAGATGCGGCAGCTCGGGTTTGGATTTGTGGATCTGAAGCTGCATCGGGAGTACGATCCGGCTCGCGACGGCGATGTGCTGACGTATGCGCGGGATGTGCTGCAGCCCTTTTCGGCGGCAAAGTTCCCGGAGAACTACGCGATGATCGCCGGATTTACGCACTTGTTCGCCAGCCCGGTCGGATACGGTGCGGGGTACTACTCGTACAAGTGGGCGGAAGTTCTGGATGCGGACGCGTTCACGCGATTCCGCGACGAAGGGATCTTCAGTCCGGAGATCGGGGCGGCGTTCCGCGAGCACATCCTTTCGAAGGGCGACAGCGAAGATCCCGCCGAGCTTTACCGGAAGTTCATGGGGCGCGACCCGGATCCCGAGCCGTTGCTGGTACGTTCCGGTCTGGTGGCGTAGGGACTTCCTGCGCCAGGCGAAGACGCGGCTGTCGCCGCATGTCCAGGTCAGGCCGTAGCTGTTACGGTCGCGGCTGTCTCCGCATAGACCGCCGGGGGCGCGTATACAAAGCGCCGCTCGCGCAGTCCGAACTTATGCATCAGCCGGCCGACGTGATCCTGATCGTAGCGGACACCAAACCGCCTCTCGATAGCCAAGGCCAGGCGCCCGGTGGTCCATCGATCGGTCGGGAATCCGTGGGCCGATGCACCCGCGAAATACATCTGCCGTATGGCGTCCACCTGATCGGCTGTGAGCCGGCTGGGCCGTCCGGTCGCACGCCGCAGGCGAAGCCCGTCGACGCCTTTATGAACGATGGATCGATGCCAGCGGGAGGCCGTAGTGCGGCTGACGCCGTAGCTGCGGGCTACCTGTGATTGAGTGACGCCGGTAAGCAACTCTTTTGCAGCTGCGAGCCGGCGAGCTTCCATATCTTCGCGTGTCAGAGAGCTAAGCGGGGCAAGCATCCTCTCGTTTCGCGCGGATTCAAACCAGAGCAGAACCAGAATACACCAACAACAGAGTGCAAGTAAATTGTTTTCGCTAATTCCGGTTCAGATTCTCTCCTTTCCATCGCATGGCGTCGAGAATGCGCTGGTAACCGCTCGGGTGATCGAAGAAAATCCATTCCTCCACCGGGCCCGGTTTCATCTTGCGGTATTCGCCCAAGTGGATCGCGGCCTGCGCGAAACCATCCGGCTGGCGGCTGGCGTTGATGCCGTACATGTCGGCCTCGTGCTCGTCGGTACGGGTCTGCGTGTTCAAAACGGGCGTCAGGACGAATAGAAATATCGAGCCCAGCAACGCCACGAGTGGCAACACAGCGGGGTCGCCGATGCCGCGGACATTCCAGCGCTGGCCCCAGCGTGCGAGGCACCACTTCAGCGACCAGCGCAGCCAGGCGAAGCCCAGCATCGAGACGATCAGGAAGAATTCCAAGTCCTTGTAGATGTGGTTGAGCACATAATGCCCCATCTCATGCCCCGTCACGGCGAGGATTTCTTCCGGCGAGCCGCGCCGCAGCAGGTTGTCGTTGAGGGTGATGCGCATCGTGTTGGCAAAGCCGCTCACGTTGGCACTGATGCGCGTGGTCTGTTTGGATGCGTCCACTTGATAGACCTCCCGCGCCGGAATGCCGTTGGCCCGCGCCATGCTCAAGATCGGTTCGGTGACCTTGGGATCCTTCAACGGCGTGACGGTATTGAAAATGGGCACCAAATAGACCGGCGCAATCAGCGTAACGACAATCAGAAACACTTCGGTCACGACCGCGCCCCAGATCCACCATGTGCGTTCGAGGCGCCGCACCAGACCAAACAGCGCCATGAGCAGGACCGCCCCCAGCACGAGACTGACGAGCAGGCTCTTGAACTGATCGCCCATCCAGGGGCCGAAGGTTTGCGTCGCCAGTTCGTATTGATGTTCGCGAGAGTAGCCTTCGTAAACGGCGAGCGGGAATCCGAGGACGGTCGTGGCGACGATGTACTCGACCCAGTACAGGCCGGTTTGCAGCGGTTTGAACCGCGTGATTCTTTCCGCCAGGTTTCGCATTGCCGCCGAGCATCTCACCTGGAGCAGCAGCAGGGAGATGACGCCGGCATAGAGGAAGTCCCACAGGAGCAGCCAGTATCCACCTTGGAAATAGGCGTCGGAGCGGGCTTTCGATTGCGCCGGTATTTGGGCGAGGTAAGCCTCGGTCGCAGCCTCCGGGCTGAAGTTCGGCGAAGCCTGCGCGGCGGGAGGGACCGTGGTCACGGCAGGCATCTGCTGCTGCGCGAAACATGACGACGTTGCCAGCAGAGCGAAAAGGAGCTTCAGGCTCATGCCGTAACGCGCTGCAGCTTTACGATCTCGTCGAGAAGAAATAAATCGGTGAGCAGCGCGCGGAGGTGGATCGACGCGTTCAAATTGTCGATCAGCTGCGAACTGATCGCCGGTTGCGCCAGAACCAGCTCGATGGCCGCCAGCGAGTCGCGGGCATCTCTTTCGACCACAACTCTGAATGCTCCGGCATCGACCACCTCGCCGATTCCGGTCAGGGCGATCACGGCGTTGCGCAGAAATTCACGGATCGGAGAGCCCTCGGCATCAGTCGCCAGCCCCTGCGCAGCGTACGCGAGCATGAACTCGTAGCATTCTTCGACTGCGTTGCAGCGTTCCTGGAGAGTCACTCAGTCGGAGCCCATCGCGCGGGATCGTGATGCTCCAGATAATGTTCACGGCTCATTGAACCGAACACCATCGACTTCGTAATATCCAGTTTCTCCGGTCTCACCGCGAAGTAAACGTGAATCATAATCAGCGCGATTAAACCGACGCCGGCCAGCCCATGCAGTACGTACATGAAGCCCCAGGTCATGTCGCCGAACAGGTACGGATTGCGCGGCAGGAATCCGGTGCGCACGCGGAACATCATGAACACGCCGGTGATGGTCGCGCCCAGACCCGCCAGCACGATCACGCCGTGATACATCTTGTTTTCCAGCGGATATTTGGCGAAGCGTCTTGGCGGAGGCGCGTCCTGCCCAAGAGCCCGGCGCACTCTTCGGCCCGCGTCTTCGATGTCGTCCTTGTCGGGCCAGATCGCCCACGGGTCCATGAAGAAAGTGGCGTGGATTATGTGGAAGACAATCGACGCCGTGAGGACGATGCCGGCGATCCAGTGATACGTCACCCACGGGAATTGCACGCCTACCTTGGGGAGAAACGCCGTGATCAGCAGCGCGAACATGGCGGCGGCCATGATCCAGTGAAACAGCCGGGCGGCCAGCGAGTGCCTGGCTACGCGTTCGGGCAGTTGTGCGGGAGGCCGGGAGCTGTCCACAAAAACCTCTTGCTTCGCGAAATAGCGAACCCAAATGGCATGGCCGATCAGGAACGCCAGACCGACGATCGCCGACACCCATATCAGGTAGAACGCGACGTGAATCGGGACGTCCTGTCCCCAGGGACTCCTTGCCCATTCGATTATGCCCATGTGGTTTGCTCCTGGCCCCGGATGGCTCTCTTGACAAGATTGCGCATCAACGGAACTTTGTAGCCGTTGTAACGCAGCGGCTGCGCGCCCTGGATCGCCATTTCCCCGGCGGCTTTTGCAGTATCCTCATTGCGGGGTTTACCCTGCACTGCGGCTTCTACCTCTTTCAAACGCACCGGATGCGCCGCTACGCCGTTCACGGCGATCCTGATGCGATCGATATTGCCGCCGTTGAAGACCGCCGCGGAGGCGATGTTGACCAGCGGGAAATCCCACACCTGGCGGTCGCGGATCTTCTCGAAATAAAAATGCGAACCCGCCCAAGTGGATGGGATGCGGATCGCTGTCAGCAGTTCACCCGGCTTCAGCACCGTCATGCGCGTGATGTCGATACCGGGGCCGATGAAGTAGTCTTCGGCATCCACGACGCGTTCGCCTTTGGGGCCGCGGATCACCATCTTCGCGTCAAGCGCGATCAGGGCGGGCGCGGTGTCCGATGGGTTGACGGCCACGCAGCGATCCGCGCCGAGAATGGCATGCTCGCGATTGACCGCCGTGGGGGTATCGGCGAAGCAGATGTTTCCTCCGGCGCGATAGCATTTCCAGCCGCTCCGGTAATACCAGCAGCGCGTATCCTGCGACACGTTGCCGCCGATCGTCCCCTGATTGCGAATCTGCGGAGAAGCGGCTAGCTCGGCGCCTTCCGCGAGAAGTCCGAATTTTTCTTTGACGACGGGATCGCGGACCACTTCGGTCAGCGTCGTCATGGCGCCGATTTCCAAGCCACCGTCCAGCGGGCGTATGCCTCGGAGTTCGTTTATTTGGCTTAGGTCGATAACATATTTTGGGCGTTTGATGCGGTCTTTCAGCCAGTCGAAGCTGTCGAGGCCACCGGCCAGGACCCAGGATTCTGAGCCGTAGCGGGCGGTTAGCGCCAGCGCGTCTTGAGTCGTGGCCGGCTGAAAGAGTTCGAAGGCCGGCATGATGTCGCGAATTATTGCCATGGTTTCGATCTCTCCTTATATGTGGGCCGTGAGGCCCTCTCCGGCTGGCCTGCCCAATTCGAGAGAGGCCAGAATCGTGTCCGCGTTGACCGGGGCGCGGCGGATGACTTCGTCTCCCAGCGCGTCCGTAAGAGCATTGATGATCGCCATGCAGCCAGCGCCGACCGGCGGTTCGCCGATTCCGCGCGCGCCGATTGGCGTCTCCGGATCGGGAATATCGAGCGCGGCCCATTGCATTTTCACCGGGGCGTCGAGGATGGTGGGCGGCTTGTTGTAGTGGAAGCGCTTTGCCAGCGGTAACCCGTAGTGCTGGTCGTAAACCCACTTCTGGCCGATCGCGTGGCCGATGCCGAGCATCGATCGTCCCAGCACCTGGCCTCCCAGGGCGCGCGGATGGATGATGGTCCCCACGTCCGCCACGGCGAGGTAATCGAGGATTTGATACTTGCCGGTTTCGAGATCCACTTCCACTTCGGCGAACCCGGCCACGTAGGAATGCGTCTGCCCGTCGCGCGGCATAGTATCACGAGCGACGCCCAACAGACCCTGGCCTGTCAGCGCCTGGGCAGAGGTCACGGTCATTTTGTTTATGCCTTTGGGCAATTCATGGCCGTCATACATGCCTCCCAGTTCGATGGCGCGTTTCGCCGCTTGAGCGAGGGTCATACCCGCTCCCCCACCTTTGCGGAAGACACGTTCGTTCGCGACCTCGTAATCCTCGGGCTTACCGCCGAGATCTTTGGCAGCGATCTGGCGGAGCTTATCCCGCGCATCCATCGCTGTTACGTACGCCGCGCGCGTGTGCGCATGTGTGGTCTGGCTGCCGCCGGAGGGGCAACTCCACGGCAGGTTCTTCGCCGTGCTTCCCCACGTAATCTCGCATTTCTCCCAAGGCACGCCGAGAATCTCCGCGGTCACCCGGTGCGTATCGCTCATGGAAAAGGTGCCGAGATTGCCGATTCCCGACTGGATATAGAGCCTGCCATCGGGTTTGATGATGCAGAGACCGTCGAATCCTACCGATCCCCCGACGAAGCAGCTGGTGGCCACGCCGATCCCGCGCACTTTGCTGCCGCTCTTTTTCGGCTGGGCTTTGCGCTTCTCCCATTCGAACTGCTCCGCGCCCTTGTCCAGCGCTTCTTTGACGAACGCGCTGGTGACATAGAGGCGCTTGTTTCCCTTGCCCTGCGGAGGTCCGATGGGTGCTTTACCCTCCGGCGCATTGATCCGGTGAATCGCCACCTGATCCACGCCGAGTTTCCGCGAAGCCTTGGCGAGGATCGGCTCCATGAGCGCGATGCCCTGGAATCCGCCCGGCTGGCTCTGCGAAACGCGCGGCGGCGTGTTCGTCAATACGGTGACGCCGCGCCAGCGCATCGCCGGCGGCTGGTACATCAGCGAAACCATGCGGCCGGACTGGTTGGCGTCGCCTTGCGGATCGTAAGGCCCGTTATCCATGACGACGAACATGTCGACCGCGGTGATTTGGCCTTCCTTTGTGAATCCGACTTTGAGACGGCCATGCAAACTGGGGCGTGCGCGACCGATGTAATGCTCTTCCTCGCGGCTGATCCGCATCATCACCGGTGCGCCGACTTTCTTCGAAAGGATGGCGGGGATGATAGCCGAGATCGCGCTGGTGATTTTGCTTCCGAAGCCGCCGCCGGTGTACTCGCTGACGATGACGACCTTGCTCAGATCGGGCTGCCCCTTGTCATCGACCAAGCCGAGCCAGCGCGCGATGGCCGGAGCGGTCTGCGCGGTGCTCTGCGTCGAGCAGTGCACGTGGACCTTGCCATTCTGCCAATACGCCATGGCGGTGCGGGTTTCGAGCGGCTGGTGGCTGGTGTTCGGCGTGACGAAGGTTTCGTCGAGAACGAGCGCCGCGTTCTTCAGTCCGCCGTCGACATCGCCGAACGACCACTCGGGATCGGTCGCCTTCCCCATCGGCAGGCGGCCTTCGTTGTATTCCTTGAAATCCTCTTCCGTCCACTTCACTTCCGCTACGGTTGGCGGCGGCGCGGGAGCCGGCGCATTGGCCGGGGGTCGCATCCATACGTTGCCTTCGACGCGCGCGTTCGGCCCGCCGGGGCGCAGGCTTACGAGTGGGTCGACCACGTGTGGAAGGCGCTCGATATCGAGCCGAATCGTCTCGATGGCCTCGGCCGCGGTGAGTTCGTCGACTGCGCAGACGGCGAGGATCGGCTCGCCCTGATAGACAGGATCGTTGGTGAGGCCGCGCTCGCCGAGCGGGTTGGCGGGGATCCTCTGGCCGAGGTCGGTCATGGCGTCGGCGGGCTTCGGCATATCGTCGACCGTGATGATGCCCTTGACACCCGGCATGGCGAGCGCCGCGCTCATGTCGATGTTGCGGATGTGCCCGTGCGGCACCGGGCTCAGGAGCAGCTTCGCGAACAGCATGCCTTCGGCGCGATAATCCTCGGCGTATTTCGCGCGGCCGGTCACTTTCGCGACCAGATCGGGCGTGGTGTAATCCTTGCCGATCAGTTTCCATGCCGCGTGGTTTACGGCCGGCGTATCGGGATTTAATTTAGCTGGCATTGGTTATGCGCTCCTTAGGTTCTGAGCTCCGCGCATCAGGGCGGTGAGGATTTTGTCGTAGTCCTGGCAGCGGCAGAGATTGCCCGAGACGCCGTGAGCGAGTTCAGCGCGCGTGGGACTCGGGTTGATTTTCAGGAATCCCACCGTTGCCATCACGAAACCGGGCATGCAGAACGCGCACTGGAATCCCTGTTCGTCGACGACGCCCTGCTGGACCGGATGCAGCGTTCCGTCGGCCTTGGCCAGACCTTCGATGGTCGTGATGTTCCGGCCGCGCGCGGTATGCGTAAGCACGGAGCAGGAGTAATGGGGGACATCGTCGATCAGGACGGTGCAGGCGCCACACTCGGAGCGATCGCAGCCGAGCTTGGTACCGGTGAGGCCGAGTTTGTAGCGAAGCGTGGTGGCGAGCGTCTCCTGCTTCATGACATCGACGCGGCGCTGCTGGCCGTTGACGTTGAGGGTGATGAGGCGCTCCACCGAGCCGGGCGCGGAGCCCTGCGCACGCACAACGGCGCTGCGAAACATGTAGCCCGCCGAGGAGACAGCCCCCGCGGCGATGACTCCTTTAATGACGTCCCGTCGGGTTAAATTTCTGTGGATGGATTCGTCTTCGTGATTGCCTGCCATAGCGTCACCTTCCTACGGACGTGAAAATTATATGCCTTTGGATGGACGGCGTCTATGCCGTCGCGTTTGGTGGGAGACTGGCGAACTGTTGGCGAAATCTTTTGCGGTCGCAATGGCATTCCTCGGCGATCCTGGCTTCGAAAAGAAGGCGACGGCGCCGGGATTCGGCGTCGATTTCTTCGGGCGCAAAAACGAACCCATTGGTGGTTGGTTCGGTACCGGTCGAAATCGGCGCGCCCAGCATTTTGTTCATGTAGTGGAGGGCTACGGCGGCATCGAGAGCGCCTTGGTGGGCGGCTGTGCGGTTAGCTTTCAGGTCGTCAAGCGCTTTGTCGCGTTCGGCAGGATGCGGTAGAGACGCTGCTCGTGCATGCTGAGATTGACGAAGGCCTGGGAGTGCTCGCGGTACGCGCCGGCCGCGATTAGGACGGCGTGGATTTCCGGATGGCCCGCCGACCAGGGGTCCTTCTCGTCTCCGCAGGTCTCGGGGATAAGGCCTGACCTGTTTACCGCTTGGCCGGG
>Ga0070733_10002218_pt1 | contig 14057 bp, 19 predicted proteins | sample Coa_R1_9_FD_66450 | JGI IMG/M metagenome (GOLD analysis project Ga0070733, IMG submission 66450) | Surface soil microbial communities from Centralia Pennsylvania, which are recovering from an underground coalmine fire - Coalmine... | ecosystem: Environmental > Terrestrial > Soil > Unclassified ... | reverse complement strand
ATGGTGATCCGACGGACCAGAAACTTACCTGCCCGGTTGACCCCGCAGCCGTGGGTAAAGTCGAGGAAGTTGAAGGTCTCGGGTTTGCGCCTCCCGTCAAAGCACCTGCTGTCCCGGCATGCGAAGCGTCCGAACCGGATCGGGCCTGTCTTCTCCGGAAAATGCGCGCATGGATCTCATCGCGCACCCGCCCCAGGCCCCCTCTGCCCCTTCCCAGGATCTCCCATGCGCCTGAGCCAATCCCCTACACGGTCCGCATCGGGGACCTGCTCCCTGCCGATCAGCTTCATCAAGGCCCGCTCCCCCTTCAACTCCCTCAGATCTTCCAGGCTCCGGCCCCCGGCCTGCAGCATCAAAACCAAGGACTCCACATACGCCACAGGATCCTATCCGCGACCCCCGGTAAATGGCGGCCCAGCCACTCCCTGAGCCCCAACCCAAGGCTGTACTGCGCAAGGAGCGCCAAACCCCCGTGCTCCGTCAGCTCCTCTTCCGTCCTCTCAATCTTGAATCCCAGCACCGTTTGTCGTTTCATCCTCTCAGCCCTCCTGCGTTCAAAGGTTTCACCTCTCAGGTGAGAATACACTCACCCAAAACCTCAATGCCAAGAGGGCTTTCTTATTTTTTCAGCCCTTCTATCTCTGTTTTAGGGCAGGCCGCCACGGCGGGCCCCCGCCGGTTCTCGGGGTCGGTCTTGGGCAGGGACTCTGGAAGGGGAGAGCCCCGATTCCGGCCGCACCGCCGATCGGGGATTGACTTGGTCTTTTCAAAAAGCTTAAGATGAAGCCGCATTTTAGATTCTCTGTCATCCCGTGTTGGGCCGTGTTGAGCCGCGTTGGGGATGTCGAACCGGCTCTTTAGGTCCGCCTTACTCCGCTTGGTCCATGGGGCACCCAGACACCCGTCAGGCTCATTAACGAACAGATCTCTCTGTTAGGATCTCCTCGGTGAATAAAGAAACCTTAATGAAGAAAAAGATCAACGAGCTTAGAAATATTGCGCGGGACCTTTCCATTAAATTCCCCGCGACGCTCAAAAAGAGCGAGCTCGTTTTGGTGATTCTGGATAAGATCGCCGCAAAGGAGGAGATTTCCCCGGCCGCGGTGATCCCCTTGCCCGCTGCAGGGCCCCAAAGGGTTCCCTCGCCGGGTCCTTACGATGCCCTTCCGGCAGGCTATGGCGGCAACCGAATCCGCGCCTTGGTTCGAGACCCCGCCTGGATCTTCGTTTACTGGGAAATGTCCACCGAGGGATTCTCGGAGGGACACCGCCGACTCAGGGATCCGGAGGCCCGACTCACTCTTCGGATCTTCGACCTTACGGCTATGCAAGACCTTTCCGTTTTTTTTGATATTGAAGTCTATCACCAGATCGGCAACTGGTACATCGATGTCGGGCAGGGTGGGCGGACTTACCTGGCCGACATCGGCCTCAAGTCCCGAAACGGTTCATTTGCCACGGTCGCCCGATCCAATCCCGTCACGACCCCGCCGGGACGCCTCTCTGAGGACCTGTCGGAGGAATGGTGGATCGTCGAAAACGGCAAGACGGCCCAGAATGCCGTGAGCGAACCGGGCTCGAGGCTTCCGCAGGAGGTGTTCGCCCGACAGGAGCATATCGATCAGATGGAATGGGTCTCCTCGGGGGTGTTTGCCCGGCTGGCTCAGCGATAAGGATTTCTATGGAACAGGGTTATCTCTCCCTCGTATTACACTGTCATCTTCCTTTTATTCGTCATCCGGAACATATCGAGTTTTTAGAGGAAGACTGGCTTTTTGAGGCGATTACTGAAACCTATATCCCCTTGATTCAGCTTTTTGAGCGATTAATTACGGATCGCGTTCCGTTTCGCATCACCCTATCGGTCACCCCCACCCTGGCCGCCATGCTGGTCGACCCTCTTCTTCAAGAGCGGTATCTGAGGCATATCCATCTTCTCATTGAGCTCTCCGAAAAAGAGATCCGCCGAACCGAGCATGAACCGGCGTTCAATCGGCTGGCGCGCATGTATCACTCCCACTTCCTGGAGTGTCGGCGGCTCTTCGAGGATCGTTATGGGCGCAATCTTCTGACGGCCTTTCGAGCCTTTCAAAACGAAGGCCATCTGGAAATAATCACCTGCGCGGCCACCCACGGTTTTCTCCCCTTGATGGCCATGATCCCTGCCGCGGTTCGGGCGCAGGTCCAGGTTGGAGCGCAGGAGTATGCGCGCCATTTCGGCCGCCCGGCACGCGGGATTTGGCTCCCGGAATGCGGCTACTACCCGGGGGTGGACGAGTTTCTCGCCGAGGCACGGATCCGCTATTTTTTTATAGATACCCATGGGCTTCTCCACGCGAAGCCGCGGCCCAAGTTCGGGGTGTACGCGCCGATATACTGCCGTTCCCGTGTGGCGGCCTTTGCGCGGGATATCGAATCCTCCAAGCAGGTCTGGAGTGCCGCCGAAGGATACCCGGGCGACTACGAGTACCGCGATTTCTACCGTGACATCGGATTCGACCTCGATTTCGATTACATCAAATCCTATATCCATGAGGACGGAATCCGAATTCACACGGGGATGAAGTATTGCCGGATCACCGGGAAGACCGACCGGAAAGAGCCCTATGTTCCGGAGCGGGCGACCCAGAAGGCAGCCGAACACGCCGGAAATTTCATGTTCAACAGAGAGCAGCAGATTGGCTATCTGGCGGGTTCCATAAAGCGCCCGCCGATCGTCGTAGCCCCTTACGATGCGGAGCTCTTCGGCCATTGGTGGTTTGAAGGGCCTCAATGGCTCGACTTTTTGATCCGAAAATCCGCATACGACCAGAAAGTCTATCGGCTTGTCACGCCGAGTGACTACCTTCAAATGCATCCGATGGTCCAGGTGTCGACTCCTTCTGCTTCCAGTTGGGGTTACAAGGGATACAATGAGGTCTGGCTGGAAGGGAGTAACGACTGGATCTACCGCTACCTTCACGAGGCCGCCGAGCGAATGATCGAGCTCGCGGCCCGCTATCCAAACGCGACGGGGCTCATTCAGAGGGCATTAAACCAGGCGGGGAGAGAACTTCTCCTCGCCCAGTCTTCCGATTGGGCCTTTATCATGAAGACAGGAACCGCCGTACCCTACGCCACGAAAAGGACCCACGACCACGTGCTGCGTTTTACGCGATTGTATGACGAGATCGGGCGCCAGGAGGTCAATGAGGGATGGCTCAAGGAGATTGAGAATAAGGATAACCTCTTCCCTGGCCTCGACTACCGGGTTTGGAGGGGATCTGGCGGCTGAACATCGCCGGCGGCTAATGCAGAAGTTTTTTAACCGTTTCGATGTTGTTAAGGAACCGATTGATCTTTTGAGAAAGACGGGGGCCGGGGGTTCCCTGGAGGCTGGCGCGCACGTCGATCTCTTCCTGTCGGGCAAGCCAGAGCAGGTAGTTAATGTCATTCTTCGTGAGGTTTCCCTGATCCACCCGTTCGAAGATTGCATCCCCTAGCACGCGGTCCAGGACCGTCAGGTTGGCCTGGCGCAGCACAAAGACCATGAGGGCTTCTTTTTCTTCCGAGGTCATGACCGTTCCCCATCTGTCCTGATCGTCGCATCGTGCTGGTTTGCGGTGCGGGCCGAAATCCCGACCGGTCCGCACATTGTTCATCCCCGCGGGCATGTCGGTCATCCTCCCGAGCCCGCCCGGATAAGGAGCATGAATGGAGTCAATTTTCGGGAAGCAAGGCTTCAAGCTGGTCGCCCTGGTCTGGGAGAAAGTTCAAAAGCAAGAGGCGCTCAACGAGTTTGAGGGGATGCTGGCGGCCGCGATGAAGGAGCACCCCGAATTTGCTTTTTTTTGGGACCTGGGGGAGGTTATGGCGCGTCCCCAAGAGATCAATGGAACCGTGGTCAATCCTCTCGTCCACACGGGCTTGCACCTTGTGGTCGAGCGCCAACTCCACCACGACGACCCGGAAGAGGCGCGGGCGGTGCTCCAACACCTTCAATCAAAAGGAACCCCCCGCCACGAAGCCTTGCATTCGATTGCTCAGGCGTGGGGAGAAATCTACTTCCGGTCAATCCGACGCGGAAATCCCATGGAAGAGCTCTCCTACGTTGAAGTCTTAAGAAGCCTGCTTCCCTGAATTCTTGTCCAAGCGCCGGAGGCGGTCCTCCATCTTTTGCGTGGGGATATGATCTCCGGTCTTCCTTCCGATCACGAGCCCCTTTTGGTAGGTCAGCCGAGCCTCGTCCAGTTGCCCCGTCTTCTCCAGCGACCGCCCCAGCAGCTCATAAGCCGCCGTGTAATCGGGTTTGAAGTCGATCGCCTTGCGAAAGCATTCGATCGCCTGCTCGAAAATTTCTTCGTCATAGTAGACGCTTCCGAGACTGAACTGGCTGATTTCGCTGTTCGGCTCGATCTCCACTAACTTTTTGAACCGATCGATTCGAGCACTCATCCTCTTCCTCGGTGATAGAACGCCTCAGGCCGCGAGACGGTGGTTGAAGAACTCCATCTGTCGGACCAGAACCTCTCCCTTTTCACTGGAGAGCACCTGACGTACTTTGGGCAGGTAGACCCCGTTGACCGGAATGTGGCGGTCGTTGAAACTGTCGACCTGGAGAAGAGAGCCCTCCGGCACCGAAAAATAGTACACGGTGTAGTGGGAGGTCAGGTGTTTGCCATGGGTGGTGATCATGCTGTCCTGAATATTGATCGTAAAGCTCATTTTTCCCATGGTCCGAGTGATCTGGAGGATCCGTCCATCCTTGATCCGATAACGGGAGTTCATTCCCTCTCCGTGGATCAGAACCTGTCTCCCGAGCGGGTGCTGATCCTCCGCTCCCAGGGTCAGAACGTATTTCCCGTCCGACTCCTCGAAGGTTCGGTAGGCTCGATGGACCGTCATCATCCCGAGCTGGTTCTTGAGCCAGTTGAGGAGGCCATCGTCCTTGACTTGAAGGTCGACCTGAACCTCTTTTCCCATCACCACCTCGACTTTTCCCTTGAATTCCTTTCCGTTGCTGTTGAGCAGGACATCGGCGATGTATCCGGGGAACTCCTTCGGCCACCGTTCGGTCTTCTCAAAGGCATCCCCCAGAAGCGCCCTTGCATTAGGGTCGTCCTTGGCCTCGGTTTGGACTGCGTCACGTTTATAGGTCTCCATTTTCAACCTCCACTGAATCGGTTAAAGCTCTCCCCATTATAGACATAACGGAAAGGACGCGTCAAAGAAAATGGTCCGGGGCGACCGGCCACCCGTACGTCCTCCCGGAAGATCAACCCCATGGTCCGGTTCGATGCTTGAGGGCAGGCGCCGCAAGGGCTCCCAGGGGGAAGGTGATGAATGCCCATTGAAAAACGATTCAGGCCGGCCCGAGGGGGAAGGAACGGATAATCAGGTCGCATCCAGGAGTGTAGAAATAATGCCGGGATTTGTCGTCGAAGTCAATTGCCGCGTATCGAATCTATCGAATCCGCTCGGGTGAAGAATCCGTAAATTCATCCACCCGGGGATCCTGGCCCGGGATCCTGGAAGGAGGGGTTTAGCGGGGAGACTGCAGGATTGGAGTCCGTCGCGCCATAGATGAAAAAAAAAGAGACGACCCCGGCGAGAAGGTTGATTAGGCCTTCAGGAGATCCTCGACGGTGAAGAGGCTATCCACGCTATAGCCCAACTCCTCCAGGCGTTCCCTTCCTCCTTCTTTTCGGTCGACGAGGGCGATGACCTGGATGACCTTCGCCCCCGATTCCTCCAAGAGACGAATGGAACGCTCTGTCGAGTGTCCCGCGGTGAGAACGTCGTCAACGATCACCACCCGCGCCTCCCGTTTGAAATTCCCTTCGATAAAGGGGTGCAGACCGAAAGGCTTAGGGTCTTTTCGAATGATGAAGGCCGGAGTCGGGTCCCCTCGTTCGAAGCTTAACACCGAGACGACGCTCACGATCGGATCGGCGCCGAGCGTCAGTCCCCCGATGGCATCGACCTCCATCTCGCCGATCTTTTCGAGAAACAAGAGCCCGATCAGAAATGAACCTTCGGGATCCAGCGTGACCTTTTTAGAGTCAATGTAAAAGTGGCTCTTGCGTCCGGACGAAAGGGTAAACTTCGCTTCGGTACTGTAAACAAAGGAATCCTTCAGCATCTTGAGCAGGCGCCGTCTCAGTTGTGCTCTTTCACTATCAATCATCCCACCTATAGTAGGGAATTGGGATTAAAAAAGCAACTGAAACCAGACGTGAAGCGTGATCGTTCGCAGCATTTTCGTGGCGTTCGGACAATTCAGCGTTGACAGCCGCCAAATAACGCATTATAATCCCTCTCCGTTACCTGTCTTCCTCTCCCGAGGATGTGAGCCGAAGTGGTGGAATTGGTAGACACGCACGTTTGAGGGGCGTGTGGGGCAACCCGTGGGGGTTCAAATCCCCCCTTCGGCACCACTTTGTTCTTAGATAATTTCAATAGCGATCTATCCCCAGCAACACGGAGTTTGCTGCAGCCCCGGGACCCCTAAGAGGCAGCCTCTTCTACCCCTCCTTCTTTCATGGCGCTCAAGAGATTCCGGGCTGCGGGGCTACGGGAAAAAATGCGAAGTGATGAATTGTGCGAAGACCGAACGATGTATCTAAAGCATTTATTTTGTCGGGAGGGTTCTCTCCGGAAAGAGGTCATCGTGAAGAAGCTGTTTTTAATGTGAGATTATTTCAATCCGGTATTATTCCCAAAATAAAAATTCGGCGGATTCGCCCCAGATCTGGAAGGCGCGCCGCTGACCCAAAATCGGCTCGAAAATCCGTGCGGATATCTTGACAAGATGGAATCGGCCCGGTACAATCTAGGAGGCGAGGTGAAACGGTAACGAAAATAGGAGGCCCTTCTTTACAATTGGGTCCAACCCTCTGCCGTGTTCAGGATCTCCTCAAAAGCTTAAACGCCGGGACCGCTGCGGCGGCCCGATCCGCGTTTGACGCGATTTTCGACCTTTCTTTTTCAACCCGGTCTATCTCAAGAAGACGTAGAGGGGGGGGAAGGCGCTCTGCGTTGTTTCTCCCGTCTGTCTCTTGTCGAAACCGGGACTCCCATTACAAATTCCCATCGCTGGCGAGATTGGTTCAAACGGGGTCAAAGGAGCTGGGTTCATGGAAGTGACCCTTCTGCTGAATGCGACCTACGAGCCGTTGAGGGTCATCTCTTGGAAGAAGGCGGTGCTGCTTCTCTTTCAGGGGAAGGTGGAGGTGCTGGAAGTCTATGATCGGGAGGTTCGAGGGGTCTCGATCGCCTTCAAGCTTCCGGCCGTATTGCGTCTTCTTGAAATCGTCAGGATCAAAAGCCACCAACGGATCGTCAAATTCTCCAGAAGCAACATATTCACCCGGGATAAATACCGCTGTCAATATTGCGGCCGGCGATTCAAGGCGGAAGAATTGACTTTCGATCACGTGGTCCCGATCGCCAAAGGGGGAAAGAAGACCTGGACGAATATCGTCACCGCTTGCATTCGGTGCAACAATCTTAAGAGCGGACGGACGCCGGAGGAAGCTCGAATGAAACTGATTAAAAAACCGGAGAAGCCCTCTTGGGGTCCTTCGCTGACCATCACCATCGGAATCCGCAACGCCCCTGAAAGTTGGAGGGATTACTTATATTGGAATATGGAGCTTGAGCACGATCAGGTCGACGAAGAGGACTCTTGATGAATGAGGGCATGATAGGAAATAAGGTGTTGGACTTTGCTCTGCTCCCCACGTTGCCGGTATATCGAAATAAGATTGCGCATCATGCGGGTAAGGATCGCTCGGTCATTCACCGGATTCAAGGGGGGCGTCCCGATGGAGGGCGTGCCCGAGTAAAGAGAACGGGCGATCTTCTCTCGATTCAAAACGGCTCCCGGGGAGAAGGGATCGAGGAGAATCCCGTCTTTCCCTTCTCCGTACTGCACTAAGAAGTGTCCTGGTGCGCCGATCCCGTAAAAAGGAAGACCGAGGCGTCGCCCCACGAGCAGAATAACCGCAGCGAGGCTGATCGGAATCCCGATTTTTCTTTCCAAGACCCGGTGAAGAAAGCTGTTGTCGGGGTCATAATAGTCTTGCGTGTTCCCGTGATATCCTTCCTCCTGATAAAAATAACGTTGGAACCGCTCCAGGGTGTCGAGCCGATCGGTGCTCCCTGCGACCCGCCGCCCTAGGCATTGCGCCATGCGGTCCAAAACGGCCTGGACGGACTCTCTTCGAAGGGAACCGTATTTCAGCCTCGAGAGAAGCCATGCCCCTTGCTCCAGATCGGGTTCCGCTGTTTGTGCGAACAGACGGAATTCCTCGCCCAGTTTTCTAAGACGGAGCTCCTCGAGAATTTCCGAGATACGATCGGCCGGCCCGCCCTCTACAAGAGCCTGCCGCAGAAGGGGAACGGCCGCCTCACCATAGTCGAGGAGGCGGCCGCGCACGATCTTTCCGTTTTCAAAATTTTCTTCGGAGAGGAGGCGGATCAGCGCGTGGATCATCCTTTCCGCAGGAGGAATCCGATTTTCGTTCATAAAGGGCTCCTTGAGTTTGGATGCCGTGAAGGGAAGCGCTCGGTGCTGGAACGATGCGAAGATCAACCTGACGCTTCAGCATTCGCGCATATGGGTTTCTCCGCCCCTTTAGAGAAATCGTATTCCTTTCTCACCTAACCTCCCTTTTCCAATACGGTTTTTGCTCGTTTCAATCCTCTAATATAGCCTATCCAGAGTGTCCTTCTGTCCCTTAATGCAGCCTCGATCCTTACCGGTCGTGCGTATTCGCTCTTGCGAATCTTGTCCAGGGCGTCTCCCAGGTGCCTGATCACGTGGAACTTTAGGAGCTCAATTGCGTGAGTTTCAAGGGCCCGGTGAGAGCTACTTCCAAATGAGATTGCGGGGACCTCGATTGGAATTTGGATCAAAGCCGCTGCAGGTATGGCATCCATATTGTAATCCTAGGAAGAGGTGGGCTATACTGTTGCCAGATTTAAAGGCCTCGGCATTTCTTCCGCCGTTCTGAACGGATCAGTGCGGTGATTGAGTTCCCAAATTCGGGGCCTTCCGTTTCCGGCTGAAAGGAGAGGCGCCCTATGCTCACACCTTTGGCACTGTTAATGAATCGCAAAATCCGAAAGGCGGCACCGACCGTAACCCTCTCCGAAGCGGCCCAAATGATGCGGGATGAAAAAATCGGGTCGATCTTTATCGAGGATGGAGGTCAGTTTGTCGGGATTGTCAGCGAGTCCGATCTGGTCCGTCGGGGAATCGCCGAGGGAAAGAATCCGGGAAATACTCCGGTCAAGGACGTCATGAGCTACCCGATTATTTCCATCGACATCGATAAGACCGCTAAGGATGCGAACGACTTGATGGCAACCCGAGGGATCCGCCACCTCGCGGTCACGGATCGGGGGAAAATCGTTGGGGTCTTGTCGGTCCGGGACCTTGTGATTTGCTTCAAAAATCGTATCTAGCGCCAGACTCAGAACACAAAAAAGGGAACCTCTGGGTTCCCTTTTTTGTGTCAGAGAAGTAAATGCCAACGCTAGGCGCGCACGCCACTCCAAACCTTTGTTCCGTCGATCTGTTTGCCGGGATTGAGTTTGCGGGCCTTTTCAAGCAAGTCGTCCACTTTTTCCGGATAGGTCGGATCGGGAACGCAGCAATCGGAAACGGGGCAGACCGCCGCACACTGAGGCTCGTCAAAATGCCCAACGCACTCGGTGCAGCGCTCATAGGTAATAACGTAGATGTTGTCCCCGGTCGCATGGGTCGCCTGGCTGCCCTCTCCGTCGGCCAGTTTGTACCCTTTTGATTCGCAATCGCTCCGGGTTTCAAATATGGCTTCATTGGGGCACTCTGGCAAACAAGCCGCGCAAGCAATACACTCCGAGGTGATCAACAGCGACATCTGACTGTACCCTCCCTATTTCAGCAATCCAAATTCAAATCGATTGGACACGAACTTTAGTTTTTTACTCTACCACGGCGACGAAATCCTTGTCAAACCCTTTTTAGCCTCGGTTTCGGAGCAGCGGTCTTTCCCTGGCCTTCGAGAATCGAGAGGACTTCCAGGGCGTGTCCATTGACCTTGACCTTTCGAAGGGCCTTCCGAATCACCCCCTCCGGATCGATGAGGAAGGTGCTTCGTTCAATGCCCCAGAATTTTCTGCCATAGAGACTTTTTTCCTTATAGACGCCGTATATTTTAGAAACGGCCGCGTCCGAGTCGCTGAGGAGCGCAAAGGGGAGGGAGAATTTTGATGAAAATTTGTGGTGCGAGGTGATCGGGTCGAGGCTGACCCCCAAGATGGCGCCGCGGGCCTTGAGGATCTGAGGGTATAGATCCCGGAAGTCACAGGCCGACTGGGTGCACCCCGGCGTATTGTCTTTGGGATAAAAGTAGAGAATCACCCACTTTTTGCCTCGAAAGTCGGACAATGCCACGGTTCCTCCCTGCTGGGAAGGGAGGCTAAATTCCAGTGCTGAATCCCCTTCCGCGACCTCTCGCTGAGTCCTAGGCATGGTCCTCCTTCTTCGGGGCCATGGCAGAATAGAAGCAGATCAGATCCAAGAGCCGCCGGCACTGCTGAACGACGTTCGTTGATTCCAGGAGAAACTGCTTCTCTACGATCGTGAAGGAGCCGAGAAAAGATAAGGTCTGGACCCATTCTTCGTCCGTCGCACGGCTCATGATCGCATGAAATGACTCCGGGATCTGTAGTCTCTGCCCGTGTGAGGTCAATGCTCGTTCCAGTTTCGAGCGAAGGGGGGGCGGAAGGGATCCTGACTCCTCCCGATCGGGGTAGAGAACCCAGGCGTGCCGGAAAGAGCGCTCGAGAGTCTCATCCCGGATTTCAAAGGGGGCGATGCCGTAAAGAATGATGTTATATCGTCCATCGTTCATCCGCTCCGATTTACAGATCCTTCCCAGGCATCCCACGCGATGAATGGGCGGAGATCCGTTATAATTCTGCTCCCACCCTTCTTTTAAAAGGGTCATCCCGATCAATCCATCCCCCTGGAGTGCATCGGAGACCATTTCCCGGTAGCGGGGCTCGAAGATATGCAGGGGTAGAACGGTCTTCGGAAAAAAGACGACATTGGGGAGGGGAAAAAGTCGGACCAAGGGGGGCATCTGCACTAAGAAGCCTCCTCAGCTTTCCAGCCGACCCAGAAGCGGTGCGGCGGAGACCAGGTGGTGTCGAAGCCCCAGTTTCTTGGGCTCGATTCCGAGCGCGAGGCCGATGAGCTGCGGCAAATGAAGGATCGGCACGTCAAGACCCCTTCCCGCCCGCTTCGCCGCTTGGTCCTGGTAGATATCAAGGCTCATATGACAGAGCGGACAAGGGGTGACCATCGCGTCTCCCCCGTTGTCTTTGGCTTCCGCCACATGTTTGGCCACCATGCTCGTTGCGATCTCCGGCTTCTCGAGAAAGACGGGAAATCCACAGCATTGATTGCGCCCGTCGTACTCAACCGGCCGGGCCCCTAAGGCCGTAATGAGCCGTTCGAGCGATGAGGGATCGACGGGGTCGTCGAAGCCGAGATTTTGCGACGGCCGCAGAATGTAGCAGCCATAAAATGGGGCGATGTGAAGATCAGTCAAGGGATGTTTGACCTTGGTCCTCAACACCTCAAGGCCGAAGTCCTTTACCAGCACCCATTGAAGGTGTTTAACCTCAACGGTTCCCTCATAGATCATCCCGGTCGCGCCCCAGAGGCGGGCGTTAATGCGGTCCCGTAAGGTCGTCGATTCCCGAAGGGCTCGATTCGCTCCCGCGATGATCCCCTGGCATGTGCCGCAAATCGTCATGAGCGTCGAAAATCCCAGTTGTTCCGCCATCGCCATATTGCGTGCAATGAGGGTGTAGGCCAGATCCGGATCTGCCTCGGTGATCACCCCGGCGCCGCAGCAGTTAAAGTCGGTCAACTCCACCAGTTCCAGCTCAAGGGCGCGGGCCACTTCTAAAGTCGATTGATAGAGCTCCGGGGCGGCTCCCTTGGCCGCACAACCGGGATAAAATGCATATTTTGGCATCTGCCCGACTCCTAAAAACCCCTCCGGGATTTCGATCCGGAGGGCGCCCCGGCTTAGCGGGGGTGGCCGCCCGACTCTTCGGTTCCCTGGAAGATCGCGCGGATTTCCTGGATCCGCTTGATCCGCCTGAACGGAAATACGACTTTTCCATGGATCAGCATTTTCAATGCCAACGGGACGATTTTCAGAAGACGCCCCAGATTCCAGCGAAGCATCCAGAGAGGCTGAAGGGTTTCATCGAGCCGGCCCTCCGAGCGGACCAGTCTCAGAAACTCGGTGATATGACGGGCCTCGATGCTGTGGGTGAATCCTTCCCGGAGCGATCCGCGCCTGAGCCGAACGATCTGCTCCATGGGCTGGACGTCTTTCGGACAGACCTCAACGCAGAAGTTGCATCGGACGCAGTCCCAAATTCCATTCGGGGCTTGAAGGGAGGCCAGACGCGTGCGGACCTCTCCTTCCCTCGGATCGGCAACGAATCGATAGGCTTTGGCCAGAGCGGCCGGGCCGAGGAACCCCGGAGAGACCGAGTAGCTGGTGCAGGCCGAGACGCAGGCCCCGCACATGATGCATCCATCGGCATGATGAAAGGCCTCCATCTGCGCTGGGAAGATGGGAGCATTCTCCTTCAGATCCGACTGCAGCCAGGGGGTCACGGCACCGATCTTTTTCCAGAAAGGATCCATGTCGACCACGAGGTCCTTTATCACGCGCATCTGTGCCATCGGCCGGATGACCACCTTCCCTTGGCGCTCGAGTTCGTCGTGAATGGAAACCTGGCAGGCGAGCTGCTGTTTTCCATTGATCATCATGTTGCACGAACCGCAAATGGCCATCCGACAGGACGCTCGAAAGGCCAGGGTCCCATCGATCTCGGCTCGGATCTTTAGAAGTCCGGAGAGGACCGTGGCCTCCCTCCCGGTCTCGATGAAGTATTCTCGATCGTGGGGCTTGGTGTCGAGGTCTGGATCAAACTTCTGAATCTTCAACATGACGCGCATGGCAGGTCCGTACGTTTCGGGATGATGAATTCTTATCGCTCCCGGCCGACGGTGCGAACCGGTCTCGCTTCGGGATGACCGCTCGGGAGGGGGACAGGGTCCCCGTGCTGTTGTTGGTTTTTAGGAACGCGCCGATCGCTTGTCGGAGAAACCGACGTCTCCAAAAAACGGAAACAGAAACGAAGACGTCCTTGAAGGCTATCCTACCGTCGTCGGCTCCTTGGCCCAGTATGTCTCGAATTCCGGCAGGTGCGTCAGAGTGGTGAAATCGGTCATCCGGTCAAGAAAGACCCTCCCGTTGAGGTGGTCGATTTCGTGCTGGAGGACCACAGCCAGAAACCCCTCGGCCTGGAATTCCAAGGGTTGGAAGCTTCGGTCGAATCCCTTAACGCCGACCCGAAGAGACCGCAGGACCTTCCCCCGCAAATTCTCCACGGAGAGGCAACCCTCCCATCCCTCTTGCTTCTCGTCGGACATGAAAGAAAAAACGGGATTGATCGCGATCATTAAGGAGAGATCGGGCGAGCCGGGGTAACGCGAGTTATCATGGGCCTCCACCACGATGACCTGCTTGGAGTAAAAGACCTGGGGCGCGGCCAGTCCGACCCCATCCAGGGTTCGCATGGTCTCCACCATATCGTCGAGGAATGCCTGAAACTGGGCCGATTGGCATTCGGGCCTCGACACCGGCTCAGCAATCTTGCGCAGGACGGGAGTTCCCAACTTCGCAATCTTCAGCAGAGCCATCTTGACGATCCTCACTATCCTCTTGTTAGCTCTTAAAATGATCTGTTTAACAAGGGCAATCTTTATATATATAGCATGAAGATGTCCCCTTTGCAACCGAACGGTTCAGGACTACGCCAATGTTTTAGATAAGTCGTGGTGATTGAAGTCTTTTCATTTTTCTTTGGACTCTGTTCCTGCGAATGGGTTAACCTTCGGGTGTGGAATTTCAAAGGGTCCATCAGGGCCTCCTGAAGGAATCATCGTTCGGCCGATTCTCCGGGGGAGCGCTGGGAAGAGCTGATGCGCCGGC
>Ga0070733_10002217_pt1 | contig 14059 bp, 11 predicted proteins | sample Coa_R1_9_FD_66450 | JGI IMG/M metagenome (GOLD analysis project Ga0070733, IMG submission 66450) | Surface soil microbial communities from Centralia Pennsylvania, which are recovering from an underground coalmine fire - Coalmine... | ecosystem: Environmental > Terrestrial > Soil > Unclassified ... | reverse complement strand
AGCCACGGCGCGAAGTCGGTGGTCATCGCCACCGAGGGCGATCGCGAAATCACTGCGCTTTCGCCTCGCGTGATTTTTGTTCCGCCCGCCCCTGAGCTTCTGCTGCCGATTCTGGAGGTTGTTCCGCTGCAGCTTTTCGCGTATCACTTCGCGGTGCTGAATGGCAGCGATGTGGACAATCCGCGCAATCTGGTCAAAGCCGTCGTCACCGAATAGGGCAAGCAGCACCTCGCGGCGCTTTCAGATTGCCTCGCCGTCTCAACCTATGCCATAACTTCTGCCATAAATTCGGCGAACATGAAATTCACCTTCCTCGACTGGTTTGCAATTCTCGCCTATCTAGCCATCACTCTTCTTCTTGGCCTCTACTTTCGCCGCAGCTCCACGCGCAGCACGGAAGATTATTTCGTCTCTGGCCGCCGCGCCTCCTGGTGGCTCGCGGGCACTTCCATGGTCGCCACCACATTCGCGGCCGATACTCCACTGCTTGTCACAGGCCTCGTGTACGCGCAAGGCATCGCCGGAAACTGGATCTGGTGGGCTTTCTTACTCTCGGGCATGATGACGGTTTTCCTCTTCGCCCGTCTCTGGCGCCGCTCGGGCTTGATGACCGACGTGCAATTCGCCGAGATGCGCTATGCCGGCAAACCCGCCGCGTTTCTTCGCGGCTTTCGCGCGCTTTACCTGGGCCTGCTCATGAACTGCCTCATCCTCGGCTGGGTCACGAAAGCCATGATCGGCATCGTCTCCACCACGCTCGGCCCGACGATGCAATCCTGGCCGCTGCTCTCTTCATCAACCGCTGCGCTCGCACGCGTCTTCGACCCTGCCCTGGGCCCGGCCTTTTCCAGCGACGACGGGCGGGCTCTCATCATCTGCATCTTCTTTCTCATTCCCTTCACCGGCATCTATGTCGCGCTAGGCGGCTTGTGGGGCGTGCTCTGGACTGACCTTTTCCAATTCGTCCTGAAAATGAGCATAGTGATCGCTATCGCGTACTACGCCGTCGCAGCGGTGGGCGGCCTCGGCCCGATGGTCGCGCGCCTCCAAGCAATGCGAGCGGCCCCCGGGACGCCCGAAGGAACGGGCGACCCGCTCGCCTTCCTCCCCAATTTTTCTCGCGGCTTCACGCAGGATGCGCTCTGGACCGTTCCCGTCATCACCTTCGGAGTCTATCTCTGCGTTCAGTGGTGGGCGTTCTGGTATCCCGGCGCGGAGCCGGGCGGCGGCGGTTACATCGCGCAGCGCATTTTCAGTGCGCGAGACGAGCGCGAAGGACTGCTTTCCGTGCTCTGGTTCAACATCGCGCACTACGCGCTGCGTCCCTGGCCCTGGATTCTCACCGCGCTCGCCGTGATCATTCTGTATCCCGGGCTCGCGCACCCGGAGACGGGCTACATGCTAATCGTCAACGACCATGTGCCGCACGCTCTCCGCGGCGTCATTCTTGCAGGGTTTCTTGCTGCCTTCATGTCCACTATTGCGACGCAGCTCAACTGGGGCACTTCCTACCTCGTCGAGGATTTCTACCGCCGCTTCATTCGGCGCCGCGCGTCCGAGCGTCACTATGTTTACGTCGCGCAACTCGTGACGCTGGTGCTCGTCGTAGTCACCGCATGCGTCTCCGCGCAACTCGCCTCCATTCGTTCCGGGTGGGAAGTTGTGCTCCAACTCGGGGCGGGTACCGGCGCGGTCTACCTGCTGCGCTGGTATTGGTGGCGCATCAACGCGTGGAGCGAAATCTCCACCATGGCGGCCTCGATTCTCGTCACTTTCGCTCTCAACTCGAAGATGCTTTCACTCGCGTTCTTAGGCCGTCCGCAGATTTTCTCCGGCTCCGGCACCGTCGTGTTCGCGAAAACCGTGCTCACCACCACGCTCGTCTCCACCTGCGCGTGGATCGCCGTCACGCTTGCGACGAAGCCCGAGCCGGCCGAGGTCTTGCTCTCCTTCTATCGCAAGGTTCGCCCGCAGATTACCGGGTGGAGGCCTATTGCCGTACGCGCTCCGGAAATTCCAGAAACGAATGATCTCGCGCGCAATCTCTGGTGCTGGATCCTCGGCTGCGTGATGGTTTACAGCGCGCTCTTCGCTGCGGGAAAATTGCTGCTGCAACACTGGAAGCTTGGATCGCTCCTCGCGCTCCTTGCGATTACGTCTGCTGCCCGCATGTGGCGCGAACTGTATCAGATGGGGCGAGTGCCTTCATGACGATGCGTGCGCAGAAAACAAAAGCACGGGACGTGCTCCTCGGCGTCGATATCGGCGGCACGAAAGTCCTCGCTGGCCTCGTAAACTCGAGGGGCAAAATCCTTCATTCCGTGCGCACGCCGATGGCCGCGCGGAAAACGGCGCGCGAGGGTTTGCAATCCGTATTCGACGCGCTCGACGGCATCATGCGCGATCCCCGCGCGAAGCGCGCTCGCTCCATCGGCGTCAGCGTGCCCGGCTGGGTGGATGCCGTGCGCGGCGTCCTGCATAGCGCGCCGAACATCTCCTGCTGGCGAAATTTTCCGCTCGCGCGCGAAATCCAGGGCCGCTACGGCCTCCCGGTGTACATTGAAAATGACGCGAACGCCGCCGTCCTTGCCGAGGCCGCCTGGGGCGCGGGCGCAAAACATGCGAACGTCTTCTACGTCACCGTCGGCACCGGCGTTGGCACCGGCATCGTGCTCCACCAGCGTCTTTATTCCGGACGCACCGGCGGCGCGTCTGAAGGCGGCCACGTCACAATTGATTTTCACGGGCCGCGCTGCGGCTGCGGCAAACGCGGCTGCATTGAAGCTTACGTTTCCGGCACCGCCATCGCCCGCCGCGCCCGCGAGCTTCTTAGCAAGCCGGGCGCGCGCAGCTCGAAGATTCTGAAAGCCGCCGGCGGCAAGCTCGTCGCTGTCAAGGCCGAGCACGTCGCAAAAGCCGCGCGCCAGGGCGATCCCCTCGCTGCTCAAATCCTCAACGACGGTGCGGACCACTTCGCCATCTGGCTCGGCGGGGTTATTGACATGCTCGAGCCGGACATCATCATCATCGGCGGTGGCATGGCGTCGCTGATGATGTCGCTCCTGCCGCGCATCCGGCGCGGCCTGCGCACCTGGGCAGCCAATCCGCGCCGCCACGAAATCCCCATCGTCCGCGCCCACTTCGGCGCAGACTCAGCCCTTGCCGGCGGCGCCGCCCTGACAATCCTATAGGATTGTCATCCATCTGCTTTGCACTTATTCCAATGCGGCAACATCATCCTTGACACCACAGGGGCAGTTGACTAGATTCGCATCGTTCCCGCCAATATTTTCATCTCTACGAAAATGCTGCGAGAGGACCCGGCTCCGAATGGCTCACGACGTTTTCATCAGCCACTCCAGTAAGGACAAAGCCACCGCGGATGCCGTCTGCGCGATCCTCGAACAGCGCAAAATCCGCTGCTGGATCGCTCCGCGCGACATTACGCCCGGCAAGGAGTGGGGAGAGGCCATCATTGACGCCATCTCCGCCAGCCGGATGATGATTCTGATTTTTTCCGCCAACGCGAACGATTCTCCTCAAATCCGGCGCGAGGTCGAACGCGCCGTGAACAAGGAAGTCGTTATCGTACCGCTGCGGATTGAGGACATCGCGCCGACGAAGTCGCTCGAATATTTCATCGGCTCTGTGCATTGGCTGGACGCGCTGAGCCTGCCGCTCGACAATCACCTGGAGAAATTGGCAGGCGTCGTGGAAGGAGCCTTGGGAGGCAATGTCTCGGCGGCAGCGAAGCAATCGGCGGCCCCATTCCAGCGTCCCGGCCCACTCGCCGGAATACTCGGGGAATCGGTTTCTCCGCGGGGTGATGTTGCCGCGCCTCGCGAGCTGCACTTGGACCGACCCAAGAAATCGGTCCGTCTCTTTTTTGCGCTGGGTGCCACGTGCGCACTCGGAATCGTAATGATTGTTTTGTTTTTTTCGCACAAGCATTTCGTCGCTGCCAGGGCGGCGAAGCTTTACGATCAGGGACTTGCATCGTATGAAAGCGGCGATCTTCACCGGGCTGCTGACCTTTACAAGCAGGCGTGTGACTCCGGCGAACCGAAAGCCTGCGCTGCTCTCGGCGCGCTCCACGCATCCGGATCGGGCGTAACGAAGGACTTGACCCATGCCGCCGACCTCCTCAAGCGCGCCTGCGACGCAGGCAGTGCATCGGGCTGCGAAAATCTCGGCTCTATGTACGCCAATGGTGAAGGTGTGACGAAGGATTTGAGCCGCTCCGTTGACCTCTTCCAGCGCGCGTGTGACGGTGGCAGCGCAACGGGCTGCGCCAACCTGGCCATAAGCTATGAGAGAGGTGAAGGCGTGGCGGCGCCGGATCTGACGCGCGCCGCCGGCCTCTTCATGCGCGCTTGTGACGGCGGCAACGCATTGGGCTGCATCGGCCTGGGCAAGCTGTTCGAGCGCGGTGAAGGCGTGCCCAAGAACTTAAGCCGGGCTGCCGATCTCTACAGGCAAGCCTGTGCCGCAAAAGATGACGCCGGATGCACCAACCTTGCCCGCTTGAAAGGGCCGCCTCACCCTTGAAGGACACCATCTTTGTTATCTCGAGGTTATTTCTGACGACACGAAAAACCTCACATTGAAAGGAATATCCATGACGCGAGTGATGGCTTTGTCAGCTTGCGCTACTCTGTGTCTGGTCCTGTTTGCGATGCCTTCGAATTCTCAAAACGCAAAGTCGGCCGCGAAACCTTTCCGCACTTCGGCTGCGCAGAAATTTGCGGAACTGAGCGATCAATTCATGAAGGATTCTTTGGCATTGTCTCCGACCGACGCTTCCCAAGCCGGCTATCACAAGCACTTGGATGCGAAGACCGGCAAGACCATCGAGCTCGATGCTCTGCTGGATGATATGAGTTTGAAATCGATGGCGGAGCAGCGTGCATTTTACGAACACTGGCGCGAACGGTTTCGCAACGAGACTCCGGTATCGGCATTGGACGCGCAGGATGCGGCGGACTGGCAACTCATCGATGATCAGATCGGCCTCAGCTTGATCGAGTTCGACAAGATTCAGAGCTATCGGCACAATCCAACAGGGCCGGTCGAGTTGATTGGAAACGCCCTTTTCCTGCCACTCACGCAAAATTATGCGCCGCACGACGTTCGCGTCGGACATGTTCTCTCCCGAGTGGGCGCGATTCCGCGTCTTTTGACGCAGGTAAAGCAATACGTCGGTGATACGGACCCAATTTTCATCACGACCGCGATCCAGGAAAATGACGGCAACATCGACTTGATCGAAAACACAATCGCAGCGGAGATTCCGGACGGGTCGTCTTTGAAGGCGGAATATGACAAGGTTGCGCCGCCGGCCATCTCTGCACTTAGGAGTTTTTCCGGGTGGCTTAGAGATGATTTGGCAAAGCGGCCTTCGCGTCGGACCTGGCGATTGGGTAAGGAACTCTACGATCAGAAATTCAAGCTGGTAATGGAAACGGATGTTACGCCCGAACAAGTGCTGGCGGACGCCGAAGAGGGATTGCGGTCCGTGCGCGCCGAAATGCTCGATTTGGCACTGCCGATGCACAAGGAGATGTATCCGGATCACGGCGACCATGCCGAGCTAGGTGCGCACGACCGCCAGAATTTGATCATCAGCGAAGTGCTGCGCAGGATTTCGGACGAGCATCCGCGCCCCGAGCAATTGCAGCAGACCATCGAGGCCGACCTCGAAAGCATCAAGCAATTTATCCGGGAAAAGAAAATTGTTTCGCTGGGCACGCGCGACAATTTGAAAGTGATTCCAACACCTCCCTTCGAGCGCGGCATTTATTCGGTGGCGGGATTCCACAGCGCGCCGCCGCTGGAGCCTCAGGCAGAAGCAGAATACTGGGTAACTCCTATCGATCCGAAAACGCCCGCGGAAAAAGTGGAATCCAAGCTGCGCGAGTACAACAATTACACGCTGGAATGGCTGAGCATTCACGAAGCGCTGCCAGGCCACTACGTCCAATTCGAGCATTTGAATAATATTCAGCCCGAAAGGCGCAGGCTGTTGCGGTCGCTCTTCGCCAATGGCGCTTACGTGGAAGGCTGGGCCGAATACATCGCGCAGGTAATGATGGACGAAGGATTTCTGAACAACGATCTGCGCTTTAGGATAGTGATGCGAAAAATTCGTCTGCGAGTGCTGGCCAACGCGATTCTCGACGTCAAGATGCAAACGATGGGCATGACCGACGAACAGGCCATGGATTTAATGACCAAGGATGCATTCCAAACACAAGCGGAAGCCGAAGGGAAGCTTGTGCGCGCGAAACTTAGCTCGACTCAGTTGCCGACGTATTATGTGGGCCTCCGCGAATGGCTTGCATTTCGCAAGAAATATCAGTCAGAAGCGGGAAACAATTTCGTCATGCTCAAGTTTCACGATCTCGTGCTGGATCAGGGCCCGCTGCCCGTTCCCGTGGTAGAGAAACTAGTGATGCCGACGGCGCATCCGTAAGAACGGCGGAATGCCTAAGTAGCTGAATTTCGAGCCAAGTTATTGAAAAGAAAGGACGGCACCCCGCCAGATCAGGAATGAAATCGAGTGTGCCTTGACGTGAAATCGCACCACGATTAGCGCGCAGAAAGAGAAGACTCCCGATTCGCCTACAGCATTTCACACAAAGAGTTACATTTTTCGCGGCATGGCGCTTTGAGCAAATTCGGCCCATTCTGCGTTCGCCTTAGGGCATCGCGGTGCCCCCGTAACTCTAACGGAGGCGTTTATGACACTTCTGGCGTGGATCGGCCTGGGACTCATCGCTGGGTTCATCGGCAGCAAGATCGTCAACCGGACGGGCGAAGGTATCCTGCTCGACATCCTTCTCGGCGTCGTTGGGGCCGTGGTTGGCGGCTGGCTGTTCGGTATGTTTGGCCACACAGGCGTCACGGGCCTGAACTTGTACAGCATTCTTGTCGCGGTGGTTGGCTCTATCGTGTTCCTGGTCATCTACCACGCCGTGCGTCGCGCGGTCTAGATTCTTGTTCAAGCGGGGTAGCAAGTGGGCATCTCCGGCGGACATTTCAAACATCTTTGCCGGCACTGTGGAAGTGCTCAAGTGTGCCGATCGCGCCGCCGGGGAATTGTAGATACGCTGCTGGCCGTTATACTGCTGCGTCCTTATCGCTGTCTCAAGTGCGACGGGCGCTCCTATCAGTTCAGCGCTAGGGCCAAGAGCTTTTCGCGCACGCTCACCCCGCATTCCCCCTTATCATCATCCACCTCGCCTCTTTCCACGCAGGACCGCGACGTCGAAGCCACGAACGGCTAAAACAGCCGCGCCGTGATTGCCTGCTAGGCCTCCAAGGCAAAAGCCGGCGCCGAGTTTTTTTGTCTTTCCTGCAAGCAGTAGAGGACCAGCTCCACGCGCGTCGAGATTCCGAGCTTGTCGAAAACATGGAATAAGTAATTTCGGATCGTGTGTTCGCTCAACCGGAGATGACTCGAGATTTGTTTGTTGGTCATTCCTTCGGCGACGAGCCGCACCACTTCCTCTTCGCGCTTCGACAGCAGCGCCACGCCGCTCGAGTCCTGCAAGTGCAGCGGGACCGTCGGGTTAAGCGCTTGGAGCACATAGCCAAGGTGCTCGCTATTGGCCCACACTTGCCCCCGATGCACGGCATGAATGCATTTACACAATGTTTCGAAAGGTTCATCGCGAAAGATCACGCCGTGCGCGCCGCACCGGAAAGCGCCCACCACGAGCTCGCGTTCCCGCGAAGCGAGCAGCATCACGGCACGCGTTCTCGATTGTAGCGCGCGCATGTCGCGAACCACCCCAAACCCCTCAAGAGGACCTGCTTCGAGTTGCGCGCTCACGATGGCCACGTCCGGCTCTCGCTCTTTGACGAGCGAAATTGCAAGAGAGGAGTTGATCGCGCTGCCAACGACTGCCACGCGATAGCGTTTGCGCCGGAATGCAGTCGCCACCAGTTGGCAGTTCATGTGGTTTGCTTCAGCGATGAAAATGTTCACAACGGGACTCTCCGAATGCAGCGCCTTCTGCATATCATATCCTCGACACACCTATTTTTTTGTGGAAGGGGGTTGACGAACACTACATGTACCGCGGAGAAATATGCAAGCGCAATTTGTACTTATCTCGCGTCCAAAATTACTGATAGGCCGAAGCGGATTATCAGTACTTTTTGAAGCTTTTGTAGGCTTCGGTTTGATTCGGGTTGAACCCGGAACCAGTACTGCTTGGAAAAGATCTCAGTCCGCAATCACTAGAGGACTTGGCCACATTATCGCTATGGAACGTCACGGGTAATGATGTAAACATCCTTTGAAATCAAGCACTTAGATGTTAGAGCCACTCTCCCCCAGGCCCGTCGATAGGTACTTTTGTACATAGAATAGCAGAGACAAAAATATGGGTGTCATCCGACCCCTTTGTACTTGCCGCGTCATGGTCTGCGTGGGTACAGCTAGAGATAGATCTCTCCGCTGAAACACATCCCGAATTGGCAATATTCGCGGGAAACAAAGAACCCTGTGAATTTGTGACGTTCCGCCACTTGTGCCACGACTCGCGCTCGCGTATACACGCGGCGTCAACAATGGCCACATCAGAAAACCAAAGTGTGCAGATCCGCGTAGAAGCGAGGAAGCCCTGCTCGCCCAATTGCCCGAGTGGGGATGCGAGATCCATAGTTCGTTACTCTCTCAATGCGCGGGCGACTTTTCACTGGAAGGACAATGGCGTCAGCCGGAGAGCGTCCGGGGAGACCCGCGACATCAGCCACAAAGGAGCGTACATCGCCGCGCCGGAGTGTCCCGCGCAGGGCGCGATCGTCTCGTTGAATATTTATCTTCCCGCATTGGCCGGTGAGAACTGCCACTTGCATCTGGAGGCGGTAGGACGTGTGCTGCGAGTGGAAACGAAGAGTAATCACAAGAAGGGCTTCGCGGTCGTGAACGATCGCGTAAGCCTGCGCACGGCTTCCGAACCGCTTGCCCTGGCCAATGCCTTGGGGACACATCGATGAGGTTCAGCGCACTCGCGATGATTTCAGGATCGATTCTTCTGCCGCTCAGTGCGCGCCCCGCTGCAGCCCAGCGAAACGAGTCAACCGCATCCGCAGGTACGGCGATTGCCGCACCGATGCAGAAAACTGAAAACGTCAGCGATGCAGCACATCCCGAGCTTCAGCATCGCGACGGGCGATATCAATTGAGCGCAAGCGATGTCATCACGCTAACGTTTCCGTTGACTCCGGAATTCAATCAAACCGCGACCGTACAGCCGGATGGTTTCGTAAGCCTTGTAGGGGCGGGCGACGTCCATCTGGAGGGTTTGACAGCAGAAGAATCCATCCAACCGATCAAGGCGGCCTACGCAAAGATCCTGCACGATCCGATCGTGTCAATCGAATTGAAGGACTTCAACAAGCCCTACTTCATTGCCGGCGGGCAGGTGGGGAAGCCCGGAAAATATGAATTACGCGGCTATACGACCGCGGCGCAGGCCGTTGCGATTGCAGGCGGATTCAACGAATCCGCAAAACACTCCCAAGTGCTGCTTTTCCGCCGGGTCAACAACAACTGGTTCGAAGTGAAATCGCTCGACTTGAAACACATCCTCCAAGGCCACGACGCGAACGAAGACCCCGAGATACGGCCCGGCGATATGCTTTTCGTCCCGCAAAATTTCATGTCGAAGATCAAGAAATTCATTCCGGTGACAACCGTCGGCACGTACTACCAGCCGTAAGAGCAAGCGAGGAGTGCGCGGGGACAGATGAACGAACTGGCGATCCGGACGAACGGCGAACAGCGTCTCACGACGACGCTACGCGACGTTGTTGCGCCCGTATTCCGCCAGAGGCGGCTTGCGACATTGATTTTCCTGGGGATCTTCACCGGCGCCATCCTCACCGCGCTGCTGCTCCCGCGGAAGTACGAAGCAGAAATGAAAATCCTTGTGAACCGGGATCGTGTGGATTCAGTGGTTACACCGAACCCGGCGATGCCGGTTCCAGCCGAGCCAGTGCCGGTAGTCAGCGAAGAGGACTTGAACTCCGAGGTTGAGCTACTGAAGAGCCGCGACCTGCTCGAGAAGGTTGCGCTGGCGTGTGGCCTCGCATCGCAAGAAAACACTGCCTGGGAGCGAATGGTCGAGCGGGCCGGCGATGCTCTGCGCGGCGTCAGAGCCAGCGATCAAACGCACCTGGCCCGGACAGTGCAAAAGCTCGAAGACAGGCTCGTGATCGATCCACTGAGGAAAACGACGCTGATTCGCGTGGTGTATACGGCGCGCGACCCACAACTTGCCGCCCGCGTGCTGCAGACGCTCGCGACGCTGTATCAGGAAAAGCATGCGGCCGTGCATCGTCCGGCCGGGACGTTCAGTTTCTTCGATCAGGAAACCGAGCGCTACCGAGGCGAACTTGCAGCGGCGGAATCGCAACTTCGCGAATTCGACAGCCGCGAAGAGATCGTTTCCGCAGCGGCACAGAAAGAGCTCGTTCTTCACCAGCTCAGTGAATTCGAAGCGGAGCTGCAGCAGGCTCAGGCCAATTCATTCGAAGCTAAGCAGCGGGCGGCAGCGTTGAAGTTCGAGGCGGCGGCCACGCCTGAAAGACAAACAACAGTCGTGAAGAAAGCAGTGAACGCACAACTCCTCGCACAACTGGAGAGCACACTGCTGAATCTCGAATTGAAGCGCAGCGAAATGCTGGTCAAGTACGCGCCCACGTATCCATTGGCCGAGGAAGCGGAAACTCAGATTGCGGGCACGCGGAAAGCCATTGCGCAGGCCGAACAATCGCCCGTCGAAGAGCTTACGACCGATCGCCCCCCGGCGCAGGACTGGATGGCGACGGAACTCGCAAAGGCCGACACCGATCGCGCCGCACTGCAGGCGCAAGCGCAGGCAACGGCCCGCGTGGTGCGGCACTACGAAGACGCAGCGCACAAGCTCGATGAACAAAGTGCGCGGCAGGACGATCTCATCCGCAATGTAAAGACCTCGGAAGACAATTATCTGCTTTATCTCCGCAAGCGCGAGGAGGCGCGCATTTCCGACGCGCTCGACAGCAAGCGGATTGTGAACGTGTCGGTCGCCGAGGCCGCCACGGTTCCCGCGCTGCCAACGCTGCATCTCGGCTGGCTTCTGATCGGGAGCTTTTTCACGGCGGGAATTGTGAGCGTAGGTTCAGCCTATGCCGTGGATCGCCTGGACCCCTTATTCAGAAGTCCAGACGAGCTTAGCCGCTACCTCGATATCAGGGTGCTCGCATCGATTCCGAGGAGTACACACTAGCGAATATGTTCCTTGAATTCTTTGGCCTGCACGAGCAGCCCTTCGGCGTCACACCGGACCCCAGGTTTCTCCATCTCGGGGCCCAGTATCGAGAAGCCCTCGCGTCGCTCATCTACGGCATCGAAACGAATCGAGGATTCCTGGCGCTCGTTGCGCCGCCGGGAATGGGGAAGACTTCCCTGCTCTTTCAGCTTCTCGAAGCCCTTCGCAACAGAGCGCACACCGCATTCATTTTTCAGTCGGGCCGCGAGCCGCGAGAGCTTCTTCGTTACATCCTGGCCGATCTCGGCGTGGATGCAGCGGGCAAAGACCTGCCGGCTATGCATGCGATTTTGAATCAGGTGTTGATGGAGGACATGAGCGCGGGGCGGCGCTTCGTGCTCGTCATTGATGAAGCGCAAAACCTGGAAGAAAAAGTGCTCGAGTCCGTCCGGTTGCTTTCGAATTTCGAAACGCCCTGGATGAAACTGATGCAAATCGTGATCGCGGGCCAGCCACAGTTAGCCGAGCGACTGACCAGGCCGTCCATGGCGCAGCTTCGCCAGAGGATTTCCGCCATCGTCCGGCTCGAACCATTCTCGCCCGAGGAGACAGCTTCCTACATCGCTCATCGCTTGTGGGTGGGGGGATATGACGGGCCTTCGCCGTTCACCGTAGGCGCGCGGCTGCTGATCGCGGAACAGAGTGACGGAATCCCCCGCAATATCAATAACCTTTGCTTCAATGCGATGTCGCTCGCATACGCAACAGGGACGCGGAAGATTGACTCGAATATTGTTCGTGAAGTGATCGGCGACCTGGAGATCGAATCGCTCGCTCCGACCCCAGAACGGCAATGCTCCGGCACCCGCGCTCCGATGCGGAGCCCGATACCCTTCGGCTCGATCATAGGGATGAAGCCGGAACGCTCTTGGCGGATGGTTCCAGCCATCTTAGCCACAGCAGCCGTTTTGGTTTTGAGCGCCGCGTTGGGCTTTTTCTGGAATACACGCGCCAGCACTGCGGGAATTGTCAAAGCGGGGCTACTGCATCCTACGATTGCAAGCACAAACACGACGCGACCGAGAACAGCGAAGCAAATGAATCCGCAAGCGAGTTCCGTCGACCCACAAGTCCTGGAGACGAGTGCCGCAAGACCTGGGGCGGAGGACCAAGTTCTCACGGTCGTGGTGCCTCCGGGCGCTACCTTGCGCCATTTGAGCCTTCAGTATCTCGGAAGATCCGATTTTGCCGCGCTCATGGAAATCTGCGCGCTCAACCCGGATATTTCAGACGCCAGCCACATCGAAGCAGGACAGCGGCTTCGCCTCCCGCTTTACCTCCGCCACAACGTGCCAGGCGCGGTCGAAACAGCGGCAGAAGTTCGAGCCCCTCAAACTCACGAGGAAAGACCATGAGCCGGAACTTCGACATCCTGCAAAAAGCCCGAGGCGACGGCGCATTGGGTGCTGTTGCCATGCCCGTGCCAGATGCAGAGGAGCCCGCCAACGGAAAGCGGAACTCACGGGACAGCCGCGCGGCGGTGGAAGACGAGATTGTGAAGCTGGTGCAACGAGTGTTCATCTTATCGGGCCCGGCGAAGGCGCCCGCCGTCGTCGCGTTCTGCGGAGTGAACAAAGACGCGGGATGCAGTTGGGTGTGCGCGCGAGCGAGTGAAGTTCTCGCCGATCAGGAGAGCGGATCGGTGTGCCTCGTCGATGCAAACATGCGGTCGCCGTCGCTGCACGGCCACTTCCGGTTCGAGAGCAGTCCTGGATTCGCGGATGCGGTGCGAGGCTCGCAACCGATTCGTGAATTTGCACGGAGCATTGCGGGCACCAATCTATGGCTGATTCCGGCCGGAGCTGTGGGCAAAGAGCCAAATGGTGCGCTGCATCCGGCGAGGCTGCGCGCCCGGATCATGGAACTGCGCGACGAATTCGACTACGTCTTGATTGATACGCCAGCGACCGATTCCTATCCGGACGCGGTGCTTCTCGGGCAGTCAACGGACGGAATTGTTCTGGTGGTGGATTCGCACTCGACACGGCGCGAGCCGGCACGCATCGCAAAGGAAGGATTCGAAGCAGCGAAGATTCCAATGCTGGGAGCGGTGCTCAATAAGCGGACGTTCCCCATTCCCGAACCGCTCTATCGGAAGCTGTAACTCGGGAGAAGCCGGCGGATTTCGCTCGAGGAAAGCAGTAGGCAGGGTTCCTGGATGGGACTCACGGGGCGGAGCTATTCGCGTGCGCGGAGGCTTTTGGTCAGGGCAGGTAACGGTCGAGGAGATGCAGTAGAGTTCGGTTCGAGAGATCCGGGCTACCAAGCCAACAGACGGGGTAAACGAATGGATAGCGTCTCAATGGAACGAGAAGCAGGGAACGGACTTGAACTAGCGCGGCCCTGGGCGTCCCCCAGGGGCAGGATTTGGCACAGGATTCAGCGTAAGCAGAAATCCGCCGTGGTCCTCGCCGCGGAGCTTCTGCTCGCGGCACTCTCGTACGTGCTGGCAGTCCTTGCGCTGGCGGAGTCGCGCGGGCCTTTTTGGGCGGGTGAGGTTCTGCGAGCGACACTGGGGTTGATGATTGTCTTTCGACTCGCGGCCCTGGCAAGCGTGCGGCTTTACCAGCGCTCGTTGCGCTACGCGAGCCTGCCGGATTTAATCTCGATTGCCAAGGCAGTATTCACCAGCAGTCTGATGTGCTGGCTCTTCGTAAGCTGGCAATTCCCGCAGTGGAGGATTCCGGGGGCGGTCTTTGTTGTGGATGCGGCGTTCCTACAAATCCTCTGGGGAG
>Ga0070733_10002216_pt1 | contig 14060 bp, 11 predicted proteins | sample Coa_R1_9_FD_66450 | JGI IMG/M metagenome (GOLD analysis project Ga0070733, IMG submission 66450) | Surface soil microbial communities from Centralia Pennsylvania, which are recovering from an underground coalmine fire - Coalmine... | ecosystem: Environmental > Terrestrial > Soil > Unclassified ... | reverse complement strand
GATCGACGGATACTTCCACAGCATTTCCGTCTGCCCCCCATCGATGAAAAAAGACCTGTTAAGCGGGGACGTGTGGCGGCAACTCGCGGGCTACGACTCAGCCAGCGTCCTGCGCGAACATTATGATCGCGCGCAGACGGACGATGTCTTGTCGCGCATCCAGTATGTCGATATCAAGACCTACCTCCCGGACGACATTCTGGCCAAGGTAGACCGCGCCAGCATGGCGAATTCGCTCGAAGTGCGTTGCCCGCTGCTCGATCACAAACTGATGGAACTAATTGCGCGCATGCCGTCCACCATTAAGCTTCGCAATGGAGAGGGGAAGTATATTTTCAAAAAAGCGCTGAAGCAGGTGCTGCCGGCCGCAGTGCTGACGCGAAAGAAAAAGGGATTCGCCGTTCCCGTTGCAGAGTGGTTCCGTGGCGAATTGAAGGACTTCGCATACGCGTCGCTGATCGCGCGGCAGGACGACGCGCTCAACGGTGCATTTGTGAAGCGCTGCTGGAATCAGCATCAGTCGGGGCAGCGCGACTGGTCGGCTCTTCTCTGGTGCGTCCTGATGTTCAAGAGCTGGCGAGAGGTTGACAAAGCGGCATGAGCGGAATTTCCGCAGTTTGGCGGGATCAATGGGAGAGTTCCGAACGCTTCGCTGCCACAATCGCCACCCTCACGGGCGCGCTTTGCCTCGATTCCGAGAAGGGCATGACAAGAACTGCCGAGACCGCGGGTGTGGGCGTCTCGTCCTGTTCTTCAACTCGGCAAGTCCACCAGGACAAGCGGGTTCTGATCGCCTGCGATGCCGATCTGGACAACGAGGATGAATTAACAGGTCTGATGCAGTCATCGTCGCCGGCTACTGCAGCCGCGGGAACGGCGAGCCTGATGGCGGCGCTCTATGAACGCTTTGGCGAAGGATTCGTCGAGAAGTTGAGCGGCGCCTTTTCCGTGGTTCTCTGGGACCGGGCTCGGCGAGTGCTTCTGGCAGCGATCGATCATTTCGGTATCAATCGCCTGGTCTATTATTCGGATGACCGTTCGCTGCTGATCGCTTCCCGCGTCGATGCATTCGCGTCCATGGACGGCATCCATCTCAGCGTCAACCCGCGGGCCATAGCCAACATTCTGAATTTCACCACCAACCTGGCGCCGGAGACGGCTTTCACGAAGATCCAACGGCTGACTCCGGGCACGCTGCTGATTGCGTCCAATGGGGGCGTTCGGCTCAAACAGTATTGGGACATGCGCTACGATTCCCACGCGCGGGCGGACGAACATCGGCTGGCGAAGGAACTGGAAGATGTCGTCGAGCGGGCCGTGGCGGCGACTTGCGGCAACAATTCTTTCGAACAGACAGGCGCCTTTCTCAGCGGCGGCACCGACAGCAGTACCGTGGTCGGAATGATGGCGCGCGCGGCGAAAGGGCCGGTGCACGCATTCTCCATCGGATTCAAAGAACAGCCCTTTAACGAAATGGGCTATGCCGAACTGGCGGCAAAACGATTCGGCGCTCACCACCACACTTATTACGTCAGTCCCCAGGATTGCTTCGAGGCGCTGCCGCGCATGGTGCGTCTTTTCGATGAGCCGTTTGGAAATTCCTCCGCCATCGCGACGTATTTCTGTGCAAGGCTTGCCGCCCAACATGGAGTGACTTTACTCCTTGCCGGCGACGGCGGCGACGAACTTTTCGGAGGGAATGAGCGCTACCGGACCGACAAGATCTTCGAGTCTTACAAAATCGTGCCGGGGTTTCTCCGCAAGGGGCTGATTGAGCCTGCCCTGGCAGTGATGCCGAAAAGTGGTCCGTTCAGACGAGCGCACGGCTACGTTCGACGCGCCAATCTGCCCGCCATGGAACGGTTCAGCTCCTTTCAATTCCTGGCTTCTAATCCCCTGACGGAGATTTTCGAACCGGGTTTTCTCGAAGAGATCGGAGGGTATTCGTTTCTCGATGTTCCCTCGCGCCACTATGCCAACGCGGCGGCGTCCGATCATCTGGACCGGCTCCTTTACGTTGACGTGAAAATCACGCTGGCGGACAGCGACCTGCCCAAGGTCACCTGCATGTCGGAGATGGCCGGTATCCGCACGCGGTTTCCGTTTCTGCATCGCTCCGTAGCCGAGTTTTCGGGGAAGATTCCGGCACGTCTGAAAGTGAAGGGACTTGAGAAGCGATACCTTTTCAAACGCGCGTTTCGCAGTCTGCTGCCGGCGGAGATCATTCGTAAAAAGAAGCATGGATTTGGAATCCCTGTGGCCGATTGGATGAGATCGGATCCGACGTTGCGCGATTTGGCCCGCGATACACTACTGTCACGGCGCGCTTTTGAACGCGGCTATTTCCGCAGGCAGTTTGTCGAAGAGCTTTTCCGAAAGCACGAAACCGATCAGTCCAGCTACTATGGCGACACAATCTGGAGTTTTCTGACATTGGAACTCTGGCACCGCCAGCTTGTGGATGCCGCGACGGGAGTACGGGTATGACAATGGAACCGACGTCCCCCGCCTCCAATCGGAGGGAGTGGGTTGAGAAAGCATTCGCCGAGTGTTATTTTGGGACTCCCCTGCCGCGCCTCATTAAGCCCATTCGGGAACGCTATGTCCTGTCAAAACCGATCGATCGCGGCTGGCCAAGGCTTCGAAAGCGTGAGGGTCCAACGGCTAGGATTCTTTACTATCACCGCGTGAACGACGATGGCGACCCCTTCTTCCCGGCTACCTCGACAGAGTTGTTCCGCCGTGAAATGGAGTTTTTGGCTCGCAACTACAGGGTGGTCTCGCTGGACCAGCTTATGAACCATCTGGACGGGAAAACATCGCAGACCGTGACGGCAGTCACCTTCGACGATGGTTATCAGGACAATTTTACGCATGCATTCCCGATTCTTCAGAGGTTAGGGATTCCCGCCACGATTTTCCTGACAACGGGAAGTATTGATACCCGAGAACCGTTATGGTTCGAACAACTGTCTTTGGCCTTGAAAAAGACTGAATGCGAGGATCTGAGCCTGGAAATGAATCCGGCGATGCACTTTTCCATTCGGACTGTTGAGGAAAGGCTGGATTGCAACAACAGGCTCCAGGAAACGCTGAGGCACCTGCCGGATGTGGAGAGGCGAGGATGGCTTGTGAGGATACTCAGATCGCTTGGCGCGAAGCAGGATCGTGAGCGGCACGACAAAATGTTGACTTGGGACCAGATCCGGTTTATGCGCTCCCACCAATTTGAGTTTGGCGGTCACACAGTCAGCCACCCATTCGTCTCCAGGGTCCCAGACGATGAAGCGGAGCGCGAAATATCCGGATGTAAGACGCGTATAGAAAACCAACTGCAATGTCCGGTTGCCTATTTTGCTTATCCAAACGGGCACGAACCAGACGTATCTAAAGCTAACCGGGAGGCAGTTTGCCGGGCCGGATATCGTGCGGCGGTGACTACGACATGGGGCATGAACTCCTCGCAAACCGATCGCATGGAACTCAAACGCGGCGGGCCGTGGGGGAACAGTGCGGCCATCTTCGCATTCAGACTGGACTGGTACCAAATCACCAATGATTAAGACTAAGATGAGCGCGGGCATTATGCGTAGGTTAGGGCACTCGCTCCGGGTCTATTTTAGACATCCCGGTCTACTGGTTTGGGTGACCCTGATCGTAATGCCGGTCTCGTGGGTCCACGCGGCGGAGTGGCAGTTGGGAGTTGCGAAAGGCGCCATCGGCGGACAGTACTCGTCAATGCGGTTCGACGAGTACGGCAATGCTCATATTTGTTCCTTCAGTCCGGCAAACGGGGTGCTTTCATACTCCTTCTGGGACCACGCCGCCGACAAATGGTTCTCCACCCGGATTGACAAAGGTGGCAACTTTTGCTCGCTCGCGCTGGACTCCGCGCAGCATCCGCATATTTCATATCTGTTTAATGCTGGGTTACATTATGCCCACTGGAATGGTAATTCCTGGGAAAAACAGTTGATTCCCGTTCAGGCTGTAGTTATCGGATACAATACCTCCATTGCGCTCGATTCTGATGGTCGCCCGGCGATTTCATTCTACGAAGAACAAGGTATGTCACCTGACTGGCACCGTTTGCGGATGGTTTTCTGGAATGGGAAGTATTGGGAGCTTAGAACTGCCGACGCCGCTAAGGGCGGTGGCAAGTTTAATTCAATAGCAATCGACTCGTCGGGACGGCCGGTAATCGCGTACGCGCCCGTAATTTACGAGAACGCCAGCCTCCGCTTCGCGCGGTGGAATGGCCATTCCTGGGACATCGAAATTATCGAAGGCGCCAAGGGACCCGCGATCATGTATTCGGTCGGTATGGCGCTGGATAAAGAGGACACCCCACATATTGTCTATACGGATGTGGCAAATCAGCTGGTTAAATACGCCGTAAAACGAAATGGTAAGTGGACTACAGAGGTGATAGACGCACTTGTCAAAGTGGGCTACCCTGACCGCAATGGGATCGCACTGGACGATCAGGGTAACGTGTATCTGAGTTACTATGATGCCGGATCGGGGGTCCTGAAACTGGCATATAAGAGAGATGGGAAGTGGGTCCGTGAGATTGTCGACGAGAATTATGCCGGTTTCTCAAGTTGCGTGGCGGTTCACAATGGCTCGATATGGCTAACCTATGCGGACGCGACCGGCGAAATATTGCGCTACGCCCGCAGAAACCTCCCGGCCGAGTTAAGCAGCCCTGGCCTTCTGCCTACTGCAAATACAAAATCGGAAGGCGAGACAAAGGAGTGAAGAAACAAGTGGTGAGAGCAGATGTCAACGCCGATATACGGGATTTTATACTAAAAATTTTTCCCCGTGCGAGGAAACTCCAGGTGAAAGATGACGATGCGCTGATTGAGAGCGGCATGCTCGATTCTCAGGGTGTGCTGGAAATAGTGCACTTTATCGAGAAACGCTTTGCGATTACCCTTGCGGATGAGGATCTCGTCCCCGAGCACTTTCAGACCATCGAGAGAATCGGAGCGTATGTCGAAGGCAAGATCAACCAGGCAGCATAGCCAGAAATGACGGTTTCAGTTCGCAGAGCAAACCTCGAATCAGATCGTGGGGAATTGCTCGATTTGCTGCAGACGAATCTTCCCTACCTGCCTCATGCACAGTATTTCGACTGGCTATACCGTGACAACCCCGAAGGTCCTGCGCTGACGTGGGTGGCGACCGAAGCGGGCGGCCCGCGGCTGATTGGGATGGCGGCCGCATTTCCAAGGCGAACGTATTATCTGGGCAGTGAACTTTGTGGTTACGTCCTGGGCGACTTTTGCATCGTCCCCGAATACCGCAGCCTTGGGCTGGCAGTGACTCTACAGCGTACTTGCCTTGAAGGGCTCTCCGAACAAGGTGCCCGATTTGCCCTTGATTTCCCCAGCGACGGGATGTTGGCCGTTTATCGCCGGTTGCGGATCCAACCGGATAAGACGATGATCCGTTACGCCAAACTGTTACGGGCGAACCGGAAAATTGCTGAGCATATAGCTCTTGGCGGAGTTGCAGACGGTTTGACTGCGGTCGCCAATGGCATTCTCAAATTTCGAGATCCGCGGAGTCGGAGACGGACTCCATTGGCGATAGCCAAAGAGCACGGTCCATGTGGCGAGGAGTTTACGCAGACAGCGTTGCGATGGAGTTTGACCACGCGAAATTGCGCCGCCCGTACCGCCGATTTTCTCAATTGGCGCTACCACCAGCACCCTCTGCGCCAATTCGAAATGTTGACCGCGCGGGGAGAGGGAAAGCTGCACGGCTATCTGGTACAGCATGCTTACGCGGAAGATTATTTCATTGACGAGCTGATGGGTGAGAACGACGCGGTTCGGCACGATCTGCTGCTGGAGGCCATTGCCGTCGCACGTGCCAGGGAGGTGCAGACGCTGTGTGCGCCCTGGCTATCGTCCGATTCCTTGTCTGAGCTTCTTCGGGAGTGTGGGTTCCGTCCGCGCGAGTCGCATTCGGTTGTATTCCTGTCCTGGCCATCGGATGAGGGTGTTCCCGGAGGCGGCTGCGAACAGGAATGGTATGTCTCCGGCGGGGACTGGGAACACTAGCTCTCCGCTAAGTGGGTTGCTGTCTCTTCAGTATCCGGCGCAGCGAAATAACGACAGGGGAGCGGTAGCAATTCATATGGTACAGCGTCCGAATCTCATCGCTCCACTTCGTGTGCCAATCCATCAACCGACCATAAAATTCAATACGCTGGAAACCGGCTTCGAACAGGTGCCGGAAGTACTCTTCACGCATCAACAGGGCGGGAGATACATTGGTGATCGTTTCATCGTAAGAAGTCTTCAGGATTACAAACACGGCTCCGTTGTCGATGCATAAATCCGTCGCCGCCACTCTGCCGTCCAGCCACAAGCGGTAGATTCGGCCTCGGCCCTCGGCGCAGTAGTCCTTCAGCAGGTTCGTGTAAAAACGCCCCTGAGCGTCATCCAGCCTCACCGCGGTCCCCGTGCCGGCCTTCCATCCGGCAGTCTCCAGTCTCGCGTAGTCGCCTATTGCGTTCGGGACATCCGCAGGGAGCGTAACGGTGTCAAGGCGGCACTCGACACCTTGTCTCGCGAGCTGGTTTCTCTGACGCTTCAGGTTATGACGGAGATTCTTTCCGCGAAGAGCCCAGTAGTCCTCGAACGCCCCTCGAACAGTAACGCGCGACGTTTGGATATAATCCACACTTTGCAATGTGGGCGTATCATTGGGACGCATTACGAGTTCCGGATCTACCTGTGATATACCCAAGGCCAGTGTGAATCCGGGTAACGTCCGAACGAGCGAAGTGGCGAGATCTTCGGTATCGGCGTTCGGCATTTGAATCCAGGCCCCCAGAGGCGCCTGCGACGGTTGAAAGGTCGACCACCCAACCCGCGTCTCGCGCTGCAAAACAGCCATAGCGGTGGGTACGACGCTGCCGCGAACCGCCAGAATTTCCTTGCCCGTTCCGAATTGTTGTAGCAGGTTCCGGAAGAATATCGCCGTGAGCAGGGGGCTTCGCGCCCCTCGATCATTGAGACTGTCCCAATTTCGTGATTGTTCGTCAAACTTGGCTATCGAGTGAAGTGCCCAGCCGCCATCGTTGTTGTCGACCATCCGCTGCTTGTCATGCATGTACGCGACCAATCACCTGTCGAACTGTGGCGATAATCCAGTCAAGTTCCTCTTCCTTCAAATCCTGATGACAAGGGAACTGGAACACTCGGCGCGCCAATTCTACGCTCACCGGACACAACTGACGGTCCATATAGTCCCAAAGAAATTCACCAAAACGGATGACCGGCACGCCCAGGGCCTTGAGTTGAGGAAACACAATCTCCGGTTCATCGACAAGCAACGGATAGACTTGGGGGACCACACCGTCCGGCAAGTGGGCGAACAGAGGCGTACAGCCGCGAAGCTGGCAGAAGGCGGCGTGGAGCCGTTTATAGTTTTGCCTGCGTAACTCAGCGATGCCGGCCCAGCCGGCAGTCTTGATGATCAGCCTCGCGGACCAGGAAGCCCTCGTATCAGCAAAGAACGGCTCAAAATCCGGGCTTAGCGCGTTCTGATCGTAAACACCAGTAGCGCTGGAGACAGGCGACGATCCGGTGGAGGCCAGGATATGATCCTTCCACTTCAGCAAGGTCCGAAGACCGACGAAATACTTGAGACGGCCGTACTCGACGGCAAATTCACAAATATTGATTACCATCTTAAGTTGGTAACGGATGCCCGCCGATCTCAGCGCGATTCCGCCAAGACTCCGGCGGGTGGAGATCAGACATCCTCCATCTACCGTGGGAAGGAATTTGTATGGACTGGCGATTACATAATCGCCGAATGATCCGTAGAAATGTGTGCCGATTCCCCTCTCCAAGAGCGCATGCGCGCAGTCTTCGATCAGCAGAAGATGCCGTGCATCGCACAAATTACGAATCGCCTGCATTTCTGGTTGCGGAAAGCCAAAGTAATGGGCAACGACCAGGGCCCGTGTCGATGGCGTGATGCGCTGTTCGATATCCGCTAAGTCTACATTAGTATTTTTGTGTATTCGATAGAAAACCGGCATCGCGCCGGCGAAAATTACTGCATCGACCATGACGATGCAATGGTAAGCCGGCATCAACACTTGATCGTCAGCGCCAACTCCTGCATCCTTGAGGGCCGCAGCGAGCGCCATCCGGCCCAATGTGAAGTATTGAATTTGGCCGGCTTCCATGACACAGCGAATCTGTGATCTACCTCCCCGAAACGATGCCATCGAGAACATCGGTGTTTTCGATACCCGATCGGAATCTACCATGAGTTCCCAGGGCTGACATATCGGCGGCCAACACCGCTACAGGTGTAATTATGTTCTGGTGCTGCCGGTTTGCCGGAGCGGAGGAGGGTTTGACTGCCCAGAGCATTCAAACATGGCAACCGGTCAACCATCTTTTTGGAACCGGGCCTGCACGCAGGGTAGCAGGGATGGAACACAATCTGAATCCTGGTTACCATCATGCCCTCGCCAGCAGGACAACGTCAACGCCGTCGGCCGCGGCCAATAGATCGGGAATTCGGGTATGTACTGGGAATGCAATGAGTTGCCGCACTGCTGAAAGACTCAGGCTGGTGCCCTAAAACGCAAACGCGGTGAACGTTTGACTTTCGTTTACCATGGAGCCATATAGGAAGGTTGTGGCTACGTACGTGCTGAAACTCTGCTCGCAGCAATACTTGAGGTCGTCGGAGTGGTGCAATCCGCTCCAGGCAGGGCTACAGGCCGGTAGGTGCTCCGAGCATGTGCGGTCGTTTTGTCCCATTCAGAGGTGATTCGCTCAACTATGGATTTTTTGATCTGGCATCTCCTGAGAAACAGTGCGCTCCTGTCGCCCCGGAAGGAGGCTCTGGTTCAGGGTGACGAACGGATGAATTATGAGGAAGTCGCGGATCGAGTGAGGCGCATGGCCGCTGGATTGTCCCAAGCGGGCGTACGACGTCGGGATCGAATTGGCATTTACCTGGAAGCATCGGTTGCGCAGGTGCTTTCGATCTTCGCCATTTCCGAAGCTGGTGGCGTGTTCGTACCGATCAACGCCCAATTATTCCCCGAGCAAGTATCTCACATTGCGAAGGACTGTGGGATGACCGGTCTCATCACAACGGCGAAGCAGCTTTCAGGCCTGGCCAGCCTGCTACCTGCGATCCCTTCCCTACAATTCATCGTATTGGCGGGAAGCGATGAAGTTCCAACTCCGTTTTCGCTGCCCTGTTATCTCCTGGAGGATCTTTGCCGGAGCCAGGCGCCCCAGGATCACTGGGAGCAGCCAATCAGCAAGGACCTGGCGGCGATTCTCTATACCTCCGGCTCTACCGGAAAACCGAAGGGAGTGATGCTGAGTCATGCAAACGTGATCGCCGGAAGCAGAATCGTCTCCACCTATCTCGATATAAAACCCACAGACCGCATCCTGGCGGTTCTTCCGTTCAGCTTCGACGCGGGATTGAACCAATTGATCACCGCATTTCACCAGGGTGGGACAATCGCGCTCATCAATTTTGTATTTGCCCGCGACATCGTCCAAATGCTTCTGAAAGAGCATATTACCGGACTTGCCGGCGTGCCAACGCTCTGGAGTCTGCTGGCGCAACCCAACTCAACTTTGCACAAGCAGCCGCTTTCCGATTTGCGCTATATTACCAACACCGGAGGCGCCATGCCTCAACCTGTGCTTCAGATCCTGCGGAAGGCCCTGCCCACGACACAAGTTTTCCTTATGTATGGCCTCACCGAAGCCTTCCGCTCTACCTATCTGCCACCATCCGAGGTCGATCGCCGGCCCACCTCAATGGGCAAAGCTATTCCCGATACCGAGATACTGGTTGTGAATGAGGACGGGAACCAGTGTAAACCGGGAGAAGCAGGAGAACTGGTTCACCGGGGGCCGACTGTTTCCATGGGCTACTGGGGCCGGCCCGAAGACACTGCGAAGGCGTTGCGTCCCAATCCGCTCCTGCCGCCGGAATTGGGAGACTGCGAGCGCGTTTGCTATTCCGGTGATCTGGTGAAAGCCGATGAAGATGGGTTCCTGTACTATGTGGGAAGGCGGGATACCATGATCAAGTCATCCGGGTTCCGTATTAGTCCAACGGAAGTCGAAGAAGTGCTTTTCCGGAGTGGGGATTTGCGGCAGGCCGCCGTAATTGGCATACCGGACGAATCGCTGGGCCAGACCATTAAGGCCTTTGTAGTGGCCAAGGAGGGGAGGTCGGTAGATCCGGAAGACCTCCTTGCCTTTTGCGGTGAGCATATGCCTCGATATATGGTGCCTCGGGCGGTGGAGATTATGGACGAACTGCCGAAAACTTCCAGCGGCAAGGTCGACTATCCAACTCTCCGCCGCCGCGAGGGATTGTAGATGGCCGAGGCGCGCTGGCTGATTGATCGATACTTTTCCACGCGAGATTCAGAGCTGGTCATCGGCGGGTGTAAAGCTACCGATCTGGCCGATCGGTACGGAACGCCTTTTTTCGTTTATGACCATAGTGTTTTAGAACGTAAATGGGAGATCCTGCGGCATGCGCTCCCCGCGGAATTCTCGATCTGCTATTCCGTAAAGGCCAATCCCAGTCAGACGATCCTGCGCTATTTTCTGTCGCGCGGTGCTGGACTGGAGGTTGCCTCAGCCGGAGAATTTCATCAGGCAATTCATGCTGGATGCCCTGCCGATCGAATCATCTTTGCGGGCCCCGGCAAAACGGAGGCTGAACTAGCGTACGTTCTCCGCGAGGGAATCGGTGAAATACACGTGGAGTCGGCCTTAGAGGCGCGGCGTATTGCCGATTTGTCCGGCCAGCTTGGTATCCGGGCACCTATTGCGGTGCGCGTCAATCCCGGCGACGAAGCGGATGGCGGAGCCATGCGTATGGGCGGCCGGCCCGCTCCGTTCGGAATCGACGAAGAGGACCTCGGGCGAACTCTCGACTTGATCCTTTCCCTGGATGCGTTGGACTTTCGCGGCATTCATCTCTTTTCCGGTACCCAGATTCTCGATCCCGAGGTGGTGGCAGCTCAGTATCGAAAAGGGATCGCAATTGCACGCCGTGTCGCGGGGTGGTTGCGACACCCCTTGCGCACTCTCGATTTCGGTGGTGGTCTCGGGATCCCATATTTCGCCCACGAGAGTGAGCTCGACATGGACGCGCTGCGATCCAAAATCACGACCCTGCTCGCCGAATTCCATGGCGATCCGATGCTCTCTGGAACCCAATTCATCGTGGAGCCCGGTCGATACCTGGTTGGAGAGGCGGGAGTGTACATCACTCGCGTCAATGACGTCAAGGTCTCGAGAGGGAAGAAGTTTGTCATTGTCGATGGGGGCATGAACCACCATCTGGCCGCCTCCGGCAATCTTGGGCAAACGATCAAACGCAACTATCCAGTCGCTGTGCTGAATCGACTGAATTCGCAAAACGTCGAACCCGTGGACATCGCAGGCCCGCTGTGCACTCCATTGGATATTCTGGCGCGTGCGGTGAGCCTGCCGGCCGTGGAAGTCGGTGATCTGATTGGAGTCTTCCAGTCCGGAGCGTATGCGCGTTCAGCTAGTCCACTCCATTTCCTGGGCCACCCAACGCCACCGGAAGTGTGGGTCGAGAGGGAAGTGCACCAACTGATTCGACGTAAAGGCCAAGTGGGTGAGGATTTGATCGACCAATGCATGCCCCAAAATATTCACCAGTTTCATACCGGAGCCGATGTTGGCTGACAGCCGTTCCCGACTTTGGATTTTGAGCTCGCCTTTCGGAATTCAACTTGTTTTAAATGAGGCCCTCCACTTCAATGTTCATATTCCAGCTGACTGGAGATCCAACGCCCCAGGGGAAATCAGCAAGTCGTCGCGCTGGGTCAGCTTGGCTGGGCGCTCGGTCGGATTGAAGAGGCCGCGGGTGTTCGCCGAGGGTGGCATGAGTCCGGGGTCAGACTGCGGCGATCTTCCCTTTCCCGCTTCCCGCCGGGGGGAAAGCCGGGGCGGCCGGGCTTCCCCCCACAACAGGGGCCGCCGACCCTGGTGAATCCCGCCCGGGCCCCGTTTCTTTCTCGGATGCAAACTCGGCCTTGCAGAAACCATCACGGCAAGGTAAAACTATTATGGCTTGGACTGACGCTTTCTGATTGGCCGGTTTTCAAGTGACCACCAGTACTACCAGTACTTATGTACCGCAAAAAGAAATGGGTTGAAGTCCCAAAAATCAGACTTTCCTGCATAGAGCGCAACGGCGCGTTTCGGATGCGGTCTCTCTCGGATCCATCATTGTTTCAGCCAGATAAAGATCCATGGGGGAAGGCATTCCCGCGGCTTTTCAATTGCGCCAAGCCGGAAGAACAGGAGGATGGACGATGCAATCGCGGGTGCTGGAGCGCAAAACCGTTTGGGTTCTTATTTGTCTTTTATTTTTTTGGTCGCACGCTGCCCAAGCTCAGCTACTGATCGGCTGGAATGATTTAGGTCTGCAGTCGGCCCCGAATAACGCCAACACGCTGCCAAACGCCGGTCTTTGCTATGCCTCAAGCAGCTTCCCCTGCGTGTGGGGTGAAGGCGGCGGACTTGACAACTATGCAATCTCCGACGAGTTTGGAAGGAAAATAGGCTCCTGGTCGGGGGGCTGTTACGATCCCCTTAGCAATCGATTCCTAGTCACGGGCGGCGGTCATGCGGCCAGTCTCGATAACAGCATTCTGCAACTGAGCTTCGCCAACAACACCTTCACGCGTGCCTACGCTCCTACTCCCTTCAATTACAACAACTACGGCGGAAATTCGATAACGATCGACAATGGGATGCCTGCCTCCGGGGAAGTTTATGGAGGGATAGCCTGCGTCGCTCGGCACGGCATCATGGTTCAGGTGGGACAAGGCTTGCCCGGCGGCGATTGGGCCAATACTATCTGGCAGTTACCTCTGACCGCTACGCTCTTACCCAGTAATTGGAACCTGACGGTGAATGCCGGTTACGGATGGCACGGTGGAATCGCTGCTGACGATCCGGGTAACGATGTGCTTTGGATCGTCCTTCCAAACAACTCAGGCAACTCCGTCTACCATTACACCTACTCCAGCCGGACGGTCTCAAGCGTTGACTTGGATAACCAAGTCTTACCGTTCGGAGTGAATGGAACCATTGACACCGTGGACAAGGTATTAGTGCTCGCTGGAAGCAATTCCATTGCCGCTTTTGGGGGTGATACGTCGACCAACATTATCGAGATCGATTATTCGAATCCTTCCAATCTGGTCTACCACGACATCACCGGGGACGCTGCGGGAACGTGTAATGGCTGGGCCAACACCTATGCACCCGGTGTAGCTTTCGATCCCAATACAAATCTGATTGTCGGATATGCACAAAACGGTGGGATGTCGGTTTACAAATTCAATCCCGCCAGTTATGTCAGAGATGGAGTGCCACCCCATCAGTGTGTCGTTGTCACGGCGGGGACCGTCAGCCCTCCAACCGGCATCACAACGGTCTCGGGAGTCTGGAGCAAATGGATTTATATTCCATCTCAAAAGGGCTTTCTTTACGTCTCTTCCGCAACTAACGACTCCTATATCTATTTGTTAGGGGAAGACCAATCTTCCGTTCCTCCCAACGCTGCTCCGCCGTCGGTTTCCATCACTGCCCCGGCCAACGCTGCTACCTTGTCCGGCGCCGTCACTGTCACCGCCAATGCCACCGATAGCGCTGCGATCGCGAACGTTCAGTTCCAACTCGACGGCGCGAATCTAAGTTCTGCGGTCACGGGAGTGGGTCCGCTATATAGTCTGTCCTGGGACACTACGACCGCTCCTAACGGCTCGCATACCCTAACAGCTGTCGCCACAGATACATGGGGCAACACCGCTTCCAGCAGAATCTCCGTCACAGTGAACAATCCTCCGGTGATCTCGGCCGTCACCGCCGGATCGATTTCCTCCTCCGGCGCCACCATCACCTGGACCACCAACACCCTCTCCAGCTCCCAGGTCGCCTACGGAACTACCGCCTCTTACGGCTCGACCAGCCCCTTGAACAGCA
>Ga0070733_10002215_pt1 | contig 14072 bp, 12 predicted proteins | sample Coa_R1_9_FD_66450 | JGI IMG/M metagenome (GOLD analysis project Ga0070733, IMG submission 66450) | Surface soil microbial communities from Centralia Pennsylvania, which are recovering from an underground coalmine fire - Coalmine... | ecosystem: Environmental > Terrestrial > Soil > Unclassified ... | reverse complement strand
ACCCACGGAATCGCGCGCAGATCTTCCAGGCGGCGGCCACGCGTGCGGCGCGACGGCCGCGAGCCGATCCGGGCGGCATCGAGTTCGTTGACCGGAGTCGCCTCTTCAAAGTACGTGAGAACATCCGCCTCTTCGGCGACGTGACGGCGATAAAACTGATAAGCATCGGCGGAGATTTCTTCGATCGCCTCTTCCCAGCGCGCAGGAACCGCCCTCTTCTCGCCGCGATCTTCCGGACGAACCAGAGCCTCCAGCCCGGCGGCGATCATCAGCTCCAGATTCCACTCGGCAAGTACGAGGTCGGCATATTTCCAGTTGAGAACTTCTCCCTGCTCGGTCACGCGAAGCTGTCCGGAGAAACACCCCGACGGCTGGGCGAGAATGGCCGAGTGCGTGGGGCCGCCGCCGCGGCCGACGGTTCCGCCGCGGCCGTGAAACAGTCTCAGCCGGACACCGAATTCTCCGGCGGCCTCGTGCAGCGCGCGATGCGCTTTGTACAGCTCCCAGGTGCTCGTGAACATGCCGCCGTCTTTGTTGGAATCCGAGTAGCCGAGCATCACTTCCTGCCAGCGTCCCCAGGAATCGAGCAGCGGCTTGTATTCAGGATTCGCCCACAGCCGGCGCATGATTCCGGCCGAGGCCCGCAGCGCGTCAATGGACTCGAACAACGGCACCGGCATCAATCCCATTTCTGCGCGAGATCGGTCGGCGGGCGAACCATTGATCGAGGATCCGGCGATGGCGACGCCGCCCGCGCGCGCCAGGCGAACCACATTTCGGACGTCGGCTTCCGACTCGGCGCCGCTGATGATGTAGTGCCGGAGGGAAGCGGCCGGATGCGAGCGTTTCAGTTCCGCGATGGTCCGAAAAGTGTCGAATAGTTCGCGGGATTCGGCGGACTGCGGTTCGCGATCCAGCGCAGGGCCCAGTTCAGCAACCACGGTCGCGTGTACGCGTGCATGCTGGCGGATATCGAGTGAGTACAGATGGAAGCCGAACGTGCGGACCTTGCGCAGGAGCGCCTCCAGCCAGGCCGCGGTCATGCGGTTGCCGCGGTTGGCCTCGAGGCTCGATCGAATCAGCAGAAGATCCTGCTCGAATTCAGAGCAATCGCGATACGCGTGGTCGGCGTCCGCTGCCTGCCTGGTCATCCGCAGGCGGTGAAAAATATAAGACAGGAAGCGGCGATAGCTCTCGGTGGAATTGTGTTCGCCCCAGGCGAGGTGAACGCCGGGAATTGTGTTCTCGTAGATCTGCAACTTGGCCAGCAATTCGGGCGAAACTCCAGTCTGGCGGCGCGACGAACTGAGCCGGTCGCTGAGCGCTTCGACCTCGTTGAGATACTCGCCGAGAATCAGACTGCGCGCCAGGTCGAGCGCGTGGCGGATACTCTCGGGCTTGACCAGCGGATTGCCGTCGCGGTCGCCGCCAATCCACGATCCGAACTGCACGAGATTCGGCAAGGCAGATTGTTCGAGCGTAACCCCGTACACGTCGCGGAAAGATTCCACGACCTCGGCATAGATCTTCGGCAACGCTTCGAACAGCGACAAGCGAAAGTAACGCAGGCCCATGCGGATCTCGTCGTCCACTGTGGGCTTGGCGAGGCGCACTTCGTCGGTCTGCCAGAGCGAAGTGACCTCGGCGCGAATCTGGCTTTCACAGTCCGTGGCTTTCTCATCGGTCAGCGGCAGGCGGTCGAGCCGCTCCAGTTGCAGAGCGATACGCCGGCGCTTCAGCAGCACGGTCTGGCGGGCGACTTCGGTGGGATGCGCGGTGAAAACCGGCGTGATCAGAATCTCGCTTAACGCGTTCACGGCGGCAGACGCGGAGATGCCGGCTTCTTTCATCCGGCGCAGAGTTCCGCGAAATGAACCGGGCAGTGCGCGCTCGCGGTCGAGGCGTCCGGCGCGGCGGCGGCGCTTGCGGTGGTTGGTCTCGGCAAGATTCGTGAGCTCGAAGTAAATCGCGAACGCCTTGGTCACCTGATAGGCGCGCTCGAGATTCATCCCACGCACGATCTCCTGCGCTTTAAGCATCAGTCCAGCGGCGGGCCCGCGAACCGGATTCCGGCGCATCGCTTCGCGATGCTGAATCAGCAACTGGCGGAGTTCCTCCACCGACTTGTAGGTTTCCAGTCCCGCCTGTTCGACCAGAACCTGGCCCAGCACGGCGCCGAGCGAGCGCACATCGCGCCGCAGAGGATGGTCTTTCGCCGAATCGTCGGATCGCGCCGTCAGTTCGGCGAGGCGGGCGAACTGGTCGTCGGCTTTCCACAGCGGCTTGGTCTTGCTCGCGGGCACTGTAGAAAGAGAATAAATGACGCTGAGCGAAAACGGGCCATTGCTCACCCGAGCAGGTTCTCTGAGTTGGAGGTCATCCCGAGAACCCGCGCTTTACTTCGCGGGCCTGCACCCTGGCGCAGCGTGAGATTGACGAGCGCAGCCCGCGTTCGCTATTTGGGCACTTCGAAGCGGTATCCGATGCCGCGGAGGGTTTTCAAATACTGAGGATGGCGAGGATCGGGTTCGATCTTCTCGCGCAGGCGGCGAATGTACACATCAATAGACCGGGGCGTGACGAACGGAGTCTCTTTCCACACCGCATCCAGCAGTTGGTCGCGCGTCAGTACCCGGCCGCGGTGGGAAGCGAGGTATTCGAGCAGGCGAAATTCGCGCACCGTGGTCAACACATTTCGTCCCTGCACGTGGACAGTCATGGAGGAAGTGTCAATTTCGAGGTCGCCGAGCTTGAGCACTTCGATCGCAGCCGGCGCCTGCCCCAGACCGCGGAGCACGCTGCGCACCCGGGCGACCAGTTCGCGCGGGCTGAAGGGCTTGGTGATGTAGTCGTCGCCGCCGAGTTCCAGGCCCTTCACGCGGTCCGCTTCGGCGGTTTTCGCCGTCAAGAAAATAATCGGCGTCGAGGAAAGCGCGGGCGTCTGGCGGATGTGACGGCACAACTCGAAACCGTCGGTGCCCGGCAGCATCACGTCCAGTAGAAACAGTACAGGCATTTCGCGGGAAGCCTCGGTAAGCACGGAAGCTCCGCTCACGAAACTCTGCACCTCGAAGCCGGCCGCCCGCAGGTTATGGGAGATCAGGCGGGCGATATCCTCGTCGTCTTCGACCACAAAAACCACCGGCCGATACGGCCCCATCCGGGTGGCCGGGGAGTCTCCGTAGGATTCTGCGGGCAAATGCATGATTGGAATGAGTCGCTCCCAAGTCCCGCGAAACCCAAGGCCGGGAGTAGCAAGGGTAGTGCGCCAATGTTGCGCGAATGTTTCCCGAGTGTTAAGGAACGATGAATTTCGAGGCGGAATTCCGCAGAATTGCTAGTTGGCAGCCTTTTTCTTGGGGGCGTGGCGCAGGGTTCGGCCCTCGATCAGACTGTAAAGTTCCTCGGCCAAGTTCGTGGTGTGGTCCCCGGCGCGCTCCAGCGCCTGGGCCATCAGCAGCACATCGAAGCCAGAAGCGTCACCCCCGGCGGCGTTTTCGGTCAAGTGCTTCTGGAACATCGCGTGGCAGACGCGATCAATATCCTTGTCCATCTGCAGCACTTTCCGGGCGCATTCCAGATCGAGTGTCGAAAAACCCCGGTGGATCAGGTCCAGCATCTCGCGCAGTGTGGACGACATTTCGACCAGCTGGCGGACGTCGGAGGCGGCCATTTTTGTCGTCCGCGCCTGTACCCGCATGGCCACGCTCATCACCAGATCGCCGATGCGCTCCAGATCGGTCGTGGATTTTAGACTCGATAGCAGCCGCCGGGCGCGAGCTTCGTTCACGCGCGTGATAGCGGCCGGCATGCGGTCGTCAATCTGGCGCTCGATCAGGTCCAGTTCCTTTTCGCAATCCTTGATCGCCAGAAAGGCCATGCGCGAGTTGCTGGTCACCAGATCCCGAACGTTAAACGCGGCGTCGCGCGCGATCAGGCAGGCCTTCAGCGCCAGCTTCGACAGGTCCTCATTCGGATTGAGTTGAGTGGTAGCCGAAGCTGCCGCTGGTGCCGGAGTCTCATTGCGGTTGGGTTCACGTTTCGCGGCTTTGCGGGATGAGCTACGAGCGGGCATTCGCGGCAGTCCTGATAGCGGTTGTAGTTATCGCAGATGCAAAAGTGCAAGTCCAGTCCAGAGTCTATTACGGGAATGTAAACAGGAAGTTACAAGGAAACGCGTCTTCCCGAGGGCCACGCCAATCAAATGAAAGTGGTTTCAGGAGGAACACCGTCGGGAGGCGACAACGTGAACCTGACCGCTCATCTGCGCAAGCAGTTCGCATACAACGACTGGGCTAACCGCGAGGTGCTGGCCGCCGTCGAAAAAACCACGAAGACCAAATCCGACCCGCGGTCGCTCGAACTGATCGCCCATATTCTCTCTGCCGAAACCCTCTGGCTGGAGCGCATCCAACAACAGCCTCAGAGCCTGCCGGTATGGCCGGAGTTCGATCTCGCCGGGGCCCATGCACAGGCGGATAAGTTGCGCGATCTTTGGCGCGGATATCTCGACGGCCTCACCGATGAGACTCTGTCGCGGCCTGTGACTTATCGCAACAGCAAGGGCGAGGCCTGGACAAGTACAGTCGCCGACATTCTCACTCATGTGCTGCTGCATTCGGCGTATCATCGCGGTCAGATTGCCAGCCACATGCGCGAAGCTGGCCAGACGCCCGCTTACACGGACTTCATCCACGCCGTGCGGCAGGGGATCATCGAGTAAACCGAGCTTCCGGAAGAAATATCAGGAGGATATAGGTTTGGAAGACCGACAGCGGGAACTGTTCACCGCGGCGCAGATCGTCGCCGCCGGAATAGCAGCTTGGTACCTGATTACCTTGCGGACACCGTGGAATGCGCAGCGCATTGCGGGGACCGTGCTTTTCGTGCTGGGAGTGAGCGGCATCGTCGCCGCGCGCATTCAGTTGGGCCGGTCCTTTTCCATCGCGGCGCAAGCGCGGAAACTGATCACGACCGGAATCTATTCGAAGATTCGCAATCCAATCTATGTTTTCGGGACAGTTTTTTTTACCGGCCTGATTCTGATCGTGCAGCGCCCGGTGCTCTGGATTTTCCTTGTGATCCTGGTGATCGGGCAAACCCTGCGCGCCCGGCGCGAAGCCAAAGTGCTCGAGACGGCCTTCGGTGACGAATATCGCGAGTACCGAAAAAAGACCTGGTTCTAGAGATGCCCCAACCGCACGCGCTCGGGCTTTCCGCGCGCCCCGCCGCGCAATTAGAATTTCCTCAATGAAAAAATCCTTCTCATTGATCCTCCGGATTTTGCTCCTCCCGGTTCTGTTTTCCCATCTCCTGTTTGGAGCCGAGCATTCGAAGCTGCCTCCCCTGCCCGCCGCCGTTTCCGGCAACGCGGTCGCGGCGGTCAAGAACGCGCAGGATCTCTATTCGCTGATGGGCGTCGGCGAAAAGAAGACCTGGGACGACGTCAGCAACCGTGTCTTCACGCTTCACCTAGGCTCGTCCGGCTGGCGCGAGGCGAAGCCCGTGCCCGGCGTGGCCGGTAGGCTGGGAGCTGTCGCAGTGGGAGTCAAAAACAAGATTTACCTCTTCGGCGGCTATATCGTGGACAACACGGGCAGTCAAATCATCGTCCCCGACGTGAACGTCTATCTTGTGGACGAAGGCCGCTGGTACCGCGCCGCCGACATCCCCACTCCCGTGGATAGCACCGTCGCCGTCTTGAGCCTGAATCGTTACATCTATCTGATCGCTGGCCGATCAAACCACGGCCCCGTGAACCGCGTCCAGTTATATGACACCGAGAAAAATACCTGGGCCGATGCAACGCCTGCTCCAGGAAGCGCGGTCTACGGCCATGCCGGAGGCATCAGCGACGATGCCATTGTTTATGTGGACGGAGCCAGGAAGAATCCGGACCGCGGCGTGCCCTACGTGGCTTCCGATGAGTGCTGGCTGGGAAAAATTGACCGCAAGGATCCATCCAAGATCAGCTGGACCCAGTTACCATCTCACCCCGGACCGGGGAGATTCGGCATTGAGGCCGGCGCGCAGGAGCACCGCGTGATTTTTTCCGGAGGCACTACCGCGCCGCACAATTTCAAGGGCGCGGCTTATGACGGCAAGCCGCTGCAGACCTCCTCTGTCACGTTTGCCTATGACGTGCACGCCAATCATTGGGAAACGCTCAGCGAAGACACTCCGGATCCGCGCAGCGACGCCTCGGCGATCCTCGCGACGCCGTACGGCGCCGTAATTCTTGGAGGCCTCAAAGAAAACGGGGCGCCGACGGCGGAAGTGGCCTTGCTCCCGAAGAAATAGGAGCTCATTCCGGAACGCGTTCCCGAAAGCAGCCTCGTCGGCCAGAGGCACCCCATCGTAATCTAGCCCGCCTCGCCCCGCTTGTTTAGCATGAACTGGAACACTTATCTACCTACTAAATTAAGAGAAGCGGCGAGTGGCCACACCTCCAACCATTCGCCGCCGTTTTTTCCCAAACCTCTGCGCGACCGCGTTACACCCGCGCGGTTCTCAATCGCGGTTTTCCATAAAGAGACCGGCCTACCGGTACGGTAAGCCATCCGACAACAAGAAAAATGCTTGTGGGGCGGGAGGAACGGTATCGAACCGTCATCTCCGGGATGGAGCCCCGGCGCATTGCCGAAGTTATGCTACTCCCGCGAGTGATTCGGAATACGTCGTCCAAAATATTGCATGGCCCTGCTGCTGTCAACCAGCGGAGAGGAAATTGCCCTCCAACTCGTTCCTTTCTGGAAAGATAGCGTAGAAACGCGACCCAAACCGCAGCCGTGGGCGATTATCGGGCCCGGGCGAGCACCAGGGTGACGTCGTCGGGCTGCTCTTTGTCGCCGATCCAGTCATCCACGGCTGTGGTGACGATCTGGCTGATCTGCTCGAGCGGCAAATGGCGGTTTTCCCGGACCAGATCCAGGAGCCTCTCCTCGCCGAATTCGCCGAAGTCGTTTTCCGGCTCGGTCACTCCATCGCTGTAGGCGACAAACATCTCTCCGGGGCGCATCTCGACCGTATCTTCATCGTAGGTCATGTTGTCGAACAGACCCACCACGGTGCCGCCCACCTCCAGCTTGCGCACGCTCCCGTCCTCGCCGATCAGAAACGGCGGCAGATGGCCGCCGTTGCTGTAGGTGAGCGAATTTGTGCGGGCATCATAGATGCCGAGAAACAGCGTCGCGTATTTCTCCGGCGGAGTGCTCTCGTAGAGCTGGTGGTTGAGCAGACCCAGCAGAATGGAGCTTGAGACCTCAATGCCGTCCGGATAGGCCATGGTCCCGCGCCCTCCGCCACGGGCCACGCCGACCGGCTCGCGCAACTGCGGCAGACTCTCGACACTGTAGGCGCGCACCGCGGAATGGATGGTCGCCATTAACAGGGCGGCCGAAATTCCTTTCCCGCTGATGTCGCCCACGGCGAGGATGAGCTTGTGCGAACTGGCAGAAACGAAGTCATAATAGTCGCCGCTGACCGTCCGGGCCGGGCGGCAGAAGCCGTGCACTTCGAGCGACTCCAGTTCCGATACCTGGCGCGGGAACAGCTGCGCCTGCACCTCCTGGGCGATGACCAGCTCGTTTTCGAGGCGCTGCTTTTCCTTTTGTTCGATAATCAGCTTCTCGATGGAAGCGGTCATCGAGTTGAAGGAATTGGCCAGCTCGGCCAGCTGATCGTTGGACTTGACTACGATGCGGTGGCTGAAATCGCCACGGTCCACGTGCCGCGTGGCTTCGTGCAGTTGCGCCACGGCCGCGGTGACCGTGCGCGTCATGCGCGTGCCGATGATCAGCGCGATCAGTTCGATAATGGCAAAAATAATCGCGATCCCCAGAAGAATGTAGCGCACGCCCTCGATGAAATTTCCCAGCGCGGCAAAGAGATGTCCATACAGCACTGACGGCCGGGTGCGCACACGAAGGGCCACCCCGCCCATCCCGCTTTCGCCCGTCTGCCAGTCCTTGACCGATAAAGGAGCGCCAAACAGAATCTCGCGATCGAAGTTGCCCGACGCCTGGGGCAACGAGCCCACGGTGAACGTCGGCTGCAGCACCCGGTCGTTGACTTCAACTGAGCCTTCTCGAGGCCCGACATTGATCGAGGCTGCGGGTTCCCGTTTGGCCTGATTGTTCCCCGGCCCGACGCCCGGGTTCGCAATGCCCGAACCTGACCCGGACTTGGCCGAAGCGGCCGCGCCGGCGGACGGCGACGACACTTCTTTTTCTCCCGGCTTCATGGCCGCGGCACTCAGAGAAGACGCAGTCTTGCCTGCGGGTTCCTGCGCGGACCTTTCCGTCGTGCTTCCCGAAGAGTAAAGCGTGACCTCGCCCAGATCCTCGGCAATCTTGCCGACCAGTTCCTTGTCGAACGGCTCGCTGGTCACGACCATCAGGCGCGAATCTCCCACAGGAATTGAAGAGGCCACTCGCAGGTGCAATCCATCGCGGTCGCGGACCAGTTCACGGAACGTCCCTCTCACGAATGTGGGCAGCGCAAATTGAGACGATTGAGATTCGCTGCCCAGCGGCAGCGCCTTATTGCCAAGCCAGGCGCAGACCCGACGGCGGCCCCAGGAAGAATCCCGCTTCCTCAATCCGGCCAGCGAGTCCGCCGAGGGCGGTTGATTTCGTTCCAGGCGCGCCGCCAGTTCGTTGCTGACGGCGGCGTTGGCCGCCTCCATGCTGCGCAGTTGCGACTGAATTTCCGAAGTGACCACATACACGGCGAACTGTCCGGCAAATCCGTAAAGCGTGATCAGGGCCATTGCCACCAGAAGCACGGCAGGAATTACGCCGATGAAGACGTAGGTGACGATCAGGCGGTTGCGCAGCCGCCACAGGAGGCGCCGCTTCAGCCAGCCGAAGCCCAGGATCGAAAACAGGATCAAGGCCAGAAAGACCAGAAATCCGACCCATCCCCCTAGATGATCGCCCCAGGAGGGAGCAAAGATGCCCAGAACTTTTTCGAGCGCGGCCAGGGCCGCCGCCAGAACCGCCAGGTAGCAGGCGACGAGCGCGGTGCGGGTTTCGGGCCATAAACCGGCCACCGCCAGCCGGTTACGCAGCTTTGAATACCATTGCATGCCAATACTGATTAAGAAAAGGCGCCGATGGCTTCACTCGGAACAGCCTGGGTCGGAACCTCATCCAGGCGCCAGAATCCGCTCTCGACCGAAGCTGACTGCGAACATAACACGCGCCACTGCCGCTGGGCGCCATCCGCGCAAATGGGCCTCAAATTTCCGGATAGAGCTCGAAAAATGCCTCCAGGCTGGTCCGCAGTTGCTTTTCGATCTGCTCTTTGCTGCCTTCCAGCACGTGCATCGTGACGTGGGCCTCCCGGCCGTTCGCCAGCTTTACTGGGGCCTCGCCAACTTCGAGAACGTCCTCCGCCGGCAGCAGCCTCATGCCATAAACCAGGGTTAGATTTGCCATGCTTGAATTTTAATTCTTTTTCGCGCGCTTTACGAAACCGACCTCGCCATCACGGCGCGGCCCGCCGCCAACCCGCGAAAAACGCGCGCCCAGGATTTTTTCCCTGCGTCTCATTTAGAATCTCGCCGTGAGCAGAATTTCATTCTTCCGCGCGGCCAGTCTCGCCGTGCTGCCCATTCTGATCGGCGCCGTCGCGCCGGCCCAAACTCAGGATCAGGCCCCGCCCGCCAGCCAGCCGCAGGTAAAGGTGAACCTGCTCAACGTCTGCACGCCCTCGGCGGAGGAGCAAAAAGAGATCGCGTCGGCGCTGGCGCGCATTCCGAAGCAGCCGCTCTTCAGCGCAGATTTTGAAGTGTCACGCGGACGCTCCACACTCACCGACATGCCGGCCATGCTCGCCGCCGGAGAAGCCACCCACGTCGCCGGTGAGCCGTCGGTCGCGACCTACGTCCGCATGCGGCGTGAGTTCTCGGTGCAGGCCCTGTTTTCGAGCGTGCAATATTCCTTCAGCAACGACGGGGCAAACATGATCGAGACTCTGGTTCTGCACGTGCGCGATCCCAAGGATCTGATCATGGTTTCGCTGGAAGACAGCGCCTCGTCGGTGACGCCGCCGGAGGCCATGCTCTCGGCCAATACGCCGGTCATGCGCGTGCGCCTGGAGCGTTTCGGCAAATCGTCGGTGGCGCTGGTGCGCTGCACCGCCAACGAAAACGGCCCGCCGCCCGATCAGAGCGCCTACGAGCCGTTGTTCCAAAGCGCGTCGGAGGTATTGGCCAACTATCGCGTCCTGTTGGGCGTAAGGAAAACCGTCCCCGAAGAACTGGCCCGCATAGCCGGCGCGACACCTTCGAAGGACATTTTCAAGCCCAAAAATGCTAAACCGGAAGCCCACCGCTAAACCGATTCTGTCCGGCACTCTCGGGGCTCCGGGGCTTTGCATCGCGTTGCCGCAGTCAGCCATCTAACGACGGAAAGTTAAACACCGCATGAGCGAAACACGAAATGTAGTGATCATCGGCTCGGGCTGCTCCGGGCATACGGCGGCTCTTTACACGGCGCGCGCCAACCTGAAACCGCTGGTCATTGAAGGACACGAACCCGGCGGGCAGCTCTCCATGACCACCATGGTCGAGAATTTTCCCGGCTTCCCCGAGGGGATTCTCGGGCCGCAGCTGGTCGAGAATATGCGCAAGCAGGCCGAGCGCTTTGGCGCCGAGTACCGCATGGCCCATCTCACCAGCGCCGACTTGAGCCAGCGGCCGTTCCTGTTGCACCTCGGCCATCAGCAGGTCCACACCCAGACCCTGATCATCGCCAGCGGAGCTTCGGCGCGCTGGCTCGGACTTCCCCACGAACAGCAGTTGATCGGCCACGGCGTCTCTTCCTGCGCCACCTGCGACGGATTTTTCTTTTCCGGAAAGGAGATCGTGGTCGTCGGCGGCGGCGATTCGGCCATGGAAGAAGCGCTGTTTCTCACCCGCTTCGCCACCAAGGTCACCATCATTCACCGGCGCGACACCTTCCGCGCTTCGAAAATCATGCTCGAGCGCGCCCAGCAGCACGAGAAGATCAAGTTCCTGCTCAACACTGTCGTCGAAGACGTCTATGACTCCGGACAGAAGGAAGTGACCGGGCTGAAACTCCGCGATGTGAAGACCGGCAAAGTCTGGGACTTCCCCACCAACGCGCTTTTCCTTGGCATCGGCCACGATCCGAACGCCAAGATGTTCGCCGGGCAGCTCGACACCGACACCGACGGCTATCTCAAGACGCACAATTACGTGTTGACCAAAGTCCCCGGCGTGTTCGCCTGCGGCGACGTCCAGGACCGCCGCTACCGCCAGGCCATCACCGCCGCCGGTACCGGCTGCATGGCCGCCATCGAAGTCGAAAAATTCCTCGAAGCCGCCGGGCACTGAACTCGGCGGCATCATCCCGGCACGCTCACGCTCCTCCTTTTTTAGGAGGTCATCCCGGGCGAAGCCGCTCTTCCGCGGAGCGAGAGCCTGCCCTGAGCCATCCCGAGGGCAGTGAGGAGTCGGGGAATGGGGATCTCCCTGCAAAACGGCCTGTCCTTTCGACGCGGGATCGTTCAAGGAAGCCCGGCTCTCCCTCCAACCCGTTTGTGATAAAACCTTCTGTGGTCTTCATGCGGATTTACAGCCTTCATCCCTTCTGCTTGCGGTTCAAGAACCGGCCAGGGGCACCCCCGTCATGCTGAGGACATTTTTCGTCAATCTTTCCGAGAACCGGTCGTTGCGCGGCTTCGCCGAGCGCTCCCGCGCCGGTCGCAGGCTCTCGGGCCGGTTCGTCGCCGGCAATGAGATCGCCGACGCCGTTCGCGTCACCCAGGCTGTCAACCGCGCCGGCATGAGCGTGACCATTGATAACCTCGGTGAGAACGTCACCAATCCTGACGAGGCCCGCCACAGCGCTAAGCTCTACGCCCAGATTCTTGACGCCATCATTGCCAACCGCCTCGATGCCAACATCAGCCTCAAGCTGACTCACATGGGCCTCGATGTGGATGAGAAACTGGCCCGCGAAATCGTGGCCGGACTGGTTGCCAAAGCTGCCGCCATGACCCCGCGCGGGTTTGTGCGCGTAGACATGGAAGGCTCGCCCTATACCCAGCGCACCCTCGACTTCGTCCACGAACTGCACCGCATGCCGGGGAACCAGGGCTGCGTCGGAACCGTAATTCAGGCCTATCTGAAACGGTCGGAAAGCGATGTGGAGAAACTGCTCGCCGAAGGCATCCGCATCCGGCTCTGCAAGGGCGCCTACAAGGAGCCGGCCACCATCGCTTTTGAGAGCAAGGCCGACGTGGACGCGAACTACGTCAAGCTGATGAGGATACTGATGAAGAGCGGCGTTTATCACGGGCTGGCCACGCACGATGAAGCCATCATCCGCGAGGCCCAGGCCTTCGCCATCCGCGAAAAACTGCCGCGGGAATCATTTGAGTTTCAGATGCTCTACGGGATCCGGCGCGACCTGCAGCAGTCCCTGGTGCGGGATGGGTGGCGAATGCGGGTTTACATCCCGTTCGGGACGGAGTGGTATCCCTACTTCATGCGCCGGCTGGGCGAGCGCCCGGCCAACGTGTTCTTCATCGCGAAAAACCTGTTCCGCCAATAGCGCAGAGACGGCTGGTGCAACGACGGCATCGAAGAACCGGCCCTCGACGGTTTTATTCCTGAGGACCTTCGCCCTCTGGCGGAGCCAGCGGCAAGCGGCTCGCGTTTCGGACAATCCCCAGCTCCTGCTCTGAGAACCTGCTCTTAAACCGCTGGGAGTTAATGATGCTCTCGCGCTGATCGGGCGGCATGGCGCGCAGATCGCGCACCGCGGTCGTGACCTGGCGCTGGCGGTCCGGAGGAAGCTGCCGCATCTGGCCGAAGACCTGCCGCGCCTGCTGCTTCTGCTCCGGCGTCAGGTGCTCCCAGGTTTCCATGCGGTTGAGCATCCGCAACTGCTGCTGCGGTGGAAGGCTCGAGAAATGCTGCAGACGCTGCCGCAGACGCTGCTGCTGAGTGGCAGGCAGGCGCTGAAACGCGGGATCGCTGCGCAGAGCGCGATCTTGTTCTGCCGGTGGCATATCTTTGTAGTGGCGCAACCAGTCTCCGGCGTGTCCTTGAGCCCGCGCCGCCGGGCGCTGGGCCTGCGGATGGGCTTGGGGATGGAACGCCGGCGGATGGTATGCGGGTGCGGGATGATAGGCCGGGGCGTGCTGCTGCGGCGCTCCACGCCGTTGTGCCGCAACCGGACAGGCCAGCGCCATTGCGACTGCCGCGCCTGCCAGGTATCCCGTCAGTCGGATTTTCCCCCGCATTTTGTTCCCCGGGTCTTGCGCCCGGTAGGTTCCCTTCTAAGCCGTTTCCTTCCGCCCCAAGCGGTCTTTTCGCGGCTACGGATTGGCCACGACATCCTGTTGCAGGTCCAGATCATCAAGCAGATCGAAGTCGGAATACATGTCGTGATTGGCTTCCAGCGTCTGCAGGTCGCTCACAGCCGTGCCCGGTCCTACATCGGCCATCACGTCATTCCGTGGAATGCCTGGGCCGCCATTGCCCCGCATCACAAAGAGCCCGACACCCACGCCCATAAGCACCGTGAGCGCCGCCGCCAGCACCGGGCGCCGGAACCACTGCAGCCATCCCGCTGGCGGTTTCGCCATTTCCTCGCGCAGACGCGCCTGCAGCCGCACATCAAAATACGGCGAAGGTTCCGGCGTCTGCCACTCGTCCAGCAACGCCATCGTCTTCCGCATCGCCGCCAGCTTTTCCGAACATCCGCCGCAACCCTGCAGATGGGCCTTCTCATCCGCGGTGAATTCGCCGAAGCCCGCCGTCACCTCGGTCATCCGCTCTCTGATTTCCTCGCATTTCATGACTGCTTCCCCTTGACTTCTCTCTTCGCCGGCTTCCCATACTGTCCGGAAAGCCACTGGCTTCCACCAGCTCTTCGCTTACACGAACTCTTTCAACTGTTCCCGCAACGTCTCATACGCTCGAAACAAAAGCGATTTCGTCGCCGACTCGCTCTTCTTGAGCACAGCCGCGATCTGCTTGTAATCCATCTGCTGGTACTTGTGCATGATCACCGCCAGCCGTTGCTGCTCGGGCA
>Ga0070733_10002214_pt1 | contig 14073 bp, 15 predicted proteins | sample Coa_R1_9_FD_66450 | JGI IMG/M metagenome (GOLD analysis project Ga0070733, IMG submission 66450) | Surface soil microbial communities from Centralia Pennsylvania, which are recovering from an underground coalmine fire - Coalmine... | ecosystem: Environmental > Terrestrial > Soil > Unclassified ... | reverse complement strand
TCAGATTCGCACACGGGTGATCAATAAAGATCTACGAAAGGATTTCTGCCGCTGGTACCCTGGACTCCCCATGACCGAGGAAAAACCGATGGCTTCGGCAGCGTAGCCCCGTTTTTACCTGGTCTCCGTGGGGGAGAACCTGGCCTATCTGGCCCGGGACCGAAACGGGCGCGAATTGGCCTGTGTGCTCTTCGGCGCCGCGGCCTGGAAGGCGGCGGCTCGGGACCGCTTCATCGGTTGGGATCACGCCACCCGCGCCCTTCGCCTTGGGTTTCTGACCAACAACACGCGTTTCTTGATCCTGCCTTGGGTGCGTGTCCCCCATCTGGCCAGCCATCTTTTGGGCCGCATCCTGCGCCGCTTAAGCGCAGATTGGCAGGGAAAATACGGCCACCCCATTTACTTGGTGGAAACCTTCGTCGAATCCGATCGGTTTCGGGGAACCTGCTACCGGGCCGCCGACTGGACTCTCGTCGGTCGGACCCAAGGCCGAAGCCGCCAGGACCGCGCGCACAGATTTCAGGTGCGTGTCAAAGACATCTATCTGTATCCTTTGACCTCCGGCTTCCGGGAGGAGCTCTGCCGTGTGGACGCGTGAGCAGCTGCTCTCATTGGCAAAGAGTCGCCCCGAAGCACTCGTCGATATAATCCTCGCTCTCCAAGAGCAAGTCGGGATGTTGCAGCAAGAGGTCCGTCTGCTGCGCCAAAAGGTTCAGAGCTTGGAAGCGCGCTTGGCCCAGAACAGCCAAAACAGCAGCAAGCCTCCCTCTTCCGACGGGTTGAGCAAACCCGCGCCAAAAAGCCTGCGCACAAAAAGCAGGCGCAGGCCCGGCGGACAGCCGGGGCATCCCGGAAACACTCTCTCCCCCGTGGAGAATCCCGACTCGATCATCATCCATCCGCTCACAGAGTGCCCCTGCGGCTGCGGCGGCTCTTTGCGCGAGGAGCCGCTGATCCGTTACGAGAGAAGGCAGCTCTTTGATCTGCCCCCGCAGAGACTCATCGTCACGGAGCACCGCGCCGAGGTCAAGCGCTGCCCCCGCTCGGGCCTTCTGCTCACGGCGCCATCCCCCTCAGGGGTCCACGCCCCGGCCCCAGTACGGGCCCCGATTCAACGGCTGGCTGGTCTATCTGCGCGCCCAGCAACTTCTCCCCCTGGAGCGCATCTGCCAGATGAGCGCCGATCTGTTTGGCCAATCCATCAGCGAAGCCACGATCCAGGCCGCCGTGCGCTCGGCCTACGAATCTCTGGCGGGCTTCGAAACCACGATCCTTTCCTTACTGATCCATGCAAAGATCGCCCATGCCGATGAGACGGGCCTGCGGGTCACGGGCAAACTCGACTGGCTGCACGTCATCTGCACGGCTAAACTGACCTGGTACGGCATCCATCCCAAACGGGGCAAGCAGGCTATCGAGCACTTCGGGATCCTGATACAGTTTACCGGGCAGGCTCATCCACGATTGCCTCTCCTACTATTTTCGCCTCGATTGTCTCCATGGTCTCCGCAATGCCCACCTCAGAGGGAAAACACCTCGCGCCTCAAAGCGGACTGCCTGGCAGAAGCGCTACAGAGCTCTCTTGCGCCAAGGGCGCGCGGGGAATCCTCCCCAGAAGAGCCCCACGACGCGGCGCGGCCGCCCCAAGCAGAGCAAGGCCCAAAACCTCTTGTACCGCCTCCAGACTCACCAGGAATCCGTTCTCGCCTTTCTTCAGGATCCCGAGATTCCCTTCACCAATAACCAAGCCGAACAAGACCTGCGCATGATGAAGGTCCAGCAGAAGATCTCCGGCACTTTCCGCACGCTCGCAGGCGCGCAGATGTTTGCCCGCATCCGCAGCTATCTCTCCGCCGTGCGCAAATAAAAACGCGATATCTTCGAATCCATCATCGATGCTTTGAACGGTGAACCGTTTCTCCCGCGAGCACCAGCTTGACCAGCTGAGTAGTTACCATTTTTCTGTCTTGACTTTGGGGTCCACCTTACTGCCCCATAAAAACAGTGAGCAATTTTGACCAGACTGCAGTTTGTTTTATAGCGATGATGATCTAAGAGAGTATAGTGTTTTTCAAAGTGAGAGCGGAAAAATGCCACAACAGGGAGGACCGAGAGGGGGGGACTCTTAGACCGCAGGAAGGCGCCGATCGCCCCTTGAATAAGAGCGTTAGACGCACATGTAACAAACAAAAACTGTAATAAACTCACAAGGAGATCAACGATGTCGGTACAGTCCGGATACATGTCAGAAAAGCTTGAGCAGTTGCAGAAGAGCAGCGTCGTCGCTGTTTACGATAGCCACGAAGAGGCGGAGAAAGCCGTCCGTGAACTGCAGAAGTCTGGGTTCGACATGAAGAAGCTGTCTATTGTCGGGAAGGACTACGACACGGAAGAAAAGGTGGTCGGGTACTATAATACGGGCGACCGCATGAAAGCCTGGGGTAAAACAGGAGCCTTTTGGGGCGGGCTGTGGGGAATGCTGTTCGGGTCGGCGTTTTTCCTGATTCCCGGCGTAGGACCGCTTTTTGCCGCCGGACCACTCGTCGGATGGGTCATCGGTGCGCTGGAAAGCGCGGCGGTGGTTGGGGGGATGAGCGCGCTGGGCGCGGGCCTGTACAGCATTGGGATTCCGAAAGACAGCATCATCGAATACGAGACGCAGATCAAGGGCGGAAAGTTCCTCCTCATCGCTCACGGCTCGCAGGGCGAAATAAGTAAGACCCAAGGCACTCTCGCGAAAACCAAGCATCAAGGCATGAGAGAACATGCTTTCCGCGCGTAGCGCTGGGTGAGATTGCGATAGGCACAGGTCGCATGGCGTCCAACGTCTCACGGCTGGCCCGGGAATGGGAATCCGTTCGATCTTGTCGACAGCTTGGCCAAGCCTTGAGGCGTTGGCAACGCGCCATGCGAGTCTTGCCGCCAGCACGCGCGCCGCGATTGACGCGGCCGCTCAGCACGGCGACATGAATACAGCGGACCGATTCCCCCAAGTGTCGCGTGGATTGGACAGGGCACTGTGGTTCCTGGAGGCACATCTTCAGGCATAAATCTAGAGATACCAAGAAAGGCGATCAACGAGTTTTTCAGCAACCAACATGGAGGATCTCATGACAGTGCCATGCGTTCTCGTAGGTGGACGCAAGACCGTCAGCCAGATTGCCGCAACTAATCAGTTGAAGGGTTACGCCGAGCAGAACGGTCTGCCGGTCGAGGTGGCCTTGTTGTCAACTCAGACAGTCGGCGGGCCTGTGGATTGAGGATTTCAGCAAGGTGCGTGAGGACTCCGCGGCGCTGGAGGCGAACGTGCATTATCCGACGAACAATTCTCTGATGTGGGGCCGCATGAAGACGACCGATCGGCTGCTGTTGAAGCTTCGGGAGGAGACGGGCGGGGCGATGCGGGTACGCAATACCTTGGTTCAGACTAAAAATAGCGCTTTCGGGGGGTGATCCTTTTTGGGGGGGTCTCTCTGATTCGAGCGTTTTTAAATACTGTTGGAGGGAACTGATGCAATCGGTACGGACATCTTCTTTCTTGGGAGGACAGCACTGGCGCCGGACGACTCGCAAAGAGGACAGTTGTGGGGTATCGTTTTAGCCGGAGGAAAATAAAGGGAGTGAGATGCTCTGCCCTGTCGTCCTCCTTCTGTTGGGTCAGGGGCTTCTTTTCTATCATGGATGGTGGCGTCCTCGCCGACTCAAAGATTACGCCGCGATGATACGCGGGGGGAGTTAATCGTCATGAAAGGTTCCAACGCGCATCATTTTCAGCGCCATGCCGGCTGTGCTCATTCTCTTCTCGTGGACGGGAAGCCGGTGCTTCGCACTGTGAAGGGGCGGGTTGCCGAAGGCGTTATCAATACCCGGGCACTGATCGTGAAGATAGGAGGCAGGGTCTACCTGCACGCGATAGCTTACGGGTATGAGGCCGTAGAAATTCAACAAACCATTTGACAAGCTGTTACAGACCTCGGCGAGCACGTCGCCCCGCATGTGAGAATATGGCTTTGAACGTGAGTCCTCGTGCAGGGCAGCCAGCGGGTCTCTCGATGCTGGTGAACGTGCCCAAACTCGTCACGGCCTATTATACCGAGATGCCTGACCCTTCGGTCGCAGAGCAACGGGTGGCGTTCGGCACCTCAGGGCATCGCGGTTCCTCATTCGTCACGGCCTTCAACGAGTGGCATGTCCTCGCCATCAGTCAAGCCATTTGCCTCTACCGTGAACAGCAGAAGATCAATGGCCCACTGTTCCTTGGCATGGACACGCATGCGCTCTCCGTGCCGGCTCTTGCCAGTGCGATGGAGGTGCTGGCGGCCAATGGGGTGGACGTCATGATCGCGGAGGGGGATGAATATACGCCGACCCCCGCCGTGTCCCACGCGATTCTCACATACAACCGCGGCCGCACGAAGGCATTCGCGGATGGTATCGTGATCACACCTTCCCATAATCCGCCCGACAACGGAGGCTTCAAGTACAATCCCCCCAACGGCGGTCCGGCAGAGCCGGACGTGACCAACTGGATCGAGGAGACGGCGAACGTGTTTCTTGCGAAGGGGCTGAAGGGTGTGAGAAGAATGCCGTATGAAAAGGCGATTCGCGCCGATACGACGCACCGGCACAATTACCTCGATTCCTATGTAAGCGATCTAGGCAATGTGATCGACATGGAGGTTATTCGAGGTGCGAATATCAGTCTGGGTGTGGACCCGCTCGGCGGCGCCGGGGTCCACTACTGGCCTCTGATTACCGGACGATACGGCTTGAATCTCACCGTCGTAAACGAGGCCATTGATCCCACCTTCCGTTTCATGACCGTTGATTGGGACGGCAGGATCCGGATGGACCCTTCGTCGCCTTATTCGATGCAGCGGTTGATCGGGCTGAAGGACCGGTTCGATGTGGCCTTTGGCTGCGACACTGACCATGATCGGCACGGGATTGTCACCCGAAGCGAGGGGCTGCTTCCGCCCAATCACTATCTTTCCGTAGCCGTCTCCTACCTCTTCCAGAACCGACCGAGGTGGCGCAAGGACGCGGCGGTCGGCAAGACCTTGGTGAGCAGCCGGATGATCGATCTCGTCGCTGCGAAGCTCGGGAGGAAACTCTACGAAGTGCCCGTGGGTTTCAAGTGGTTTGTCGACGGCCTGCTCGACGGTTCTCTCGGATTCGGCGGCGAAGAGAGCGCGGGCGCGTCTTTCCTGCGTCGCGACGGTACCGTTTGGACGACTGACAAGGACGGGATCGTCCCGGCCCTGCTCGCGGCGGAGATCACGGCGCGGATGGGCCGCGATCCCGGCGAAATCTACCGTGAGCTGACCGCTGAGTTCGGTGAGCCGCTGTACGACCGGATCGAAGCGCCGGCGACCCCTGAGCAAAAAGAGATCCTGAAAAAGCTCTCTCCGCGCCAAGTTACGTCGAGTGTTTTGGCCGGGGAGAAGATAGAGAGCATCGTCACCCAGGCTCCCGGAAACAACGCTCCGATCGGCGGGTTGAAGGTGATGGCAAAAGGCGGCTGGTTCGCGGCACGACCGTCCGGGACCGAGGATATCTACAAGATATACGTGGAAAGCTTCCTCGGAAAGGACCATTTGCATCGCATCCAGGAGGAAGCACAGACGATCGTCAGCGATGCTCTGAAGGCGTCTTCGCAGCAGCCGGAGAGTCCGTCCGAGCCAACACTGAAGGAGAAACTATGAGCAAAACAACCCGCGTTTATAGCCCCATTTACAGCCCTCTACCCACGGAAATCGAGGGATTCGATTCCCTGGCTGAGCTTGCCCTGGATCTGCACTGGTCGTGGAATCATCGTACCGACAAAGTGTGGCGCCAGCTTGATCCCGAACTGTGGGAAAATACGCATAACCCCTGGGTTGTCCTGCAGACGGTCTCGCGCGACCAGGTCGAGCGCGTGTTGGCCGATCCCGTATTCCGCAAAAACGTCGATGACCTCGTGCAAGCCAGGCGTCAGGCAGCGAAAGCCCATGCGTGGTTTCAGCAAGAGCATTCGAAGTCTCCCCTTACCGGTGTCGCGTATTTCAGTATGGAGTTTATGTTGAGTGAAGCTCTGCCGATCTACTCCGGCGGACTGGGCAATGTGGCCGGCGATCAGCTCAAATCGGCCAGTGATCTGGGCGTGCCGGTGGTCGGCGTGGGGCTCCTCTATCAGCAGGGCTATTTTCGGCAGGTGCTCGACAAGGACGGAGCGCGACAGGCCCTTTTCCCCTACAACGATCCCGGCCAATTGCCCATCACGCCGTTGCGCCAGGCGAACGGGGAGTGGTTGCGGCTCAAGCTCGACCTGCCCGGTTATCCGGTATGGCTTCGCACCTGGCAGGTCCAGGTCGGCCGGGTCCACCTTTACCTGCTCGACAGCAATGACCCTGCTAACCAGCCGGCTAATCGCGGGATTACCAGCGATCTCTACGGGGGCGGGCCGCAGTTGCGGCTAGAACAAGAGATCCTGCTTGGGATCGGCGGTTGGCGTTTGCTCCGCGCGCTCGGTATTCAGCCGGAAGTCTGTCACCTGAATGAAGGACATGCGGCCTTTGCTGTGTTGGAACGCGCCCGAAACTTCATGGACGAGACCGGCCAGCCCTTCGAAGTCGCGCTGGCCGTCACGCGATCGGGAAATCTCTTCACCACCCACACCGCGGTGGCTGCCGGCTTTGACCGCTTTGCTCCGGCCCTCATCGAGCAATACCTCGGCGGGTATGCTGAAAAGACACTGGGGATCACCCTGCGCGAACTGCTGGGCCTTGGCCGCCGGAACCGCGAAGATTCGTCAGAAAGTTTCAACATGGCGTATCTCGCGATCCGCGGAAGCGGCGCGGTCAATGGCGTGAGCCGCCTGCATGGTAAGGTGAGCCGGCACCTCTTTGAGCCCCTTTTTCCGCACTGGCCGCAAGACGAAGTACCGGTCGGACATGTGACCAACGGAGTTCACATGCCGAGCTGGGACTCAGCGCCAGCCGACGATCTTTGGACGGAAGCCTGTGGAAAGGACCGCTGGCTGGGGACAGAGGAAACCCTCGAGCAGGACATTCGGCGCGTCTCCGACAATAGGCTCTGGAAATTTCGGATTGCCGCCGCCAAGTCTCTCGTTGAATACGCTCGCAAACGCTTGTCCCGGCAACTGGCCGCCTCAGGCGCGTTGCCCGAGGCGATTGGCAATGCGAAGCGTCTATTTGATCCCAACGCGTTGACGCTGGGCTTTGCACGCCGCTTCGCAACCTACAAGAGACCGAACCTCCTGCTGCACGATCCGGAACGACTGCTTCGCATGCTCACCGATCCAGGGCGCCCTGTGCAGCTCATCATTGCAGGCAAGGCCCATCCGGCGGACCAGTCGGGGCAGGCTTTGATTCAGCAGTGGACCCATTTCATTCGACGGCCCGAGGCCCGCCCCCACGTGATCTTCCTTAGTGACGACGACATGCTTTTGACGGAGCAACTGGTGCAGGGGGTAGATGTCTGGATCAACACGCCGCGGCGACCCTGGGAGGCCTGCGGCACCAGCGGGATGAAGGTCCTTGTGAACGGCGGGCTCAACCTGTCGGAGCTTGATGGCTGGTGGGCGGAGGCCTACACGCCTGAGGTGGGATGGGCGTTGGGAGACGGCCAGGAACATGGCGACGATCCGGCCTGGGACGCTGTCGAAGCCGATGCGCTCTACGATCTGCTCGAGCGAAAGGTGATTCCGGAGTTTTATACTCGCGACACGAAGGGCATCCCCGCTCGCTGGGTCGCGCGGATGCGTGAAAGTATGGCTTGTCTAACCCCCCGCTTCTCTGCCAATCGCTCGGTGCGTGAATACACCGAGCAACACTACCTCCGGGCTGCGATAACCTATCGCAGACGAGCCGCAAGTAAAGGGGCCATGGGCAGACAAGTGATTGAATGGCGGCATATGGTGGAGAAAAAATGGGCCACAGTCCACTTCGGCGAAGTGAAGATCGAGACCAACGGGAAGCAGCATATATTCGAGGTTCAAATCTATCTCAATGACCTCGACCCAAAGGCGGTGCGGGTAGAGCTTTACGCCAACGGCGTTAAGGGAGGCGCTCCGGTGCGGGAGGACATGAAGCTCGTTCGCCAGCCGGCGGGGGAGTCGGGCGGCTACGTTTACAGCGCGGCGGTGCCTGCGGCCCGCCCGGCGACGGACTATACGGCGCGGGTGATACCGCAGTGCACGGACATTTCGGTTCCCCTGGAAGTCGATCGCATTCTCTGGCAGCGGTGAATCCACCTCGAACGGGAGAAGGACGACAGAAGACAGCCTATGAAAGGGTCAAAAAGACTGGAAAAAATGCGACCGCCAACAGGCCGAATGCTGTCCGTGCCAGGCCAGGGCGTAGAAAAGGCGGACGCGACCAAAGATCTGACTACGTCCGGACGGCCTCTGCATGATTATGTGGCAGAGATGTCGGAGCGGACTGATGTTCGAGTGGGTGTGCCATTGCCTCTGGGAACCTATGCACGTGGCGAAGGAGTGAACTTTGCGTTCTTCAGCCGGCACGCCAGCCGCGTTCGGCTGGAGTTGTTTGATCATCCCGAAAACGCGACGGCCGCAAGGGTGATTGATCTGGATCCCGCGCGAAATCGCACGGGTGACGTGTGGCACATCTGGATTGAGGGGATTCGGCCTGGCCAGCTGTATGCCTATCGCGTGGACGGCCCGTATCAACCCAAGAACGGCCATCGTTTCAATTTCAACAAGCTTCTTCTAGACCCCTTCGCTACGGCGATCTCGTGGGTGCCCAACTGGGATTTCGGGCCGGCCAGCGGATATGATCCGTCGGCGCCACAACGAGATTTGGTTTGTTCCTCGGTGGACGATGCCGGAGCCATGCCGAAATGCGTGTTCACTTACGAGGACTTCCATTGGCGGGACGATTTGCCACCCAGGCATCCCTGGTCGAAGACTGTGATTTATGAAATCCACATCCGTGGTTTCACCATTCATCCCAACTCCGGCGTGGAGCATCCCGGCACGTACCGCGGCCTAATGGAAAAGATCCCCTATTTCAAAGAACTGGGAGTGACGGCTGTGGAATTGATGCCCGTGAACGAGTTCAACGAACGCCAGTTACTGGGTATCAATCCGCAAACAGGCGAGCCACTCAGAAATTACTGGGGCTACGATCCCGTGACCTTCTTTGCGCCGAAAGCATCGTACAGTAGTGCGGGAGGCTTGGGTCAGCAGAAGCTGGAGTTCAAGGAAATGATCCGGGCACTCCATCATGCCGGTATCGAAGTGATCCTGGATGTCGTGTTCAATCATACGGCGGAGGGGAACGAACTTGGCCCAACGTTGTGTTTCCGAGGGATTGATAACGCGATTTTCTATATGCTCTCCTCAGACAAACGTTACTACAAGAACTACGCGGGTACCGGCAATACCATCAACGCCAACCATCCCGTGGTGCGGGATCACATCTTGGGTGCGTTACGCTACTGGGTGGTGGAGATGCATGTGGATGGGTTCCGGTTTGACCTTGCTTCGATTCTCGGCCGGGACGGCAACGGCAAGTTGCTAGCCAATGCCCCTCTTCTCGAACGAATCGCCGAGGACCCGATCTTAAGGGAGGTGAAGATCATTGCCGAGGCGTGGGATGCCGCCGGAGCGTATGAGGTCGGGAGCTTCTCCGAACGCCGCTGGGCGGAGTGGAACGGTCGGTTCCGTGATGATGTCCGCCGCTTCTGGCGCGGCGACGATGGGATGCTCGGTCTGTTTGCCAGCCGCATCTGCGGCAGTGCCGACATCTATACCAAGTCCCGCAAAGGCCCCGCGGGCAGCATCAACTTCGTCACCTGCCACGACGGCTTCACTCTGAACGACCTGGTGAGCTATCGCTACAAGCACAATGAAGCAAACGGAAAAGACAATCATGACGGGACTGACGCAAACTTCAGTGAGAACTACTGCTCTGAAGGTGAGACAACGGATGCTGGGATCGAGGCCTTGCGGAAGGGCCAAATCAAGAATTTCCTGCTGACCCTGCTGATCTCGCGCGGCGTGCCGATGATTCTCGGCGGGGACGAATTTCGCCGCACGCAAGGCGGCAACAACAACGCCTACTGCCAGGACAACGAAACGAGCTGGCACGACTGGCGCTGTCTCGAACAGCACAGGGACATTTTCCGCTTCACCCGTGGAATGATCACCTTTCGTCGTTCTCATCCGATTCTGAGTAAGGAGCAATTCTACACCGACGCCGAGATCCATTGGTTTGGCGCGAAAGGGGGATTACCCAACTGGGCTGATCCGAGAGAAAAACAGTTTGCCTGTTTCATCCATGAAGATGAGCAGCGTGCGCTTTTCCTGATGTTCAATGCCAGTGCCGATGCGGTTGATTTCGGTTTGCCCCCCGTACCGCCGGGGGCTCGGTGGCATCTGGCCGTTGACACCTCTCGCGAGGCGCCACACGATCTTTTTGCCGCGGGCGAGGAACCGCTTTGGAAAGATCCACACACTTACCACCTCTGCCCCCGATCTTGCGCCATACTTCTGGCTCGATGAACGAACTGTCAAAGGGGGGCAGAGGGCGTTGACGGAGGCCAAATGAAAAGAGCGATCCCGATCACGACGTTGTTTCTCGATATCGGCGGGGTCCTGCTCACCAACGGGTGGGATCATCATGCCCGCAAACGGGCGGCGACGCACTTCAAGCTGGAGTGGGCCGAGATGGAGGATCGGCATCATCTGACCTTCGACACCTACGAGGAGGGACAGCTCACTCTGGAAGAATATTTGGGTCGGGTGGTCTTCTACCAAAAGCGGCTGTTCACCCGAGCTCAGTTTCGCCGCTTCATGTACGCGCAATCGAAACCTTACCCTCAGATGATCGCGCTGGTTGCCGAGCTGAAGGTCCGGCACGGGCTGAAGATTGCCGTGGTCAGCAACGAAGGGCGCGAACTGAATACGTATCGGATTCGAAAGTTCAAGCTGGACCGGATTGTAGATTCTTTTATCTCCTCCTGCTTCGTCCACGTCCGCAAGCCCGACGCCGAGATCTTTCGGCTTGCGCTAGACATTGCCCAGGCGCCGGCCCGGCAGGTCCTCTATATCGAAAACACCCCGATGTTCGTCCAGATCGCGGAGGGCTTGGGGATTCGAAGCATTCTTCACACTGATTACAGGGCCACGTGCGCGAAACTGGCTTTGTGCGGATTGCAGAATGACGAAGAAGTCATCCATGAAACCCGGTAACCGCCGCATCCTGACGATCAATGGCGGCTCGTCGAGCATCAAGTTCGCGCTGTTCGAGGCCGGTGATTCGCTCCGACGGATTCTGGAGGGAGAGGTCGAGCGGATTGGGCTGCCGGAGGCCACCTTGCGGGTCAAAGGCTTAAACCCGGCGGACAACTTTTCGCGGTTAGTGACGGCGCCGGATCACACGGCGGCGGTGGACGCTCTGATGGATGGTATCGATGAACGCAGCGGGCGGGATGCATTTACCGTGGTGGGGCATCGGGTGGTGCATGGCGGACCGAAGTATAGCGAGCCGCAGCGAATCACTGCGGACATGGTTGAGGATATGCGCCGGCTCAGTCCATTCGATCCTGAGCATCTGCCGGAGGAGATCCAGTTGACCGAGGCGTTTCATCGCCGATTTCCTGACCTGCCTCAAGTGGCGTGTTTTGACACGGCGTTTCACCATGACCTGCCCCGCGTGGCCCGGTTGTTGCCGATCCCGCGCCGCTACGAAGCTCAGGGGGTGCGGCGCTACGGATTTCACGGGTTGTCGTACGCGTTTCTTATGGGAGAACTGGCCCGCCTGGCCGGAACGGAGGCGGCACAGGGCCGGGTTATCCTTGCCCACCTTGGCAATGGCGCGAGCCTAGCGGCGGTGTGCGGCGGAAAACCCGTGGACACAAGCATGAGTTTCACCCCGACCGCCGGAGTGCCGATGAGTACCCGCTCAGGCGATCTCGATCCCGGACTGCTTTGGTATCTGGCCCGCACCGAGGGCCTGGATGCAAAACGATTCAGTGAGATGGTCAATTTCCAGTCCGGGCTTCTCGGGATATCCGAGACCAGTTCCGACATGCGCCACTTGCTGGAGTGCGAAACGCAGGACGTGCGGGCGGCTGAAGCGGTCGCGCTGTTTTGCTATCAGGTCAAGAAATGGGTCGGCGCATTCGCGGCGGTGTTGGGTGGACTGGACACGCTGGTGTTCGCTGGTGGAATCGGAGAGAATGCGCCCATGGTCCGCGCCCGAATCTGTGACGGGTTGGGATTTCTTGGGATAGAACTTGAAGAACAACGAAACCTGGCGAATAAGGGCGTGATTTCAGCGAATGCCGCCCGCGTTGCGGTCCGCGTCATTCGCACGGATGAAGAACTGATGATTGCGCGCTCGGTGTGCAGCGTACTCGGACTTGGCATGGCCGGTGAAAAAAGGAATTCGGACCATGCGATGAGATAGATCTCTCGGCCGGATCGGCTTTCGGCGGGCGATGTCCCCCCTATCGCGAAGCCGTCTGCGCCGGTGCAAGATGAGTGTTGGCTCCGGTGCAGATCGCGGCGAAACCGATTTCTCAAAAACGCTGTCAGCCGGGTGACAAGAGCGAATAAAATCGACACTCAAAGAACGAAAGGAGTACTACGATGCTCAGTAAAGCTAAAACACTAAAGGGTTACAAACTGGACAGTCTGGACGGAGAACTAGGGAAGGTCAAGGAATTCTACTTCGATGACCAGCACTGGGCGATTCGCAATCTGGTCGCTGATACGGGAAACTGGCTTACCGGCAGGCAGGTGTTGATCTCCCCGTATGCTCTGGTCTCCGTGATTAAAGAAGCGCAAAACATCACCATTGCCTTGACCAAAAGGCAGATTGAGGACAGTCCATCCCTGAGCAGTGACAAGCCCGTCTCGCGACAATTCGAGGAGTCCTACTACGGGTATTATGGATGGCCGATGTATTGGGGCGGCCCATACATGTGGGGACCCTATCCCTACCTTGTGCGTGACCGTGAGAAGTGGAGAGAATCCACCCAAGGTGAGAAAGCATGGGATCCCCATTTGCGCAGCACTCACGATGTGAGTGGCCATCATATCGAAGCCGTAGACGGCGAAATTGGTCACGTCGAGGATTTTATCATCGATGACGAGACGTGGGCGATTCGTTATCTAATCATCGATACGCGGAACTGGTGGCCGGGGAAAAAGGTCCCGGTTTCACCGCAATGGATCGAGCGCGTTAGTTGGGGCGACTCGAGAGTCTTCGTCAATCTTTCCCGCGAGACCATCAAGCAGTCACCGGAATACACGGAGGAGTTTCTGCTGACTCGGGATTATGAGAGCAAACTGCATCGACATTACGATCGCCAAGGATACTGGGTCGATGAACCTGCTGCCAAGAAGCAGTACCGTTGAAGCAAACACGAGAAAGGGCATTTTTTCCATCCGTGACTTACTCGTTCGTGAAACGCAGGACGTGCGGGCGGCTGAAGCGCTCGCGCTGTTTTGCTGTCAGGTCGAGATATGGATCGGCGCATTCGGGCGGCGTGGGGCGGACTAGAAACTCTGGTGGCATCGGAGAGAATGCGCCCACGCGGTCCACACCCGGATTCGCGATGGGCTGGGATTTCTTGGAATCGGACTCGAAGAAAAGCGAAACGCGGTGAATGAGGGTATGATTTCTCCGGCGGCCAGCCGGGTTGCGGTCCGCGTCATTCACACGGACGAAGAACTGATGATTGCGCGCTCCGTGTGCAGCTTACTCGGCCTTGGCTGAAAAGAGGAGAATTAAACCATGACGGCAAAAACTCTTTCCCCTGAACTGCTCCACAAAATGGATGCCTACTGGCGCGCCGCGAACTACCTGTCGGTCGGCCAACTTTATCTCTACGACAATCCGCTGCTGAAGGAGCCGCTGAAACTGTCTCACGTGAAGCCGCTGGTGGTCGGACACTGGGGCACGACGCCGGGCCAGAACTTCATCTATGTACATTTGAACCGGGTCATCAAGAAGTATGACCTGGATATGTTCTACATCGCCGGTCCCGGTCACGGCGGCCCGGCGCTGGTGGGCAATACTTACCTCGAAGGCACCTACA
>Ga0070733_10002213_pt1 | contig 14081 bp, 11 predicted proteins | sample Coa_R1_9_FD_66450 | JGI IMG/M metagenome (GOLD analysis project Ga0070733, IMG submission 66450) | Surface soil microbial communities from Centralia Pennsylvania, which are recovering from an underground coalmine fire - Coalmine... | ecosystem: Environmental > Terrestrial > Soil > Unclassified ... | reverse complement strand
CGCGGTTTCGTCGCCGCCTTTAATCCCGATTCCGGCAAGGAATTGTGGCGCACCTACACGATCCCTGCGCCCGGTGAGCCCGGCAGTGAGACATGGCCGAAAGGCGACCAATGGAAGACCGGCGGCGGCTCGGTCTGGGTCACCGGGAATTACGATCCCGCCACCAATGTCGCGTTCTGGGGAGTCGGAAACGGCGGCCCGTGGATGGGTGACCAGCGCCCCGGCGATAATCTCTACACTTCGTCGGTGATCGCGCTCGATGCCGCCACCGGCAAGATCAAGGGACACTTTCAATACCACCCCAACGATTCCTGGGACTGGGACGAAGTCTCGCCTCCCATCCTGGTGGACTTTCAGCGCGGCGGCCGCACCATCAAGGGTCTGATCGACGTCGCCCGCGACGGATACCTGCGCTTTCTCGAGGGACACGACGGGCCCATTCATTTCATCGAAGGCAAGCCTTTCGTGAAGCAGAACGCATTCCTCCGCCTTGATCCGGAGACGGGACGGGCGGAAGTGGACCTCGCCCACAAGCCCGGCACCGGGAAGGCGGCTCAGTTTTGCCCTTCGCTGTGGGGAGGAAAGAACTGGCCGCCCATCGCGTTCAGCCCTAAAACCCGAATGATTTACGTCCCGGCGAATGAAAACATGTGCGGGACCACAACCGGACAGCCCGCGGAATACTCTCCGGGGAAAGCTTTCATCGGCGCGCAGTTCGACTTCTCCGTGGCCCCGGGCGCCGACCATTTCGGCGAGGTGCAAGCCTGGAACGTGGACACAGGGCAGCGCGCGTGGACTCACAACTACGCCAAGAGCGTGAATTGGGGAGCCATGCTGGCCACCGCTGGAGGGCTCGTCTTCAGCGGAGGAACCACCGACCGTCATTTCCACGCCTTCGACGCCTCCACCGGAAAGTTGCTGTGGGAGTTCCCCACCAACTCCGGCATTCTTGCTCCGCCCACCTCCTTTGCGATCGACGGGAAGCAGTACATCGCCGTGCATTCGGGCTGGGGCGGCGACGCGCGTGGGATGCAGGCCAATCTCAATCGCATCTATCCCGGCGAGTATCCGGAAGTGCCCGAGGGCGGCGCGATCTGGGTCTTCGCATTGGAATAGTTCGCGCCGGCGGCGATGCCTTATCATAAAAAGGTTCCCCCGCCATGCCCAAGCGAATCACCTACAAAAAAGCCGGCGTAAACATCGACGAAGCCGACCGCGCCGTGGCCGCCATCCGCCCCATGGCCCGGCGCACCTTCACGCCCGAAGTGCTCACCGACATCGGCAGTTTCGGCGGTGGTTATCGCCTGAAGGGCTACCGCGACCCTGTGCTGATTTCGTCCGCGGATGGCGTCGGCACCAAGATCAAGCTCGCGTTTCTCACCGGCATTCATTCCACCATCGGCGAGGATCTGGTGAATCACTGCGTTAACGATATCGCCGTGCAGGGTGCGATTCCGCTCTACTTCCTGGATTATTTTTCGGTGGGCAAGTTGAACGCGCGCGTGGCCGCGGAAGTGGTCTCCGGCATCGCCCGGGGCTGCCGCGCCAACGGGTGCGCGCTCATCGGCGGCGAGACCGCGGAGATGCCCGGCCTTTACGCCGACGGCGAATATGATCTGGCGGGTTTCATCACCGGCGTGGTGGAGCGCAAGCGCATGCTCACGGGAAAATCGATCAAAGCCGGAGACATTCTGTTGGGGCTGCCCTCCACCGGCCTCCACACCAGTGGCTATTCGCTGGCGCGCATGCTGATGTTCGAGGTCGCCGGCCATCATGCCGGAACGCAAGTGACCGAGCTGGGAGGCTCCATTGTCGAGGAGCTGCTGAAAATCCACCGCAGCTACCTGACGCCTTTGCGCGCGCTGCACGACTCCGGGTTGCTCAAGGGCGCCGCGCATATCACCGGCGGAGGCATCACGGAAAACACCCCGCGTATTCTCCCCAAGGGACTCGGTGTGCGCATCAAAGTCGGATCCTGGCCGGTGTTGCCGGTGTTCGAGCTGCTGCGCAAAATCGGCCGTATTCCGGAGCACGATTGGCGCCGGACGTTTAATCTCGGAATTGGAATGATCATGGTCGTCTCGCCGCGCCGGTTGAAGGAAGCTGCGCGGATTCTCGGGTCCCTGCGCGAGCCCTTCTACTGCATCGGTGAAGTGGTCCGCGGTCGTGGCGTTGTGTATAAATGAAGGCTGAAAAATGAGGCGACTCGGCATTCTGATCTCCGGCCGAGGCTCCAACTTTCTGGCCATCGCCGATTCCATCAAATATGGGAAACTGGATGCCGAAATCGCGGTGGTGCTTTCCAACCACCCCGACGCCCCGGGTTTGAAATTGGCTCGCGAGCGAGGCCTCAACGCCGTCGCGATGCCGTCGCGCGGCCTTGATCGGGAAATTTACGATCGCCAGATGATCGCCGAGCTTCGCGCGGCCGACGTCGATCTGGTTTGCCTCGCGGGATACATGCGCATCCTGAGCGGGCATTTCATCCGCGAATTCCATCAGCGCATCCTGAACATCCATCCGTCGCTGCTGCCCGCGTTTCCGGGACTCGACGCGCAGCATCAGGCGGTTGCCCACGGTGTCAAGGTCTCCGGCTGCACCGTGCACTTTGTCGATGAAGGACTCGATTCCGGCCCGATCCTGAAGCAGGCGGTTGTGCCGGTGCTCGATGAGGACACGGCGGAGTCGCTCTCCGCGCGCATCCTCAAGGAAGAGCACCGCATTTATACCGAAGCGATCGCGCTGGTTGTGTCCGGCCGCTATCGCATCGAAGGCCGGAGGGTCGTTTCTATTTGACGACACGGACGGTCCAGAAATCGTCGGCCAGATTGCCGTCGGTCAAATAGGCGTAGGGAATGGTGAAGTATCCACCCATGCCCCAGTCCGAGCCCCAGGAATTGCGCACCAGGAAGCGGCTGGAGGCGTCGTCGTATCCGGCGGCCATCACGGCGTGCCCGCCCAGCGCCGTTTCCGAAGCCCCGGGCATCGGGACCACACCCGAATGCGCCACCGCGTCGCATTCAAAGCTTTCGTACACGGTGATGCCGAACACGAACGGGTAGCCGGCTGCGAGACACGCCTTGAGCTGGCTCAGATCCTGGTCGACGCGGCTGTAACTCACGGCCGGGTGGGTGCGTGCGATCTTGTAGCACGGAGGCGAGGGACGCACTGCGAACTGGTCTTCGACGTAAGGCCACAGCGTTTCCGCGCAGGCGCCTTGCGAAGCCACGCTCTTGATGCCGTCGCGGATCTGCGCGCCGGAGTCGGAGGCGACGGTGCCCTCCATCAAACGCTCGTTGTAATAGATGAACAGCCGCGAGGGAGTGAAGAGCTGCACCAACTGCTGCTTGCGCTGATCGAATTCGATCGCGCCCGCGATGGCGTTGGCCGTGCAGCTTCCGACTTGTCCCTGATCGTAAACCGCCGGGCATCCGGCCCGCAGATCCGCCGAGGGCGGCAAAGCTCCGGCCTTGCGCGGCAGCCGGAGCACGCGGTCGCGCGCATCCGGGATGTCGGGAATCCAGCCGTAATTTCCAAATCGTTTCTTGGTCATCTGTTCACATCTCCCGTTCGCAAGTTACTGCGAGGAACTCGATTGCGCCCTCGCGGCAAAACGCCATGTGCAGGAATTCACGGATCTTACAATTCTTTTTCGGGGCGTAATTCCTTTTTGAGAAAAGCGAGCAGGGCCCGCGACTATGTGTGGTGGGCATGCGAACAATCGAATACCGCCGCTGGTCTCCGCCGGGCAGTCCGGTTCGGATCGAGTTTCCGGCGGAATTGCTTTTGGAACTGGGATGGGCGGAAACCTCGGGTGTTCTCTACGGATCACGCCGTCATCAAGAGATAAGGATCGCGGCGATAGGGATGCCGTGGGGAGAAGAACAGGAGAAGATCGGCGTATTCGTGTCGCGAATTCGGGGCGAGGTGTTTCTCACCGAAAAGGATCTGGCCTTCTTCAAGGAGCATCAGGGCGAGATCGCGCTGGTGGTCGCCGGTGATCGTGGGGGCTTCTTCGTTCGCGAGGCCGACGGTTCGATTCAAACCGTCCGCAGCCACGAGGAGTTCCCGATCGCGCGGCCGCGTGCGGAGTCCGCACCCGGAGCCGCGGCTGCGCCGAAGGCGATACGCAAAACGGTGGAGCGGGTGCGGAAGTGGATGCCGGCTGGGGTTCCGGCTTGGATCGTCGCGTTGGCCGCGCTCCCGCTCGCCGCCCTGGCGGTGTTCCCTCAGCGCGTCGCCGACAAGCCGCTCGAGTTGCGCGTGCATGAGGCCGGGGGACAGTTGCGGATCACCTGGAAACCGGGTGAGAACGCAGTGCTCGCGATCGACGACGATGGCAGGAGGCTCGCCATTCCGGTTTACGCCAACCAATCCAACGTCACCTACGCCCCGCGAGGCTCCCAAGTGGAGGTGAGCCTGGTGACGGTGGACGCGGCAAACCAGCCGCGCCGCGAGAGCGCGATCTATATCGTCTCTACGGGGCCTTCGCGCGAGCCTTGATGATCTCCGACAATAAATCGGGCGACGACGAGTCTCGCGTCAGGTGAGGGTAACGTTCGCCGCCGTGATAGTCTTCAGTGCGAACGCAGGGGCGTTAGTTCGGGTCCGGCTTCTCGATGTGGTCGATGACCAAAGTGTCCATCGGCGCCTTCAGCGATTCAAATTTGAGCCCGAGCTGGTCTTGCACGGCAGTCATGAAGTCCTCGTCGGCGTCCCAATGCACGAGAAGGGCGTAAACGCCTTGGAGTCTGGTTTTGTCCAGGACGGGCCGGTCGATCGAAGGGATACCGGACAGCAGAAAGGCGAAATCCTGTATGCTCCCTCGTGTGACCAATCCGTTGCCCCCTGTGCTTCCCGCATTGGCGGGCACCTTTACAAACCCGGCGTCATCGGGCTTCACGTCGGGGAACTTGGGTCCATTCTTGCCCACTGTGAGAGCGTACACCGGCATTTCCTTAGTTTCGTGACGGACCACGAGCTTGAATCGTTCCGCCAGCATCGTCTGGAGCATCAGCCTGAGCTGATCCTTATCGGCGGAAGTTGCAGCCTTCGCCTCGATGTCAAACTTATCGTTGTCGAGCCAGCCTGGCCCACCGGAAAGTTGATGGTCCGTCACTTGATAGGCCTCCCGAATGATCGTCCGGGTGGTCGCGGTTCCGGTCACTTTTCCTGGCGTGTAACGCAAGACGCCGCCTGGTGGTCCCTGCTTGCCTCCGCCTCCTGGCGTGGAGTTGTTCGGCCTGACGGATGCGGCGTCGAACGAGGGCAAAGGCTGCGCGAAGGCGAGCAGGCGCGGCGCCAGCGCGCTGCCGATGAAGGAGCCGAACAGGGCGATGCAGCTCACGGCGACGCGCGCGGCGGAAATTCGCGTCGAAAAGGTACGGCCTCGGCGGAGCAGCAGTTCAATGCGGTCACCCAAGCGGGAGCCAGAGCTAAAAATGCCTAACGCGAGAATCTCTCGATTGCGCATGACGACTTACCTAACGAATTAAGTGACAGCCCGATTATAGGCGCGGCTTCGGCTCGATGTCAACTAAAACTTTAAGAGAGATTACACCAGAACCGTGAACACGTTCTCGGTTCGCTCCACGGGGTGGTAGAGCGTATCGCGCTCGACCGGCTCGCGGCCGACTTCGCGGATCAGGCGCATCAACTCGCCGCGGCGCAGGTTCTGGCTGGTGGTTGCGCCCGCGTCGTGATAGATGCGCTCCTCGACCAGCGTTCCGTCGATATCGTCGGCGCCGAAACGCTGCGCGATCTGCGCGATCTTGGGCGTCATCATCACCCAATACGCCTTGATGTGGGGGATGTTGTCGAGCATCAAGCGCGACACCGCGATTTGGCGAATATCGTCGAAGCCGGTGGTCGAAGGGATGTGTCGCAGATCCGTATTGTCCGGATGAAACGCCAGCGGGATGAATGTAACGAAACCGTGGGTGCGATCCTGCAATGTGCGCAGCTTTATCAAGTGATCCACACGGTCTTCTTCGGTTTCGATGTGGCCGTAGAGCATGGTGCAGTTGGAGTGCAGGCCCAGCTCATGCGCGATGGCGGCGACTTCCAGCCATTGCTCGCCCGTAATCTTGTGGTCGCAGATGATACGGCGCACGCGCTCATGAAAGATTTCGGCTCCGCCACCGGGCAGCGAATCCATGCCGGCGTCTTTCAAGCGGATGAGGACCTCGCGGGCGCTGAGCTTGGCGCGTTGGGCGAGATAGCCGATCTCGACCATCGTGAAGGCCTTCAAATGCACCTGCGGATAACGCTCCTTCAATCCGCGCAGCATCTGGCAATACCAGTCGAGGGTGAGCTCGGGGTGGAGGCCGCCGACGATGTGGAACTCGGTGACGGCTTCGCTGTAGCCGTGGCCGGCCTTTTCCCAGATTTGCTCCAGCGACATCGTATACGCGTTCGGATCGCGAACCCGCTTCCCGAAAGCGCAGAGCTTGCAACTGGCCACGCAGACGTCGGTGGGGTTGATGTGGCGATTGACATTGAAGAAAGTCCGGTTGCCGTGGAGGCGCTCGCGCACCCGGTTGGCCATCCAGCCCACGGCTAAAAGATCGGGGGAGCGGTAGAGGGCGAGGCCGTCCTCAAAGCTCAGGCGCTGGCCGGCTTCGATCTTCTCTCGGATCGGCTCCAGCGTCGCATCTTGAAAAATCGCTTCTTGAAAAGCAGGTGTCATTGAGATATGAACCGGTGAAGAAAAATATCCGATGCCCAAAAGAGAAAGAATATCACGCTTACGTAGCCGTTCATGGTGAAGAAGGCGGCGTCGACGCGGGAAAGGTCGTCGGCCTTGACCAGGCGGTGCTCCCAGACGAGCAATCCGGCGACGGCGGTAACGCCCGCGAGGGCCAGGCCTCCCAGCGCGAACGCGTGCACCAACAGCAGCAAGCTCACCAGCATTCCGAGGTGCAGGACGCGCGAAATCCACAAGGCTCGCGCGATACCGAAGCGCTGCGGAATGCTAAAGAGGCCGCTGTGGACGTCGAAAGCGTAGTCCTGGCAGGCGTAGATGATGTCGAAGCCGGCGGTCCAGAGCGTTACAGCCAGCGTCAGCCATAAGACGCGCGGATCCAGCGAGCCTCGGACGGCGATCCAGGCGGCCGCGGGCGCCATTCCCAGGCAGAATCCCAGCACCAGGTGGGCGAACAGAGTGAAGCGCTTGGTGTAGGAATAGAACATCAGCACGAGGAGCGCGGCGGGGGCCAGCTTGAGGCACAGGGGATTCAACGCCTTGGCGGCGAACAGGAAGACGAAAACCCAGAACGCGATAAAGCCCCAGGCGAAGGTGCGGGAAAGCAGACCGGCGGGCAGATGGCGCATCTTCGTGCGCGGATTGCGGGCGTCGATTTCCGCGTCGAGAACCCGATTGAAGGCCATGGCGACGGAGCGGGCGGCGACCATGGCCACGACGATGCACCCGAGTTTGAACCAGGCGCCCTCGCGCGGGAAGCCTTCATCGCTCCAGGCCAGCAGCGCTCCGGTCAAGGCGAACGGCAAGGCGAAGACGGAGTGCTCGAACTTGATCATTTCGAGAGTCAGGCGCAGGCGTCGGAGGAAGCGGGTCACGGCAATTCCATTGTAGGGGGAGGGCGCAAACGATGCTCTGCGGTATAATGCTCTGCGGTATACTGAAAGCAGATCCGCGTCTGCAAACCTAGGAGTTTTCAACCGTCATGTTCGATCTGTTCCGTAGCCGGGATAAGCTTGTCCGCATTATGTTGGGGGCCATCCTCCTTGTCGTGGCTGCCTCCATGGTTACTTACCTGGTCCCGAGTTCCGGCCTGAACTCCACCGGGACCGATGATACGGTGCTGGCTGAAGTGGCGGGCCAGAAGCTGACGCAGAAGGATTTCCAGCTGCGCTTTCAACTCCGCATGCAGAACATGCAAGGCGTCACGCCACAGATGGCGCAGGTGTTTTTCCCGCAGTACCTGGACGAGCGAATAGAACGGATGGGGATTACTTACGTCGCCCAGAAGCTGGGAATCACGGCTTCCGACGACGAGGTTCTCACTGGATTCATCACTCAGTTCCCGCAGTTCTTCCCGAACGGGGTCGCCAACAAAGATCAGTTCGAGGCCTTCCTGAGCAGTCAGGGATTGACCCTTGAGGAAGAAACGAACGAGACCCGGGACCAGATCATTCTCGTAAAACTGCAGACCGCGGTGCTCGAAGGAACCGTGGTGACGCCCCAGGAAGTGGAAGCCGAATACACGCGCCGTTACGACAAGGCCAAGATCTCCTACATCGCTTTCCCGGCGGGAAAGTTCTCGGAAGGGGTCAAGCCCACCGACGAAGAACTGCGCAAGGTATTTGAGGCTAGCCGCGGGGAATATCCCGTTCCCGCGAAGAATTCCTTCCAGGTGGTGGTGGTGGATCAGGCCAAAGTGGCGGCGACGATGACCGTTACGGACGCGCAGTTGCACGCGGAGTATTCGAAGTCCATGGATAATTTCCGTATGCCGGAGCGCATCCACGTGCGCCACATCCTGGTGAGCACGGAAGGGAAATCAGATTCGGAGAAGAAGGCGCTGAAGGCCAAGGCCGACGACATTCTGAAGCAGCTGAAGGGCGGGGCAGATTTCGCGGAGCTGGCCAAGAAGGACTCCGACGACAAAGGAACCGGCGAAAGAGGCGGAGATCTGGACTGGATCGTGAAAGGCCAGTTGCCGGCGGAGGTCGATACCGCGGCATTTGCACTCAAGCCCAAGGATCTGAGCGGCGTGGTGGCCAGCAGTCTCGGGTATCACATCATCCAGGTGCTGGAGAAGGAACCGGCGCGCATCAAGCCGTTCGATGAAGTGAAGACCGCGCTCGCGGACGATCTCAAAAAGCAAGGGCTCTCCGACAAGGTGCAAATGCTGGGAGATCGGATCCGGGCCGCGCTTGAGAAATCGCCCGGCTCGGCGGCCGAGATCGCCAAGCAATACGGGGCGGATCTGGTGACCGTGCCGGAAGGCCAGGCGGGCTCGCCGATCCCGACGCTGGGCGCCTCGCCGGAGATCGACGGTGCCGTTGCGCAGATGAAACCCAACGATGTTTCGCCCGTGCTGCCGCTGCCTGGCGACCGTCTGGCGGTGGTGGTGCTGAAGTCCCGGATTCCGGCGCACCTATCCGACTTCGACGAAGTGAAGGATCAGCTCCGGCAGAAATTCGTGCAGGAGAAGGCTCAACTGCTCGCCGATGAAGAGGGCAAGCACGCTGTGGAGCGCCTGCGCGCCGGCGAGGACATGGAGAAAGTCGCGAAGTCCTACAAGCTGGATGTGGTTACTTCCAGCTTTTTCGGCCGAGCCGATTCGGTGGAAGGATTGGGCCAGGCAGTGTATGTTGACGACGCCTTCACCAAGCCCGTGGGAAGCGTGTTCGGCCCGACCATGATCAACGGCCGCGACGTAGTCAGCAAGGTCATCGAAAAGATCAGCGCGGATACCAGCGGGCTGGCGGCTCAAAGGGATCAAATCCTGCTGGAGCTGAAGCAAAAGAAGGCCCAGGACCAGGCCGAACTGATGCTCGACAGCATTCTGGCGGGGCTGGCCAGGGACGGCAAGCTGAAGCGCAACGAGAAAGCGATCACCGCGCTGCGAGCTTCCTACGGGCCCAAGTAGAGCTCGCACCTCCGCATGACCGGCTTCCTGTTCGATGTCTGGAAAAGTCTCACCGATCCGGATCGCCTGATTCAGCTCTTAGGGCAGGTGGTGACGGGATGGTTCGGATACGCTCTGCTGGCCGGGGTGGTGTTCGCTGAAACGGGCCTGTTGATCGGCTTATTTCTTCCGGGAGACTCGCTGCTGTTTACCGTCGGAGTGGTGGCGGGCGCGGGCGGACTCAACATCGTTCAAATCTGCGTGGTGCTGGCGATCGCCTCCATACTGGGCGACCAGTGCGGTTATTTCCTGGGCCGGCGCACCGGCCCGGCTATCTTCTCGCGTCCGGATTCGCGCTGGTTCAAGCAGGAATACGTCTCGCGCACGCAGCGCTTTTATGAACGCCACGGCGGCAAGACCCTGATCTACGCCAAGTTCGTGCCGGTGGTGCGAGCCTTCGCGCCGTACATGGCGGGAGTAGGCAGAATGCGCTACGTCCGGTTCCTCTCGTTTAACGTCTGGGGCGGCCTGGGCTGGGTCCTTTCGATGACTTTGGGCGGATATGCGTTGGGCAATTATCCGTTCATCCGGAGGAATTTCGAGAAGGTCGTGCTGGGGATCGTGTTTGTGAGCATCGTGCCCTTGATCGTGCAGATTCTCCAGAGCCGCGGGTCCGGCGGCTTGAAAGACGACGCCGCGCCAAGCCCTGAGCCCGTTCCGGAAGTCCCGGAGTAAGCGGAGGCATCGGCCCGCGAACTGCACGGGGGCGATTTGCCTCACGGGGGATCAGCTCCCGCGGCGTTCAGCGGCATGGTCGGATGGCGTCGTGGGACAGACTGACGCTGCCGCTGTTGATCACGACCATTCCAGGCACGCTCCGAATGAATGCGTGATGGAGATGCCCATATACCGCTATTGGCTGCGCGAGAGGCGAGTAGACCGATTGCAACTCGGCATCGCTCGCGAGATCAAGGCTCTTTTCGCCTGCCGATTCCCTCACGCCGATTGGGTTGCGAAGATCCTCGAAAGAGCGAGTCCTCAAATGCCGTAGCTGGGCTTCAGGAAATGCGGTGGAAGCTCTTGAGAATGTCGCGCGTGGAGTATCGTAGCGCGATGGGACGCCCGTGCGGGCAGCTCATGGGGCACGAAGTCGCGGCCAAGGCCCGCAACAGCCAGCCGATCTTCTCCGGCTCCAGGCGCATGTTGATCTTGATGGCCGCGCGGCAGGCGATCGAGGCCGCCATGGCGCTGCGCAGTTCGTCGAGTGAGGTTTTGCGCAGTTCGCGCTCGGAGATCTCCAGAATTTCAAAAAGCACTTTCTCGATGCCGGTTGGGTTCAACCCGGCCGGTGCAGACTTCACGGCAATGGTGCGGTTGCCGAAGGGCTCGGTCTCGAATCCCAATCCCTCCAGTTCCTCGGCGATGCGCGCGTACTCGATCTGCTGCGCCGCCGTGAGTCCGATCACCGCCGGGATCAGCAGGCGCTGCGTCTCCACGTTGCCGCGGGCGCGAGCAGCCAGCACCTGCTCGAACAGGATGCGCTCATGCGCCACGTGCTGGTCGATGATCCACAGGCCGTCGCGTCCGGCCGCCACGATGAAGCTGTCGTGAATCTGCCCCAGCGGCCGCAGGTCGCGCAAGGCGTCCAGATTGTCCAACGCGCCGTCTAAATCCGGGCTCTCCGCGCCCGATGGCATCGGCCCGTGCGTATCGGGGACTCTTGACGTCACGGTTTGGGAGGATGAAGAAATTGAATCCGACTCAGAAAATTGGAACCGCGGCGAAGGTGACGGCGGCCGCCGCAAATGAAACTCCGGGAGATGCCTGGGATCGGTCTCGGCCGGGTGCGTTTCCGCAGACGGCAATGCCGACGGAGGCATCGTGACTGGCGGCATCGTGACTAGAGCCGCGGGATCCATATTCTCGAGCTGCTGGCTGAACTCGGAATAAGGCAGTCCGGCGGCGGGCTGCGGCGGCGAGGCGACGGAGATACGCGCGGCGGGGCGCTCCGCCATCAGTACCTCACGGATGGTGTCGCGCACCAGGTCGTGCACGACGGAGCCGTGGCGGAAGCGTACCTCGGTCTTGGATGGGTGCACGTTCACGTCCACCTCTTCAGCGTCGCAATCCAGAAATAACAGGGCGAAGGGATAGCACGCCGCGGGCATCAGGTTGTGGTAAGCGGCGCTAATGGCGTGCAGCAGCAGGCGGTCCCGGATCAGGCGGCCGTTGACGAACAAGTAGATGGAATTGCGATTCAGCTTCTGCACTTGTGGACCGCTTACGAAGCCGCGCAGACGGAAGCGGCGCATCGTGGGAGCCTCATCCGGTTCCGGGGGCATGGCCAGTTCGCGTGACCGCTCTCCCAGATCCAGCAGACCTTCGAGAATGCGGGTCCCGAACACCTGAAAGACGCGCTCGCGCAAGGATTCGACCGGCGTAACGTTCAACAGCTCTGCGTTGTTGTGGCGCAGCAGGAAGCTTTTGGACGGGTGCGCCAGGCTGTAATGCGTCACCAGCGAGGCCACGTGCGCGATCTCGGTCTGATCCGACCGCAGGAACTTCTTGCGCGCCGGGACGTTGTAAAACAGATCCCGCACGGTGATGGTGCTGCCCTGCACCAGCGCCGCTTCGTCACAGCGCAGCAATCTTCCTCCGGCGATCTCGACGGCGGTGCCGATTTGATCCTCGCGTGCGCGGGTCTCGAGCAGCAGCCTGGAGACGGACGCGATAGACGGCAGAGCTTCGCCCCGAAACCCCAGCGTGGCGATGGAGAGAAGATCCTTTACGTCGGAAAGCTTGCTGGTGGCGTGGCGCTCGAAGGCCAGCATCGCGTCGTCGCGCATCATGCCGGAGCCGTTGTCGGCGAGCCGGATCAGCTTGCGCCCGCCGGCCTCGACCTCCAGGCGAAACTCCGAGGCGCCGGCGTCGAGCGAATTTTCGAGAAGCTCCTTGACGACGCTGGCCGGCCTCTCGACCACTTCCCCGGCCGCGATCTTATTGGCGACGTTATCGGAGAGGATGCGGATGCGGCCCATCTGGAACGGGCTGCTTTAAGAGAATATCTCATCGACGGCGATGGAGCCGCCGAAAAACAGGGGGATCTCCTGGCCGGACTTGTAGGTGACGCTGTGGCCACCGGGTGCAGAGACTTCGACTTCGCGAAGATCCGTGTCTACAATCCAGAACTCCCGCGAGCCGGTTTCGAGGCAAATCTTTCGCTTGTCGCGGAGTTTGGCCATGGTATTCGAAGGCGAGAGGACCTCGATGACGAGTTCTGGAGATCCCATCAGGTACTTGTCGATGCTGTCCCACCGCTCCCGCGTGAGATAAGCGACGTCGGCTGCCCAGCATTCATGCTCGGGCAAAGGGCGGAACGGAAGCTCTTTCTCCGCCACGCCGGATGCTCCGGCCGCGGCATCGAGCAAACGGCGAAGCTGCCATTGTGCCCGTACGTGCGGGTATTGCGGGAAGGGCACTGTGATCAATTCGCCGTGATATAGCTCGTAGACGCCGCCGCAAGGATTGGGAGTCTTTTCGTACTCCTCGACGGTCATCAGGCGGGTTGTAGTGGTCGCCACGGGAACTCCTGCCTTGATTGTACTTGGAAGGAATCCTACGCGCTCATCGCGCCCAGGAACTCGGCGTTGCTGCGGGTCTTGCCCAGCTTGTCGATCAGCAGTTCCATGCTCTCCACCGGCGACAGCGGATTCAGTACCTTGCGAAGCACGTACACGCGGTTCAGCTCCTCGCGCGGCAGCAGCAGTTCTTCCTTGCGGGTGCCGGAGCGGGTGATGTCGATGGCCGGGAACACGCGCTTGTCCATCAGCTTGCGGTCAAGATGAATTTCCATGTTGCCGGTGCCCTTGAACTCCTCGAAGATCACGTCATCCATGCGGCTGCCGGTATCGATCAAGGCCGAGGCTACGATGGTCAGCGAGCCTCCCTCTTCGATGTTGCGCGCCGCGCCGAAGAAACGCTTGGGACGCTGCAACGCGTTCGAATCCACGCCGCCGGAAAGCACCTTCCCCGACGGCGGAACCACGGTGTTATAGGCCCGCGCCAGGCGCGTGATGGAATCCAGCAGGATCACGACGTCCTTCTTATGCTCGACCAATCGCTTGGCTTTTTCGATTACCATTTCCGCCACTTGCACGTGGCGCGAGGCTGGTTCATCGAAGGTGGAGGAAATCACTTCCCCCTTCACCGACCGCTGCATGTCGGTGACCTCTTCCGGACGTTCGTCGATCAGCAGTACAATCAGCGTCACTTCCGGATGGTTCGCCGTCACCGAGTTGGCGATCGACTGCAACAGCATGGTCTTGCCGGTGCGCGGCGCCGCCACGATCAATCCGCGCTGTCCCTTGCCGATCGGCGTCAGCAGATCCATCACGCGGCCGGAGAAGTTGTCCTTAGCCGTCTCCATCTTCAGCCGGGCCTGCGGATACAGCGGCGTCAGGTTGTCGAAGAAGATCTTGTTGCGCG
>Ga0070733_10002212_pt1 | contig 14086 bp, 13 predicted proteins | sample Coa_R1_9_FD_66450 | JGI IMG/M metagenome (GOLD analysis project Ga0070733, IMG submission 66450) | Surface soil microbial communities from Centralia Pennsylvania, which are recovering from an underground coalmine fire - Coalmine... | ecosystem: Environmental > Terrestrial > Soil > Unclassified ... | reverse complement strand
TCACCCTGAGTCAAATTATCTACAGCAATAATATCCGTGTAACCACGCTCATTCAATGCCTTAACAATATTTGAGCCAATAAAACCGAAGGCACCAGTTACCACAATAATCATCTTTTACCTCATATACTCTGCCATATTGAAGCTACAATTTTGCGCATCGCTCCTTGCCTATAACCTATAGGCGGCATCGCTCTTTGCTTCATTGTAACTTCAATCTGTTTGAGTAATTAATTTTTCAATATCACCGGTTATACTTAATGGGTCAGTAGCTGGTGCATAACGTTTTACTACATTGCCATTTTTATCTACCAAAAATTTGGTAAAATTCCATTTAATTGCCGATAGACCCAAAAATCCTCGTGCTTTTTGTTTTAAGAAGGCATACAATGGATGTGTATTTTTGCCATTAACTTCAATTTTTGCAAACATCGGAAAATCTACATTATAGGTTAAGCTACAAAAATTCTTAATCTCATTCATATCACCAGGTTCCTGATTGGCAAATTGATTGCATGGAAAACCTAAAACTACCAGGCCCTTATCTTTATATCTTTTGTGCAATTCTTCAAGAGATGCGTATTGTTTAGTAAACCCGCATTTACTTGCTGTATTTACAATTAACAACACTTTATCTTTGTATTTATCTAGCTGTACATTATTACCATCAATATCAGTAACCGTAAAATCATAAATTGTTTTAGCCATTAGAATCTCCTTTAAACTAAATGGACTCATCACGTAAGCCGTTACTTCCAGCATGCGCTTACAGGGCAAGGAATAGCTACAACAAAGCAACCGGAATGTACCATTAGTACATGAGGATTGCGACTTTTAGCGTATGACACAGCCATGTAAGATGCAGGCAAAGAAGTAACTAGATGTTAAAGCGGAAATGCATTATATCCCCATCTTTAACAACATACTCTTTACCTTCCAAACGCATTTTACCAGCTTCTTTAGAACCTTGTTCACCTTTATACTGAATAAAATCATTATAACTTATTACTTCAGCACGAATAAAACCGCGTTCAAAATCAGTATGAATAACTCCTGCTGCCTGCGGGGCTGTAGCCCCAACTGGTATAGTCCACGCTCTTACTTCTTTTACTCCTGCAGTAAAATAGGTTTGTAAGCCAAGGAGTTGATATGCAGCACGAATTAAACGATTCAAACCTGGCTCTTCCATTCCCATGTCATTTAGAAACTCTTGTTTATCCTCATTGGGTAATACAGAAATCTCGGCTTCAATTGCCGCACTGATTGCAACAAGCGGTGCATTTGCCTCTTTGGCATATGCAGTTAATTTATCTAAATATGGGTTATTACTAAATCCAGTTTCACTAACATTTGCAACAAACATGGCTGGCTTAATTGTGAGCAGACATAATGGTTTTATTGCAATTAATTCTTCTTTAGTTAGCTTCAACGTTCTGGCAGGTTTACCTTCATTCAAATGCGGCAATATCTTTTCAATTATCGCCACTAATGCTTGCGCTTCTTTGTCCCCTGATCTAGCTTTTTTATTTTCCCGAAGCAAAACCTTTTCTGCGGTAGCCATATCCGCCAAGGCTAATTCAGTGGTAATAGTAATGATATCATCAATTGGATCAATTTTACCATTTACATGCACCACATCATCATTATCAAAACAGCGTACTACATTAATAATTGCATCTGTTTCACGAATATTTGCTAAAAACTGGTTACCCAGACCTTCACCAGTACTTGCTCCGGCTACAAGTCCGGCAATATCTACAAATTCAACTATTGCACTTTGAACACGTTGTGGATCAACAATATCACTAAGTGCTTTTAAGCGCGTATCTGGCACTTCAACGATACCAACATTTGGTTCAATAGTACAAAAAGGATAATTTTCTGCGGCAATTCCGGCATTGGTTAAAGCATTAAACAAAGTTGATTTACCAACATTAGGTAAGCCAACTATTCCACATTGTAGAGACATATATTCTTTCTAAAATTTGTTAATTATTTAAAATAACGTTGGCTAACTCGAGATATACTACTGACATAAAAGTAACCATATCCGCCGGATTATAGAGTGAATCATCGCGTTCAAAGTTAACCGGTAAGGACCAATTAAACGCATAAAGCTGTGGTGAATTTTGATTATTTAGTACAACTTCAAAATTATGCGCCAACTGTGGCCGAATACCGTGAATATCTATAGCGCCTTGCTTAGTATAAAGAGCCAAATTGTAAACAAATATGCCTTTGAACATAAAGGCATCATCAGCACAAGCATATGCATTGGTGCATATTTCTTCAATTATGCCACCTTTAGTATAATCATATAATGCCTTTTTGGCTATATTATTTGCAAGCAGCCTCATTTTTTTTTGCCGATTGGCCAGCTCAAGCGTTGAGACCGCCCCAAGCAACATTCCATTATTGTAGGTAAAATGCCAATTGACTAAAGCACCACATTCTTGTTTTGAACTAACTGGGTAATTATCCGCCAAAGTATTATCTATTCCCAATAAACCAGACTGCTGCAGCCACTGCCAGGTACTATTTGCTATATCCCTATACTTTGTATCACCTGTCACCAAATATAACCTACCAGCTACCGTAATTAGTAACGTATTAGCTATACTTCCCACTTGAGTTTTAGCTACATCCCAATAAATTCCACCATTACCATGACATACATTTTGCGCACCTTGTGACACAACCGAGTCTACTAATTGCTTAGCTTTATTCAATGTATCCGTGTCACCATTTACCTGGTAAATTTTGATTAATGCTAAAGCCCACCATAACCGATCATCAAAATACTTGGCATTGATAATATAATCCCAATTAGTAGTGTACGCATCCTTTAGTTGATTAGCATATCTCTTATCACCTGTCTGCTCTTCATAATTCGCTAGAATCATTGCCGCCTGCGCCCAATACCATAAACCATGTTCATGCCCTTCACATGCCCCTGAACGAATACAATTTCTATCTTCCCACATTTTTGTTTTTTGAGAGTAGAAGTCCATCATTTTACTGACATCACTTTGAAAATCTATAATGTAAGGATTTTGGACAGCTTCATGGTTGGTATTTTTAACAACTTTATTTTTAGCAAATATGGTATTTGATCCGATGAGACATAGGAGAAGAAGAAAAATTTTATACATTAAGTACCTTTAAAAAGATTGCCACACCATTGCTTCGCACACGCGCGTGTGACGGTTCGCAATGACACAATACATCTTGCTTAGCAATTGACAATAGTAAAGTCAATATTATAACGTAGATGTTGTATCCGCCTGTTTAGTTTTAATATTTAAAGCCTGTCCAGTTGAAAGGCTATTTCCAGGTATACGGTTATCCCTTCTAATTTGAGTAATATCTGCATTAAATTTTTTTGAAATTGAATACAATGTATCCCCTGGACTAACCGTGTATTTTACCACATTACCCCTGACCTTACCGGTAGTTAGGGCAACTTTTGTCGTAACTGCAGCGCCGCCAGCAGCTTTAGTAGGAACAGAAGTTGCTTCATTTGTATCTATTTTATCCAGAAGGTCCTCTAATTCCTGGTTATTCTGTGCAGATACACCGGAAGCTTTTGTACCAGTAGCAGATGCTACAGCTATCTTATTGCCAGATGTAGGTTCTTCTGTCACTTGATTTTTTGCGGGCACTTCAACACTGCCTCCATTGTCTGTTGCAGGAGCTAAATCATTACTGGCAACTGATGTTTTGGTTGTTGTATTTTGTACCGGTACACTTACATGTGAATCATCATCTGATGAGGTAATTTCCGCATCCGCAGAAGCTGGTTTGGCTGTCGTTACCGTCACCAATGCCGCAGGTTTTATATTACTATCTGTAACTGGAACTTGTGCCGAAGAATTATTCGCTAACTGAATTTCATTGGCTATTACAACTGCTTTACCTATACTTGCATAGTATATATTCTGATTTGTTTCGGGTAATAATATATTATTTTTTTCGGTCAATGAATAATCGGTATCTTTATACTCTGCATTTAGTTTAGTAAATACCTGATTATCTACATTAGAAAGTTTGGTAACATCAAAGACCGTGGTATTAGGTGCAGGTGTTACAATAGCAAAATAGGGTCTATTTGGTGCATCATTCAATGTCACCCCAAATTTACTAGGGTTTTCAATGATACTGGCTAGAGCAATAATTTTTGGTACATAATCAGCAGTGATTTGACGTAATTGCAAATCAGTATATGTTACTTTCCCCAGCTGCATATCTGAATTAAGAATAGCCCGATACATGCCCCCCTCACCCCAGTTATAAGCACCAATTGCAACATCCCACTGATGAAACATCAAATACAAATAATTGAAATATTTAAGTGCTGATCTGGTAGATTTGACAATATCGCGTCTTTCATCTATATCATCATTTTGCGACATATAAAATCTGCGCCCGGTACTAGGCACAAACTGCCACATTCCGGCATATGCGTCCGTTGGATTTTTAGCTAGTGGATCATATGAACTTTCTATTCCTGGAATTAGAGCAAGCTCTGCAGGTAACCCATTTCGTTCAGTTTCATTTAATAGAAAATAAAGATAAGGTATCGCATTATTCATCAACCGATTAAACGACCTGGGATTTTTTGTATACATTCGTTCAAAATATTTTACACGATCATTTTGTGTATGATCTAATTTAAACCCTGCACGCATCCGCGACCATAGATCATTAAACTGCTGTGAATTTGAATTATTTAAAATCATCAAGTCCGTAGATATTTCATCTGCCATCCCAATTAATGGCGAGATGCATAATCCCATCAAAAGAAGTAATCTTTTCATAATTAACGGCCTCTGTTATAATATGTACCTGAGTAATTGTAACGCATTTAGAAAAAAAAAACAAGGGGTTAAATCAGGTGAAAGAAATTCTGGTGCTTTATTACAGCAAAAGCGGCAGTACTAAAAAATTGGCAAACTATATTGCCCGCGGCATTAATAGTATTGAAGGTGCCAATGCTAGAATCAGAACTGTACCAAATGTTACAACCAATCCTGATTTTATAGATGATACATCGCCCACGCATGACGTGTATGTTACTCATACCGATTTGGAAGAATGTGTGGGTTTAGCTCTTGGTTCACCCGTCAGGTTTGGTAATATGGATAGTAGTCTAAAATATTTTTTGGATAGCACAACCCATGAATGGTTAACTGGTATACTCACCGGTAAAGCTGCCTGTGTATTTACATCATCAGGATCTCTGCATGGTGGGCAAGAGGCTTGTCTATGGACAATGCTTGTGCCATTACTGCATCACGGCATGATCATCGTTGGTCTACCCTACACCGATAGCGCTTTAATGAACACTAAAACTGGCGGTACTCCTTATGGGGTTAGTCATCATGCAGGAACCGATGATGATATGGCAATAAGCACAGAAGAAAAACATCTGGCTATTTTACAAGGTAAACGCCTGGCGGAAGTTGCAATGAAACTAGGAAATTAATATGATAAAGATTATGGTATGCGCCAAACGGGTCGTAGATGCCAATATAAAAGTCCGGGTTAAACCTGATGGTTCGAATGTAGATATTGAACATAGCAAGATGTCACTTAATCCATTTGACGAAAATGCTATCGAAGAAGCAGTAAGAATTAAAGAAGCTGGCAAAGCAAGTGAAATATTTGCCGTTTCAATTGGCAATGAAAAATGTACTGATACTCTTCGTACAGCTTTAGCACGTGGTTGTGATCGCGCAATTCTAGTAAGTACTACTGCCAGTCTGGAACCAATTCATGTAGCAAAAACACTTAAACAAATCGTTTTAAGGGAGAAACCTGATTTAATTTTAATCGGCAAACAAGCTATCGATGATGATGCCAACCAAGTCGGGCAAATGCTAGCAGCAATGTTAGACTACCCACAAGCTACATTTATTTCCAAACTGGAATTAAATGATAATAAAATCATTGCTTGTAGAGAGCTGGATAACGGAACTGAAAGTCTGGAAATTACTCTTCCCACTGTTGTTACTGCAGATTTACATTTAAATGAGCCACGCTTTGTAAAGCTACCGCAGTTAATGATGGCAAAGAAAAAAACAATTGAACATATCGAACTTGCAGATTTGGGAATTTCTACTAAACCATCAACCCGATTAATAAAAGCAATCGATGGAGAGATCAAAAAAAATTGTGTCATGCTGGATGATTGCACACAAATTCTCAAGATATTAAATGAAGTAACATAGAAATGAAAACCTTAATTATTACAACCATTATAAATGGTAAAATTAATCAAAACCTCCTGCCGCTAATTGATGCAGCAGGTAAAATCTCTGATTATTGTGATGTCCTGATTTTAGGTCACAACTTAACAACAGCCGCTGATGAAGCCGCAAATATCAATGGAATTAATAGCGTCCTTACCCTTGATTCTACAGAACTTGAAAAGCCACTGGCAGAGAATATAGCCAGTCAATTAGCCGAAATCTCCAAAGCGTATACACATGTAATGGCAGCTGCAGATAGTTTTGGCAAAAATCTAATGCCAAGAATTGCAGGCGTACTGGAAATTGGACAAATTAGCGAAATTGTAAAAGTAGTTTCGCCCAATATTTTTAAGAAATTTATATATGCTGGCAACGTATTAGTTGAGGTAGAATCTCTTGAAGACATTAAACTATTAACAGTTAGAACATCTAATTTTGATAGTAAACGAGAACCCAGAGCAGAGAGTGCAAAAATTATACCTATTGCCTATAACAATATAATTCATCCAAATATCAAATGGCAAAGCGAAAATATTGTAGATAAAACAGTAGATCTAAGCTCTGCTAAAATCGTTATTAGTGGTGGCCGTTCACTCGGCTCAAAAGAGAGTTTTGATACACATATACGTACCTTGGCAAATAAGCTAAATGCCGCAGTTGGTGCAACCAGAGCTGCAGTAGAAGCTGGATTTGCCCCAAATGATTGTCAGGTTGGTCAAACTGGTAAAGTTGTAGCGCCACAGGTATATTTAGCAATCGGAATATCAGGTGCTGTACAGCATATTGCAGGGATGAAAGATTCAAAAACAGTTATTGCCATCAATACTGATCAAACTGCACCAATCTTTGAACATGCGGATTATGGAATAGTTGCTGATTTATTTGATATTGTGCCAGAATTATATAACAAATTAACTTGAAAGTTGAACTAAAAAAATTGTGAGAGGAACAACCAATGGAACAACATGCTAATACCCAAAGGTGCATTGAAATCACTAAAAAAGATTTACCGCTTCGATGTCCAATGCCGGATATGATTAGCTGGAATTCACACCCACGCGTATTTCTGGAAATAGAAAAAGTAGGTGGTGAAATTATTTGCCCATACTGTTCAACTAAATATATCCTAAAAACCAAATGAGTGAAAATACTAAAAGAGAAATTCCTTGAATAAAATAGATACCCATTTACATTTTTGGGACTTAAACAAAAAAATTAATAATTGGGTGATAAACCAAACTGATAGTTTAGACCTAAAGAAAAATTTCTTGCCTGATAGCTTATTAACAGATTCATCTATTGTTGGTGTTGTTCATGTCGAAGCGCACGATTCTGAAGTTCCAACCATACAGGAAATTCAGTGGTTAGATTCCATCATGGAAAAACACCAGAATATCAAATATGCGCATATTGCTTATGTAGATATTACTTTACCGCTCTCTGAATTTGCCAGAATTATCCATGAAATAAAACAATACTCTTGTGTAAAAGGCATCCGCCATATATTAACCCATAATCCAAAGTATCCGTACAGTCCATGTGATGAGGATTTATCTGAACATAAAAATATCCAGGCTAATTTGGATTATTTACAGCAAAACAACTTAATCTTTGATTGTCAAATGTACCCATACCAGTTACATAAATTTCTACCATTTATAATCAAATCTGGTGTTACCTGTGTTATTGATCATTTCGCTTTGCCGGCTTGGGATAATAAAGAAGATCATGAATTATGGCAGCAATTGATTATTAAACTAGGAAAAATTAATCATGTTTATATGAAATTATCAGGGCTGGATATGTTTAAACTAGAGTCAGAGTTTGAAGAGGTAGTAAATTTTTGTTTGCAAAATATTCCAGATAACAGATTGATGTATGGATCTAACTATCCAGTATCGTATACAAATGAACCAAACTATTGGTGTAACTATTTAAATACAACAATTAAAAATAATGCCACAAAAGAAAAGATATTTCTGAATAATGCATTAGCACTATTTTTTAAATAATTAATTTACTTTATTATTTATCTTAAGGAAATATTTCTTTATAAGAATAGATTGCCACGCTACACACGCGTGTGTTGCTCGCAATGACGGAACATACATGAAAAATCCTATAACAAGCTTCATTCAAAATAATGATGATTCGATCATTTATTTCTGGCTACTGTTATTTATTCTGCCAATCCCAATTGCAGTATTTGGCTATAGTACTTCAATACGTAATTTTAATTATGTATGGGCGTTACTATTTTTGGTATATTTCTTCAGAAACAACGTTTTATCCAGGGTGGATGAGGTTACATTCTCAACCTTAGCTATTCGGCTATTTTTTTGTGGAGTTCTTATTTCATTTAATTATTCAGCACTGGCTCAATATTATAACTTCCAGGCCAGCGGACTTGATTTTAGTATATTTGACAACATGCTGCAAGAAGCGTTACGTGGTAATTGGGGGTATTCAACAATTGTTGGTTTCTACCATTTCGCCACACATCAAAATTATATTCTATTATTAATTCTACCAATCTACTATATTTTGCCATACCCAATAATTTTGCCTATTATTTTAATGACTTCACTATGGTTAGCTGGAATACTGTTGTGGAAAATTTCCAGCTTATGGCTATGCCAATTTTGGTCATTTTTATTAGTACTTTCTTTTTATTTATCACCACATCTGCAAGTAGGCTCTATTTGCTTTTGTCCAGAAATGTTTTATCCATTTTTGTTTTTTTTGGTAGCTTATGCATATATTAAAAATGCAAATATACTATTTATTTTATCTATTTTCCTGTTCTTTAGCGTTAAAGAAGAAGCCATTTTATATGGCATAGGATTTGCCATATGGCTACTTATTAATAAACGGTATTCAAAAATGTTTATCATCCTATTTTTAATTTCAATATTTGCAACAGCTAATTTTTTTATTATAGGTCCATATTTTTTAAATAAAAGTCATCTACTTCTGTCACCTCCTCTTGGTTTCTGGAGTGCTTATGGAAAAACTAAAATGGCTATTATTACATTTATGCTGCAACATCCCCTATCTATATTTCTACATATGTTTAATTATAGCTCCGGATTTTGGTCTATATATCCCACGTTTTTATTTATCCCATTACTATCCCTACCAGTTGTTTTAATAAGCGCCATACCGCTTGCCTTAAATTTAAGTGCAATTGATAACACTTCAGGCCTGCACATTTTAAATGGCTATTATCCGGCCGTTTTGATTTGTTTATGTTTTCTTGGTATGCTATGTTTCATAATTAAATACAGGAATAAATCTCAACAGATTTTGGCATTCTTAGCCCTTATAACATCTCCTCTGTGGGGCAGCGGTGCTCAGGGTTTTTATCATATAAATTTACAAAACATAAGAGACTTTAACCAGGTAAAGATTCTTTTAAAAGCCAAATATGCTGATTTAAAAATATGTCCTGCTGGGACAATCTATCCGCATATCCAGATAAGCGAGTTTAAATATCTTGGTACTGTGGGTAATAAAAATGCAGAAGATTTTATAATGCAAAAAAACTGTATAGTGGTATTCTCTGAATTTGGTGATAACTTCCCGTACACAACATCTATCCCACATATGGTAAAATATGCAAAATCACATAACAATTGTAATCATATTGGTGATATTTATTATTGTAATAATTATCATACCATCTAGGATTATGCATTGTTATCTTACGATCAATCGTGATTACAATGCATGATGAAATATGGTATAATGATTGTTTACGTTTTTGAATTCATGGAAAGTTAAATTTAAATATGAGAAATATTCGCAATATAGCCATAATAGCACACGTCGATCACGGAAAAACTACTCTGGTAGACAAATTACTTCAACAAGCCGGAACATTTTCAGCGCATCAGGCAGTTGTTGAAAGGGTTATGGATAGCAACGATCTGGAAAAAGAACGCGGCATTACCATTTTGGCCAAAAATGTATCGCTAAACTATAAAGATACTCGTATTAATATCGTTGATACACCTGGACATGCAGATTTTGGTGGGGAGGTAGAGCGTGTTTTAGGAATGGTTGATGGCGTATTACTTTTAGTAGATGCCGTTGAAGGCCCTATGCCGCAAACCAGATTCGTTACTAAAAAAGCATTAGCCTTAGGTCTTAAACCAATTGTAGTTATTAATAAAATTGACCGACCCGGTAGCCGTTCTGACTGGGTTATTGATCAGACTTTTGATTTATTTGATAAACTTGGCGCAACCGAAGAACAATTAGACTTTCCTGTAGTATACGCTTCAGCTTTAAATGGATTTGCAACACTAGATGAAAGTCATATTACCAATAATATGGAAGCATTGTTTGATGCAATTTTAAAATATGTACCTTCCCCTGATACTAACATTGATGGCAGCCTGCAATTACAAATTTCTGCCCTTGATTATTCATCTTTTGTTGGACGTATCGGTATTGGCCGAATCAGACAAGGCAAAATCAAACCAGGACAACAAGTAATATTGGCAACAGGTATTGATGGACCAAGGAAAACTGCTAAAGTTAATCAGGTTCAAGTTTTTAATGGTTTAGAACGTACCAATGTTGATGAAGCAGAAGCAGGTGATATAGTTTTAATCAATGGTATTGAAGAACTAGGTATTGGCCAAACTATTTGCGATGTAACAAATCCTGAGCCATTACCAATGCTTATGATTGATGAACCAACGCTCAGCATGAACTTTCAGGTAAATACTTCTCCTCTTGCCGGAACTGAAGGCAAATTTGTTACCAGCCGCCAGATACGTGACCGTTTGAATAAAGAATTACTTACTAATGTAGCACTACGTGTTGAAGATACCGATAGTGCAGACGTATTTCTGGTATCGGGCCGTGGTGAACTACATCTAACTATTTTATTGGAAAATATGCGTCGTGAAGGCTATGAACTGGCAGTTGCTAAGCCGCATGTGGTAATGAAACAAATTAATGGCGAAAAATGTGAACCATATGAACTATTAACAGTTGATATCGAAGAAGAAAATCAGGGTGCAGTAATGGAAGAACTTGGTCGTCGTCGTGGTGAGTTAGTTGATATGTCATCTGATGGTAAAGGTCGCACCCGTTTGGAATACCGCATTCCAGCACGCGGTTTGATTGGTTTTCAGGGAGATTTCCTAACGCTTACCCGTGGTACCGGGCTTATTTCTCACGTATTTGATGATTATGGCCCGGTAAAACCAGATATCCCCGGTCGGCATAACGGTGTGCTTGTTTCGCAGGAAAATGGGGAAGCTGTGGCTTATGCGCTATGGAATCTGGAAGATCGTGGACGCATGTTTGTCTCCCCTGGTGATAAACTCTATGAAGGGATGATTATTGGTATTCATAGTCGTGATAATGACCTGGTGGTAAACCCGATCAAAGGTAAAAAATTAACCAATGTCCGTGCCTCTGGCACAGATGAAGCAGTTAGATTAACACCGCCTATTTCACTAACATTAGAAAGAGCCATTGAATTTATTGATGATGATGAATTGGTTGAAATTACACCAAAGACCTTACGCTTACGTAAACGTTATCTGAGTGAATTAGAGCGTAAACGTGCATTTAAGAAATAAATAAAAGGCCAACTAATTGTTGGCTTTTTTATTTGAATGGGCAGGAATTAGGAAATTCGGTATTGCAATTTCTGGAAATCAATGATACAATCACTCTATAATTGTTTCGGTTAAAATTAAGGAGAAAAAGCATGAATAAATTTATCTATCTTTTGTTGTTTTTTATCTGTAGTATTGCACATAGCTGGGCAGCTAAAACAGCCACCTGTACCTATAGAGGAGATTCAGATTACGTATTTTATATAACAGAAAAAAAATCATGCTGCATGTCTGATGATAATACTTCATCATCATGGGTAGCATGGAAGAATTGGCGGCAACCTAGTAGATTTGATGAGAAAAAACCGGAATCACCATGTCCTGATAAAGAAGTAGGCGACTGTGCGCAAAATTTAGAGAACACAGATTATCCAGAATATCCGTGCATGGAAGGAAAACACACTATACAAGGATGCACCCATAAGGATCCTAAATGTCATTGGAGTTATCAGCCTTAACGCGGGTATTGTTAAAGTCTTACACACTTAAAATTATAAGAACCACATAATTTAACGGTTTAATTCTGGCGGTAGACTTTTAGGTTGAAAATTGGCAGCATTGAGAATAAGTATTCAAAAATATCAGCTTGAATCTGTTCAAATGTTGCCAAATCATATGTAGTAGTATATGCATATACTTCTAGCGGCAACCCGCCAACATTTAACGGATCAAGATGCCTAACCATCACCAATTCATTATGATTTATGTTCTTATGCCTCTTTAAATAATCCTGAAAAAATACCCGAAATAATGTCAAGTTTATAAACTCAGTATCCGGATTATCCAGCATATATTGTTTAATAATTGCCAAATGTTGCAGTTTTTCCAACAATGCAGCATCACAGGCAGTAACACTGTCAGAATCTAGATATACTGCACGTTTAATCCGCCTACTGCTTGACTCCTCTACCGGACGCCAATTGTGTACTACTTCACTTATTAACATATAAGTTGGTACGCTCGCAACAGTATTATCACTATTTTTAATTTTAACCGTATTTATAGAAATATCTAAAACTCGCCCATCGACCTCGTATTTCTTCAAACTAACCCTATCACCAATACGCACAATATCCAAAGCAGTTGCCTGAATGCTCGCAATTATGCCCAATATAGTATCTTTAAACACTAACACAAATACCGCAGATATTGCACCAATCCCAGTTAATAATGCCCAGGGTGAAGTCTGCAAGGAAAAGGAGATTACTAGTACTACACCAATTACCCATATAAATAAAATAACCACTCTTAAATAACTATAAATCGGGTACTGTCTAGCAAAATCAAAATGCTTTTCATAATAGGTGTTGATCGACCAAACTATCCTGCTGGCAATGACTAAACTCATGACAAATATATATAATAACGCCAATTTGCCTAAAATTACTGCTTCATAATTGGAATATGTATCACTATGTTCAATAACCGTTTGACTGCCCCACCATAGAAATACACCTGCTGCTATATGCGCAAAAGAATGCAAGGTTTTATTTTTAGATAATACTTTTATAAAAGCCAATTTTCTTGATTTTACGAATTTGACCATAACCAGCTTAATTATCAATTCAACTAGATAGTAGGTTATTACTGCCCCTATTAATAACAATAATAAGACAATAACCGAACTTGCCACATGCAGCCAACCAGTGGCATTTAGCGTTGGGGCTAATATTGAATCAATAAATTTTTCTAACATAATATACCCCTCGTCTTTGAATTCTGGACTTTGTCATTCCTCATAAATTGCTTCTTATGTAGCATATCTACACTGCGTCGCAATTTATTTCGTCATTTCGCGCCCAGAATCCAAATACTTTGAGTATATCTTCCTAAAATCTGGAATGACAATTATTTTTCCTTTTGTTCTAATTCTTCCCAACGTATAAATAACTGCTGTAATTCTTCTTCAATTGCCGTTATTCTTTTTTGGGCTTTTTGCGCTTTTTCCTGATCATTTTTATAAAAGTCAGGTTCCAATAACAAGTTATTTAGTTCTAATTGTTCTTTTTCTAAATCCTGTAATTTTTGGGGCAATTGTTCGAGCTCTAAATTTTCCTTATAGGATAATTTTTCCTTCTTAGTTTGTGCAGCAGCCGGTTTAGAAGTAGTGACTACTTTAACTTCAGATACTGTAGACGATAGATTTTGCTCGTTAAATTGTTTATACCGCAACCAATCTGAATAACCGCCAAAAATC
>Ga0070733_10002211_pt1 | contig 14090 bp, 8 predicted proteins | sample Coa_R1_9_FD_66450 | JGI IMG/M metagenome (GOLD analysis project Ga0070733, IMG submission 66450) | Surface soil microbial communities from Centralia Pennsylvania, which are recovering from an underground coalmine fire - Coalmine... | ecosystem: Environmental > Terrestrial > Soil > Unclassified ... | reverse complement strand
CCGTTCCAGCGCAACCGCCGCTATCTGCGCGACCGCACCGTGGAGACGCTCGGACTGCTGTACGCCATGCACTGGCCGTTCCGCCAGCCCGAGACCGCGCGCGGGGTGCGCAAGTCCGCGCTCCACGACCGACTCGCCGCGGCCGGTGCCTGCTTCGGCGAAGTCGCTGGCTTCGAGCGCGCCAACTGGTTCGGCGCTCCGGGTAGCGCGCCGCACTACGAGTACAGCTATGGCCGGCAGAACTGGTTCGAGCTCTCGGCCGCCGAGCACCGCGCGGTGCGCGAGCGGGTCGGACTCTTCGATCAGTCCTCGTTCGCCAAATTCGTGCTCAAGGGCCGTGATGCCGCCGCGGTGCTCGGGCGCCTCTGCGCCAACGACGTCGACGTGCCGCCCGGCCGCATCGTCTACACGCAGTGGCTGAATGAGCGCGGTGGAATCGAGGCGGATCTCACCGTGACGCGCGAGGCGCAGGACTCGTACTTCATCGTCAGTTCCTGCGCGACCCAGACGCGCGACTTCGATTTCCTCTGCCGCGCGATCCCGGCCGGCGTCGCCGCAGTGGCACTGGACGTGTCCTCCGCCTATGCGGTGCTGGGACTCATGGGACCCGAGAGCCGTGCGCTTCTCGGGGAGCTCACCGACGCCGATCTTGCCACCGCGGCGTTTCCCTTCGGCACCTCGCGGGTCATCGATCTCGGCTACGCGCGCGTGCGCGCGAGCCGCATCACCTACGTGGGCGAGCTCGGCTACGAGCTCTACATCCCCACCGAGTTCGCGCCGGGGGTGTACGACGCGCTCGTTGCAGCCGGCGCTGCCTTCGGGCTGCAGCTCGCCGGCTACCACGCCCTCGACAGCCTGCGCATCGAGAAGGCGTACCGGCACTGGGGTCACGACATCTCGGACGAGAACACGCCGCTCGAGGCGGGACTCGGTTTCGCGGTCGCGTGGGACAAGCCAGGAGGATTCACGGGGCGCGAGGCGCTCATCAGGCAGCGCGCCGCGGGCGTCAGGAGGCGCCTCGTGGCGCTCGCGCTCGAGAGCCCGGAGCGACTTCTCTATCACAACGAGCCGATCTGGCGGAACGGCCTGCTGGTCGGGAAGATCACCTCCGGCATGTTCGGCCATACGCTCGGCGTCGCACTCGGCCTGGGCTACCTCGAGTGCGGCGGCGAGCCGGTGAGCGACGAGTGGATCGCGGTGGGGCGCTATGAGATCGAGGTGGCCGGCGAGCGCGTGCCCGCGCGGGTGTCGCTGCGGCCGTTCTACGATGCGGCGAGCGAGCGGGTGAAACGTTGAAGAGCCAGGCGCGGGTCGTGGTCATCGGCGAGGGAGCGGTTCGGGATGACGCCACGTGAGCCCGCTGGTCATCGCGCTGGCGCTCTCGGCGGCGGTGTTACATGCGGCCTGGAACGCGGCGCTGCGCAGCGGCGCGGACCGGGCGCAGTTCGTGACGGTCATGAGCTTCGCGACCACTGCGGCCGCCATTCCACTCGTGCTGCTGCTGCCGCTGCCGGCGGCGGCGAGCTGGCCGTACCTCGGCATATCCGCGCTGCTGCAGGTCATCTACAGCTTCCTGCTAGCGCATGCCTACCGCCACGGAGAACTCGGGCAGGTCTACCCGATCGTGCGGGGCAGCGTGCCGGTGCTGGTGACCGTGGGGGGATTCGCGCTCGCGGGCCAGCGCTTGAGCGGACTTGCGTTGCTCGGGGTCGGGCTCATCTGCGCGGCGATCATCAGTCTCGCCGTTCGCGGCGGCCGCAGCGGGCGCAAACCGCTCGCGCTCGGGGTCGTGACCGCGCTGTTCGTGGCCAGCTACGTGACGGCGGACGTGCTCGGCGTGCACCTCGCGGGCCGCCCGCAGTCCTATGCCGCCTGGATCTGGGTGGTCTACGGGGTGCTGATGCCTGTCGGCCTGGTGGCTCTCCAGCGCCGGATAGGATTCGAGCTGCCGGCGCGCGATACGGTGAAGGCCCTGGCCGGCGGCCTTCTGTCCTTCGTAAGCTACGGTGCCATCATCGCCGCGCTCGCCCTGGGGAACGCCGGCGCAATCTCGGCGATGCGCGAGACCGGTATCGTGTTTTCGGCCCTGATCGGGCGCATTTTTCTCCGGGAAGTACTCACGGTGCGCCGCCTGCTGGTGTGCCTCACCGTGACCCTGGGCGCCGTGTGCATCGGCTACGCAGGCTGAGCATGCGCGGTAAAAAATGGCATCATTCCCATGGAGCGCGCCTGAAGACCGCGCCCACCTCAATCACAGTGCGGAGAGATCCATGGCAACCAAGGCCAAGAAGAAGGCGAAGTCCGCCAAGCCAAAACGCGTGAGCGCGGTCAGGCGCGAGAGCAAGGGCGGCGGCCCGGAGCGGGATCTGCTGGCGCGCCTCAAGGCCGGGGCGGTGATCTGCGCCGAGGGCTACGTGTTCGAGCTCGAGCGGCGCGGTTACCTGCAGGCCGGAGCCTTCGTGCCCGAGGTGCTGTTCGAGCACCCGGAGGTGGTCGAGCAGCTGCATCTCGACTTCGTGCATGCGGGCTCGGACGTGACGCAGGCGCTGACCTACTACGTGCACCGCGAGAAGCTGCGCGTGATTGGCCGCGAGAAGGACCTGGCACCCATGAATCGCGCGGCGCTCAGGATCGCCAAAGGAGTGGCGCGCAAGACCGGGACGCTTTTCGCGGGCGACCTTTGCAATACCAACATCTACGATCCGACCGACGCGCGCGCGCTGAAGGAAGTCGAGCGGATCTTCGACGAGCAGGTCGGCTGGGCGGTCGAGGCGGGAGTCGATTACTTCGTCGCGGAGACGCTCGGGTGGGTCGGAGAGGCGGAGCTCGCCCTGAAGGCGATCAAGCGGGCCTCGAAAGCGCCGACGGTGGTCACCTTCGCGATGCACCAGGAGACGATCCTGCGCGACGGGTTCACGCCCGGGGACGCCTGCCGGCGTCTTGAGCAAGCTGGGGCGGACGTGGTGGGCCTCAACTGCCACCGGGGACCTGCGACCATGATGCCGCTGATCCGGGACATCCGGCGAGCGGTGAAGTGTCACGTGGCGGCGCTGCCGGTTCCGTACCGCACCAGCACGCAGCAGCCGTCCTTCATGTCGCTCACTGATCCGTGCTGCGGCAACCGGCGTGCGTTCCCCGTGGGGCTCGATCCGTTCATGGCGACGCGCTCCGAGATCTTCGATTTCGGGCGCGAGGCGTTCGCACTCGAGGTGCGCTATCTCGGCGTGTGCTGCGGCGCGGGGCCGCATCACATCCGCGCGCTCGCCGAGAGCCTGGGGCGCCACCCGCCGGCGAGCCGCTACAGCGTGGACATGTCCAAGCACGCGTTCTTTGGCACCGACAAGCTGATCCGCGAGATCCAGACGCAGTACCGCGACAAGGCCTGAAGCGCGGGCAGTGAACTACCCGGCCCTCGCGCTGCTGCGCGGCGCGCACTGGAGTGACGGATGGACAAGAAAACAATCGACCGGCGCTGGCTGCCGCTGAACGCACTGCGCGCCTTCGAAGGCGTAGCCAAGCACGGCAGCTTCACGGCGGCCGCCAACGCACTGCTGATCTCGCAGAGCGCGCTGTCGCGGCACGTCATTGCGCTCGAGCGCCTGACCGGCGTGCAGCTGTTTGAGCGCCGGCCGCATGCGCTTACTCTCACCAAGGCCGGGCAGCACCTGCTGCCGGCGGTGGTGAAGTCCTTCGACCGGCTCGAATACGCCCTCGACACCATCCGCAATGAAGGCGCCCCCGCGCAGCGCACCTTGCGCGTGCAGATGCCGCCAAGCTTCGCGGTGCAGCTGGCGGTGCCCATCCTGCGCGACTTCCGCCGCGCCAGTGCCGAGGTCGATATCGACCTCATCAGTCCCTACGCTGTTGGGCCGCCGCTCGGCGACGTCGACGTCGCCGTGGTCTACTCCCGACCGACTGCGACCGACCGCGTAACCGACCTCGTGACCGACCTGTTGTGGCCGGTGCGCCTGTCGGTCCTGTGTCATCCCAACATCGCCGCCGCGCACCGCGGCAAGGACCTGGCGAGCTTCATCGAGGCGAACGAGATCGTGCACGTGCGGATCGCCGATCTGCCACGCCACGAACGCTGGACGCAGTTCGTGCGCCAGATGGGCCTGTGCTCCGTCAATGTGGAACGCGGCCTGGTTTTCGACACCGCGGTGCTCGCCGCGCAGTACGCACTTGGCGGCCAGGGAATCGCGCTGGTGGATGCCAACCTGTTCGCCGAGGAGATCAGCAGCGGACGGCTGGTGAAGCCGTTCGAGGCCGGCCTCGATGACGGCTACGGCTACTACCTCACCACCCACCCGGAAGGTCTGGCCGACACCGCCATCGCGCTGTTCCGCTCGTGGCTGATCGAGCGCTTCGGCACACGCGCGGCGGTGAGCAATCCGCCGCTGCAGCTCGCAGTCTCCAACGGATGAGCGCGCGCGCGGCATGAAGAGCGCGGCGCGGGTGGTGGTCATCGGCGGCGGCGTAGTGGGGGCCTCGGTGCTCTACCACCTCACCAGGGCCGGCTGGCGTGACGTGCTGCTGATCGAACGGGGCGAGCTCACCTGCGGCTCGACCTGGCACGCCGCGGGCGGCATGCACACTGTAAACGGCGATCCGAACGTCGCCAAGCTGCAGCAGTACACCATCAATCTATATAAAGAGCTGGAGCGGATCACGGGGCAGTCCTGCGGCATGCACCTCACCGGCGGCATCATGCTCGCCGGCACCCGCGCGCGCCTCGACTGGCTGAAAATGGCCAAGGCGCGCGGCCGTTACCTCGGCATGGAGCTCGAACTCATCACGGTCGACGAGGCGGCGAAGCTCTTTCCGCTGATGGACAAACGGCATTTCGTGGGCGCTCTGTTCGATCCGATCGAAGGCCACGTGGATCCGTGGGGCGTCACCCAGGCGTATGCCAAGGCGGCGCAGAGCGCCGGCGCAGAGGTGGTGCGGCATACGCGCGTGGTCGACCTCAAGGCGCGCAGCGACGCCTCCTGGGATGTCATCACCGAAGACGGCAACGTGCACGCCGAGCACGTGGTAAATGCCGGCGGACTGTGGGCGCGCGAGGTCGGACGCATGGTCGGGCTCGAGCTGCCGATCCTTGCCATGGAGCATCAGTACCTCATCACCGAGGACATTCCGGCCCTCAAGGGGCAGAAAGAGCAGCTGCACTGCATCGACTTCGAAGGCGAGATCTACACCCGCCAGGAGCGCGGCGGCATGCTGCTCGGCACCTACGAGCGCGCCGGCGTGCCGTGGTCACCCGCAACGACGCCCTGGGACTTCCAGCAGAGTCTGCTGCCGAACGATCTCGAGCGCATCGCGCCGAGCCTGGAGGTGGGTTTCGAGCACTTTCCAGCGCTCGCGGAGGTAGGCATCCGCAAGGTGGTGAACGGTCCGTTCACCTTCGCGCCCGACGGCAATCCGCTGGTGGGACCAGTGCGCGGTCTGCAGAACTTCTGGGTGGCGTGTGGGGTCATGGCCGGCTTCAGTCAGGGCGGCGGCGTCGGGCTGGCGCTCGCGCAGTGGATGGTCGAGGGTGATCCGGGCGCCGACGTGTGGGCCATGGACGTGGCGCGTTATGGCGACTGGGCGACGCTCGCCTACACCAACGCCAAGGTGCGCGAGAACTACTCGCGCCGCTTTCGCATCCGCTTTCCGAATGAGGAGTTGCCGGCGGCACGGCCGCTGCGCACCACGCCGGTGTACGAGCGCCTCGAGGCGGCGCACGCGGTGTTCGGCGACTACTGCGCGCTGGAGCACGCGCTGTGGTTCGCTCCCTCGGCGGCCGAAGCCAGCGAGGAGATCACGTTCCATCGCTCCAGCGCCCACGCGCACGTCGCCACGGAGTGCCGCGCGGTGGCCGAGGCGGTAGGCCTCCTGGAGATTTCCAACTACGGCAAGTTCGAGGTCACGGGCGCGGGTGCCGAAGGCTGGCTGTCGCACATCATGGCGAACCGGGTGCCCAAGGCCGGCCGCATCGCGCTCACACCGATGCTGAACGAGCGCGGCAAGCTGATCGGCGACTTCACCATGTGCCGCCTGACGCACGATCGCGTGTTCCTGATCTGCACCTACGCGGCGGAGGATTATTACCGGCGCTGGTTCGAGCGCTACGCGCCGGCGGCCGGGGTCACGGTGCGCCCATGCGCCATGCAGTACGTGGGCCTCTCGGTAGCCGGACCGCACTCGCGCACGCTGCTCCAGGGCCTGACGCGCAGCGATCTGTCGAGCAGTGCGTTTCCCTTCCTGTCTTTCCGCCAGATGGATATCGGCATGGTGCCGGCGCTGGTCGGGCGCATCAGCTTCACCGGGGAGCTTGGCTACGAGATCTGGGTAACCACCGAGTATCAGCGCGCGCTCTATGACCTGTTGCGAGAGGCGGGCCGCGCGCACGGCCTCAGGCTCTTCGGCGGCCGCGCGCTGAACGCCATGCGCATTGAAAAGAGCTTCGGCACCTGGGCGCGCGAGTACCGCCCGATCTACGGCCCCTACGAAGCGGGGCTGGGGCGCTTCGTGGATCTCGCCAAGGGCGAGTTCGTCGGCCGCGCTGCCGCGCTCGAGGAGAAGGAAAGCGGCGGCAAGCTGCGGCTGGCGACCTTCACCGTGGACGGGGCGGATGCGGATGCGATCGGAGATGAGCCAATCTGGCACGACGGCCGGGTGGTCGGCTGGGTGACCTCCGGTGCTTACGGCCATCGCGCGCAGCGCTCGCTGGCGCTTGGCTACGTTCCGCTCGCGCTGGCCGAAGTGATCGATGGCTTCGAGATCGAGATCATCGGCGAGCGGCGCCGCGCACGCCGCGAGAGTGCCGCGCTGATCGACCCGTCCGGCGCTTTGATGCGCGCCTGAGCATTAACAGTAGCTTAAGCGCGTAAGTCGTTGTTATCAGGGTCGTAAGGGGACTCGCGCAGCACGGTCGCCTGCTTGCGCTCGCCGAGGATCAGGATCTCAAGCGCCGTGCCGGGGGATGCGAACTCGGCGAGCACGTAGCCAATGGCGAGACTCTTCTTCAGGCAATGTCCGTAGTAGCCCGAGGTCGCGCGGCCGATCATGCGGCCCCTCTGGTCGAACAGCGGCTCGTTGCCGAGGGGGTCCGCATCCGTTACGTCGTGTACCTCGAGCGTAACGAAGCGATTCGGCACGCCGGCGGCCAGCTGCTGCTCGAGCGCCGCCTTGCCGATGAAGGAGTCCTTCTTCATGCGCACGAAGCGATCGAGACTTGCCTCGAGGGGCGTGTAGTCCGGCGTCATGTCGCTGCCCCACATGCGGTAGGACTTCTCCATGCGCAGCGACTCCATGGCGCGCATGCCGACCATGCCGATCGCGTGAGCCTTGCCAGCCTCGAACAATGCGTCGAACAGGTGATGCGCGTATTCGATGGGGAAGTGCAGCTCCCACCCCAGCGCGCCGACGAAATTCACGCGCAGCGCGTAGACATCGACGGCGAGCCCCGCCTCGATGATCTGCGCAGTGAGCCACGGAAACGATGCGTTGTCGAGCGGCGTGTCGGTGAGCTGCGCGAGGATCTTGCGCGAGTTCGGACCCGCGAGCACGAAACAGCCGCGGGTGTTGGTGATGTTACGCAGGCCGACGGAGCGGTCGGCTGGCAGTGTCTTGAAGAGGTAGTCACTGTCGTAGCGCTCCGCGGCTCCGGCGCTCACGACGTAGTAGTGCTGGTCGGCAATCTTCGTGATCGTGAACTCTGAACGGATGCCGCCGCGGCGCGTGAGCGCATGGCACAGCGCCATGCGCCCGATCTTCGCCGGGACTTTGTTGGCCACCAGGCTGTCGAGCCAGTTCTCCGCGCCCGGGCCCGTCACCTCGTGCTTGGTGAAGGGAGTGAGGTCGATGATGCCGGCGCGCTCGCGCATGAGACGCGCCTCGTTACCAACGTACTCGAAGTAGTTGCTGCGTCGGAAGCTCCAGCGGTCGGTGCGCTCAACCCCGGGAGGCGCAAACCAGTTGGCACGCTCCCAGCCATAGCGCTGTCCCCACACCGCTCCTTTGGCGTCGATCTTGTCGTACACCGGGCTGGTCTTCGCCGGCCGCGCGTCGGGCCGTTCTTCGTCGGGAAAATGGATGGTGAAGACGCTGCGGTAGGTTTCTTCGTTCTTTGTTACGACATAGCGCTTGCCGGTGTAGGCGCCGAAGCGCCGCGGATCCACGGCCAGCATGTCGATGCCAGGCTCGCCCTCGACAATCCATTCGGCGAGCTGCCAGCCGGAGCCGCCGGCGGCGGTGATGCCGAAGCTGTGGCCTTCGTTCAGCCACACATTTGACAGACCCCACGCCGGCCCGATGAGGGGACTGCCGTCCGGGGTGTAGGAAATCGGGCCATTGACGATGTCCTTGATGCCGCAGTTCTCGAGCGCCGGCACGCGGCGCTGGGCTGCCTCCACGTGCGGCACGAGGCGCTCAAGATCACCGGGGAAAAGGTTGCGGCCGAACCAGTCCGGGACCCCGTCGGCAAAGCGCGCCGGCGCGCCCTTCTCGTAGGGACCCAGGATCCAGCCCAGGCGCTCCTCGCGCAGGTAGTAGGACTCATCGGACTCGCGCAGCACGGCCAGCTCACGCCCGCCACGCTGTCGATAGGCCTTAAGTTCGGGGGACTCTTCATAGACGATGTACTGGTGCTCGACCGGGATGGCGGGCACATTCAGGCCGAGGAGTCGCCCGGTCTGACGTGCATAGTTGCCGGTTGCCAGCACCAGGTGCTCGGCGCTGATGTCCCCTTTGCTTGTGCGCACACTCCATTCGCCCGATGCCGCGCGTTCGATGGACAGGGCCTCGGTCTGCTCATAGATCTCAGCGCCGGCGCTGCGCGCGCCCTTGCGCAGCGCCATGGTGAGATCGGCGGGCGCAATGTGGCCGTCGTCCGGGTGATACAGCGCACCAACGATGGCGGGCGTGTCGGCGCTGCCGCCGAGTTCCACCAGCGGCCACAGTTCCTTTACGCGCGCGGGACTGATGACTTCGAAAGGCACGCCGATGGTGTTGGCGGTACCGCAATACTTCTGGTACTCGTCCATGCGCTCTTTGCAGGTGGCGAGGCGCAGGTTGCCGGTAGCGTGAAAGCTCACGTCCTGGCCGGTCTCGGCGGGCAGGCGCTTGTACAGATCGACCGAGTACTTGTGGAGCTGACCGACGGTGTAGCTCATGTTGAAGAGCGGCAGGAGGCCCGCGGCGTGCCAGGTGGAGCCCGCGGTCAGCTCGGCGCGCTCGATCAGGGCGATATCCGTCCAGCCTTTTTTTGCCAGGTGATACAGCGTGCTGACGCCGACGACGCCGCCACCGATCACCAGGACCCGAACGTGCGACTTCACGGTATGACTCCCCACACAGGCGGTGCGAAAAATGACGGCGGCCTGCCGCCGCAGTGTAATGGGCGCAGCACGCGCTCAAGACTCCAATTGCGACCGGGCCATGCCTCGACCGATCCCGAGCGCGGCTTCGGCAAGAAAAGCGCTGACGTAAGCTGCGAAGGAGCGCCATACCTCGACCCGGAAGCGCTGCGTGCCGGTGCGCCACAGGACGACCTCGGCCTTGCCCAGCACGGTGCGCGTGCACATGTTCACGGGGAAGGCGCGCGGGTCGAGGTCCAGCGGGCAGCCGGCGGCGAGCAGCGTCGCGGCTTGTGGGCCGTCCAGCGCGAGTGCGATCTGGCGATGGCTGACATCGACCAGCGAATGTGGCAACGCCGCGAGCGCGTCACTCAACGCGGCAGCCAGGGACGCTGCGCTTCCCTCCCGAGCGATCAGCAGCCACTCGTCCGGCCCCAGCCACAGCGCCGCGCGCTCGCCGTCCGGCATAGCGCGGCAGGCATTCGCCGGGAGCTGCAGGGCGAGGGCCTGTGCCGCGGTTGCGCGAACCGCCGCGCCGCCCCGCAGAATGTACCGCGTCGCGGGCGGCAGGGATTGCACCAGGGCGCTCGCCGTAAGATGCGGGCCGCGGCGCGCGTGCGTGAGATCAGGCATGCAGGCGCTCACCCTTTGGGTCATAGAACACCGGTGACGTCACCTGCACCGGCACATCCCCCGCCGGCATGGGTGCGTAAAGCGTCTGGCCGGAACGTGCACGGCCACCGGCGACGAGTGCCAGCGCGATGGAGCGCCCGAGGGTCGCGCTGTGGTAGGAGGAGGTGACGTAGCCGGTGGGGCGGGTCGGCACCAGCGCACCGGGTTGCACCATGAGCTGCGCACCTTCATCGAGGACGATGCGCGGATCCTGGGTGAGGAGACCGACCAGCTGACGGCGATCGGGCGAGATCATGGCCGGGCGCTGCAGCGAGCGCTTGCCGAGGAAGTCGGGTTTGTTCTTGCCGATCGCCCAGCCCAGGCCCGCGTCCTCCGGCGTCACCGTGCCATCGGTGTCCTGGCCGACGATGATGTAGCCCTTTTCGGCGCGCAGCACGTGCATGGTCTCGGTGCCGTAGGGCGTCATGCCGTGCCGTCGCCCTGCTTCGAAGACCGCTTCCCACGTTGGCGCTCCAAAATCCGCCGGCACGTTGACTTCGAATCCGAGCTCGCCGCTGAAGCTCACCCGGAACAGGCGCATCGGCACGCCACAAATCCTTCCCGCGACCACGCTCATGTGTGGCATGGCCTGTGCCGACATATCGACATCCACGAGCTCCTCGAGCACCTGCCGTGCGTTCGGGCCCTGCACGGCAATGACCGCCCATTGTTCGGTGGTGGAGGTGAGCCACAGGCTCAGGTCCGGCCACTCGGTCTGCAGATAGTCTTCCATCAGCGCCAGCACCCGCGGCGCGCCGCCGGTGGTGGTGGTGACGTGGAAGCGGTCTTCGGCCACACGCGCCACCACGCCATCGTCGTAGACGAAGCCGTCATCGCGCAGCAGCACCCCGTAGCGGCAACGCCCGACCGCAAGGTTCGACCAGGCATTGACGTACAGGCGGTTCATGAACGTCACGGCGTCCTTGCCGACCACCTCGATCTTGCCGAGCGTCGAGGCATCGAAGATGCCGCAGGCGTTACGCACCGCCAGGCACTCGCGGTTCACGGCGGCATGCATGTCTTCACCGGCACGCGGGAAATGGCGCGCGCGCTTCCACAGGCCCACGTCCTCGAATACCGCGCCGTTCGCCGCGGCCCACGCGTGCATGGGCGTGCGGCGCACCGGATCAAACAGCTCCCCGCGCGCAGTACCTGCAAAGGCGCCGAACGTCACCGGCACGTAGGGCATGCGAAAGGTGGTGAGCCCCACCTCGGGAATCGGCTTGCCGAGCGTGCGCGACACGATGCCGAGCGCGTTCAGGTTGGAGGTCTTGCCCTGGTCGGTCGCCATACCCGTGGTCGTGTAGCGCTTGATGTGCTCTATCGAACGGAAGCCCTCGCGGGTCGCCAGCGCCAGGTCTTTGGTCGTGACATCGTTCTGCCAGTCGACGAAGGCCTTGCCGCGAGCATGACGCGGCTGGGGCAGGGCGCCGGCGAAGCCGCCGGCGCTGTCGCTTGCGGCTCCTGCGGCGCGCGTGCCGGCGGCCCGGCCCAGGGCGCCGGCGGGGCACACTCCTTCGCGGCCCGGCGCTGTGGCCTCGTGTGCGGCGCCCGCTCCGACCGCGGCGCCATCCGCGAGCACGCCCGCGAGTTCAAACACCCCGCGGCAAGCTCCGGCGCTGCGCGCGCGCTCGGCGGCCACCGCGGGGAGAAAAGCCTGCAGGTCATCGTCCCAGGCGATCGTGCCGCGCGACTGCGAAAACAAATGCACGCTCGGGGTGAAGCCGCCCGACATCAGTACCAGGTCGCAGCGCAGTGTCTGGGCCTGGCTTACCGCGCCCTGCCGGACGCGCGCGAGTCGTATGGCCGTCACGCGGCGGCGTCCGGAAGTCCCCAACACCGTGGCGCCGGTCAGCACGGGAATCCCGGCGGCGCGCGCCAGATCCGCAAGCCGTGCAGGAGCCGTGGCGCGCACTTCGGCAAGCATCGCGACAGCCACTCCGGCCTGCTGCAGGTCGAGGGCCGCCTCGTAGGCGTCGTCACCCGCCGTCACCACCACGACGCGCGTGCCCGGCAGCACCCCGTAGCGATTGAGCCAGGTGCGTGCCGCCCCGGCGAGCATGATTCCAGGGCGGTCGTTGCCCGGAAACACCAGCGGACGTTCGATGGCGCCGGTGGCGAGCACCACCTCGCGTGCGCGCACCTGCCACTGGCGCTCACGCGGCGCAAGCTCTGCGGGCGCGGCGAGGTGATCGGTCAGGCGCTCGTTCAGCGCCACGAGGTTGTGCGGGAAATATCCGAAGGCCGTCGTGCGCGGCAACAGCGTGACCTCGCGTGCCGCCAGCTCCGTGAGGGTTTCGTTGAGCCAGCGCGCGGCGGGCCGGTCGCCGATGTTCGGCGCCGTGCGCGGACCATCGCTAAGCAGTGAGCCGCCGAATTCGTGCTGCTCATCGCACACCATGACCCGCGCACCGGCTGCCGCGGCCGCCGCCGCCGCCGCCAGCCCGGCGGGACCTGCGCCCACGACCAGCACGTCGCAGTGGGCGTAGCGGCTTGCGTAGCGGTCCGGATCGGGTTGTGTGGGCGCGCGTCCCAGGCCGGCGGCCGCGCGGATACGCGGCTCGTACAGCGCGCGCCAAGCGCGGCGCGGCCACATGAAGGTCTTGTAGTAGAAACCCGCTGGGATGAACGCCGAGAGCATATCGCTCACCGCGCCGACGTCGAACGCGAGACTCGGCCAGCGATTCTGGCTGTGGGCTTCGAGTCCCTCGTAAAGCTCGACCTGCGTGGCGCGCAGGTTCGGGGTGTAGCGCGCCGCATCGCGGCGCACCGCGACGAGCGCGTTGGGTTCCTCGGTCCCGCAGGCGACGAGGCCGCGGGGGCGATGGTATTTGAAGGAGCGGCCGAAGAGGTGCACACCGTTGGCGAGCAGGGCCGAGGCGAGCGTGTCGCCCACAACACCCGCATAGGGGCGGCCGTCAAAACTGAAGTGCAGCGCGCGCGCGCGGTCGATGCGCCCGCCGCTCAAGCTGCGAAAGCCCGTGGTCATGTTGCGGACTCAGCTGGCGGGCGAGGTGGTGTTTCGCCCTGCTTGTAGGTGGTGAGGAAGTGATCGGTGGTGGTGTCCCGCAGCGCGTTGAAAAAGCGGCCACAGCCGTGCGTGTGGCGCCAGCGCTCCGCATGCGGGCCGCGGGCGTTGTCGCGGCGATAGAGGAAGTCGGTCCATTGCTGGTCGGAGAGCTCCGCGGACTGTTGCGGCCGGGCGATATGCGCCTGGCCGCCGTAGACAAACTCGACTTCCGGACGCTCACCGCAGTACGGGCACTGAATCAGCAGCATGGGCTTAGCCTTTGTTGGCACGCATTAGTGCGCGACCGCGGCCGCGGCGGCCTCGTCGATGAGGTTGCCGTCGCGGAAGCGCTCGAGCGTGAAGGGCGCGTTGATCGGGTGCGGCTCGTCGCGCGCGATGGTCCACGCAAACACATGCGCCGCGCCCGGCGTCGCCTTGAAGCCGCCGGTTCCCCAGCCGCAGTTCACATACAGCCCGGGTACGGGCGTCCTGGCAATAATGGGCGAGCGGTCCGGTGTCACATCGACGATCCCGCCCCAGTTGCGCAGCATGCGCAGCCGCCGGAACATCGGGAACAGCTCGCAGACTGCTTCCAGCGCGTGGCTGCTGATGTGCAGTCCGCCGCGCTGGGTGTAGGAGGTGTAGGCGTCGGTGCCGGCACCGATGACCAGCTCCCCCTTGTCCGACTGGCTGATGTAGGCATGGATGGTGTTGGACATGACCACGCACGGGAACACCGGTTTGACGGGCTCGGATACCAGGGCCTGCAGCGGGTAACTCTCGAGCGGCAGCTCCACGCCGGCCATTTTCATGACGACGCTGCTGTGGCCCGCGGCGGAGACGCCGACGCGCGGCGCGCTGATCGGTCCGCGGGTGGTCTCCACACCGGCGACGCTGCCGTCGGTGTTGCGGCGGATGCCGGTCACCGCGCAGTTCTCGATGATGTCGACGCCGAGGGCGTCGGCGGCGCGCGCGTAACCCCAGGCGACCGCGTCGTGACGGGCGGTGCCGCCGCGGCGCTGCAGGGCGGCGCCGAGCACCGGGTAGCGGATGTCGCCAATATTCAG
>Ga0070733_10002210_pt1 | contig 14090 bp, 15 predicted proteins | sample Coa_R1_9_FD_66450 | JGI IMG/M metagenome (GOLD analysis project Ga0070733, IMG submission 66450) | Surface soil microbial communities from Centralia Pennsylvania, which are recovering from an underground coalmine fire - Coalmine... | ecosystem: Environmental > Terrestrial > Soil > Unclassified ... | reverse complement strand
CACCGGCCGAGAAGGCCGAAAAGAAAGCAGAGAAGAAAGAGAAGAAGTAACCCGTCGTTGGTCGTTCGTCGTCGGTCGTTGGTTAAATATCGTGCGGTAGTTTGGTTAGCTAGAAGCTAGGAGCTAAGAGCTGATTGCGTGAAGCTGATCGTGGGTCTCGGCAATCCGGGCATCGAGTATCAGTTTACGCCGCACAACCTGGGCTTTCTCGTCATCGACAGGATTGCCGAGCAGTGCAAAGTCGAGGTGAGAAATCGTCAGTGTCGGGCGCTGACCGCGAGGGCGGTGATCGGTCCGGAGACAGTCCTGCTGGCCAAGCCAGAGACGTTCATGAACCTGAGCGGTCTCTCGGTCCGCGAACTGGTGGCGGAGCATGGCGCCGTGCCGGAAACGGACCTGATTGTGATTCAGGATGAATTGGATTTTCCGTTGGGTACGGTTCGTATTCACTGCAACCGCAGCTCGGCTGGGCACAACGGGATTGAGTCAATCATAGGCGCGCTGGGTACGCAGGATTTCCTGCGCATCCGGATGGGAGTTGCCCCGGATCGCAAAGTGGAAGACGGGATGACCTATCTGCTCTCGCCCTTCCGCAAAGCGCAGTTGAAACTTGTGGATCCGATGCTGGATGTTGCTGCTGAGGTGGTGGAAGTGATTTTGAGAGAAGGACCGGCAGCGGCGATGAACCGATATAACCGGAAAGAAGACAGAGAGTAGCCACGGAATCGTGGCGAGACTTGGAGAAATTGAATGAATCGTACTTATGAACTCATGTTTATTGTCCGCCCGGACATGCCGGAGGAAGAGCAGGACAAGCTGATTTCCACTCTGGAGACGGCGGTGACCACGTCGGGTGGGGTGATGAAGAACGTGGAGAAGATGGGCAAACGCCATCTCGCCTACTCGGTCCGTCGTTTTCGCGACGGCATGTACATCCTGCTCACTCTGGAAGGCAGTGGCGGCCTGATTCATGAACTGGAGCGCCGACTGCGTGTGACTGAGCCGGTGATCAAGTTCCTGACCGTGCGCATTGACGAAGAGCAGAAACGGCTGGACAAGATCAAGGCGATCCGGGACGCGCGCCGCAAGGTTTCGGCAACGCCGGCACCGGCGCCCACGTCCGCCGAGCCGGCTGGAGAAGCGCCGGCAGCAACCGCATAGGAAAAGCGTCGGTCGTTGTCTTTGTTCTTTGGTCGTTGGCCAGCGAGTGTGAACGCACCGCAATCTTCTGCGGATACAGCAACGAGAAGCCAACGACGAACGACCAAAGACCAAAGACCAGAGATCAACGACCAACGACCAACGACAGATTTTAAGGAGCATCATGGCTGACGAAACTAGATCGACTACAGCAACTGCGCCCTCCGGAGACCGGCCTTCGGGTGGTGATCGACCTTCCGGCGGCGACCGGCCTGATCGCGGCGAGCGCCGTCCACCCCGTCCCGGGGGCCGCGGCGAAGGTGGCCCCGGCGGCCGCAAATTCTTCCGGCGCAAGAAAGTCTGCAAGTTTTGCGTAGAGAAGATCGAGGCCATCAATTACAAGGACGTGCGGCTGTTGGCGCAATTTGTGGCGGAGAGCGGGAAAATCGTGCCACGGCGTTTGACCGGCGTGTGCACGCCGCATCAGCGCCGTCTTTCCTGCGCCATAAAACAGGCGCGCAATATCGCACTGCTGCCGTTTGCCGGCCGGGCATCGTAGTTCGCCGCTGATCACGCAGATATTGAGCTTGATCTGCGAAAATTGGCGTGAATCTGCGGCCAAAAGATTTCTTGAAGAACGGAGTCATAATTATGGAAGTCATACTGAAGGAAGACGTAACTAAGTTGGGATCGCGCGGGGACGTCGTCAAGGTTGCCGAGGGATACGGGCGCAACTACCTGCTGCCGCGCAAGCTGGCAATTGAAGCCTCGAAGGGAAACAAGGCGGTCATTGAGCAGATGAAGGCGGCGTCGGTGCGCCGTTCCGCCAAGGAAAAGACCCAGGCTGAGGAATTGGCCAAGCAGTTCGACGGGCTTTCGGTTTCCTTCCAGCGCAAGTCGGGGGAGAACGACCAGCTCTTCGGTTCCGTCACCTCGGGCGACGTTGCAGACGCGCTGGAGAAAAAGAGCTTCAATGTGGATCGTCGCAAGATTCAACTGCACGAGCCGCTGCGGACCCTGGGCGAGTTCACCATCCCTATCAAGCTGCATAAAGATGTAACCGCGCATCTGAAAGTGGTCATCGAGAAGGAAGCCGGAGAATAAGATCAAGGGGCGTTCTCGCAGACGTCCCTCCGGTTCCTGTTACGTTGGTGCGGGATGTGCGTGACATCTCACAAAACATGCGCTAAAACCTTTCCTGACAATGTTGTGCCGTCAGCAAAAATCCTGACCCTACCCTATAATCCTGCTCACGGTTCTCATCCTGACACGTCCATAGCTATGCAACCGGGAAGAGACGGCAAAGGCACCCGGTGCAGTCGAGGACAGAGAAGATATGCCAGCCGATGCGTTGGCAATACCATTTACGGTTGGCGGTTGTTCCCAACGGGAACCGGACTCAAGGGGCGAGGTTGGCAGGACCCAGGACCCCAAACTACGGGGCCACATGGCTGGGCAAAGTCTAGGCCGTATTGACGACACCGTGTTGGTCCGCGAAGCGCAGCGTGGCAACCGCGCCGCCTTCGAGGAGCTGGTGCGGCACTACGACCAGGCGGTGCTGCGGCTGGCCATTCACCTCACCGGGAACGAGCACGAAGCCCAGGACATTTACCAGGAAGCGTTCCTGAAGGCTTATAAGAGCGTGGTCAACTTCCGGTTCGAGTGTTCTTTCTACACCTGGATTTACCGGATTGTGACCAATCTCTGTCTTGATCACCTGCGGAGAAAGCAAGTCCGCAAGGAAGATGCGCCGGTGGCGACAGATGCGTCGGGAGAGCAGTACGACGTGCTCGAGCAGGTTCCCGACGCACGCGCCGGGGCCAATCCAGAACGCGACCTGATGAGCCGCGAGTTGGGCGGACGGATCAGCCGGGCGTTGGAGAGGTTAACGCCGCGTGAGCGCATGGTGTTTGAGTTGAAGCACTATCATGGACTGAAATTGCGGACGGTGGGCGAAGTGCTGAATACCACCGAAGAAACCGCAAAGAATACGTTGTTCCGCGCGACCCAAAAATTGCGCGGGGCGCTGGCGGACATGAGATGAGAGGTAGGCAGAGGAGATTCCCCACTGCGGGGTGCACTTATGAAATGTGACTGGGTGAAAGAAAACGTTCTGCTGTACGTTTACAACGAGCTGCCCGACGATGCGCGTTATGAGTTGGAGCAGCATCTGGCACGTTGCACGGACTGCGCCGCGGAACTGAAGACCACACGCAAGTTTCACGCCGTCCTGTCTGAACTGCCGGTGGAAGAGCCTAGTCCCAACCTGGTAGCGTCGTCCCGCATGCAGCTGCAGGAGGCGCTGGAAACCACCAGTCAGGGCAGCTTCTGGCACCGGCTGGCTTTCGACCCCGTCATGTGGCTGCGGCAGGTGCGTTTCTCCCCTGCTCTTTCCGCGGCGATCTTCATTATTGGCTTTGCCAGCGGCATCGGAGCCACGTACAAGATCGTGACCAACGGCGGCGGCGGCCAGATCTCGGTCAGTTCGATTGCAGCTCCTGCCGAGTCTTCGGTAGCGGGCATTCGCTCCATTTCGCAGGAGCCGGGATCAAACCAAATCAGCATCAAGTACGACACCGTTTCAACCCAGCAGGCGCAAGGGTCGCTGAACGATCAGCGCATCCAGCAGTTGTTGCTGTTCGCCGCGCGCAGCAATTACAACTCCGGCGTACGCATGGATTCGGTGGATCTGCTGACTAAGGAGCCGAATGAGGCGCACGTTCGAGAGGCGCTGATTTACGCGCTGCGTTATGACTCGAACCCTGGAGTGCGGCTGAAGGCGTTAGGTGGACTTGGGGCCTACGTGAAGAGCGATCCGCGGGTGCGGGATGCGGTGCTCGAGGGCCTGATGAATGACTCCAATCCTGGGGTGCGGACCGAGGCTCTGCATTTGCTCGAACCGGTGCGGGCCGACGGAAGCGTGCGCGCCGTTCTGCAAAGCCTGGCGGAGCACGACCAGAGCCCGTACATCAAGACTCAAGCGCGCAATCTGCTGGCCCAGATGCCGGAATTTGATTGAAATTGGTAAAGACAAGAGAAGGTGAAATGTTAAGAAGGCTTTCAAAACTCGTAGCGGCTCTGCTCCTGATTCTGCCGGTGGCTGCGGCACAGCAGACTCGCGTTTTCGGTGACGGTGGCAACTGGACCCAGGAGATCACAGGATCGCTGGCTGCGGTCCGCAACCTCAGGGTCAAGGTGGATGTGGGCACGGTGAAAGTGGATGGTGGTTCGGCGCAGGGCATCAGTTACGTGGTTCGCAATCATTCTTACACTTCGTCCGAAAGCAAGGCGCGGCGGGAATTCGATTCCTACAAGATCACCGCCTATGTGCGCGGTGATACTGCGTGGATTGTCGGCGACTGGGAAGGTGGGCGGCCGCACCGGTTCTCCGGCGAATTTTCCATCAGTGTGCCCCGCGAGATGGATGAAATCAAGTTAGAGACGGACGGCGGCAATGTAATGACCACTGGCGTGGCGGGCCGGGTGGACGCGCAAAGCGGCGGAGGCAATATCCACTTCGATGACATCGGCGGCGTTATCAACGCCGAAACCGGCGGCGGCAACATTGATGTAGGCAAGGTGGCCTCTGACGTGAGCCTGCACACCGGCGGCGGTTCCATCAGGGTGAACTCAGCCAAGGGAAAGATAGTCGCCGAAAGCGGTGGCGGCAGCGTGGTGGTGTCTTCGGGTTCTCAGGGAGCGGAACTGGAAACCGGGGGCGGCAGCATTCAAGTGGATCGCTGTGCCGGGAAGGTAACGGCTACGACCGGGGGCGGCAGCATCGATCTGGGTGATATTGGCGGGCCGGTGGAGATTGAAACCGGGGGCGGCAGCATCCGTTTGGCCTCTGCCAAAGGCCCGGTCAAAGCTGAAACCGGCGGCGGCAGCATTGAATTACTGGGCGTACCTTCTGCGCGGGCTGAAACCGGGGCCGGCGGCATTGAGGCCAGGTTCATTGCCTCTGACGCCGGACGCAGCGATTCCGTGCTGGAGACTTCGGCCGGCGACATTATGGTTTATGTGGCGCCGAATGTGAAACTGAGCATTCGAGCATCGATCGAAGTCGCTAACGGACATCGCATCGCATCAGAGTTTTCCGAAATCCGGGTCACCACTGAAGGTGGGGACTACGGACCCAAGACAGTGACGGCCGAAGGAGATTTGAATGGCGGCGGTCCGGTGCTCAAAGTGCGGACGACCACGGGAGACATTTCATTTCGTCGCAGTAGCCACTAGGGAAATACGGGAGGTACGCAATGCGCAAGACCATTCTCATCACTTTGCTGGCATTTACGCTGACCACAATCGTGGCCTACGCGGAGAGTTCCGGGGTTGATTCGAAGAGCGAAATATTCGGAATCTCCAGCGAAGACGTCGGCGGCAGTTCGTATCTCGGAGTGGATACGCGAGACATCACCACCGACCGCTTGGGCGCGCTTAAGCTCAAAGAAGAGCGCGGCGTGGAAGTGACCATGGTGGACCAGGATGCGCCCGCCGGCAAAGCTGGCCTCAAAGAGCACGACGTCATTCTTACCGTGAACGGCGCGGAGGTGGAAAGTGTGGAACAACTGCGGCGCATGATCCGCGAAACGCCGCCGGGGCGAATTGTCGCTCTAGGCCTGAGCCGCGATGGCCAGCCCATGACTATCAAAGTGCAGCTGGCCGACCGGAAGACGAACAATTATGCCTACGGCTACTCTTATGGGCCGAAAGGCAAGGATTTCCATTTCGAAATGCCTCCGATGCCTCCTATGCCGCCCATGCCGGATGTTGGGGACATGGACATCCCGGTGTCGATCGTGGTGGTGCATTCCTCGGCGCGCAGCGGATTGATGGTGGAGAACCTGACGCCGCAACTGGGTGACTTTTTTGGGACCAAGAACGGTCAGGGAGTGCTGGTGCGCTCGGTCGAGAAGGGAAGCCGCGCTGACAAAGCCGGCTTCCGCGCCGGAGATGTGATCGTCAAGATCAACGGGGAGGCGATTCACGACAGCAGCGATTTCAGTCATGCTTTGCGATCGCGCAAGGACAATACTGCCAACGTGGGCGTAATTCGCGATAAGAAGGAAGTCAACATTACCATCACCTTGCCGGAGCGGAAACAATCGGAATACCGCGAAAGCCTGATTACACCGGAGATGGACGCGGAGACCGGCGCAGAGTGGAGCAAGTTCCAATCAGAGATGGCCGAACTTAAGCCGGAGATGGAAGAAGCGGTCAATCGGGCGATGGAACAGGTCGGGCCTGAGGTCGAGCGCTATGAGCGGGAGATGGTCAGGCAGAACCGGGATCTGCAGCGGGAAATGCGGGATTTGCACCGGTCATACCGTGATCGCCAGCGGGAATTCGAAAGGGAGTTCCAGAACCAGAGCAACGATTTTTTTTAATTTCTAACCAAGGGAATTTTCACACCGCTGTTTGACACCGCTCAAGCTATTTTCCGCCCGCCTGTGCCAGTCCACGCTGCGGATCAGGCGCTAGACAAACCCGGTTTCTTCCCGACTGCTTCGCGGCGTACAACCCCGCGTCAGCCGCCTTTACTAGTTCATCCCGCGTAGTGCCGTGATCAGGATAATTTGCGGTTCCCGCGCTGATCGTGACTGGGCGAGGTACGCCGGGGAACTGCCAGGTTTCGACCATGCGACGCAATTTCTCCGCCACCGCCAGCGAGTGCTGGGGGCTGGTTTGCGAGAGCAGGATGGCGAATTCCTCACCGCCGTAGCGGCATACCACATCAATCTTGCGCAGTTGCTGATGCAGAATTGACGATACTTGACGCAGCACCTCATCGCCCAGCAAGTGCCCAAACTCATCGTTCAGACGCTTGAACTGGTCGATGTCGATCATGATCACACCCATGCCGGAGCCGTAGCGGCGGGCGCGCTCGATTTCTTCCGCCATGCGCAGCTCAAAGAACCGGCGGTTAAATATGCCGGTCAACCCATCCAGGTAAGCGAGCTGTTTCACCCGTTCCACATAATGGGCATTCTGAATGGCGTTGGCGCAGATATCGGCCACGGATTCAAGCGGCTGAGTGTCATTGCTATGGAAGGCGCCGGCCCGCTCACTGTCCAGTGCGAGCACCCCCAGGGTCTGCCCGAAGGACACCAGAGGGATGGACATTCGAGATTCGGTTTCGACGTAAAGTCCGGCCTCGGCAGCCGCCTTGGCATTATTCTCGACCAGAGTCTTGCCCGCCTCAAGCGCTCGTCCCCAGGGGCCAGCGCCTGAAGGCAGGCGGCCACCTTCGGGAACGCGGGGTGTGAGCTTGCCATGACTGGCGCGTAACACCAAGTCATCCTCATCCTTCAAAAGTACCGAGACGTGCGATACCTGAAACGCCTGCTCAATCAACAGGCAAACCTTCGAGAGCAGTTCCTTAAGGTCCAGTACAGCGGTAGTCTGCTGCGCGATGGCGTTGATAGCTTCCAGTTGAGTGGCCCGTCGCTGCTCCAGCGAATAAAGACGCGCGTTTTGCAGTGCCATCGATGCCTGGGTGGAAAACAACGTCAGCATGTCGGCGGTTTCAGAATCAAAATGATTGAGGTTCGCGCTCTGACAATCCAGTACGCCGACCACTTGATCGCGCACCATGAGCGGGATGGCCAGCTCCGAAAGGGTGGTCTTTGATGTCTTTAGGTAACGCGGATCCTTGCTCACGTCAGGGGCATAAACCGGGCGCTTTTGTTGGGCCGCCGCGCCTGTGATCCCATTGCCCACCGTCACACGGACCCTGTCCTGGCCCTCGTCCCATCCCACCTGGCGGCGAACGAACAATTCCCCGCTCTCCTCGTCCAGAAGCAGGATGGCGACATTCTGCAAGTGGAAGTAATCACGCGCGATAACCAGAATTTGCTGCAGAACTTCGTCCAAGTCGAAGGTGGACAGCACCGCTTGGCTGGCATCGTAGAGGATGGCGATCTTTTGCATAGTTCTGGCGGGATTCTATCGGGTTTCCTAGCGATTACCGAGGTTCCGAAAGTAACCCGCGTGCGTTGGATCAGCCTTTGGGGAGCTTTTGACGCGCCGTCTTCGCCGAAATCGTCTTTATGGCCGCGAAAGTCACCAGGCAGAAGCAGAAATCCACCAGGGTTCCGAGATCGGTCCGAAAACCAACGTGCTGGGCCCAGGAGGGTAGATATCGTTCCAGGGCAAAATATGCGAGGTTGCCGAGCATGACCGCCAGTAGAGCCTGTAAGAAATCAGTTGCTGATTTTGACATGGTTTCTTGCCGTCCCCCTCCAACCTAACAGCGCAGGTTCCTCCTCCTGCTACCATCTTTCAGATGCTGGAACCGGCGACTTCCGTTCAGTACGTGAAAGGCATTGGCCCGCGCCTGGCGGAGGTGCTGGCAGGCAAGGGCATCCACACGGTGGATGATCTGCTGCATTATCTGCCGTTTCGCTACGAGGACCGTCTCAACCCGCGCACGATTTCTGAACTTCGTGCCGGAGAGATGGCGACGGTGATCGCCGAGGTGCGCAATTCGGGGCTGTTTCGCACCCGCCGCATGCCGATTTTCCAAATGACAGCCGGGCAGGGACGCGCGCGATTGAAGTGCATCTGGTTCAACGCTACGTATCTGCGCGATAAGTTCAAGCCCGGGCAATTAGTTGCCCTCTACGGAAAGGTGGAAGCGGATAATCGCAGCGGCGAATTGCAAATCGTGCAGCCGCAATTCGAAATCGTGGGTGAGGCCGGTGACGAGGGATCGCTCGACGCTGCTGAGCAAAAAGTCGCCGCCTCGCTCGAAATTGGCCGGATTGTGCCTATTTACGAGGCCATCGGACAAGGACGGCTGACTTCGCGGTGGTTCCGTCGCGTGATCCACACCGCGCTGGACAATCTCCCCGACTTGCCGGATGCGATTCCCGCGACCGTGCGCCGCCGCCTGGATCTGGTCCCTCCGCGGGAAGCACTCCGGCGAGTGCATTGGCCAGAGGCCGGCGAGAGCTTGCAAGACTTGCAGTCCTCGCGCACTCCGGCTCACGTCCGGCTGATTTTCGAGGAACTGTTTTTCATCGAGTTGGGGCTCGAGCTGAAACGACGCGAGCAGAAAGCGCAAACCGGCGTCCGCTTTCAATTGGACGGTCGCGTTCGTTCCGCCATCAAGAAGATCCTTCCCTTCCATCCCACTCCAGCGCAAAAACGGGTGCTCAAGGACATCGCTTCAGACATGGAAAAACCGTCCCCCATGCGGCGGTTGTTGCAGGGAGATGTCGGCTCAGGCAAGACCATTGTTGCTTTCGAGGCCGCCATCATCGCCATGGAGAACGGCTACCAGGTGGCGCTGATGGCGCCGACGGAAATTCTGGCGCAACAGCATTACTTTTCCGCCCGACGCATTCTGGAGCCGGCCGGCTACCGCATCGTTCTGCTGACTGGCTCGCTCGAAGACGACCGTAAGCGCGAGATTCGCCGTCACATCAACCAGGGGAGCGCGCAACTGGTGATCGGTACGCATGCGCTGATCGAGCAGAAAGTGGAGTTCGCCAAGCTGGGACTGGTCATCGTGGACGAACAACATCGCTTCGGAGTTTTACAGAGATTCAAACTGATGAAAAAGTCCGGGGGAGATGCCAGCAGCACAGATCCAGACCCCGAGCCCGACGTGCTTGTAATGACCGCGACTCCCATTCCGCGTACGCTGGCGCTTACTCTTTATGGCGATCTTGACGTCAGCGTGATTGACGAAATGCCGCCCGGGCGCACGCCGATCATCACGCGCATGGTCTCGGATGAGCGCTCTCCCGAAGTCTGGGATTTTGTGCGCAAACAAGTAGTGGCTGGACATCAGACTTACGTCGTGTATCCGGTGATCGAAGAAAACGAAGAAACCGAACTCAAGGCCGCCATCAAAATGTACAAAGAGCTGGGCCAGCGAGTATTTCCCGATTTGCGCGTGGGGCTGCTGCATGGCCGCATGGATGCCGACCTGAAGGACCAGGTGATGCGCCTGTTTCAAAAGGGGGAGCTGGACATCCTGGTTTCCACCACAGTAATAGAAGTGGGCGTGGATGTGGCCAATGCGAACGTCATGGTCATTGAACACGCCGAGCGTTTCGGCCTGGCGCAACTGCACCAGTTGCGAGGGCGTATCGGGCGTGGCGCAGCCAAGTCCTATTGCGTGTTAATGACCGGCGGCAAGGTTTCCGAGGACGGAGAACGGCGTCTCGATGCCATGGTGCGTACCAGTGACGGATTCCAGATCGCGGAACTGGATCTCGAGTTGCGGGGGCCGGGGGAGTTTTTCGGGACACGCCAGGCCGGACTGCCGAGTTTTCAGGTGGCCAATCTGATTCGCGACCGAAAATTACTGGAGCTCGCGAAGCGCGAAGCGGCTGCGGTCTTGCAGGGTCCCAACCCCGAGATTTCGCAGGAAGACATCAACCGGGCGCTACGTCACATGCATACCCGGTGGCAGAAAACCTACGGACTAGTGGAAGTTGGCTGAGAAGTGCGATTGCGCCCGTCCCCAAGCTGCTTGTCCCGAGCCCGGGCGCAATCGCCAGTCACCGCTGCGTGTTCCCAAGGCAGTCGTATCCTCAGGTCCTGATTACACAGGGTAAGTAATCTGCAGGGTGAGTAGCTGCCGCTCGTCCCGACTGTTATGTCTGGACCAGGCGCTGGGTTGTCCTAAAAGGTTTTATGAGTATTGGGTTTCAATCCGAACTGCCCCCAGTCCGGATCGAGCCTTGTAGGCGACGCCGACGCCTGTTCGCAGCAGAAAGCCGCATCAGAGAAGGAGCTAACAGCGAAGGCAATGCGTGAGGTCAGTGATAAAGCTGTGGGTCGCGCGCCCGGTAAAATCCGCATGGCGGTGAAAGTTCCCGCTTCCCTTGAAAACCGAAGCCAGATGGAACGACGATACCGACATTGCTCCGGAAGGCGCCGAGGTGCCGCTGGCATGGATCACCAAAGGAGAAGTATTGCTATGAAACGCGGTATCCAGCAGGTCAACGTCAGGCAGCACCAGGATCAGCGCAATGATGGTCAATGTGCTGAGCAGTACTATCCAGGCGAACGGACTGATCTTCTGATGGCGCACAACACTAAGAAACTACTTCCCCAAGGCTGGTGCTGTCAACCAGTTTTTGCTGCGATTCTGGCAACTTGCTGTGGCGGGTGTCATAATCTTGGCGGATGAAAATCGAAGCCAGGTCCGGCTTGTACCGCCAGCTTCCGTCGATAGATGAAGTTGTCCGCCGGCCCGGGCTGACGTCTTTGGTTTCACGGGAAGGGCTGGTTGCGGTGACCGACGCTGCGCGGGCGGTTCTGATGTCTTTACGGGATGAAATTGGTGTTGGCCAGCTCGACGAGAATGGTGTGGGGCTAGCTCTCTCCGGACTTGACGGCGCGGTGGAGCGGCGGGTGCGGCAAGCCCTGAGCTATTCCCTTCGGACCGTCATCAACGCCACGGGCGTAATTCTGCACACCAATCTGGGACGCGCGCCGTTGGCCGCCTCTGCGCTGGAACACATCTGCGAAACCGCCGGTGCTTACTCGAATCTTGAGTTCGGCATTGAGGCCGGGGAACGTGGCCAGCGCGATGTCCACGTAGATCGCCTGTTCCGCAAGCTGTTCGAGGGTTCGGAGAATACTTCTACCATCGTGGTCAACAACAATGCCGCAGCTGTTCTGCTGGCCCTGAACACGCTGGCGGAAGGCGGTGAGGTAGTTGTTTCGCGGGGGGAACTGGTCGAGATCGGCGGTTCATTCCGCATCCCCGACGTGATGACGAAGTCGAATGCGGTGTTGCGGGAAGTGGGGACCACGAACCGCACCCGTCTCGAAGATTACGAGCGGGCGATCAGCGACAAGACACGTCTCCTGCTGCGGGTGCATCGCTCGAATTTTGAAATCACCGGGTTCACAGAGCAACCCCGGCTTGACGAACTGGTGGGACTCTCCCGCAGGCGCAACATTCCGCTCCTGGAAGACCTGGGCAGCGGAGCGTTGGTCGATCTTAATTTGCTGGGAGTGAGCGGCGAACCCGGCGTGCTCGACAGTCTGCAGGCGGGCGTAGACGTAGTTTCTTACAGTGGCGACAAGTTGCTTGGTGGTCCGCAGGCAGGCCTACTGAGCGGGCGTGGTGATTTGATCGCGCGCATGCGGGCGAATTCTCTGTTCCGTGCGCTGCGCGTGGACAAGTTGACCTACGCTGCTCTTGAAGCCACCCTCCTGGCCTATGTAAAGAGCGACCCCGGCGCGATTCCCGCCATCCGCATGATGCGGCTTTCGCCAGAAGAAATCGGGAGGCGTGCGGGGGAGATTGCCGGAAAGATTCGCTCCTCAAAACTGGCGGTTGAAGTCCTCGACGGCGAATCGGTGATCGGTGGGGGAGCGGCGCCTTCTGCGGTCCTGCCAACTCGCCTGCTGGGGGTCCATGCCGAAGGCCTGAGTGCGGACGAACTGGCTGCGCGCCTGCGACGTTCAAATCCGCCGATTATTGCGAGGGTTGAAGAAGGCCGCGTGTTGCTGGATCTGCGGACGGTATTCTCCGAGCAGGATGAGAATCTGACGCAGGTCCTGAGTCAGATCAATCCATGATCGTCGGCACCGGAATCGATATTGCGGAAGTGCCTCGCATCGCGGCTTCTATCGCGCGCTTCGGTGACCGGTTTGTTCGCCGCATCTTTACCGAGGGCGAGATCCGCTATTGTGATTCGAAGGCCAATCGCGTGGAGCGCTACGCGGCCCGCTTTGCCGCCAAAGAAGCGGCTATGAAAGCCATTGGCACGGGATGGAATCACGGCGTCACGTGGCGGGATGTGGAAGTCAGCCGCATGCCCGGCGGCCGCCCGACAATCAGCTTCCATGGAAAAGCGGCCGAATTTGCCGCCAGGCTGGGGGCGAAGCACGTGGCGCTGTCGCTTACTCACACTGCCGAGCACGCCATCGCGCAGGTTATTCTGGAGAATTAAACGCAACCTACCGCGGCAGCCAGGTTCCCACGCTTTTCTCCAACGCACGCTGGTAGATCAGCGGAGCGGTGGCAATGTCGTCAAGCGCGAGGCCAAGATTGCAGGCAAAGGTGCGTTCTTCTTGGCGTTGACGGCCGGGTTTGCGCCCGCTGACCAGTTCTCCAAGGTCAGCATGGATCGGGGGAAGGTTTTGGAAATATCCGATCTGGCGATAGTGTTCGAGTTGGGGCACGTCGTCGGTGCAGAACTTGTCGGCCTGGCGAAGTGCATCGCGATGCCAGTAGGAATCAAAGTCCACCAGCGACGCGAATGCTCCCTCGGCGAGCCAGCCGGGCTGGATGGTTGCATGTGGCTTGCGCAAGATCGGGCCGGCAGTGACCACGATGTCGCAGCCGAGCACTGCCTCGCGCGCAGTCACGACCGGCACAGCTTCGATCTCCAGCTCTGTACTCACGGTTTTCACATATTCGGCGGTCCGCTCAGGATGTACGTCGTAGGCCTTAACCTTCGTAAGGGGAAACAGGACCTTCAGACCTTCAAGATTGCTGCGGCCTTGCACGCCGCATCCCAGGATGCCGATCGTCTCTGATTCGCCGCGTGCCAGATACTTGGCGGCAACTGCTGTTGCCGCTCCCGTGCGCTGGGCAGTGATCCAGGTGCAGTCCATGACTGCGAGCGGCATGCCGGTCGCAGCGTCGTTCAGAATAAGAAGACCGGCGATATAGGGCAGGCCACGCTTGCTATTTTCGGGATAGCCGCTCACCCATTTCATCCCTACCGCTTTCTGTGCGGCGATGTAAGCAGGCATGGCGTGAATGAAGGCGTCGGGCAGAGTGTGCACTCCAATCTTCGGCGGCATTTCCACCCGCCCTTCACCCTTCTCGCGAAACATGGATTCGAGCGCCTGGATAATTTCAGACATGGTTGGGCCGACAGCTTGCACGTCGGCGTGAGAAAGGTAGAGCAATTGCTTAGCGGGATCGGAGTTCATGCGTGAAGAAGTATAGCTTGCGACTCATCACGGGG
>Ga0070733_10002208_pt1 | contig 14091 bp, 11 predicted proteins | sample Coa_R1_9_FD_66450 | JGI IMG/M metagenome (GOLD analysis project Ga0070733, IMG submission 66450) | Surface soil microbial communities from Centralia Pennsylvania, which are recovering from an underground coalmine fire - Coalmine... | ecosystem: Environmental > Terrestrial > Soil > Unclassified ... | reverse complement strand
GCGTCGAGCAGCATGATGCTAACACCCGTCTCGCTGTCGCCCTGCAAAATAGCCTCGGAAATGGGTGAGACGCCGCGATACCTGGGCAAAAGCGAGGCATGGATATTGAGCGTGCCATAGCGCGGCAAATCAAGCGCAGCCTGCGGCAAAATCTGCCCGAATGCAGCCACCACGTAGAGATCGGCATTATAAGCAGCCAATGCCTCGATATTCTCCGGACGTTTCAAAGATCCGGGCTGCCAGACCGCTATATCATGCGCCAGCGCCGCCTGTTTGACCGCAGAAAACACCACCTCTTTTCCTCTCCCCGACGGTTTATCCGGGCGCGTGATTACCGCGACAATTTGATACCCTTCGCGCAGCAGCTCGCCCGGCGCTCTATGAGCAATCAAGGCTTCGAGGGCAGGCACGGCAAAATATGGCGTCCCCATAAAGATGATTTTTAACATTTGTCAGCCCTTTCTGAGATTTTATCCGGGAGCGCCCCGCCCCTATATTAGCATATTTAGGCTATGATTCCTCCATAGAGAGCATACCGTTTCACTATAACGCAAAAGGGATATGTTATACTCTTTTTCACAGCAGAGGGATAATCTTATGCAACAAACAGCTATAAGTCAACTTTCGCAATCTGCACAGACGATATTACCGCATGTTTCCAGGCTTAGTATTCATGCGCTTGTGCCACCGGCTAGCGATACGCGCTCCATTTTGCAACGCGCGGATGATGTCAGTGCGATTCTACGCATGCTTGGGGAGGCACAGACCAGCACTGTCGCGCTCACAGGCGATGCGGGCATAGGCAAATCAACGCTCGCAGCCCTGGTTTACCGGCGATTACAACCAACAGGAGGGGCAACAAGAGGGCCAACAGCGGCGCCATTCAGGCAATTTATCTGGCTCACTCTCGGCCCAAATGCCACCTTGCCCGATTGCCTGGCCGCGCTCATGAGCACTATAAATGCGGGCGCTCTACCAGCAGATTTCTTTCTTCTTAAGCCCAACCAACAAATCGCGCTGCTATTCTATGCGCTGAGTCGCCCCCCGTCCGGCATCTTCGTGGTGATGGATCAATTCGAGGAGCTGCTTGATCCCGAAACAGCGCAACCTTTGCCGGGGCGCGGCGCTATCGCCCTCTTCCTGGAGATGCTTCAACAAGACCTGGGAAGCAGCCGCGTCATGTTTACAAGTTATCGTTCGCCATATGCCACTCAAAATGACGATAGGCCCCGCGTGCGCTCTTTCCTGGTTACGAGGGTGAGCATGCCCGAAGGCGCAGCGTTACTCCAACAGCGTGGAATTCAGGGCAGTGCGCCAGAATTATCGCTCGTCTGGCAGCGTTGTGGCGGACATGTCTACGCTCTTGTGCAGTTTTGCGCCTTATTCACACTGAGTGGCTTTTCGCTCAGCTATCTGCTCAATTCACCCGATTACCTGTTCCTGTGGAATGGCAACGTGACACTCAACCTTATCAGCCTGGTCTATAACTTCCTCAACCCCATTCAACGCACGCTGCTGCGCGCATTGTGCCTGTTCAGCGAGCCTGTGCCACTCGAGGGCATGATGTTCGCCATCACAGGAGAGGGACCACCTCTCGACGCGCGCTCCTATCAACACGAGCTGGCAACCCTGACACGCCTGTCAATTGTCCAGCAATCTGTCGGCGAGCAGGAACAGCCGCTCTACCTGCTGCATCACAGTATTCGCCAGTATACATGTGAACATTACCTGGAAGGGCATGATCGACGCACCAGCGGCAACCTGGACTCTGCTATGGGAGTCGCCTCCGGGCCAAACCCCATCGCCGGCAATCCAGAGGCGCGCGATATCGGGCTGGCGGCAGGTCACATGCGCGTTGCCAGCTACTATCAACGCCTGTCGAACCGCCAATGCCCGCCACCTCAGGAGCGCGAGCGCCTGCAGGATGTTGAACCTCTGTTGCAAGTCGTCCAGCATTTATGCCTGGGCTGGCGCTGGCAACAGGCATGCGACCTCTTCTTCGCCGAAGGGTTACACGACAACTTGATGCGCTGGGGCGCGTGGAACACCCTGATCGGCCTATATACAGCCATGATTCCCCCGGCGGGCGCAGTTGCCGCCCGTGATGAAGGACAGATCTGCAGTTATCTCGGCCTGCTTTATGGGCGGTTGGGCGATTACCAGCAGAGCGCCCGTTATTACCAGCAGGCGCATACCAGGCAGTGTGAGATTAATGACTTGCAAGGACAGGCCATCACATTAATAAACCAGGGTGAGTTGTTGCGCAGCGCAGGTGAAAGGCAGCAGGCGCGCGTCAACTTTGAGCGAGCCCTTCAGATCATCGATCAACAACCCGACGAGCGCCTTCAAAGCGTTCTGCTACATAATATGGGGCTGCTGGCGCAGGACGAAAAAGATTACCCACAGGCGCTCCAAAACTACCTGCAATCCTTAAAACTTGCCCGGAACCTGCACGAACCATACGACCAGGGCATGATCCTTACCAACATGGGCATGTTGTTCTTTGAACAGGGCAGCTTGCCCGAAGCGATTTCGCTACTTCAACACGCCTTGCAAATGCGCCAGGGCGCGCAGGACCCGACCGTTAACACGCTTGTGCGCTTCCTCGACACCCTCGAGCAGAAACTAGGGCCGGAGGCGTTCGCGCAATTGCGCCAGTAACTATTGCATAGCGACTCACGGGGTGGTATGCTCATCAAGGTGCGTTAATGCATGTAACCTGTCGGCGTAATTATATCCGCAAGGGTTTCTCTGTCATTTAAATTGCTGGAGCATCGAGTGGGTACACTGCGCGGGAAACAGGTGAGCACGCATCTTGTTAAAACAGAACCGCAGACAAACGTAGGGCAAGATTCTCGAGAAACTGCCGGGGCCGGGATCTCGGGAGGGGCAAACGTGCAGGAATTTCAGGCGTTTTACCAGGAAAACGTCGGCCAGATATTTCGCTTTGTCTATAGTAAAGTGGGAAATCGCGAAGAGGCCGAAGACCTGACATCACAAATATTCATCAAAGCTGTGCGTGGAATGGATATCGAACGCGGCTCTCAAAGCATGCAGAAATGGTTATTTCAGGTCGCGCGCACCACTATCGCTGACTACTGGCGCAACTATTATCGTATACCAACCAGCTCGCTCGATGAACTGTTGGATGCGGGCTGGGAGGGACCTCCTGAAGAGGAACATGTGTCCGCCAGCAGCCTGCCGGGCGAGCGGGTCAAACGCCTTTTACAGGCGCTGCCAGAGCATTACCGCGAAGTCCTGAGCTGCCGTTTTCTACTTAATCTTTCGATTCGCGATACGGCGACCAGGTTGGGCCTGACGGAGGCCAATGTCAAAGTGTTGCAATTTCGCGCCCTCAAAAGCGCGGCTCATCTTGAGGAAGTTGTCAGTAAGGCCCTGTAAGTCCTGTAGAAGCGACCCTTGTGGTCGCCCGCACGTACAGGTAAGGGATGAGTAACCAATTCGGAGACAAGACGCTATGGCTGGTGAAGACCAGGAACGATTTGAAGATTATCTCGAATTAGAACGCTACATCGAAGAACTGCAAGCGGGTCATGTCGCCCACGTTCCAGAGGGGCTGACGCCTGACCAGGCGCGCGTCTATCGCATGGCAACGCTCTTTCATGCAGCCTCGAGTGGGGAGACGGCCCCTCGCCCTGAATTTGTGGCCGAATTACAGGCAAAACTGGACAGCGAGCTACAACATACTAAGAAGCGCCTCCCTTTCTTCTCTAAAAAGCCGCAAACACAACCCCGTGTCTCTCGCCGTACCCTGCTGACGACTGGAGCCGCCGCTGCCGTTGCCGCTGCATCGGTGGCAATGGGAGCGGGCATCGATCACGTCATCGAAGAGCACAGAATCACGGCCCTGGTTGCCCGAACTTCTAGCGATCCCTGGCTAAATGACATCGTGCCATCTAACATCCCGTCTAAATGGCTCTTCGTGACCACGCTGGACAAACTGGGCAACCAGGCTGTGAGCTTTGTCTCAGAAGCAGTGACAGGCTATGTCATTCGCAACAATGACGATAGCAGCGATCCGGCTAAAGGCAAGGTGATCGCCATGTCTGCCACCTGCACCCACAAGGGATGTATCGTCCAATGGCAAAATACAGATAGAAAATTTCATTGCCCCTGCCATGGTGGCCTCTTCACTGAATATGGACAGCCCGATAACTCTGCTTCCGCTGCGCTCTATCTCTCGTCCCTGCCGCGTTTAGACACTAACGTCGACGCGAAAGGCAACATCTTTGTGCGCGTTCCCGATGTTTCTCCAGCTGCAACCCCTACGATCCAATCATAACCCCTCCGATGGCGCAATAAATTGAGCCCCCTCCATTCCCGGACCGCGCATGCTATACTATGTATCGGTACGAAAAATATGAAGCGTACTTGTGTAGTCGCCCCTTAGTCTGATGAATTCAGGGAGCAATCCATGTCGATAACCCGGCTGAAAATAGCCATTCCAGGCGCTTTATTGCTGCTGTTGCTTACGCTCGCTGCCTGCGGTGGAAGCGCATCCACCCATACGCCGACACCGGCGCCCAGGTTATCGCCTGCTCCTGACCGGGGGATGCAATTGCTGGCCCAGGCCAACCAAAAGCTCAATCGAGCGCAGACGCTGCACGCCCTCATTGATATCTCGATTGCTGGCCCGGCAGTCAAGGGTACTATCACAAGTGAAATATGGAACCACGCCCCAGCTAAAAACCGCACCGACGTTTTGCAATCCAGCATTGCGCAGTTAAGCAGTGGTACTATAACAGTCAGCGATGGCGAACATATCTGGCAATACGACCCGCAAAAGAATGTGGTGTATAGCGGGCAAATCAACAATACAGGCGCAGGCACTCCCACAACGGGCGCTAATACGAGAGACGAAAGTCAGATGATTTTCAATCTGGTGCGCTCAGTCTTTACACATAGTAACGCAGCCCTGGTTTCTTCTTCCGCCAATATCAACGGGCATGCCGCCTATGACATCGCTATCACATCACCGGCCCAATCAGGCGGATCCAACACAGGGAACTTCAATTACAGCGGCGATGTCTACCTGGATAAAACCACCAACCTGCCCCTGCGCGTCGCGCTGAATGTGCAGGGCCTCGGGCAGATCACGCTCGATCTTCTCACTCTCTCACTCAATCAACCACTCGACCAGAGTCTCTTCATTTTTACCCCACCACCAGGCGTGAAAGTGCTGCCTTTCCCAACAGAGAACTCGCCCACCGGCGCTCTCTCGCTGGCCCAGGCTCAGCAGCAGGCAGGATATCACTTGCTTAGCATACCGGCCGCACAGACCGCCTACCAACTCCAATCGGTGGATGCGCTCGGCGCGCCCGGCAATCAGATTTTTGCCCTCAATTATCTCTACCAGCCAGGAAATAGTAAGTTCACTATTTCCGAGGGAAAAGCCCTGGCGAACTTGCCCGCCTCCGGCCAACAGGTCAGCTTGCGTGGAACCAGCGGCACTCTCTCGACGGCAGGCGGCGTCACTACGCTGTCGTGGACGGAGAATGGTGTGGGTATCCAGGTAGCCGCTTCGCTGAGCAATAACCAGTTGATAGCTCTTGCCAACTTGCTCGCATAATCGAGGCGCTGGCCGCCCTAAAGAATATGTTATTGCTCCAACATAGGCAATGTCAAACTACCTGACATTGCCTATGATTTTTACTGAAATATATCAGATTACCTTATGAATATGATACATTCAGTACATGCCATTCAATCACTGAGTAAGAAACTTATCGTAATGATGCCGTGTTCACGACGATAATAACCAGGATCATTGACTTTATGGAGAAGTAATGTTATTCTTCTATCTAATAAGTACAGGATATCTGATATAGTACTACAGAAACCTTAGAGTTATCTTAGAAAAGTTGTTGAACCGGAAAGGATTTTTTACAAAAGGGAGAAAACCTCGTCTGAAGAATATATAAGCCAGTATTCACCTGCTCGAGAAGCAGAAAGTGGGGAACACAATGAAATATATACCTCGCGATCATATACCTCGCAACCGGAGACATCAACACAGGATGAGTTTGTTACAAGAATCGCATCCAGCGGGAGGCTTCTGGTTCCGGGCTGGTAGAAAGACCATTGAGGTTTTCGTGCGCATAATCATTTCACTGCTGGGTATAGCTTTCCTGCTGGCTATACTGGCGATCATTGGAATGTTTGTGCCGCAAATGGAAGTTTTTCTGCAACTCTTCTTCTGGCTGTTTGGCTTTGTAATGGGTGCCATATACACACTGGCGATGATTATGCTGGCAAATCCTTTCTGGCTGGTGTTATTCTTAGCCTGTCTTGCCCTGCTGGCCTGGCTGGTGGGTCGTAAACGCAGAAGGTGGAGATAAAGAATCATGCTATTAAAAGTGCGACCGCAAGGGTGCGCGCGTAAAATACACGCGTATCGAGTAAGGCGCGTACCGTTGTATGGTAGGAACCCTTGCGGTCGCCCTGTCAATCATTCACTGGAGCGTCTCCATGACCACACTTGCCAGCGCTTTGATGAATAAAGGCGAGGTATTCAGCGATTCAATCCTGGCAAACTGGATACCTTGCGCTTCGGCCTGCTGGCGCGCCCCGATCTCGATATCGTAGAGAATTTCAAGATGGTCAGCCAGGAATTGTACAGGCGCGATGAGCACGTGCGTTTCCCCGGCGCGCCGTAGTTCGGGCATGATATCGGCGAAATCGGGCTTGAGCCACTCTTCGGGGGTGTGGCCCGCGCTCTGATAGCAGAACATCCAGCGCTGAGCAGGCAATCCCACCAACTCCGCCACGCGCGCCGCCGTCTCGTGCAGGTGATCTATATAGTCCGGTTCTTTCTCGATAACGCGTTTAGGCATACTGTGCGCTGTAAACAGAACCGGCACATGCTCGCGCGCCTCATCCGGGAAGCGTGCCAGGGCCTGCTGTACCCGTTCGGCCAATGCCTGCAGGAAATCTGGCTGGAGATGCCAGTCACCCGCCAGCTTGAGGGTGAGATCGGGACGATGCAGGTCTGCAACGGCATCTTGCAGAGCGCGGGCGTAGCCGCTCATGATGATGGGCGAATATTGCGGCGACATAATGATGCCCACCAGTTGTTGCGCCTCGCCTGCAACCTGCGGAACCAGGTCGGCGATAAAAGGTGGGGCGAAGCGCATGCCAGCCATTACCTTAAAACGCGGCCCGTTGGGATGCTGGCTATTTAGCTCTATTTCGAGCGCAGCAGCCTGCTGCTGTGTGATGCGCAGCAGTGGAGAGCCACCAATCAGCGCGTAACGGCGGCGAAACTCCTGCACCAACTCGTCGTCGGGAGGGCGTCCGCCGCGCACATTTTTCAAATAGACTGGAATATCATCCAGCGCGGCGGGCGAGCCGTAGGTCATCAGCAGCACGCCGACACGCGTTTGTGTAGTTATCATTTCATATTACCTCTGCATAGTCATTGTAGGTGCGGGGGCAGGGTTGATAGAGGTGGTGACTCTTGCGGTCGCCCTCTTGCCCCTTATGTTCCCCTACCTGCATCATCGTTGTGTTTCCTCGTGTACGGCGTCGACAAGCCGCCTCAGTATGTCGGGCGAGGTGGGTGCGAGCACGCCATGCCCCAGGTTGAAGATATGGCCGGGACGTTGGGCGGCGCGCCGCAGCACATCGCGCATGCCCTCTTCAATAACCTCCCAGGAAGCGAGCAGGAGCGTAGGATCGAGATTGCCCTGTATACCGCGCTCGTAGCCAATGCGCGCCCAGGCATCATCGAGGTCTACGCGCCAATCGACGCTGATGATGTCCCCCCCTGCCCTGGTCATGTCCTCCAGCAGGCTGGCCGCCCCGGTGCCAAAGTGAATGGAAGGCGTACCGGTCTTTTTAACTGCCTCGAGGATGCGCTGCGAATAGGGCTGCGCGAAACGCCGGTAAACGCTGGGACTCAACGCGCCTACCCAGCTATCGAACAACTGCACAACATCGACGCCAGCCTGTATCTGGGCCAGCAGGTAGCGTATAACTACTACGGTCAGCTTCTCCATCAGAGCATGCCAGGCCCGCGGCTGTCCGTACATAAGCGACTTGGCGATGCTGTAATCGCGAGACGGGCGTCCCTCGATCAAATAACAGGCCAGTGTGAAAGGCGCGCCGGAGAAACCAATCACCGCCTGTTTTCCCTCCAATTCGCGGCGCGCCAACCGGATAGCTTCCATCACATAGGGCGTAGACTCCTCGGCCTCCGGGACGCGCAGGCGCTCGACATCCTGCAAGCTGCGAATAGGATTGTGGATGATGGGGCCGACGTCGGGCTGAATCTCCAGCGAAACGCCCATGCCTTCCAGGGGCAACATAATATCGGCATAGAGCACTGCGCCATCGACGCCAAGCTGCTGCACAGGCATAAGCGTCACCTGCGCGCACAACTCAGGTGTTTTAGCCATCGTGAGGATATCGTAGCGTTTGCGCAGTTCGCGATAGTCCGCGAGACAACGCCCGGCCTGGCGCATAAACCACACGGGGGTAGCGTCAGGCTGACGATGGTGGCAGGCAGCGAGAAAGCGTGCCGCGCCGCTGTGCGGCGTCACAACCATCGTTGATCTATCAGATTGCATGTATGTTCCTTCCTTTTTTTGCTACGAGGGCGACCGCAAGGGTCTCCACCCATACAACCCCACCCCCGCCCTTACAATGAGCGCCTCTGGGGAGACCCTTGCGGTTGCCCTCGTTCTTTCATGAATATGATAGCGCACTTGATTGTTTGTGGCAATAGAAAGCTACAAAAACCTCATGCAGGTTTGCGCTTTGATTGGAGAATTTGGAAGAATTTACGAGAGTGGATAGACGGCCAGGTTAGAGAAACTGGCATCCGCGCTCGATACAGGCGCGAGCGTTCCCGCGACAAAACCAATCCCGCCGCTGCTAAAGTTGGCGTCTTGCACTTCCTTGACTAAGGTTCCGTTGATATAGAGAAGAAAATCGCTGCCGTTGGCAACCATCAGCAGAGTATTGGTCGCGGAGCCCGGAGCGATGGCAGCGTTGTATGTGTTGGGAACCAGGTGGACATAATTAGCGCCCCCGTTAGCATCGTGGCGGCGAAAGAAATACTGTCTTTGGCTGGTGATCTCAAAGTCGTAAAACTGGTCGCCACTTTCGCGGAAAATGATGCCTGCATCGCTGCCCTGTAAGAGGGAAAGATCAACCTTAATCGCACCGTTGCTGAAAGTAAACTGTGTGTTCGTACAGGGCTGGAGCGTATCGGCCTGGCTGACCAGCACATGGTACGTCCCATTGCGGAAAGAACAACTGATGCCATCATTGCTCCAGGAGCCATTCGCATTGCTGCTGAGGCTATCGTTGAGTAAGGGAGGATTGCTCGTCACGGCGGTAGCAGTGCCACTTCCTGGCTGCGCGCTGGCAATGATGGTTGGTGTGGGTGTAGGGGTTGATGCTTTTACGCTGCTTCCTGCCGTCGCCTGTGGCGTTTTCTGTGTGTTCGGGCTATTGCTCCCATGACTATAAATGGCGTAGAAGATCAGAGCCACGAGTACTAAGAAAAGCAGTCCGATCAGCATAGAAAGATTCAGCATTGATATCCGATTTCTCCTGCGCGCTGGAACACGTCGGGGCTGGAGGTCGCCGGGGTCGTAGGGGTTGGGGGAGTAGACAGGTGTTTGCCTGGCATGCATGTCGTTTCTGACGGGAGTCGGTTTCCTTTGCGCCTGGGGATCAGGGGGAAGCACCAGCCTCTCCTGTTGGTATGGCGCGGCTGGATATGCTCTATCCCTGTGCGGCTCAGGGTTCGCCGGCGCGATGAATGGCGCCTCTACAGTATCGTAAAGCGTCGGCCTGTGTTGGAGCGGCGGCGATGCCTGCGCGTCCTTCATTTCGAGCGCGCGCAGGTAGGCTTGCGCCAGCGCCATCGCGGAAGGATAGCGGCGGCGCGGGTCTTTTTCCAGCGCGCGCATAATCACCAGGTCTACCGCGTGGGGTATCTTTGGGTTAATGCGCGAGGGCGGTATAGGCTGCTCGCGCATCTGCTTCAAGTAGACAGCCAGGGGCGAATCTCCGGTAAATGGCATCTTGCCCGTGACCATCTGATAGAGCAGAATGCCCAGCGCGTAATTATCGCTGCTCTCGGTTGCCGGGCCATCGGCCAGTTCGGGCGCCATATATTCGGGTGTGCCAAGCAACACGCCCGTCTGAGTTACCTTTCCGGCGTCACCCAGCGGTTTTGCCAGCCCAAAATCAGCCAGGTAGGCATAATGGTCATCGCGCAGCAGGATATTCGAGGGTTTAATGTCGCGATGAATGACCCCGTGATTGTGAGCGTACTGCAAGCCACTGGCGATTTGTAGCAGCAGTTCGCCCGCGTGTTCCAGCGATAAAGGCCCTTTATCAAGCACATCGAGCAATGTGCAATACTCGATATAAGGCATAACCAGGTAGTGCCAGGGGGGTTGCTCGCCAAAATCAAAGGCCGGAAGGATGTGATCATGCTGCAGTCTGCCGATAGCCTCGGCCTCGCGCTGGAAACGCTCGATATACTCGGTGTGTGTGCTGCTCACGATCTTGACGGCAACCTCGCGATGCATAAGTTCATCGTTGGCAAGATAAACTTCCGACATCCCGCCGCGCCCTAAACGACGCATCAGCCGGTAGCGTCCTAATCTGGTTCCTTCCAGACCGATCATAAGTTTCTACTCCCCGGTGGGCGCAGTAAATCTGCTCCCTACGCGCGGACCCGATTTATCGCGTCCCTGACATACAAGCAGCACAAGCAGTATATGCGCCTGTATCGATCCATGTCAAATGCATCCTCTCTCATCCTGCGTGCTGATAAACAGTAGCAATCAAAGTCAGCATGACAGCTCACTACCGATCTTGGTCGTTAATATTCATCAGGACGGGAAGACCTCTCTACTACTGTTACCCTATTTGTTTGTCAAAGATCAACAGAATCCAGACGGTGGTAAAATGTGCTCGTGACCTACTAAAAATAATACGTTTCTGCGCTACATTTCGGAATAAATAGAAGGGACAAGCATATGACCGGCTGGCAATATACCAGGGGTCTGCATGATCTTGGCAACGCCATATACGCCTATCTCCAGCCGGATGGCGCCTGGGGATGGAGCAACGCGGGCATCGTCACCGATGGCGAGGCGTCTCTGTTGATCGACACACTTTTCGATCTGAAGCTTACCAGCGAGATGCTGGATAGCATGCGCCGGTCGATCCCTGCGGCCTCGCATATCGATGTAGTGGTGAATACACACGCCAACGGCGATCACTGCTACGGCAATGAACTGGTGGCCGGCGCGCAGATCATCGCGTCCAGGCGCACCGCCGAGGAGATGGTCGAGAGCACTAAGCCGGAGCATCTCGCTATGCTGCTCAAGCAGGCTCCAGACATGGGAAAACTGGGCGCGTATATCTTACACTGCTTCGGCAAGTTCGACTTCGACAATATCACTCTAACGCCACCGAAGCAGACCTTCGAGGGCGAACTGACCCTCAAGGTGGGTGATAAAACGGTGCATCTGATCGAGGTAGGCCCGGCGCACACGAGGGGTGACACGCTGGTATATATCCCCGGCGACCGCGTGGTATTCACCGGTGACATCCTCTTCATCGGCGGCCATCCTATCATGTGGGCCGGGCCGACCGGCAACTGGCTGCGCGCTATCGACCGTATACTGGCAATGGATGTGGATATCATTGTCCCCGGTCATGGCCCTATCACCGACAAACAGGGCGCAGCGCAGCTCAAGGGCTACTTCGAATACATCTACGCTGAAGCGCGCAAACGCTACGAGGCGGGTATGACCGCGCTCGAGGCCGCCAGAGACATCCCCATGGATCGCTACGCTGCCTGGACGGATGGTGAGCGCATCGCTGTCAACGTAACGACAATCTACCGGGAACTGAGCGGCGATCAAGCGCAGCCCAATGCTCTCACTCTCCTGCAATTGAGGTCCGAATTGTGGGGCTGAAGATCGAATTGGCAACGTAAATAATCTACCGGAGGGCGACATATGCCAGATCGTCTTGTGTATTCCAGCGACGGCGGCAGGGTCGATACCTGCCCCGTATGTGGGAAGCCATATAAACAGTGCCGCTGCGATAAATTCGTCTCAAATCAAACGCCCGCGAAGAAAAACGATGGCATCGTGCGAATTATGCGCGACCGCAAAAATCGCGGCGGGAAAACCGTCACGGTTATCGGTGGGATGATGGGAAGCGAGGCAGAATTGACCACCCTGGCACAACAACTCAAGAAGTTGTGTGGCTCTGGCGGCACTGTCAAGGATGGGAATATCGAGATACAGGGCGACCATTGTGATAAAGTGATGGCAAAGCTGACAGAGTTGGGGTATAAGGTGAAACGCGCGGGGGGATGAGCCAGGTCAGGAGATTTTCCAGGGCATCGTGCTTCGTATATGGTAGGGGCGACCCTCGCGGTCGCCCTGGCATCCCCGCGAGTTATTCTATCCACGGCAAATATTGCCTTAATCCTGGCAGCGACTCCTCTACAGCTTCTCTGCCAGCCGCCACAAACTTGCGTCCTTCGGAAAACTGGCGCAGCGAGATGCGGTGCAACCTGGGGCGGATCACAACATCGGCTTCGCGAATGCTGTGCATACCGATGGTCGCCATCGCCAGGTCGTAAGTGCGCAATATCAAGTCTACGATATGCGGGGAGCGAGTGCGTTTCTGCGCAGAGCGCTCCATCTCTTCAAGCCAGGGAGTCGCGCTTTCGAGTGCAGGTGGCCCCTGGCCGCCCAGTTCTGAGGCGATCAGAATATCAGCGCCCATCTTGCGCAGCAGGCGAATGGGTACCGGGTCATGCATACCCGCGTCCATCAAGATGTGTTCGCCGACCAGCACGGGCGGGAATATACCCGGCAAGGAGACACTGGCTAATCCCGCCTGCCACAGCAGACCGCGATCAAGCACGACCCCGGCGCGCGTGCTCAGGTCAACAGCCACCATCGCGAAAGGCGTGGCCAGGTCCTCGAAGCGCAGTTCGCCGCACAACTCACGCAGCATATGTTTCAAGCCGGTATTAGAGAAAATAGAGGTGCGCGGGATGCGCCAGCGAACGATGTTGCGTTGAATTTGCAGGAAAATCTCTTCGCTTTCGGCAAACGATTTGCCGATCAGGTACATGCCAGGTGTGATAATGCCGCTGCTACAGGCAGCCATGTAATCAATGGGCACACCATGTTCAAGCAGCCGTTCCAGCACACCCAGGTGCGCGAAGCCGCGCGCGCCGCCGCCGCCGAAGGCGATGCCCACCGTCTGACGCGCAATAGTGCGCGCCACGAAATCAACCGCTTTCGTCAGTTCGGCGTCGACTGCAAGCTGGCGCAGTGTCTTTCCTTCTTCCCGGCAGCGTGTCAGCAAGGGCAAATCTGCCGGAAGCAGGCGCGTCACCTTATAATCCATTTGGGCAGTATAACGATCTTGCAGGCCAATGGTGAGACGTGCGGGAATATGCGCCACGAATACCACCGGGGTCGCTGCTTTGCGCGCTGCAAGCAACGACTTTGCTTCACTCAGCATGCCACCGGACACAATCATCGCGCTCCGTGTATACCATTCGCCAACGATTTGCGCCAGCGCGGGAGGCGTTATGCTCGTGGTGACAAGCAGCACGTAATCGTAGAAACTCGCGACATCGGTGATCGCCGTCAGTATGCCCGCGTCCAGTCCGTCAAGCTGCTGCGCATTGAATGCCAACGCGGCCAGAGCCGCGTAGTGCTGACCGTCCGCTGTGATGGTGGGCGCGCGGTGCTGCGAAAGCAGGCTGTGATCGCGTGCGCAGTCCAGCAGCGATGGGCGTACCTGCCCTGCATTTTGGGCGAAATACGGGCCAACGGCCTCATCCCGCCCGCAAACTTCGAACAGGAGCACGCGCTTTCGACTGCGCGTTGCCAGCGCATCCGCGATATGCAGCGCCAGCGAACGCTGTAAAGGTATAGCGGGATCATCAACGAGAGACAACCAGACTCGTTCGGCTGCATGATGCATGAGGATTTGCTGATTGGTGCGACTCAGGCGCAGGGCAAGAATGGCGTTGATGTTGCGCAGCAGTGTGGGACATGTCCCTAT
>Ga0070733_10002202_pt1 | contig 14104 bp, 17 predicted proteins | sample Coa_R1_9_FD_66450 | JGI IMG/M metagenome (GOLD analysis project Ga0070733, IMG submission 66450) | Surface soil microbial communities from Centralia Pennsylvania, which are recovering from an underground coalmine fire - Coalmine... | ecosystem: Environmental > Terrestrial > Soil > Unclassified ... | reverse complement strand
CTTCATGTCGGGGCGTAGCGCAGCCTGGTAGCGCGCCTGCCTTGGGCGCAGGAGGTCTGGAGTTCAAATCTCCACGCCCCGACCAATATTTTCAACGAATCATAAACTTTGGCTTCATCGTTTTCATTAGCCTGTAGTGGAAACCGTAGGTACCCCCGTGACTTCTTTCCGTCAGTCTCATCGCACTCAGCTGTCAAGCTGAACGAAGCTAGGAGAAATTGGCGGCGAGATGGATGGCTTCGGCCAAATGGAGGGCGCGGCGGCCGGTGGACTGGAGGATCTGCTCGCGGCAACTGAAGCCATCCGAGATGATGACTGTGTCCGCAGAGGCCTGGCGCACGGCGGGCAGCAGCACGCGTTCGCCGGCGGCTTGCGCGATCGAGTATTTTTCACGTTCGAAGCCAAACGGCCCGGCCATTCCGCAGCATCCTGAATCGACGGATTGCAACTCCGCACCCATTTTTCGAAGCAGCGATTTGGCGTGCGTCATTTTCATGAGCGCTTTCTGATGGCAATGGCCGTGCAGCAGCACTTTTCGCGGAAGGCGTGGAGGTTCGTAGCCGGCAGCATGGCGTTCGAGAAACTCGCTGAGAAGAAACGTCTGGCTGCGCAGGCGCGCGGCGCGCGGATGATCCGGAAACAGGTTTGGCAATTCGTCGCGGAAGACGGAAGCGCAACTCGGTTCGAGAACAACGATCGGAGTGCCGGCATCGATGGGTTGCGCAAAGACTTCGATAATGCGCTCGAGGTATTGCTTGGCTGCATCGAGCATGCCGAAATCGTAGAGCGGACGGCCGCAGCACGGCTGCCGGGAAGGAATCGTCACAGCGAAGCCGGCATGCGCGAGGACGCCGAGCGCTGCCTGGACTGTCTCGGGATGAAAATGGTTGTTGAAGGTGTCCACCCACAAGATGACCTCGCGGGCGCCTGCCGGCGCCTGCGGGCTTGCGGACTCGCCGCGATTCTTTCGGCCCGACTGTAGGAAGCTCGCTGGCGCGAGGCACGGAATCTCGCGCTGAGGGGCCAGGCGCAGCGCGCTTCGCAGGATGTGGCTAAAGCCTGGCACGTGACTTAAGAAGTTCGCGGCGCGCGGCGCAAGCGAGGCAATCTGCAGCCATTTGTCGATCCTGCCGAAGGCATGAGCAAAGAGCGGGCGGCTATTTGTTTCGTAGAAGTGGGATAGGAACTCGGCTTTGTACGTTGCGATGTCAACGTTCGCGGGACATTCGGACTTGCAGGCCTTACACGCCAGACAAAGATCGAGCGCCTTCTTTACCTGTTCGTCCTGCCAGCCCCCGCGGACGATTTCTCCCTGGAGCAACTCGAAGAGCATATGGGCGCGGCCGCGGGTGCTGTGTTCCTCCTCGAGGGTAACCATGTAGCTGGGGCACATCGAGCCCGTATCGCTCTTTCGGCACGCGCCGATGCCGATACATCGCTGCGCAGCTTTCGCGAACGAGCCATCATCTTCGGGAAATTTGAAATGGGTGGCGGGTTCGAGCGGCTTGTAGTCCGCGCCCAGGCGCAGGTTTTCCATGGGAGAGTACGGATCAACCACTTTGTGGGGATTCATCCCATTTGCCGGATCCCACGTGGACTTGAACTCGCCGAACGCTTTCATCAACTCGGGACCGAACATCTTGGGGAGCAAGGCAGCCCGGGACTGGCCATCGCCATGCTCGCCGGAAAGCGAGCCGCCGTAGGAGATCACGAGGTCGGCGGCGCGATTGATGAATTCGTTGTATTTGCGGATTCCGTTTTCGCTTTGGAGGTCGAAGCTGACACGCAGGTGGACACATCCGTGTCCGAAATGGCCGTAGAAAGCCCCCTTGTAGTTGAACTCATTCAGCAACACGCGGAGATCGCGAAGGTACGGACCCAGCTTCTCAGGGGCCACCGCCGAGTCATCCCAGCCGTCCCACTGCGGGGGCGCGCCGGGCGAGAATGCGGATGCGCGCGGGCCTGCCTCGCGAATCTGCCACACCGCCCGCGCTTCTGTCTTGGTGTACAGCCGCGAGGCGGGTGCGCCCGGCAAACGCTTGATGTGCTCGATGAGCTGGCGAGAGGTCTCCTGACATTGGCCGGGATCGTCGGAACCGAATTCGACGAGCAAGTAGCCGCGGCCTTCGGGAAGCAGATCGAGATGGGGGGCGCCTTTCTTCTTGAGGCCGTCCACCATGCTGCCTTCGAATCCTTCGAGGCCGATGGGACAGAAATTCAGAATCTCCGTGACATGGTCGGCCGCGAGGAAGGCATCGTTGTAGCCAAGTCCAACGAGCGCGCGATGCGGAGGACTGTGGATCAACTTAAGCTTGGCCTCCAGCACGGTGACGCAAGTGCCTTCGGTGCCGACAAGAGCGCGCGCAACGTGGAAACCGCTCTCGGGAAGGAGTTCATCGAGATTGTAGCCGGAGACGCGGCGGGGAATGCGGGGGAAACGCGAGCGAATGAGAGGAGCGTACTCATCGCGGATTGTTCGCAGCCTGGCGTAAATCTCGCCGCGGCGGCCGCTTTCGCGAAGGATGCGGTCAAGCTCGGCGTCGGAGGTGACGCCGACGGTGATCTGGGTCCCGTCATATAGAAGAATCTTCAACTCCTCGACGTTGTCCACGGTCTTGCCGCCCAACAGAGAATGGGTGCCGCAGGAATTGTTGCCGATCATCCCGCCGATGGTGCAGCGATTGTGCGTCGAAGGGTCCGGCGCGAAGGTTAGCTGGTGGGTTTCGGCGCGGTCGCGCAATGTATCGAGAACGAGGCCGGGCTGGACGCGAGCGTACCTCTCCGCCGCGTTGAGCTCGAGAATCTGATTCATGTACTTGGTGAAATCCAAAACGATGGCGACGTTGCTGGATTGCCCGGCTAAGCTCGTGCCTGCGCCGCGCGGGAGCACAGGAGCACGGAATTCTCTGCACGCGGCGACTGCTGCAACCACGTCGGCGGCGTCGCGCGGGACAACAAGGCCGATGGGGATCTGGCGGTAATTGGACGCGTCCGAGGCGTAGAGTGCGCGGCTGCCGCGGTCGAAACGCACCTCGCCGCGCACGGTGCGTTTCAGCTCGTGCTCCAGTTCGGACGCTTGCGAAAAGGAGTCAACGGGCTTCGCGTGCGAGCTCGGTGGCAGGTGTTCAATTGAGTGCAAGCTGTTCACTCCGTCCGCTCCAAGCAGGCTTGCGATCTATGCTGCGTCGCCCAGTCCCTGATCCGGTTTCATCCAAAAGGCCAGTATCGAACCGAAAAACAGCAGGCCGATGCTGCCGATGAACGGCAGCTCCCAATTTCCGGTCTTGTCGATCACATAGCCGAAGACAATAGGGGAAAGAATCGCGGCCAGCGCCGATCCGGTGTTCATCAGTCCGCTGGCAGAGCCGGAAAACTTCGGGGCGATATCCATGGGGATGGCCCGCATCGGGCCAATCGTGAACTCGGCGAAGAAGAAGGCGAAGCTCAAGCAAATGGCCGCCAACGTGAGATTGTGCGTGAACACGATCGGCACCATGAAAGCCAGGGAACAAAGGAATCCGACAACGACAAGATTACGCCGCGCTTTGTCGCGGCTGCGCGTTTTCTCGAAGACGCGATCGCTCATGATGCCGCCCAGTGTGTCGCCCACGACGCCGGCAAAGAAAACGCCGGCTGAGAACAGCGCCGAGTTTTTCAGGTCCAGCTTGTAGCTGTGAAGAAAGAACTGCGGAATCCACGCGAGATAGAGCCAAAGAGTCCAGCCGTAACAAAAGTAGACGATCGTAACCGGCAACATGCGACGCCAGAGCAAGAGCCAGGGCACCGGGTCTTTCTTTTTTTCCGCTCGCGTGGCGTAGTGCGGCAGTGTTTCCAGCTCCTGCTGCGTGATGACTGGATGATCGCCGGGATTATCGCGAAAGTAAAAACCCCACGTGATCGCCCAGGCCATGCTGACAATTCCGAGGATGACGAACGAGCCTCGCCAGGTGACCAATGCCATCAACCAAACGACCAGCGGCGGCGTGATCGCATTGCCGAGCCGCGCGCAGGAATGGGTGATGCCCTGGGCGAACGCGCGCTTGCCGGGTGGAGTCCAGTCGCTGAAGCAGTGCTCACGTTGACGCGGTCAATATACGTGATCCCGTACATGAGGCAGATCAGAATCAGCACGTTGGTTGTTGCCGAGAATACTTTCGGCCGACGAGTGGTCGAGTTCACATCAGCTTGCATCTGCAACCTCCGGACGTGCGCGATGCTCCTTTCGGGCCCGGGACCGGTGATGCGTCATTTGAGTAATGGAACAGGCTGGCGAATCCTGCTCGAGGGAGCAAGGGAATCGAGGGCCGCTGCAACACCGCCATCCTTGTGAGGCACGCCGGCCAGCCTAAGCCCCGTCTCCACTCCGCTGAGGGTTCCGGCGAGCATGAGATCGTTGAAACTGCCAAGGTGACCGATGCGAAAAACTTTGCCTGCAAGCCTGGAGAGGCCTGCGCCGAGGGACATGTCGAAATGTTCGAGGATGATCTTTCGCAGATTATCGGCATTGTGTCCTTCAGGCATCAGGACCGCCGTGAGCGAGTTCGAGTGTTCCCGCGGATCTTCGCAGAGGATTTCGAGGCCCCACGCCTGCACGGCCGCGCGAGTGGCTTCCCCGTGGCGCTGGTGGCGGCGGAAGATATTGGGCAGGCCCTCTTCATCGAGCATGTGCAGTGCTTCGCGCAGGCCGAAGAGAAGATTCGTGGCCGGCGTAAACGGGAAGAAGCCCGTGCGGTTCGGCTCGAGCATCTGCTGCCAATCCCAATACGACCTCGGCAACTTGGCCGTCTTACTTGCGGCCAGCGCTTTTTCCGAGATTGCATTGAAGCTGAGGCCAGGCGGAAGCATCAGGCCCTTTTGTGAACCAGCAACCGTGACGTCCACTCCCCATTCGTCGTGACGAAAATCGATCGAAGCCAAGGAGGAAATTACATCGACAATCAACAGCGCGGGATGGTGCGCGCGATCCATGGCGCTGCGAATTTCGGAGATGCGGCTGGTGACGCCGGTCGAGGTCTCGTTGTGGACTACCATTACGGCTTTGACGCTGCGATCCTTGTCACCGGCCAAGCATGCTTCCACCTCGTCGGGGACGGCGCCGTGCCGCCAGTTGCCCGGGATATATTCGACATTGACTCCAAAATTTTCCGCCACCTGGTGCCAGAGCTGCGAAAAGTGGCCGGTCTCGAACATCAGCACGCGGTCGCCCGGCGAGAGTGTGTTGACGATCGCCGCTTCCCAGGCTCCCGTGCCCGAACCCGGAAAGATGACCACAGGGCGCGCGTTTGGAAGATGGGGCGGAGGCCTTCGAGAACTTCCGCCGCGAGTTTTGCGAACTCGGGGCCGCGATGGTCGATGACGGGTTGGTCCATGGCCCGCAGAACGCGGTCGGGAACGTTCGTGGGACCCGGGATCTGAAGAAAGTGGCGGCCGGCATGAATCATAGAGATTGTGTCCGAAGCGCGACCAAGAATAATGGCAATGCGCGAGAGAGTCTACATCAGATTGACGCGTGCGGCGAAACGTGAGCGCGCCGAGCAAATCTCGAGAGCGCTAGTTGACGGTCGACTCTGGTCTATCGGGAAGGCCTGGCGGATTGATTAGCGTGAATAGTTCATCCTTGATGTTGCGATATTTTTCGTAGGCAACGACTTCGGCAGTCCGTTGTTTGAGCAGGTCGTGGTACAAAGTCCAACTGCAGAGGTCTCTGGGTTCGGCCAAAAGCACGCTGAGTTTTTCAGCTTCCTGGGAGTAATCACTAAAAGCGTCATCCATCCTCGTGAGTAAAATTTTGCGATTGCCTGGTTGTTCCATTGGAGATTCTCCGTTTGTTTGATCCTTGGAACCTTGCCCGTCCAGCCTGGACGACGCTAAGGGCGGAAATTCTTCATGTTCTTCTGTCGTGCTGTTTCCAGCGTGTCCGCTTCGCTTTTCCGCCGGTCGATTTCCTTCTGCGGCGCCTCTTCCTTCTCCAGTTTCAAGGATTCGGCAATTGCAGCAGCAGCCTGCACATCCATACTCTTTGAAAACACCGCGAGCCGGAAAGAGTTCAGACTGCTGGAACGGAAAAGGTTTATCGAATTCCCTGAATCCTCCCATCGAGCGATGACCTTTGGGGCGAACTCGTCGTTTGCCAGGATGTCGATCTCGGGATAGAACCGCGTTGCAGTTCCGTAGCGGGCGGAGATGGCTTTTACCATATCCTCTTCTGTTAGGCCTTCAATAGCCTCCCGATCGTAAGTCACAACCATCCGATAGAGCTTTCCGTTGTAGAAACTGAATAAGATCTGCGAGGCCGATTCCGTCCGGACGGAAGAGTAGGAAGTATCCAGCGGCCAATACGTCAACTCCTGAATCACGGCCGGGCTCTGGTGGATTAGATTTGCTTGTTGCGAGTCCTGCCCAACCTGTTTTGAAAGCGCGGCTAGACTGGTGCCGAGCGCAAATTTCCGATACATTGAGAGATCCTGACCGGAAATGATGGGAGTTGAAAAGAGAACTAATACGAGAGAGAGCGGCAATCTGCGAATCGTTTTCATATGAGCATCCCTTCGATGGAAGACTCGTGTGGCTCGCAGGAACGCGATCGGAATGGGAGCTGGCGCTTTTTCGTCTCCCAACCCTTGCCACACGAGTCATCACCGGACCAACTGCTACTTCCCTGCAGATTCTTTCGATTCATTCCGCGGTGAATGTTTCTGCAACACTGCGACCAGGTGGCGGCCGGACACAGGAATTCCCACTCTTCCGCCCAGCACGATTTCTCTTGCCGTGAGCTTGCGGCCGTAGACGTCCGCTGTGGCGTCGTCATCTGGACGAAGCGTGGAACCTTCCAGGGAAACGCCAATGAAAGCCCCGCGCGTGCGCGAGTAACTGAGAATCTCCGACCGCATGTATGCATCCGTATCTGCAGTAGCATCGCGCCCTACGGGACCCGCTGCGATAGACGCGTCTCCGCCTAGCTTGACTTTGCTGCTCAGAATCGAGTCCGCGCCTCTATCATTCATGATAAGCAGAACGAGATCGGTTGCCTCTCCGCCAATTTGAAATCCAACGCTGCCGCCTTCGAGCGCATACATTGCTGGAGCACCCCACGGTCCGCTGAATCCCCTTCCTGTGCGGCAAACCATCGCTCCGCGGCCATAGCTAGCGCCGACAACGAATGCTGCCTTCAGAACGGATGGAAACACAATGACGCATTTGGCCTTTTCCATTACTTCTTGAGGGATATTGTCGGGTATATTCATAATTTCCTGCATCACAACGCCGGAATTCTCCAGGCGCCTTTGTTCCTTGTTACCCGCGAAAACCGTTGCTGCTGCTACCAGTCCTAAACAAAAAACAAGAATTGATTTACGTATCATCGCTGACCTCCATGATCAGAATTGCGGCTCCGGAAGTTTTTTCCCTCCGAAACCTTTGTTAAGCGCTTTAAGCCACGCCGTTAATCGGGGAAACTCGTCGACTGTGGTTTCGTCTTAAGCCTTCCCCAACCGAAGATTCCCGTTATACCTTCTGCCTGGCGCCGACAACAAGCAGAGCGACTCCTCCAATTAGTGCAAGCCCTCCGTGTATGGGAGGAAGGGAAATGTGCTCCTGCGTATCTCTCGTGGCATGAATCGGCCCCACATCGAGAACCTTTTCTCGATGGGTGTAATTAAATCCTTGGTAGGCCAAGGCCATTGCACCCAGCACGACTAACAAGATTCCGGCCAAAGAGCTTGGTTTCATTTTGTCGAATCCACTATCAGAAAACTCTTATCCGTTGTCCTTTGTTCAGGTCCGAGGTCGAGGCGCACATGGGAGAATACTAGGCGGGTTCCGAGATGTTATCTGTTCACTTGTGCACACATCTGACTCTCTCGTTTGGGTCACTCAAAAGTGGAGAGGTACCTCAGCAATGGGGGGTTGCGCCGGCAGTCGTCCAATCTGGCGGGCGCGGACGATGAAGCGCTTCGGCGCCGCCCCCACGTAGTAGAACGGGAAACAAGTGACCAGAGTTAGGGTGTTCTCTTTGGATGGCTGCAGGACTTGAACGTCGCTGGGCAATACCACTTCCGTTGATTCCACTTGATATGCAAATTCTCCGTCGAGCGTCTTGATTGTAATCGCATCACCCAGTTGAATGTTGCGCAACGGGCGAAAAATACTGTCGCGATGTCCGGCCAATGCGACGTTGCCAGGCTCGCCCGGCAAAGCCGTTTTGGAAATGTGACCGACCGCACGACGCAATGTCTTGCGCGACTCCCCTTGCACGACGACGGTTTTGAGCTCGAGGCGAGGGATCTTCATCTCACCGATCACTTCACCTTCCGCTACAACCCGAGGCCCTTGAATCGGGCGCGCATTGAAGAGTTTTGACTCCTCGATCGCTTGATACGCCTTCGCATCCAGGACGACATAGGTGGCGTACCCGAGTCCCGAAATACCGCCAGTCAGAAAAAAATAATACGCCGCACGAAGAAGCAGCGCCCTCGATTTCCGGGGCCTATTTTTTGCGAGGCCGCGAGCGTTCACTTCGCGCCCTTCGCCGTCTGTGTGGGCAAAGACTTCTCTTCGGCTGCGAAATAGCCGGACCGGGTTCGAACGCGAATCCTGCCGTGGCCGGGAGCGGTGACTTTCACTTCTATCTTTCGAAAAGCGCGAGCGTTGTCCGCCTTCTCCGGCGCGAACCCCAGCGTGTACTGTTCGCGGAGATCGCGGGCGATCTGTGCGGAAATACTGGTAACGGTATTCGTGCGGTCCGGAAAGTAGGCAATACCCCCCGTGGCTTTGGAGAGGCGGGTAAGCACGGCCGGGTTTACCTCTCCGGTGTCGCCGACCAGCCCGATGGAATAGATGAGCACTTGGGATTGCTGAGCAATTGTCAAAATCTGCGAGAATTTTTGCTGGCTCGCATTATCTCCCCCGTCACTGACGATGATTAGCGCCTTCCTATCGCAATGGCCGAGCTTCAAATGGAGCAGCCCTTCAGCCACGGCGTCATAAAGCGCGGTTCGCCCCCGCGCGCGGACAGCGAAGACGGCTTTTGCGAGCTCTTTTGGGTCGTTCGTGAAAGCCTTTCCGTCGAGCAGTTCCACCGAAACGTCATCATTGAAATCGACGACGAACATCTCATCGCTCGAGTTGCTCGATTGCGCGAAAGAAGAAACCGCAGCGGCCACTTCCGGGAGGTTCGCGCCCATGCTGCGGCTGTGATCGACGATCAGACCTACGGTGACTGGCGTGTCTTGCTGCTGGAACATCGTGACCTTTTGCAGGCGCCCATCCTCGTACACGCGGAAGTCTTGCTGACTTAGCCCCAACACAATGTTTCCCTTCGTGTCCGTCACACTCACAGGCAGCACAACCAGTTCCGTCTTGACGGAGATCGCAGACGCAGCGGATGTGTCCGGTGGATCGCGCGGCAACGGCTGAGATTGGGAGAAGCCCGCAGGCGCGCAAAAAAGGGCTACGGTGGTGAAGAGCCAGCAACGCCAGAGTTGTTTGAGATTTTGCGATGGGATGATGAGAGTCACTCGAGAAGCTCCTCGCGCCGCGGGATATGATTGCCATTCGAGCCCGCGGCGCCCTGGAGTTGTTACGTTATCAATGCTTATGCGAGTCGCTTCACAGCCAACGCGAGTCCGAGTGATGCCAAGCCGAGCAGCGCGATGAGTGGAACCGTGCTGGCCGTCTTCGGCAACTCTGCTGTCTCAACCGCTGGCGCAGGGGCAGGAGTTGTGGTCTCTGCAACCGGCGCGGTGGTCTGGATCGCTTCGGTCACCGGGACTTCTTTCTCCTCCGGAGTGACCGCGACGATCTGAGCCGTATTCAGGTCGCTCGTCTCCGCTTGGAGCGCAGGAATTGGTTCCTTCTCTGCGAGAGCTAGTTGGATCGCCCGTGGCTTCGGATAGACGAATTCTTGGCCGAAGTTATCGCCTGGGTAGAACCAAGCCTTAAGCGCTTCCGGCTGGTCGCCTGGCCGCTCTACGAACTTCACAACCGTGCGACCCGTCGGGTGAAGGCGATAGTCGTTAATCGCCAGGACGGTGGTGATTAGCTGAGAACCATCGGCATTGAAGACTTGCACGATGTGACGATCGGAAAGCGAATCGAGCAGCTTGAAGGTGTATGTCCCGGCAGGCAGGATTTGCCCCGGGATTTCGATCGGCTGACTGAAAGTCATCACCGTCTTTTTGTTGTATTCATCGGCGCGGACGCTCGATGACGACACGGCCCCGAGAATTGAGAGTGCGGCGACAACTAGAACTGTCTTCACGATTTTCATTTCGATTTTCTCCCTGAGAAAAATAAGAGCTACTTGTGCCTTCCGCCTGGCATCAATCAGGCTGAGGCGGGTGGACTGATCATGTTATGCGAAACAGTTCCCTTGCTCCCTCACTGTACGCAATACTGGACGCTCTGGCTTTGCTTATCTGTCCACTTGTGCACACATTCGAATTTTGTTTTGCGGTCATTTTGCAGAGCTGGCCGCGAGAACGGGAGCCGGAGTTGCCAATTTCAATTGATCGAGCGAAGCCACCACGCTTTGCCACCTGACTGCGTCTTTCTTCGTCTCGATGGGAGCGGAAAGATCGGAATAGAACTGCAGGATATTGTCACGAAGGTCAGAAGTGGTCAGAGCGAACTTCGTTCCGGTCAATTTTGCCAGCAATTTCGCATATATTTCGTCCGTCAGCGTGTATTCCGCTGCCACGGTTTCCTTGCCGCTATCGAGGTCCCGGTTGGCCAGTTGGAGTGTTCCTGCGCGCACTTCTTCGAGAAAGGCCCGGTACTGGTCAACGGTCGTATTGATGCTCTTGAAATACAGATCCTCTGTTTGCGCAGTGGGATTATTAAACGCCAGCGTCTTAAAGGGACCAATCCTTGGCATGTAGCGGAGGAGGGTGGATAACACACGTGTGCCGAGTCCGGGTTTCGTGTAGTCCTTTCCCCAATCCTTCTCATAGTCGGATCGCGAGAGGCGGTAGAGGAACTTTCGCTTCGCGAAATCCGGCGTCTCGCGCATCAAGTCTTTCTTGTGCGTTTGAAGCGCCACTTTGGTCATCTCCGGGATCAGCCGACTGACGGCGAAGCGATAGGAACCGATCGCGAGATCTTCGTGCGTCAGCACGTCTTTCAGCTCCACGCCGTAGACCACCGGGAAGACCCTTTCCAGCAGTGGCTTTGACACCTTGAACCCGATGAAATCGTGGTACTGCTCCGACGCATAGCGGTTCTTTGCTACTTGAACCATGTCGAATCCGAACTCCGTCTTCAAATGTGCAGTGTGGTCTTGTGCATATTTGACGGAGTTTCCATATTTTGCGCGCAGCTTCGGATACTCTATGGCAACGGCCTCGTTGACAGCCGGGTGGCCAGCAATATCAGACGCGTAATGTGCTAGAGCGCCCAGCGCGAACGCATACTCATTGCCATCCTGGCTCTCCAGCAGTAATTCGCGGACGAAATCTCCGCTGCGAACGTAATGCACTAAGTCACTGAATTCCGTGCTGCCAAACGGGTAGTAGCCGAGGTCCTGGATGACCGCGCCTCCATAGGCGTATGCATGCGCCTCCTTGAGTTGGTCTTCCGACAACTCCGGAAACCGCTCCAGGAGCAGCAGCCGGATCTCGTCCTTCCAGAGAAGGTCCACGATTTCCTCATGGGTGAGAACCGAATATGCGAACGAGCCCCCGCCGGACATCAACGCGATGAGGAGCACTGCCAACACACGGATACACAAAAGACGCCAAGCGCCTCGAATAGCTGCCCGAGAGGACTGTTCTTTAGCTCGGCTTTCTGAGTTCATTTACGAGCTTCCTGGCTTCTCTCATTCTTTCTTTGTAGTACGTGGGGCTGATAAGGATTTCCTTATCTCCCACTTGCAAGCGTTGTTTGATGCCTTCCTTTGACAAGAACAAGGCCAGCGCTATGTACGTTTTAATTTCCTTTTCCAGAAACTGAACTGCTTCTCGTTTAGACTCATCCATTTTTCACCTCGAACTGCCACTGATGGCATAGCTTGAACGCCGGAGAAGGCCCGCCCTCGCTAGCCTCCGTTGGTTCGCACTGCTTACTAAAGAACGGTTCACCCGAACGGAAGGATCCGGAACATCACGACCAGCCTCCCTAGATGCGGCCGAGAAGCAGTAGAATCACAACGACGAGCAAGATCAAACCCACTCCCCCCGTCGGGGCATAACCCCATTCCCGGCTATGCGGCCATCGCGGCAGCGCACCTAGGAGTACCATCGCCAAAATCACGATCAATATTGTTCCGAGCATTGTTTGCCCCCTCTTTTCTCGATTCAACCGATTGATGAGTGCAACTTTGTCGTTTTTCCAGCACTGCCGGGGCGACCCGACCCGCATGCGTCTCGGTCGCCCCTGGAGCTGGATTGGAAAGATGCTTAGATCACGACGCTAATGGACACGCGAGCGCCGGGATAGTACGGGTTGCACAGATAGTAGCCGCCGTCGATGAAATCAACGTAAACGTTATCGGTGTAGTACCACTCCGCGGGCCACGGGTCAACAAAGCCAAACCAGAATCCGCTGTACTGAAATCGCGAGAATCCACCGACCATCACAGGTTCGTTGATAACGAACACATGCTCTTGGCCAAAATTGGAGCGGAAGCGATCGTCAGGTATGCGACCGCTGCCTCTCACGCTTAGCCTCAGTGCCGCATGTTCGCTTTGTCTCTTCTGGGCCTCAGCGGTTCGCTGAACAGGCTGCCGTTCTCCTGCCTTTGCATGCTCTTCCTGTTTCGCACCCTTGGTCTGCTGCTCTTGTTCTTGTTTTGTGGACTTTGTCTCCTGTTGCTGTTTTTCCGTTTTTGGCTGCTCCTGCTGCTTTTGAGGCTTAGCCTCTTCTTGTTGTTTGGCAGGCTTGGCCTCTTGCTTGGTTTCTTGTTGTTTCTCAGGCTTAGCCTTCGGCTTAGCCTTCGGCTCTTCCTTCGGAGCCTTAGTGTCTTCCTGGTGTTCCTGCTGTGCATAGGAGCGGGCGGTATTGCCGAAAAGCAAAAACAATGCCGCCGCGCTGATAACTCCAATTCGTTTCATAAGTCTTGCCTCCATTACTGCAGATTCTTCCGTCTAAATCTCTTCCCTGCGATCTATTCAATTTCGGTTAGGTCCCAACGTGAATCCGGGACAGGGAGTGAAAGAGTCCAAAGATGTTCAGCAACCACAAAACCGTGGCAATCACCACCACGGCGTTCAACAGCGACTTGATCGACCCCGCCATTGGTATGAAGTTGTTCACCAGCCAAAGCAGCACTCCCACCACGATCAGGACCATCAGTATTTGAAGTAAAGGCATAAAGTCTTATCCCCTTCTCTTCGCAGGCAGACACTCCCCCGTCCTGTCCCAAGGTGTTGCGCCAATTTCTGTGTTGCCCCAAGAACTGCTAGTGCCGGTTGAAGTGGGAAGGAACCTACGATCTCCGGTGTTTTTGAGGTGAAAGCTCTTGGACTTGTTTCGCCTTAATCCCTTCGCTTCACCCACAGTCCAGTATCTTAGAAGACGCAGCGGCCCGTATCTGTTCACTTGTGCACACATTCGCATCCTAATTTACGAATTTGGGGCCGCGTGCTACAATTCCAGCAAGGAAAGCGTGGCAGCCGGACCTCCAAATCGCGTGAAAACCAATGCCAAGGCTGCATTCGTCGCCCAGAATTTTCTTGATTCGACGGGTGTGGCCAGAAAAGTTGTGGAGTTTAAGAGAAAGGAAACGATCTTCTCGCAAGGCGATCCCAGTAAGAATGTCATCTACATTCAAAAAGGAGGGGTGAGACTTTCGGTAGTCAATGAAACCGGCAAAGAGGCCGTCGTGGGGATCTTGGGACCGGGCGATTTTTTTGGTGAGGGATGCCTCGCTGGTCAGTCAGTTCGGATGGGCACGGCGACTGCGATTGCGCCGACTACTGCGCTCGTCATTGAAAAAACAGAGATGATTCGCGTCCTCCACTCGGAACATGAGTTTTCCGACCGTTTCATCACCTTCATGCTTGCCAGGAATATCCGAATTGAAGAAGACCTAGTCGATCAACTCTTCAACTCAAGCGAGAAACGGCTGGCCCGCACTTTATTGCTCCTCGCGCGCTACGGCAAGGAGGAT
>Ga0070733_10002200_pt1 | contig 14114 bp, 12 predicted proteins | sample Coa_R1_9_FD_66450 | JGI IMG/M metagenome (GOLD analysis project Ga0070733, IMG submission 66450) | Surface soil microbial communities from Centralia Pennsylvania, which are recovering from an underground coalmine fire - Coalmine... | ecosystem: Environmental > Terrestrial > Soil > Unclassified ... | reverse complement strand
GTCGCGACGGCGGTCATAGACGAGGTCGAGACACACTTCGCGATGGGCGGGGTCGATCTTGTGGAGCGGCGCGATGCGGCCGGCGTGGACGATCGCCGCGTCCAGCCCCGCTTCGACGCACTCGTGGAGGAAAACCGCGTTCAGCACCTGGCGGGCGGGCGGAGCCAGCCCGAACGAGACGTTCGATATTCCGAGCACCGTGTGAACCCCGGGGAGCTCGCGTTTGATCGTTCGGATGGCTTCGATCGTCGCGATCCCGTCGCGGCGACTTTCTTCCATCCCGGTCGACAAGGGCAAAGCGAGCGCGTCGATAAAGAGGTCTTCTGGCGAAAGTCCGTAGCGCGAGACGGCGAGTTCGCAGATCGCCTTGGCGGCGCGCACCTTCCACTCGGCGGTTCGCGCCTGGCCCTCCTCGTCGATACACGTGCAGATCACCCCGGCTCCGTGCTCGGCGGCGAGCGACAAAAACGTGTCGAGTCGGGTACCTGTGCCATCGCCGTCTTCGAGGTTGACCGAGTTGAGGATCGCCCGCCCGCCGATCAGCTCGAGCGCCGTGCGGACGACGGCGGCTTCGGTCGAGTCGATCACGACCGGAACCGTCGACTGGGTGGCGAGTCGGCCCATCACCTCGCCCATGTCGGCGACTCCGTCCGCGCCGGTGTAATCGACGCAGACGTCGATCAGGTGGGCGCCTTCACGAACCTGGTCACGGACCATCTGCGTCGTCGTCTCGAAGTCCTTGGCGAGCATCGCCTCGCGAAAGCGCTTCGAGCCGTTGGCGTTCGTGCGCTCGCCGATGACGAGGAACGAGAGTTCCTGTTCGAATGGGACGAAGCTGTACAGCGACGCCGCGCCTGGCTCGAACTCCACATCGCGGTGCGCCGGGACGAGGCCAAAGCAACGCTTGACCACCGCGTCGATGTGGGCAGGGGTCGTTCCGCAGCAGCCACCGATCACGCCGACACCGAGCTCGGTGACGAATCGGTGGAGGTGCTCGGCGAGATCGTTTGGCGTGAGGTCGTAGTGCATCTTTCCGTCGACAACCGATGGAAGGCCCGCGTTCGGCACGGTCGAGATCGGGCGCCGCGAGTGCGCCGACAAGTACCGCAAAGGTTCGTACATCTCGACCGGGCCGGTCGCGCAGTTGATGCCGATCACATCGGGACGCAGCGCATCGAGCGCGCACAGCGCGGCGCCGATCTCGGTGCCAGGCAGCATCCTTCCCGTGAGCTCGATCGTCACCTGTGCCTGCAGGGGGACGCTGCGGCCGATCGCCGCCATCGCGCGTCGGCATGCGGTAAGGGCCGCCTTCGCGCTGAGAAGGTCGAACGCGGTCTCGACGAGGAGAAGGTCGACTCCGCCTTCGAGGAGGCCTCGTGCTTCGACTTCGTACGCGTCACGGAGGTCCACAAAACTGATCTGGCCGAGCGAGGGGAACTTGGTTCCCGGGCCGATGCTGCCGGCTACGAAGCGGGGTCGATCCGGTGTCGAGTAGTCGCGGGCGACTTCAAGCGCCAGCTCGGCTGACTTACGCGCCAGCTCCTCTGCGCGCTCGGCAATCTGGTATTCGGCGAGCACGATGGGGAATGCGCCGAAGGAGTCCGTCTCGACGACGTCGACGCCGACATCGAAGAACGACTTGTGGAGTTCTTGGATGACGTCGGGCCGCGTGGCAACGAGAACCTCGTTGCAGCCTTCGAGCGCCGGACCGCCGAAATCGTCTGGGCCGAGCCCGCTCAGCTGGAGGTTCGTACCAGTCGCGCCGTCGAAGATGACAACGCGCTCGCGAACGAGGTCGAGGTAGTCGGCCACGGTTCTCCCAGGCTACCGGCCACGCCGACTCGAACTCCGCCCGTGACGAGGGCGACGGCGAGGCGAAGGGCTCCGATTTCGTTGGCGAGCGGCTCACAGTCGCGTTGCGGCGACGGCGAAATCGACCCGCCATGCCGGGACAGAGATCGATTGCGCTTTGGATCAAACCGAAGGCCGTAGTACCGGCTCGGGGCGAGGTTCGCGGGGCCTCATTGCGAGATGGGCGATCCGAAGTGACCTCGGCAGCCTCCAGAGCTGTCCTTCGGTTAGCTCCGGCAGCCTGGTGCGCGCCGCCAGTACACCGTGATCTTCGAAGCGGATCAGCGCGAAGTCGACGGCCCTTGAGACCGTTCTCATGAACGGCGCGTGCCGTCCCGTCCGTTCACTCAACCCCAAGGCCCGCGCAGTCTCGGCGACGTCGAGGTCGAATCCCATCGGAGACAACACGAGCGATCGAGCAAGGAAGCGCACAAGAAGAATCGTTGACGGTCCGAGCACGGGGAGCCAGAAGCTCTCGACATAGTCAGAGAGCGCGTGGTGATCGCTTGCCTGGTCCACGTCAGGTACCCAGCGCACAACCGGGAACACGCGCCCGAAAAGAAACTCGTCCGGGATCTTCGTCATCTGCACCTCCGAATTCCAGCGTCGCTCGATCGGTTCGAACTGCGGGCGCCATGCTCTTCGGTGCACCTACCCGAGCCCTTACCGCTGCGGATGAACAGCGCGGCTGCGGCGACCCCGAGCCTCCCGCCAGTGCAGTGAAGTCATGAACAGTTCACGCGGGCGTCAACTTCTGTACAACCTGTCGCGATTTTGGTGAAACCGTCCCTGGTTACGTTTCCTAACGATTGTTATGTCCACCCGATGACAGGAGATGGTTCATGCAGGGAATTCGCAAGCGGGGGCAGGCAACGAGACTGATCGAGAAGCGGTGGCTCCGCTTCGGATCCGTCGCCGTTGCGGCAGCGATCGCCGTTGGGTTCGGAGCTGGTTCTGTGGGCGCGACGAGCCACCCGCGCGCAAAAGGGGTGCCGCTCGTCGTCTACTCCGCACAGGGCTATGACAAGGCAATGGTCGCTGCGTTCGAAAAAGCGACCGGGATCACCGTCACGCTTGACGACAACTCGACAGGGCCACTTCTCACTCAGATCTACGCCTCGAAGAACAACCCCAAGTGGGGTCTTTTGTGGGTTGACGGGGCGACCGCATTTGCAGGACTTGACCAACAGCATCTTTTGCTGCGCGGATTCGAGCCCAACGTGTCGTGGAACAAGCTCGGCAAGGCGAGCGTTCCGGCTGACAAGAGCTACATCCCGACCGGTGTGACGCTCATGGCCGCCTTGGTCTACAACTCGAAACAGGTGCCCAACCCGCCGACGTCGTGGCAGGCTCTGCTCGGTTCGCAGTGGAAGGGCGAGGTCGGCATGAACGACCCGTCCCAGTCGGGTCCGACCTATCCGTTCATCGCCGGGATGATGAACCACCTGGGCAGCGTTTCCGCCGGGAAGAGCTTCTTCCAGTCGCTGAAAGCGAACGGCCTCATCATCAACCCGACGAACGGACCGACGTTGCAGGCCTTGTCCGCCGGTCAGATCCAGCTCGCGCTGGTGCAAAGCTCGGCCGGTATCGGTGCTGAGTTCACCGACCACCAGTTGAAAATCAAGTACCTCAACCCGGTGACGATCCTGCCGAGCGCGATCGGCATCGACGCCAAGGCGCCGAAGGCCGAGCAGACAGAGGCCGAGCAGTTCGCCTCCTTCGTCCTTTCCAAAGCTGGCCAGCACGTGATGCAGACGGGGGATCCGACCGGTGACTCGCTTTACTACCCGGTGCTGAATGGAATCGCCCCTCTGAAGGCGCTGCCGTCGCTCAATGGAGTGAAGACCCAAACGATCAACCCGTACAAGTGGGGCTCGCTTGAGTCGTCAATCAACACATGGTTCGACAACACGATCGTCCAGTGATCGACGCAATCGAGGACCTTCGCGCTCGACGGTGAACGGGTGAGCCGTTTGCGGCCCTCGGTTGTCTCGCTTAGATGAGGAGGCGGCCGCTTCTGCTGAGCTTTTGCTCCGCCGGGGCGGCCGCCTCTTTCCCACGATTGCGCCGCGGGGAACCGCTGCCGTCCGCTCGTTCCCCGCCGAGCCACCGGACACGCTTCGACGAGTAGCTCGCTACGCCTCAAGGGCCGGGCTCCCGATGTTCTGGGTGCTGATCGCCCTGTTCATCCTGGCCCCGTGCGCGTGCTTCTTGGTCATCGCCGTCTCGCCGCGATTGTTCGATCAAGGTCCGCAGTGGTTCACGCTCACTTTCTTGCGTGGCTCATTCAGCGGACTGAGCGGACTGTCGATCCTCAACTCGATCTGGGTGAGTTCGGCGGCGGCTGGGCTCGGATTGCTCATCGGGTTCCCGATTGCCTGGCTCGCCGCGAGGACATCGCTTCCTGGCCGGCGCTTTGTCGCCGGCGGGATGTGGGTCGTGCTCTTCTTGCCGTCATGGCTTCCAGCCATCGGCTGGATCCGAATCGTCGAAGTCGACGGGGTCATGAACCGGATCGGCATCCATGCTCCTTTCATCACCCACGCCATCCTCGGTCCGTTCGGAGTGGCCCTTTTGCTCGGGCTTCGGTGCGTGCCATTCACCTATCTTGCGATCACCGCCGCGCTCGGCGGTCTTGGAGAAGAGTTCGAAGACGCGGCGAGGGTTCACGGCGCGAGTCGGCTTGGTGCTATCCGGCTCGTCGCGCCGATCATTGCTCCGGCGATCACCTCTGCTCTCGCAATCGGATTTGCGGAATCCGTGAGCGATTTCGGAGTCGCCTCGACGCTCGCCTACACGTCGAGGTTCCCGCTCGCCACTTATCAGCTCTACCAGGCGATCGGTAACTTCCCTCCGAGCTTTCCGGCAGCCGCCGCTCAAGGTTGGCTTCTCGTTGCGTCCGTTGCCATCCCGCTCGTGTTGCAGGCGCGCGCCCTTCGTGGTCGCTCCTACGCGGTCCTGTCGGGACGGACTCGATTCGCGTCAGCTCGCGCCCTCACCCGACGCAGCACTTCGCTCGCTGTCGGCGGAGTTGTCGGCTTTTTCGTCGTCGCCGTCGGTGTGCCGGGTTTCGGTGCAGTCAGTGCTTCCTTGCTGTCGGATTTCGGGGCGTCGTTCTCGATCACTCTTGTCAACTACCGTGCCGTTCTGCACGACTCGGGCCTTTCCGGCCCGCTTGAGCGATCGCTCGTGTACGGCGCGATCACCGCCACTATCACGGTCGTCGGGGGGTTCATCGCCGCCCGTTTGTTGTCGAAGAGTCGCAGCAAATCGACGCGCCTGTTGGATTTCTTGCTGCTGTCGGCTGTTGCGCTCCCGAGCGTCGTTTTCGCCGCGGGATATATCTTCGCTTACAACTTGCCATTTCTTTCGAGGATCGGGCTCAACCTGTACCAAACCGTGACGCTTCTCGTCATCGCTTATGTCGCGTCGAGCTTGCCGACGAACTCGCGGGTCCTCGTCGGCGCGGTCTCTCAGGTTCAATCATCGCTTCACGACGCGGCGCGGGCTCACGGGGCGGGTCCGATCGTGGCCTGGGCGAGGGGAGTGCTTCCTATCGTCTCTCGCCCGATCATGATGGCGTGGTTACTCACTTTTGCTGGCATCTTTCTTGAACTGCCCATCTCACAACTCCTCTACGCGCCGTCGTCGCCCCCGGCGTCTGTCGCCATCCAGGACAACCTCGGCAACTACCACTACGGAGTCGGCATGGCGCAAGCCGTCCTCGCCGTCGGCTGCGCGCTCGCCTGTGTCGCCGTCGTTCTCGCCGCCTATCGGTTCCTCGCCCCGTCGGGTTGGCGTCGCACGGTGAGGTCCGCCCGTGCCTGAGCGGATCGTCATCGAGCATCTCGAAAAGGTGTACGCGGGTGGTCAGCGCGCCCTCGACGACGTGTCGCTCGACGTCGAGCCGGGGACATTCCTCGTCTTGCTTGGACCGTCTGGCTCGGGCAAGACGACTTTGCTGCGTTGCCTTGCTGGCATCGAGCGAGTCACAGGAGGCTCGATCCGCCTCGGCGACCAGGTGGTCGCCGATGGCCGCAAGCACCTCCCGCCGGAGCGACGGGACCTGTCGATGGTCTTCCAGGACTACGCCCTGTGGCCGCACCTCGTTGCCCGCGACAACGTCGCTTTTGCTCTGCGACGGCGCGGTCACGGACGCGTTGAGTGCCGACGCTTGGCGGACCAGATGCTCGAGCGGGTCGGCCTCGGGGCACTCGCCGACCGTTACCCGAACGAGCTCTCTGGAGGTGAACAACAGCGGGTCGCACTGTCGCGGGCACTCGTCGCCGACACCGGACTCGTTCTTTGTGACGAGCCGCTTTCCAACCTCGATGCCGATCTGCGGGATCGTCTGCGCGTTGAGATCTCGGCGCTAGTTCGCGAGGCGAACGCGACGACGATCTACATCACCCACGATCAATCTGAGGCGTTCGCGCTCGCCGACCGGATTGGGCTCCTCGAACACGGACACCTCGTCCAGATCGACACACCGGAGGCGATCTACTACCGCCCCGCCACCCCGTTCGTCGCCCGCTTCACGGGCCTTGCGGGAGAGGTGCCGGTCCGCGTCATCGGTCAACCGTCAGAGGCAGGTGCCGTCGAGGTCGTCTCGGACGGATTTGGCGCCGCACAGTCTTTTTCGGCACGGACAGCACTCGGTTGGCACGGCGCCACGGACGGCCGGGTGATGATTCGCCCGAGTGCCCTCACGATCACCGCGCCTGGGCAGGAGAGCCACCTCGTCGGGTCGGTGACCGACGTCGCCTTCCGCGGACGTGGCTACGAGCACGTGGTCGATCTGCCGAACGGGGTTCGGATCTCGGGCGTACTTGCAGAGACCCGGGCCGAGCGTCACAGCCCGATCGGGCTTCGTCTTGAAGCGGCCGGCTGTCTGTTCTTCAGCTCGAAGAGCCTCTTGAACGGGGTGACGCCCGATCCGACCGACCGTTGACGACGACGAGATCAATGCCGAAGGGGCATCATTTGGCGGTGGCTCAAAGCGACCCCGCTTCACCGGAGAACTGGCTCCTTCTCGTCTACCGCATCCCGAGCGAGCCGACGCGCCTTCGCGCCGGGGTGTGGAGGCGACTGAAAGGGCTCGGAGCCATCTACGTCCAGAGCTCGGCGGCGGCACTTCCGAGCTCGGTTCCGGCAGAGCGGGCACTGCGGACGCTGCGTGCCGAGATCGAAGAGATGGGTGGGACGGCTTACCTGTTCGAAAGCTCGGTCATCGCCGGTCAGTCCCAGCTCGTCGACTCGTTCAACGCCGTCCGCGACGACGAGTACGAAGAGATTCTGGACCGCTGCGCCGACTTCGTCCGCCAGGTGCAAAAGGAGTACGACGACGCGCACTTCACCTATGCCGAGCTCGAGGAGAACGACGTCGATCTAGCCAAGCTGAAGGACTGGTTTGAAAAGATCCGCGGCCGGGACGTGTTCGGAGCAAAGCGCAAAGACGACGTCAGCGCGTCGCTAGAGCATTGCGAGCAGGTCCTCGAGGACTACGCCGCCCGCGTCTACGCCGAAGAGGGAGAGGCGCCAGCCTCATGAAGTCCGGGGTCAAGCCCATGATCCGATCGGGAAATAACAGCCGTTATATTCTTCCTATAACGAATCGCCACCCCATCGTCGGTGTGGCGCCAAATGGGAGCGTCGTCAGATGACCACTTCAACGGTGTTGCTTGCCTTGGCGGTCTTCGGCGCCTGTGCCGTCGAGTCGGTCGAGGCGCTGACTCTCGTCCTCGCAGCCGGGTCGACGAGGGGGTGGAGAAGCGCCTACGAAGGAGCTGCCAGCGCCGTCGTCATCCTCGCTGTTCTCGTCCTCGCGGTCGGCGTTCCTCTCGTCCATTACGTACCGATCGACGTCATTCGGGTCGTCATCGGCGGCCTGCTCTTGATCCTCGGCCTCGGCTGGTTGCGCAAGGCCATCCTCCGAGCGAGCGGCCATGTCGCGCTTCACGACGAGGACGCCATCTACGCCCGCACTGTCGCCGAGTTGAACTCGCATCCACTGAGAGAACAGAAGCGAGATGGAATCGGTTTCGTCGTCGCCTTCAAAGGTGTGCTCCTAGAAGGGCTCGAGATCGTCTTGATCGTGCTCAGCCTCGGCGTCTCATCCCATCATCTCGGGCTGGCGGCGTTAATGGCAGCGGCGGCGGCCGTCATCGTCATCGCAGTCGGAGCTCTCGTCGCCCGCCAGTTGAGTGAGGTACCGGAGAACTCGCTCAAGTTCGTGGTTGGCATCATGCTGTCGAGCTTCGGAGTCTTTTGGGTCGGAGAAGGCGTCGGGCTCTCCTGGCCTGGCAACGACCTCGCCATCCTTGCTTGCATCGGCGGGTTCTTGGTGTTGTCCTACGGGCTGGTCAGGTGGTTGCGCTCGTTCGTCGAAAAGCGAACCGGCGTCGACACTTTGGCGGCAGAGCAATGAACGCGATCACAAAGGCGTTGCGAACGTTCGGGCTCTTTTGGTGGAACTTCCTCGTCGGCGACACGCCGGAGATCTTCGTCGCGACGCTCGTCATCATCGGGGGCGCTCTCGCCCTCAAGCACGATCGATCGGCCGGGCTCGTCTACATCGTTGTGCTGACGGCCCTCACCCTCTCAGCGACCGTCTACCGAGGGCGCAAACGGCTCAGCTGACGTGTCGTCGGCCGGATAACCGAGAGCGACAGCTCCGATCGTCACCCGGTCCGGGGGCAGGCCGAGCCCAGCAAGAACGTCTCGCTCTGGTGCATGAAGACGGAAGAAGAGTGCGCCGAGCCCGATGTCGGTGGCGGCGAGCAGAAAAAGCATCACCGAGAACGCCGCGTCGACGATCCAGTAAGGCACGGGCCACGAGGCGGCCGGCAGCCCGTGGAGGGAGGAGTGGGCTTTGTCTTCGGACGAGTACCGCTCGACGTAGGCGTCGGGGTCGGCGATCGGCATCGCGACGACCGGCGCTCTTAGGACCGACGTCGAAGGCCGCCCGGACCCGCGCCACGACATCTCGGAGGCGAGCGCCCAGAATCTCGCCAGATCGCTCTCGTCAGCAAAGACGAGGTATTCGACGCCGCATGTCGCACCTGCCGAAGGAGCGCGGCGCGCCGCGTCGAGCACGCGATTTAGATCATCTGTCGCAACCGGGCGAGCAGAAAAGCGCCTGGTCATCGTTCGCGCGCCGATGGCGTCGAAAAGCTCCATTCGGCGGAACGATATCGATCCCGACGGCAAACCCATCCAACCGGGAATGTTGACCGAGTTGGTAGTGTTTTTTTCGTCAAGAAGGTTCCGCAGGTTATTGGAACGCGGGATCGATGGAGTGAATGTGTCGACTTTCAGAGAGTTGCTCGCCGAGGTTAAGGGTCAAATTCGCGAAGTCGAACCGAAAGCCGTCGCCGAGCGGACCGACCATCCGATTCTGCTCGACGTTCGCGAGCCCGATGAGTTCGAACAGGGCGCCCTAGACGGTTCGTTGCTCTTGCCGCGGGGAAATCTGGAGCTGCAAGTCGAGGGCCGGATTCCCGATCACGACGCGCCGATCGTCATCTACTGCGCGGGTGGCACGCGCTCGGCCTTCGCGGCGAAGTCACTGCAAGAGCTCGGGTACACCGACGTCGTTTCGATGATCGGCGGCTTCAACCGTTGGAAGGACGAGGGTCGTCCGTGGTCGGTCCCCTCGGTTCTCAACTCGGAACAGCGCAACCGCTACCAGCGCCATCTGCTGCTGCCTGAGGTCGGCCCAGAGGGCCAGCAAAAGCTCCTTTCTTCCAAGGTGCTCATCTTGGGGGCCGGTGGGCTCGGTTCCCCGGCGGCGATGTATCTCGCCGCCGCCGGCGTCGGCACGATCGGCATCGTCGACATGGACGTGGTCGACGAGTCGAACCTGCAGCGCCAGATCCTTCACAACACCGACCGCATCGGCGAGCGCAAGGTCGACTCGGCGAAGCGAACGCTGACCGCACTCAACCCTGACGTGAGCGTCGTCACCCACGACGTGCGCGTGAGTGCCGACAACATCGTCGAGCTCTTCTCCGGCTACGACCTCGTCGTCGACGGGACCGACAATTTCCCGACGCGCTACTTGGTCAACGACGCTTCGCTCGTGACAAAGATTCCGGTCGTGCACGGCTCGATCTTCCGCTTTGAAGGCCAAGCGACGGTGTTCTCGCCCTACGTCGGCCCGTGCTACCGGTGCCTTTTCCCAGAGCCTCCTCCAGCCGAGCTCGCCCCGTCGTGCGCGGAGGCCGGCGTCCTCGGGGTGCTGCCCGGGATTATCGGCTCGATTGAAGCGGTCGAGGCGATCAAGATCGTTCTCGGCATCGGCGAGCCTCTCGTCGGGCGTCTGCTTGCTTACGACGCGCTTGCAGAAGAGATGCGGACGTTCAGCTTCCGCCGCGATCCCGATTGTCCGGCCTGTGGAGAGAACGCCGGCGAGATCGTGATCGCTGAGTACGACGAACTTTGCATGCCGCATCCGCGCGTGACCTCCTCCTGAGCGAACCGCGTAGGGTTCGGCGCCGCCCCCGCCGAACGCTCTTTGTTCTCTGTCACCTCGATCCGGAGACGACGAGCGCGCCCAACGCGGCCGCCATCGAGAGCGGAACGACAACGGCGCCGAGCGACGCCGCCTTGGCGATCGAGGGTCGTGCTCGGGCTGACCGCGCCGCTTGCAACCACAGGATCCAAGCGAGCGACCCGCTGACAAACAGGTTTGGCCCGAGGTTGAGCCCGACGAGAACCGTGAAGGGGTGAATCGGCGCCCGGGCGGCGAGCAAAGATGCGGCCGGCAGGTTGTTGACCAGCACCGATGCCACAGCGGCGAAGGCGGCAGTGCCGACGAGATCGAGGTGCGAAAGAAGCACCGTTGGTCCCGACCATGCCCGTCCGAGCGTGCCGAGGCCGACCGCGACCCCGAAAAGACCGACGAGGACCGGAAGGCCGAGCACGTCGCTCACGTGACTCAAGCGGTCCTTTCTCTTCGCGAGGCGGACCCCGATCGAGAAGACTCCGACAGCACAGACCGGGAGGGCGGGGGAGCGGAGGACGACGACCAGCACCGCCGCCGCGGCCACGGCGACGAATCCGAGTCCAAAGACCGGGCGCTGGGGGACCGGCGACTCGGTACGGGTCGTTCTCACCTCTTTGTGCTCAATGACCGCGACGACGAGCGCCGTCGTGACGAGAGCCGCCAACGCGGCTGCCCAGGCATGGGACAAGAACAATTCGCCACTCAGGTGCCGGTGGCCAAGGACGATGAGGTTGGTCAGGTTGGAGCCCGGGAGCAAGAGCGAGCCGGCGTTCGAGAGCAAAAGGCATCCATAAAGAAGTGGAGCTTCACCACCGCCGCGGCTGCGGGCGGTGTAGACGAGCACCGGCGTGAGGAAGGCAACCGACGTGTCGAGGTTCAGCACGGCGGTGACGGCGCCGCAAATGAGGGTGGCGCCACAGAAAAGGAGGGGGCCGTTCTTCGTCGTCCTGGCGAGTTGGTGCCCGAGCGCGGCGAAAAGGCCGTCGTCGTCGGCGACGAGTCCGATGAGCAACAACCCTGCGACGAGAACGAACGGCGGCCAGTCCTGTGAGGCGGCTGACCCGGCGCGGGCGGGGGTGGCGATCGTTGCCGCCGCCAAGCCGGTCACACCGAGTGCGGCGAGGCCCCACGTCAGCCGGTCGGGTAGGCGTTCGGTTGGCAGGCGACGGGAAGCCGCGCTGATGTCGGATCGCGTGTCGCTACTCACCTCTGTCAGCGCGACGGTGCGGCGAGGCGCCGGCGCCGATGAGCCCCGCCGTGCTGCGCGCTTGCGTGCGCCTGAGGCACGTCGGCTCGAGAAATGGCGAGATATGAGACGACGACGATGATGGCAATTGTCAGCGCGACGGTCACTGTTCCTTCTCCCCATCCAAGACCGCCGACGAATTGGGGCTTGCCCATCCAGTCAGCGAAGGAGGCGCCGATCGGACGGGTGAGGACGTACGCCGACCAGAAGGTAAAGACCGGGTTCCACCCGAAGTGCCGGTAACCGATCGCCGGGATGAGGATCAACCCAACGAACATCAACAAAGAGCCGAAGTAGCCCATGTGGAAGGTGTAGGCGGTCAAGTCTCCGAGGGCCGTGCCCATCGCGAACGTTGCCACGACCGCCGCCCAATAGAAAGCTTCTCTTCGTGGGGTGTCGATCGTGTGGAATGAAAGAGTCCTCTCGGTTCGTTGCCAGCTGACGAATACGGCGACGAGCGCCGCGCCGTAAAGGACGCTCGAGTCTGCGTAGGGGACTCCGAAGCGAACGTGGAGGACGTCGGCCGCCATCGTGCCGAACACTCCGACCATCACGACGGCGAACCAGTACGTCCACGCCGCATAACGGCGCATCGCGAACTGCAGGATCAAAGCGGCGACAAAGCCGACGAAGCCGAGGCCGACGGCGAGCACCGGATTGATCGTGTGGACGAGAAAATCTGAGGTCGCCTCGCCCATCGCCGTCGATAGAAGCTTCACGACCCAGAAGTAGACCGTGATCTGCGGAACGCGAAGAGCGCCATGGCGCGTCAATCTGGCGCGCAAAGAGCGGTCGGGCACGGCACCAGTGTGTCGCACGCGCCGAGGCACGAAAGGGCACCTTGGCTCCAATATGACGCCAATCGCGCTCGCAGTCGTGATTCACTCGCCTTCGTGGATAACCGGCGTCGTCGAGATCCGAGAGCGCAACGAGGCGGTGTGAGGAATCCATTGCTGTTGGCGCTCGTCGCCCTCGTGTTGATCGTCGTCGGCGTCCTCGCCCACCGACCCCTTCGTTCCGACCAAAACGGGCAACCGCTCAGCACGGCGCTGTTCAGCCGCGGCTCGTGCATCTCATTCGCGCCGACTTCGGGAAACCGTCACGAGACGGTCTTTCTCGATGCCGGTCACGGAGGAATCGATCCGGGCGCCGTCGGCACAACCAAGTCGGGTATGACGATCTACGAGGCGAAAGAAACATTGCCCGTCGAGTTAGACACGATGGCGCTTCTTCGCTCCGATGGCTATACCGTCGTTGTCTCGAGGACGACTGCATCGTCAGTTGTCCGCCTCGTCCCGAGCGACGTGACGGGCCGAGTGCTGACGCTGAAAGGCGCCCATGACGACGTCGCCGCCCGTGACGTCTGCGCCAACTTGGCGAAGGCGGCCGTGCTCGTCGGTATCTACTTCAACGCGGGATCGTCACCGACGAACGCCGGCAGCATCACGGCCTACGACTCGGACCGACCGTTTTGGCGAGCGAGCCAAGCGCTGGCGTCGCTTTTGCAGAAGGACGTCGTGGCGGGGATGAACTCGCACGGGTGGGGGATCCCGAATCAGGGCGTCTTGGCGGACGGTGGACTCGGCTCGAGCGTGCCGACTGCTCCCGGGACAGGAGGGAGCCTGGCGGCGGACGCGGCGCGTTACAACCACCTGCTCTTGCTCGGACCTTCGATGTCCGGATACTTCACGACACCGAGCGAGATGCCGGGAGCCGTTATCGAACCGCTTTTCATCACCGACCCGTTCGAGGGCTCGATCGCCGCGAGCGAGAGCGGTCAACACGTCATCGCCCAAGGGATCGCGAAGGCAATCGAGCGATATTTGAACCCGACCCAGCGCTGACCTGCTCGGGCACCTCAGGTCGGCGTTCGAAATCCGACCAATCCGGGTCGAAAGCGATTGCCACCTTTTTCGGCCCTCGGGTCGCTAGCGTGCGCCGATGCCGTTTCTTCGTCGCGTTCCCGGATAGGTGCCCGGCTCCCTCGGCCGCGTCGCAGGTGCGCTCACCGCTCGACACAATCGGTTTCGCGTTCTTGGCGCAGTGGCAACGATCCTCGCCCTTGTCGGCATATCTGTCGGCTTCGTCGCCTCACGCAGCTCACCTCGGACCCCGAGGCGTCCGCCGGCGAACCAGCCGACGACAACGACGACCACTGCCAAGTCGGTCACGTCCGCCCGCTGTCCGCTGACGGACACGCCCCCTCCTGGCGGCGTCGTCCCGAGGCGCCCAGCGCTGCTCGTGAAGATCGGCAACGAGCCGGGAACGGCCCGGCCTCAGAGCGGACTCAACGAGGCGGACATCGTCTTCGACACGCCTGCCGAGGGTTTCATCATGCGCTACGTGGCCGTCTACCAGTGCGACAACGCCGGCTCGATCGGTCCGACCCGCTCTGTGCGATGGGTCGACTGGAACATGATCGCTCCAGAGTTCAGGTCCCCGATCCTTGCTTTTGCCGGCGGCATCAACCCGAACGTCAACGGCCTACAGGCGCTTCCTTGGCTTAGCGGC
>Ga0070733_10002199_pt1 | contig 14116 bp, 19 predicted proteins | sample Coa_R1_9_FD_66450 | JGI IMG/M metagenome (GOLD analysis project Ga0070733, IMG submission 66450) | Surface soil microbial communities from Centralia Pennsylvania, which are recovering from an underground coalmine fire - Coalmine... | ecosystem: Environmental > Terrestrial > Soil > Unclassified ... | reverse complement strand
GATCTCTGCGGTCATACCCGGATTCTGGCAGATACCGCAGCACCTCCCGGAAAGGTATTTCCTTCATTACGGTGGGGCGCGGACGCGTTCACCCAGGCCAGCCCCGCAGCTCGTTCACCCAGGCCAAACCTCGGGGCGGGCCGGCGCTCAGCTTCCGAGGTAGCGCAGCACGGCGAGCACCCGCCGGTTGTCACCTTCCGAGGGTGGCAGGCTCAGCTTGGCGAAGATGCTGGCCACGTGCTTTTCCACCGCGCCGCCCGAGACCACGAGGCTGGCCGCGATGCCGGCGTTGGACCGGCCTTCGGCCATCAGCGACAGCACGTCGATCTCGCGCGGGGTGAGCGAGGCGAGCCCGGCGCTGCGGCGGCTGGCCCCGAGCAACTGGCTGACCACCTCGGGGTCGAGGGCGGTGCCGCCCGAGCCGACCCGCTCCAGCGCGTCGGAGAACTCGGCCACGTCCGCCACCCGGTCCTTGAGCAGGTAGCCCACTCCGGAAGCGTTGCCCTCGAGCAGCCTGGCCGCGTACTTGGTCTCGATGTACTGGGAGAACACCAGCACGCCGGTGCCCGGGTGGTCGGCGCGCAGCCGCAGCGCGGCCCGCAGTCCCTCGTCGGTGTGGGTCGGCGGCATCCTGATATCCACCACGGCCACCGCCGGGCGGTGCCGCGCCACGGCGGCCAGCAACGCCTCCCCGTCGGCGACCGCGGCACACACCTCGTGCCCGCGGTCGGTCAGCATCTGCACCAGGCCCTCGCGCAGCAGTCCGGCGTCCTCGGCGATGGCTACCCGCATGGGGGCGATGGTCTCATGCCCGCAGGGGCAGCTCGATGGTGACCACCGTCGGCCCGCCTTCCGGGCTGGTCAGGTCCAGCCGGCCATCGACGGTGCGGACCCGCTGGATCAGGCCCGGCAGCCCACTGCCCCGGGCCGGGTCGGCGCCGCCCACCCCGTCGTCGCTGACTCGCAGCCGCAGCACCTTGCCGCGCTGCACCGCATCCATGGTCACCTTGTTGGCGCCGCTGTGCTTGGCCACGTTGGCCAGCAGTTCGGCGGCGCAGAAGTAGGCGATGGTCTCGATGGCCGGCGTCGGGCGCTCGCGGATGCCGGTGGTCAGCTCGACCGGGACCAGGCTGCGGGCGGCGAGCGTGACCAGCGCGTCGGCCAGGCCGGCGTCCAGCACCGGCGGGTGGATGCCCCTGGCCAGGTCGCGCAGCTCGACCAGGGCTTCCTTGGCGTTGCGGTGCGCGGAGTCGACCAGCTCGCGGATCCGGTCCAGCTCGGCGGGGTCGCCGTCCAGGCCGAGCTTCTCCTTGGCCATGCCCAGGCCCATGGCCAGCGCGGCGAGCCTGACCTGGGCGCCGTCGTGCAGATCCCGCTCCACCCGGCGCAGCGCGGCGGCCGCGTCGTCCACCGCGTGCGCCCGGCTCTGCTCCAGTTCGGCGACCCGCTGGGCGAGCTGCGCCGGGCCGAGCAGGTTGCGGATCAGCCAGCGGTCCCCGGCCGTCACGGCCCGCATCACCCAGGGCGCGGCCAGCAGGATCAGGCCGCCCACCAGGTAGGCGGCCAGCGTGCCCGCCCAGTTGCTGATGCCGAACTGGCCGAAGGGCAGTGGCGAGATGACCGACATCGCACTCTGCGAGCCGTGGTGGAACAGCAGCCACCACATCGGGAAGCCCATGTCGAGCACGCCGATGACCCAGAAACTGACCGCGTACGCCTGCAGCAGCGTGACCGGGAGCTTGAGCACCAGGTAGGCCAGCGACCGCCAGCCGGTGCCGTCGCGCAGCCTGGCGTCCACCCGGCGCAGCACCCCCCGGCCCGGGCGGAACGCCGGCGGCGCGGCGAACTCGGTGCGCAGCAGCCGGCCGGCGATCCTGCGGTGCAGCGACCCGAGTGCCCGGGACAGCCGGAGGGTGAGCACCAGCACGAGCAGCCCGATGAACGTGCCGAGCAGGCTGACCGTCAGCACGGTACCGCCGATGAGCAGCGTGACCACCAGCCAGAACCCCACTGCGGCCGGCACCACACCGGCCACCGCGTACAGCACCTCTCGCCAGGCACGCTGGCTGAACGGTGCGCGCACGGCCGCGCGCACCAGTCCATCCGGCGGGGTGCTCACCGCACCATTGTCCTCCCAGCTCACGCCGGCTCCTGTTTCACCGTGAGCGTGGGTGTGCGGATCCGGCCCGGTTTCAGGCGTCCCTGCGGGCGAGCAGCCAGCCGCCGGCGCCCAGCAGCACGGCCGTGTACAGGCACATCATGCCCAGTCCCGTCCACACCGGCAGGGCCGGAGTGGTGGGCACGACCGCGGTGAGCGAGTTCTCCGCGATGATCACGGGCAGGAACTTCCCCACCGGGTAGGCCATGTGGTGCGGCAGGGCGAGCAGCACGATCGAGATCACGAACAGCAGCGCGACCAGGATGCTGATCGCCACCGCCGTGTGCCGCACGAGGGTGCCGATGCCCATGCCGATCAGCCCGATCAGGCACAGGTACACCCCGGCCATGATCACCGCGCGCAGCACTCCCGGCTGGCCGAGAGCCGGGTGCGGGACGCCCGCGGGCAGCGACAGCCGCATGGCGAAGAACGTGATGAAGGCGAGGATCTCGCCGAGCACCAGCGTGCCGGTGCCGAAGATGACCGCCTTGGCGGCCAGCACGAGCCGCCGCCTCGGCACGGCCGCGAACGTGGCCCTGATCAGCCCGGATGAGTACTCCCCCGTCATCATCAGCACGCCGAGCACGCCAACCACGAGCTGGGCGATGGCCAGCCCGGCCAGCCCCGCGTTGGTCGGGTCATAGCCGGACAGGTTGTGCCGGGGCGCGTTGTGGCCGGTGAGCACGCCAATGCCGATCATGAGGGCGGACATGGCCGCCAGCGTCCACAGCGGGTAGCGCTGGCTGCGCAGCTTGATCCATTCCATGCTCGCCACATGGCGGAACCGGTAGCCGCCGCTGGCGCGGCGGGCGTGGGATGCGGTGATCGCGGTCATGCGTGCCTTCTCTCTACGGTGCCCTGCCATGGGGCGTGGAAATCGCCGGCCAGCAGCCCGGCCCGGAACTGGGACGCTCCCGAGGTCAGCTCGAAGAACGCGTCCTCCAGTGAGGCCGACCCGGCGGACAGCCCGGCCACGGTGGTGTCGGCGAGCAGCCGCCCGCGCCCGATCACGATCAGGTGGTCGGCCATCAGCGCCATCTCGCTGATCAAATGGCTGGACACGAAGACCGTCCTGCCCTGGGCGGCAAGCTGCTTGAGCAGGTAGCGGATCCAGCGGATGCCCTCCGGATCCAGGCCGTTGACCGGCTCGTCCAGCAGCAGCACCCCGGGGTCGCCGAGCAGCGCGGTGGCAATACCGAGCCGCTGCGCCATGCCGAGCGAGAACTTTCCCGGCCGCTTGCCCGCGACCTCGGTGAGCCCGGTCTGGGCCAGCACCGCGTCCACCCGGGAGGCCGCGATGCCGTTGGCGGCGGCCAGTGCGGCCAGGTGCGCCCGGGCCGGCCTGCCCGGGTGGAAGGATCTCGCCTCGAGCAGCGCGCCGACCTCACGCAGCGGCCAGCGCAGCTCGCCGTAGCGGCGGCCGCCGATCCGCGCCTGGCCCGCGTCCGGGCGGTCCAAGCCCATGATCATGCGCATCGTGGTGGATTTGCCCGATCCGTTCGGGCCGAGGAAGCCGGTTACCATCCCCGGCCGGACCTCGAAACTCAGGCCGTCGACGGCGACCGTGCTCCCGAAACGCTTGGTCAGCCCGCTAGCCTCGATCATCATTGCCTCCTAGAGCGCACGCATGTACGTGCCACGCCGATCACGCTAGGGATGGCACGCTGACCGCGGTATGCGGCTACCGCCCGTCTTCACCCGGGGGAAAACCCCAGGGCCGCAAGTAGAATCCGCGGCATGACAACGCCGTCCACGCAGCCCCCGATAGCCAGCCGCATTCCCGCCAAGCGTCTCCACCATGGCGACACGGTCATGGACGACTACGCCTGGCTGGCCGAGAAGACCAACCCGGACGTGCTCGCCTACCTGCGAGCGGAGAACGCCTACACCGAGGCCGCGATCGAGGGCCTGGCCGGCCTGCGCGAGACGATCTTCGATGAGATCAAGGGCCGCACCCAGCAGAGCGACCTGTCGGTCCCGGTTCGCAAGGGCGGCTGGTGGTACTACTCCCGGACCGTCGAGGGCCAGCAGTACCGGATCCAGTGCCGCCGGGCGGCCGGCCCGGACGAGATCCGGCCGCCATTGCCCGCCGAGGGCCAGCCGCTGGCCGGGGAGGAAATCCTGCTCGACGGCAACGAGCTGGCGCAGGGTCACGACTTCTTCGCGCTCGGCGCCTTCACGGTGAGCCCGGATGGCACCTTGCTGGCCTACTCCACCGACTTCAGCGGCGGCGAGCGCTTCACGCTGCGGGTCAAGGATCTGCGCACCGGCGAGGTGCTCGCCGACGAGATCACAGGGACGCACTACAGCGTGGCCTGGTCCCAGGACGGCTCGGTCATCTTCTACACCACCGTGGACGACGCCTGGCGGCCGAACCGGGCCTGGCGGCATGTGATCGGCACGCCGGTATCGCAGGACGTGACCGTCTTCGAGGAGGCGGACGAGCGGTTCTGGGTCCGGCTCGGCCTGACCCGCAGCGAGCGCTACGTCGTGATCCGGTCGGCGAGCGTGCTGACCAGCGAGGTCTGGCTGATCGACGCGGCGGGCCCGGCCGGCCAGCCGCGGCTGGTCACCGAACGCCGGGCCGGCCTGGACTACCGGGTCGACCACCAGGGCGAAGGCGAGGGCAGGCTGCTCATCCTGCACAACGACAATGCCGTGAACTTCGAGCTCGCCGAGGCGCCGGTGTCCAACCCGGCGGGCTGGCGGCCGCTGATCGGCCACCGCGACGACACCCGGCTGATCGCCGTGGACTCCTTCGCCGGGCACTTCACCGTCTGGTACCGGCGCGACGGCCTGACCGGGATCGCGGTGTACCGCGGCGACGCGGCGCCCAGCGAGATCACCTTCCCCGAGCCGGTCTACCAGGTGTCGCCCGGCCAGACCGCCGACTACCGGTCCGCGCTGCTCAGGCTGCGCTACGAGTCGCTGATCACGCCCGAGTCGGTCTACGACTGCGACGTCGCGACCGGGGAGCTCACCCTGCTGAAGCGCCGGCCGGTGCTCACCCTGCCCGGCGCGGCGCCCTACGACCCGGACGACTACACCGAGCACCGCGAATGGGCGGTAGCCACCGACGGCACCCGGGTGCCCATCTCCCTGGTCTGCCCCAAGGGGACGCCGCTGGATGGCAGCGCTCCCTGCCTGCTCTACGGCTACGGCAGCTACGAGATGCCCATCGACCCGTACTTCAGCATCCCGCACCTGTCGCTGCTCGGGCGCGGGTTCGTCTTCGCCATCGCGCACATCCGCGGCGGCGGCGAGATGGGCCGCCGCTGGTATGAAGACGGCAAGCTGCTGCACAAGAAGAACACGTTCACCGACTTCGTCGCCTGCGCCGAGCACCTGGTACGGCGGGGCTGGACCTCGCCGGAGCGGCTGATCGCCCGCGGCGGGTCGGCTGGCGGCCTGCTGATGGGCGCGGTGGCCAACATCGCGCCGCAGGCGGTGGCCGGCATGGTCGCGCAGGTGCCGTTCGTGGACGCGCTCAACTCCATGCTCGACCCGTCGCTGCCGCTGACGGTGACCGAGTGGGACGAGTGGGGCGATCCGCTGCACGACCCGGTGGTGTACGCCTACATGAAGAGCTACTCGCCGTATGAGAACGTGACCGGCCAGCGCTACCCGGCGATCCTGGCGACCGCGGGGCTGAACGACACGCGCGTTCTCTACCATGAGCCGGCCAAGTGGATCGCCCGGCTGCGGGCGCAGGGGCAGGGCGGGCCGTTCCTGCTCAAGACCGAGATGGAGGCGGGGCACGGCGGGCGCAGCGGGCGCTACGACGCCTGGCGCGAGGAAGCTCTCGTCCTGGCCTGGATCATCCGGACCGCGGGCGCTGCGTAAATCGCCGCGCGGTTATCCCGGCCCCTGTTCGTTAACCCTGTGGCGGGGGCTTTCCTGCTGCTCTGAATCGCTCCGCGGAACCGCCTTGGCCGCCGCGGCGTCCAAATGCCTGTCTCAGGACGGGCACGCCTGGTCCACCGTCAGCGCCGGATAGCGTCAGGCCGGCTCGAACAGGGCGCTGACCGACTCGCCGTCGTGGATCCGGCGGATCGCCTCGGCCAGGGCCGGGCCGATCGAGAGCACGTGCAGTTTGGGCGGGCGCTGGTCCGGTGGGATCGGCACCGTGTTCGTGCACACGATCTCGGTGACCTCCGGCCTGGCGGCGAGCCGGTCCAGCGCCCCGTGACAGAACAGGCCGTGCGTGCAGGCGACCCGCACCGTGCGTGCTCCATGCTCGGCCAGCTTGCCGAGCAGCTCCATGAGCGTGGTCCCCCGGGCGATCTCGTCGTCCAGGATGATCACGTCCCGGCCGGCCACGTCGCCGATGATCGAGGTGATCGTCACGCTGGTGTCGCTGTGCCGCTGCTTGGCCCCGGCCGCGACCGGCAGGCCGAGCCTGCGGGCGAACGCGGCCGCGCTGCGGGCATTGCCCAGGTCGGGCGACACGACCACCGAGCCGGCGATGTCCTGCCCGCGAAAGTGCGCCGCCAGTTCCCGCAGCGCGTGCAGGTGGTCCACCGGCACCGAGAAGAAGCCGTGCACCTGTGGCGAGTGCAGGGTCATGGTCAGCACCCGGCCCGCCCCGGCGGCGACCAGCAGGTCGGCCACGAGCCTGCCGCCGATGGACACCCGGGGCTCGTCCTTCTTGTCCGACCGGGCGTAGGCGAAGTGCGGCATGACCACGGTGACCCTGGCCGCCGACGCGCCCCGGGCGGCGTCGGTCATCAGCAGCAGCTCGACCAGGTGTTCCTGCACCGGCGGCACGATCGGCTGGATCAGGAACACGTCGCGCTCCCGGCAGTTGGCCTGCAGCTGCACTTCCAGGCAGTCGTTGGCGAACCGGCGCAGCCGCACGGGGTGCAGCGGGGTGCCGAGCTGGCCGCAGATCTCCGCGGCCAGCTCCGGGTGCGCGCGGCCGCCGAAGACCGTGATGTCTCGCACGCTCGTCCCTTTCCCCCGGATGCCGGGCTCAGGCCTGGCTGGGCTGGTAGGGCGGCAGGGCCAGCGCGTTGCGGATGGCCTGCTGGATCAGTTCGGGCTCGGGCCGCGCGTCCACCGTAACGACGTACTCCTTACGCCGGAACACATCCAGCACCGGGTTGGTCTTCTCGTGGTAGTCGCGCAGCCGCACGGCGAGCGCCTGCTCGGTGTCGTCCTCCCTGGCGACCAGGTCGCCACCGCAGGCGTCGCACTTGCCCGGCGCGGCCGGGCTGTTCTCGATCAGGTTGTAGTCCATGCCGCAGTTCGAGCACAGCCGCCGGGCCAGCACCCGGCGGCGCACCTCGCTGTCGGGCAGGTCGAGGTGGATGACGCCGTCGATGTCGTAGCTCTCCAGGAAGAACTCGGCCTGCCGCTCGTTGCGCGGGAACCCGTCGATGATGAACCCGTAGTTCCAGTCGTGCCGGGTCATCCGCTCCCGGACAATGTCCTCCACCAGCTCGTCGGCGACCAGTTCGCCCGCGGCCATGGTCCGCCGCACCTGGGCGCCGAGCTTGGTGTGCTGCTGTACGTTCCACCGGAAGATGTCGCCCACGCTGATGTGTACCAGATCCAGGTCCCGGGCCAGCATCGTGCTCTGGGTGCCCTTGCCGCTCCCCTGCACGCCCATGATCACGTATTTGCGCATGCCGTCACGATGGCATGCCGCCGCCGGGAGCGCGAGCCGGCGGCGGCACCGGGCACCGTCAAAGAGAATTTCTCTTCAAATCAGCCGGCGGGAACCGGATCAAGCGGACGGCAGGCCGAGCTTGCGGACGCAGGCGTCGCGCACCTGGGGAGTGAGCAGGCCGCGCAGCTGCGGCCAGTCCCGGCAGAGCAGGCCCGGGTGCACGAAGCGGGCGATGTCGTTGCGCTTGCCCTGGCTGAGCACGATCGTGTACAGGCACAGCCGGTCCGGCCCGGCGGCGACGTCGAACTCGCGCAGGCTGTGCCAGGACAGGTGGACGGGCAGCACGACGGTTCCCACCATGGGCCCGCGCAGCTCGCCGAGCCGGTCGGGTAGCCGCGCCGCCGGGCCACGCCGCCGCAGCGAAAGGACGTTCGCCATAGTCGGTCCCAGATTATCGTTGCCTGGGACCGTTTCGCCGTGGATCAGCCCCCGGTCACCACGGCTGTACGGCGGCGCTAGGCTCGGTACATGCCCGGTCCGGCGCCACGGTGGCGTTTCCTGATCACCCCACGGTGGCTCGGCTGGCATGCCTTCACCGTGCTGGCGGTGGCCGGCATGCTCGCACTCGGCTGGTGGCAGCTCCGGCGGGCCGAGGCGGGTAACTCACTGAGCTGGGCCTACACGTTCGAGTGGCCGGTCTTCGCGGTCTTCGGCGTGGTGTTCTGGGCGAAGACGATCCGCGACGAGTTCTCTCCGCCGGACACCGGCGAGGCGCCGGACAAGGCAGAGTTCGCGGTGCGGCCCAGCGGAGCGGAGCTGCCTGGCGGCAAGGGCTCGGCCACGGTGGGCGAAGACGAGCCCGAGGACGCGGACCTGGCGGCCTACAATGCCTACCTCGCCCGGCTGCAGGACCAGGTGAAGGGTCACGGGCGGTGGCACGGGCTCAGATGAGCCCCGGATGGGAACGGCAGGAGGTTGGCCGGTGAATGCAGCGGTGCTCCGGTACCGGGTGATGGCCTACATAACCGGCGCGGTGCTGCTGGTGCTGTGCTTCGTGGGGATCCCGCTGCAGGTGGCGGCGCACAACGACGTCATCGTGAACGATGTCGGCACGGCGCACGGCATCCTGTACATGATCTACCTGGTCGTGGCGTACCTGCTGACCAGGCGGCTGCGGCTGCCGGCCGGCCCAACCCTGCTGGTCCTGCTGGCCGGCACGGTCCCGGTGCTGACGTTCGTGGTGGAGCGGTGGGTGCACCGCAGGTACATCGCCCCGGCGCAGCGGGGCCAGGCGGCCGCCGTCACCAGCCCGGCCGCCCGCTGAGGCACTGCCATCGGCGCGGACCAGCACTACTACACCGAGCGGCCGGCCGCCGCGCACCGGCCCGGCCTCGTCCACGTACTGCTGCCCGGGCTGCGGCTGGAGCTGGAGACCGACGCCGGGGTGTTCTCGGCCGGCCGGCTGGATCCGGGTACCCGGGTCCTGCTGGACACCGTGCCCGCTCCCCCGGCGTCCGGCGACCTGCTCGACCTGGGCTGCGGCTACGGCCCGCTGGCCCTGGTGCTGGCCGCCCGCTCGCCGGAAGCCAGGGTCTGGGCGGTGGACGTCAACCGGCGGGCGCTGGAGCTGTGCGCCGGCAACGCGGAGCGGTCCGGCCTGGCCAACGTGCGCTGCGTCGCGCCCGGAGATCCGTGGCTGCCGGGCACGGTGGACGTCATCTGGTCCAACCCACCGCTGCGGACCGGCAAGCAGGCGCTGCACGAGATGCTGACCGGATGGCTGGCCCGGCTGGCCCCCGGTGGCGCGGCCTACCTGGTCGTGCAGCGGCACCTCGGTTCGGACTCGCTGCACCGCTGGCTGGAGGGTGCGGGCTGGCCGGTCACCCGGGTCGCGTCGCGGGCCGGATACCGCGTGCTGCGGGTGGTTCCGGCAAAGAGGGCACAGCCTGGCACCGGTTCGTCCCTATCCGGTTAACCGGTGTTTGCGCGCTGGTCCGCCGCCGGCGGCATACTCGCAGATATGGCGGACATGTTCCTCGATCACCCGGGCCCGGTCGCGTTCGCGCACCGGGGTGGGCCGGCTCACAACCTGGAGAACTCATGGCCCGCCTTCGAGCACGCGGTAGAACTCGGCTACAGGTACCTGGAAACCGACGTGCACGCCACCTCGGACGGTGTCCTGGTCGCCTTCCACGACCACACGCTGGACCGGGTCACCGACCGCACCGGCCGGATCGCCCGGATGCCCTACCGTGAGGTCGCCGCGGCGCGCATCGGCGGCCGTGAGCGCATCCCACTGCTCGAGGACCTGCTCGCGGCCTGGCCGGACACCAGGTTCAACCTGGACGTGAAGGAAGAGCCGGTGGTGGCACCGCTGGCCGAATCGCTGCGGCGGACCGGGGCATGGGACCGGGTGTGCATCTGCTCGTTCTCCACCCGCAGGCTCGCCGCCGCCCGCCGGGCGATCGGCCGCCCGGTCTGCACGGCGGTGTCCCCGGCCGGGCTGGCCGCGATCAGGATGGGCGGCGGCTGGGCCGGCACCGGCCCGATGCTCGGCCGCACCCTGCTGAAAGCCGGCGTGCGCTGTGCGCAGATCCCGTCGATGATCGCCACCAGGGGCTTCATCCGGCGGGCACACGCGATGGGCCTTCAGGTACACGTGTGGACGGTCAACGACCGCACCGAGATGACCTGCCTGCTCGACCTGGGTGCTGACGGGATCATGACAGACCAGACCGTCCTGCTTCGTGACGTGCTGACGGAGCGCGGCGAGTGGCATCCCAAGGGCGTCAGGGGGCAATCGCCTGACCCGCGATCCGGTCTGCGATCCCAAACGGCGTGATCCCGTCCGCCCGGATGTGGTTGGAACTGGGCGGAGCGGGAATCTTGTTCGGGTACTCAGCGTTAACGCACTTGGACGGGTAAGCGCCTGGGAGGCAGTGGGTTATGGCGGAACGCGCACTTCGCGGCACGCGGCTGGGAGCGACGAGCTACGAGAACGACCGCAACACCGACCTGGCACCCCGCCGGGAAGTGGCTTTCGACTGCCCGAAGGGCCACCATTTTACCGTGCCGTTCGCCGCTGAGGCGGAGATTCCGGCAGTCTGGGAGTGCCGGGTGTGCGGGGCGACCGCTCACACCTCGGCCGTGGACCTGCCGGCCCAGAAGAAGGCCAAGCCGCCGCGCAGCCACTGGGACATGCTCATGGAGCGCCGGACTATCGCGGACCTTGAAGAGGTCCTGGCCGAGCGCCTGGCCGTGATCAGGGAGCGCCGCGGCGTCACCGATGACCCCGCGCCCGCGCGCAGGAGCGCCTAGCGCTCGCGGAGCGCCGGGCTCGGCTTGCTGAGCTGCGTCATTGCCCGCCTACCGTGGCCGCGTGCGGGACGCGGCGGCCCGGCTGATCGCGCTGGCTAATTCCTTGGCGCTACGCCACGGCCCAGGAGGCGGGCCGGAAGGGCGGCGATCCCCCACTGGGTGACGCGCCAGAGCGCTTCCCTGACGATGGCGTTGCTCATCTTGCTGCTGCCGCGCGCCCGCTCGATGAACGTGATCGGGATCTCGGTCACCGTCAGCCCGGCCCGCAGCGTGCGCAGGGTCAGGTCGATCTGGAAGCAGTACCCCTGCGACACGACCTCGGCGAGGGCGATCTTGCGCAGCGTCCCGGCCCGGTAGGCACGGAACCCGCCGGTCGCGTCCCGCACCTTGATGCCCAGCATCAGCCGCACGTAGATGTTGCCGCCGCGCGAGATGATCTCCCGGCTCTTCGGCCAGTTGACCACCTTGCCGCCCGGCACCCATCGTGATCCCACCACCAGGTCGGCCTTGTCCAGCCCACCGATCAGCCGGGGCAGATCCTCCGGCTGATGCGACCCGTCGGCGTCCATCTCGACAACGGCGTCATACCCTCGCTCCAGCGCCCACGCGAACCCGGCCAGATAGGCGGCCCCAAGCCCGCCCTTTCCCGGCCGGTGCATAACGTGAATATGGCTGTCCGCCGCCGCCAGCTTGTCCGCCAGTTCGCCGGTCCCGTCCGGGCTGTTGTCATCGACCACCAGCAGGTCCGCATCCGGCACAGCCTCCCGGACCCGCCCGGCCACGACCTCCAGGTTCTCCAGCTCGTTGTAGGTAGGCACGACGACGGCCACCTTGACGATCGGTGGATACTTGCCGGTCACAATCCCTGCCCGTCTGCTCTCGAACCCGTCTCAGCCGACCCGCAAGAGTAACCGATCCCTAACCTTCCCCGCGCCAAGATCAGGTCAAGATCCCTCCCCGAAGCCGTTACCCGGGGCGCAGCCAAGCCAGTGGCGCCATCACGTTATCTACAATCCGCTATACTAGGAACCGTGTCTGCCGAGCTGACGACGGCCGCTGCCCTGCTACGGCAGGCGCGCCGGGGCGCAGGCCTGTCCCAGCAGGAGCTGGCCGCCCGGGCGGGTGTCACGCAGAGCGTGATCAGTGCATATGAGTCCGGACATCGCCAGCCCTCGCTGCCGACCCTGTCCGCCCTCATCGAGGCCGCCGGGTACGAGCTGGCCATGGAGATACGGCGGCCACCGCGGCGGCTGGCCCGGCTGTCTGGGCCGGTGGGCCGCCGGCTGCGCGCGCGCCGGCCGGAGGTGATCGCGACCGCGGCTGCCCACGGGGTATCGAACCTGCGGGTATTTGGCAGTGTGGCCCGCGGTGAGGATCACCCCGGCAGCGACGTGGACCTGCTTGCTGACCTGCCCGCCGGAATGGGCTTGTTCGGGCTGGGCCGGGTGACCGCCGACCTGGAGGCCATCGTGGGTACCCGGGTCGACCTGGTGCCGGCGGGCGATCTCAAGCCAGATGCCCGCTCCCGCGCCGAGCGTGACCTGGTCGCCTTGTGAGCTACCGGGACCGCCAGAGGCTGGCCGACATTCAGGCGGCGATTGACGCGATTCGGTCTCACCTGCGGCGCGGCACGCTCGCCGATGGTCTGGTGTTCGATGCGGTCCGCATCCGGCTGCTGGAGATCGGGGAAGCGGTCAAGGCCCTGCCGGCTGATCTGCTGGCCACCCAGCCGACGATCCCCTGGAACCAGATCACCCGGATGCGTGATCACCTGGCTCATCGCTATTTCGACACCGCCCACGCGATCTTGCAATCCACAGTGGACGACGACCTGCCCGAACTGGAGCGCGCCATCCAGGCGCTGGCCGAATCCATCTCAGACGACAACTGAGGTGGAAAGCATGATGCTGATCAGCAGCGCGCAGCGGGACGAGATCTTCAGCACGCTGCGCCGTGACGCGTTCCACCCTGGAGCTGCGGGACAGCTATGGCAACTTCGGCAGCGGGCCGATCCAGCGCTCACTGCCCTGCAGCCCGCTCGGGTGGTCGCGAAAAACGGTCTCGATCGCATCAGCTATGGCCGAGATGGCATGACGGGTGCGGGTGCGCGCCGAGGGGAGCAGGATCAGGCCAGCATGCACCCGGCCGTGCGCCAGCCACTCAGCCGCAAGCGGGCGGAAGTCCTTGATGTTGTTCGTGACCACGGCCCGGCCTTCGCTGTTTGCGACTTCGAAGACGATCCTGTCGCTGCGCCCGGCAAGGTCCTCGCGTTCGGCAACAGCGTCGACGTCATATCCGGCCTTACACACAAGCGCTGCGATCTGCGGCGACAGTTGCTCGTCCAGGATGGCTTTCACGAGTGCAGGGCCTGCTCGCCGGCAGCGGCAGCCGCTCGCCCACGTTCATACTCCGCCTCGTTGAGTTCGATTTCCCGGTCGATCTCGTCCCGGTATTCGCCGTAGTAGGTCACAGCCGCTTCCACTAGCCCGACTGGAATTCGCAGGTACTCGGCGGCCTCGGCGATCGCTCCATTGTTGTCGCGGACTGTTGCGATGACCTCCCAGACATCCAGTCCGTGGCCAAGCAGGCTCGCACGACGGCCGCTTGGGCCGTCAAGAAACTGGATGAGCGGGTGCGCGTCATGGCGCAGCCCCTCATCGAGGTAGCGCTGTGCCAGCGTGCGCTCCGGCAGGCCGGCCCGGCGCGCCCATTCAGCCAGCCGCTGCCGCATGCCCGGCGCCAGCCGCAAGGTGTAATGATCGGCCATAATGGAAATGGTACCACATGGTGTCACGCTGTGCCACGGACCGGCCGGGGCATCGGATCTGGTATTCGTCGCGTGGGGTGCCACTTCTGGAGGACCATCGACGGCATGGAACTGATCAGTAGCGCACAGCGGGATGAACTATTCAAAGGCTCGGAGATTGTCACCGACCCGGTGATTGTTGGGCAGTGCATCAGCGTCCGGGACCAACTCTGGCCATTGGCGATCTGCCACAGCGACTACGAGCCTGCCTGACGCGCCGCGC
>Ga0070733_10002198_pt1 | contig 14124 bp, 10 predicted proteins | sample Coa_R1_9_FD_66450 | JGI IMG/M metagenome (GOLD analysis project Ga0070733, IMG submission 66450) | Surface soil microbial communities from Centralia Pennsylvania, which are recovering from an underground coalmine fire - Coalmine... | ecosystem: Environmental > Terrestrial > Soil > Unclassified ... | reverse complement strand
GAACGTGACGGTGAGTGAGATCCTGGATGCCGCGCGGCGCTCAGCGGCTTCAGGACAAACGATTCGCTTACCTGCCTCCCGATGAAATGTCATCCTGAGCGTAGACCACACTTCGCGCAGGCTTCACTTCGCTCAAGATGACCATGAGTGCTTAACCGTCCCACCGCACAAACTTCTCCTGCGCGGTTCTCTGCGCGCGCCAGAAGGCTTCCGGCAATCCGCGCAGCAGGTCGGTCGCAACCATGGAATGCTCGCCTACGCTCTCGCGCATGACATCTCCGGCGAGTCCGTGCAGATGCACCGCCGCGAGAACCGCCAGCAGCGCATCGTTCGCGTTCTGCGCAAGCGCCTTCTGGGCGATCGTCTCTTGTGCGATCGTCTCTTGTGCGATCATGGCCGCGATCATGCCGGTAAGAATGTCGCCGGTACCGCCGGTCGACATTCCCGGATTGCCTGTCGTGTTGGCCCAGGCTTCGCCATCTGGCTGAACCACCAGAGTGCGATGCCCCTTGAGCACGACCACGACCTCGTGCTCGCTCGCGAACTTACGTGCAACTCCGAGCCGGTCTTTCTGAACGTCGGCAATGGAACATCCCGCCAGCCGCGCCATCTCACCGGGATGTGGAGTGATCACGAGTAGCCGTCCCTTGCCGTTCAGTTCGTTCGTGTGTCCCTCGAATGCGTTCAAGCCGTCGGCATCGAGCACAACCGGAACTGCAATCTTGCTCACGAGTGCCCGCACCAGCTCAGCTGTCTCCGGGTTCCGCGAGATTCCCGGCCCGATCGCGAGCACGCTCTTCCCTTTCGCCAGCACTTCAAGGTGCTCGGCAGCGCTTGCGGAAATAGTTCCCGCGCCGGTCTCCGGCAACGGTTCCGTCATCAACTCCGGATGAAATCCCGCCACAGTCGGCAGCACCGACTCCGCCGTGGCCACGGTCGCCAGGCCCGCACCCGCGCGCAACGCCGACATCCCCGCCATCGCGGCCGCGCCCGCTTTGCCCATCGATCCTCCCACCACGAGCACGTGCCCGTAATTCCCTTTGTTCGATTCCGCCGGACGCGGCGCAATCAGCGGCCCGAAGTCGCGCGCAGTAATTACGTTCAGATGCAGCGACGAAATAATGGCTTCTTCGGGCGACCCGATCCCCGCCACATAAGTTGATCCATCCATGAGCAGGCTGAAAACGTGCGCCGGACGCGCGGCGGTAAACGTGACGATCGAATCCGCGCGCGCGATGACTCCGTCCTGCGGGTTCATCGCATCCGCATCCGCGCCGGAAGGGATGTCGACGGCTATCACTGGCGCCTGGCCAGCATTCATAATGGCGATGGCATCGGCGTAAAGTCCGCGCACCGGCGGTGTAAATCCCGTGCCTAGAATCGCATCGAGATACAAATCCGCTGGCAGCGAGAGCCGCACGCGGTCGTTTTTCAAATCTTCGCGGGCCGTCACGACGATCGCAGCCACCGGCAACTTTCCAAACATGATGGCGGCGTCGCCCTTCAAGTCCGCCGGGTTCGCCAGCAGGATGACTTGAACCGTCTTACCCTTTTGATGCAGTCGCCGTGCGGCCACAAAGCCATCGCCTCCGTTGTTGCCCTTGCCGCAGAAGACGACCACGCGCCTCACCGCACCATGATGCGTGAGCACGTGCTCGGCGACAGCGGCCCCCGCGTTCTCCATCAACGTAAGTGATGGTACGCCGAAACGCTCGCTCGTTGCGCGGTCGATGGCGCGCATTTCTTGTGCGGTAACGATTTTCATAAGAGCGGTCGTTAGTCGTTGGTCGTTAGTCGTTGGCCACGTGAGTTCGGAAGCTGATCGTACAAGCAGCAGTGGCTAACGGCCAACGACTAACGACCAACGACCGATTCACCGCCGATCTTAAAACAAAACGGCCCTCCGCGCCGTGCGGAGGGCCTGAGACTCACCAATGCGATCATGCCTGCGGCTGTTTCCCGGCAGCCAAAGCCTGTACCCGGCTGTGCTTCACGCTGTAGGTAAAGTACACTACCAATCCGATCGCGAGCCAGCCGATCAGACGAATCCAGTTCCACAGTCCCAGGTTGATCATCATGTATCCATTCGCGAGCACTCCCAGGATCGGAATCAATGGCACCCATGGGGTCCGGAAAGGCCGAGGCTGACCGGGATTGGTGTAGCGCAGCACCATCACCGATACCGACACGATCACGAATGCCAGCAGCGTGCCGATGTTCACCATTTTTCCAAGTTGGTCGATCGGGGTCACGCTGCCCACAACCGCAGCCAGCATTCCCACCAGAATCGTGTTCTTCCACGGAGTGCGAAATTTAGGATGGACCGCCGCGAAGAACTTCTTGGGCAAAAGGCCGTCATTGGCCATGGAGTAAAGAACGCGTGTCTGCCCGAGCAGCATGACCAGCATCACGCTGGTCAGGCCGGCGAGAGCGCCCAGCGTAATAATGTTCGCCGCCGTGGTCGAACCTCGGTCAAGGAACGCAACCGCGACTGGCGCTTCAATATTGATTTGTTGCCAGTGCACCATTCCGGTGAGCACGCCGGCCACGGCAATATACAGAACCGTGCAGACCGCCAGCGAAGCGATCATGCCAATCGGCAAGTCGCGCTGCGGGTTCTTGGCCTCCTGCGCCGTGGTTGAAACCGCATCGAAGCCAATGTAGGCGAAGAATATGTAAGCGGCACCCTGCCAGATCCCGCCCAAACCGTGCGGCGCATACGTGTGCCAGCTCATTCCCCAGTTGGCCCGATCGACGTAGTGGGCGCCGAGCCCAATCACGAAGAGCACGACCGACACCTTAATTACGACGATGGCAGTGTTAAACCTCGCGCTCTCTTTGATGCCCACCACCAGAATCGCCGTGATCACCAGCGCAATGAGAAAGGCAGGAAGATTGAACCCGATTTCCGTCCCGAACAAATGTGGCGCACCAAGCAGATCATGAGCCTTCTGCATTAATTCTGGAGACTGAGCCGCAATGATCGCGCTCACTTTGTCGAGAAACGCCTGCGATCCGGCCACCAGAGAGGTGTCTGAGGCCTGCGCCATCTGCCGGGCGACAACATTTTCAGCCGTCTTCAGCGCCGTCCAATGATCGTAGGCCAGCCAGAGCGGCATCTTGATATGAAAGATGTTCAGCAGCTCGACGAAGTGGTTCGACCATCCCGAAGAAACCGTGCTGGCGCCCATAGCATATTCGAGCGTCAGATCCCAGCCGATGATCCATGCCAGCAGTTCGCCCAGCGTGGCGTAAGCGTAGGTGTAAGCGCTGCCGGCCAGCGGAATCATGGCCGCGAACTCGGCATAGCACAGGCCCGCGAACGCGCAACCCAGCCCTGACAACACAAACGACAACGAGAGTCCGGGACCGGCATAATGCGCTCCAAGTCCCACCATGACAAAAATGCCGGCGCCGATAATCGCTCCCACGCCCAGCGCAGTGAGTTGGAAAACTCCGAGCGTGCGTTTCAGGCTGTGTTCGCCGGTTTCGCGCGCCTCTTCCATGAGCAGGTTGAGTGGCTTGGTTGCCAGCAGATTTGGCATTCGTTTTGTGTCTCCTTAACGGTTACGACGATGCGCCCTTCGCTCCCGCACGTCTTGACCACGCGTAATAAACCGGAATGCCCAGCAGCACAACGATCAGTCCCGGCCACGTGAACTGCGGTTTGTAGCGCAATAGTACGACATCGATGAATAAAGCCATCACAATATATACGATCGGCAGAATCGGATAACCTATCGCCCGGTAGGGCCGCTCGGCATCGGGACGCGTCCGCCGCAGCACAAACAGGCCAACGATCGTCAGAATGTAGAACACCAGCACGGCAAAAATGATGTAGTCGAGAAGCTGCCCATAGCTGCCGGAGACGCACAGCAGGCACGCCCACACCATCTGCACCATCAGCGAGACCGCCGGAGTCTTGTACGTGGGATGCAGCCTGGCCACGTTACGGAAGAACAGGCCGTCTTTCGCCATGGCGTAATAAACACGCGCCCCGGAAAGAATCAGGCCGTTGGCGCAGCCGAAGCCTGAAATCATGATGGCGGCGGCCATTAGCCATCCGCCCGCCGAACCGAACATCTCTGTCATGACCGCCGTGCCGACGCGTTCCTCGGCGGCATATTTGATCCCTCGCCCGAGAATTGTGGCTGCGCCAGCGGTTCCATCGAGCGGCAGCGCCATCAGATAAATAAAGTTGCAGGCAATGTAGAGCGCGATTACCACGCCGGTCCCGAGTGCCAGCGACAACGGCAAGTTGCGGCTGGGGTTCTTCACTTCTCCGGCAGTAAACGTAACGTTATTCCACGCATCCGCGGAAAATAGCGACCCGACCTGAGCTACCGCCAAGATGGTCAAAGTACCCACCATGACGATCGGACCGCCCACTCCCACCTGCACCGCATGCTGCGCGCCGAGTCCCGCGTTACGCCAGAAGTTTCCAAAATTTGCGGCCACTGCCCCCGCGTTGCGTCCCAGCGCGAACCCGAATACCGCAAGTCCCAGCAGAGCCGAGACTTTGGCCGCAGTGAAAATGTTTTGAATGGTCGCGCCTGTCTTCAATCCGAAAATATTGACGACCGATAGAAAAATCACCAGCAGGATCGCCATCAGGTTCTGCGTATTGATGCCCACATCCATGTTGCCCAGCACCATAGGGCCGACATGAACGGGCGGAACTTTCCAGATGTGCCAAATCCAGTTGGAAGCAGAAATCGAGGGCACGAAGACGCCCAGGAACTTGCCGAAAGCCACGCCCACGGCGGCGATCGTCCCGGTCTGAATGACGAGAAACAAAGTCCAGCCGTAAAGAAATCCCCACAGCGGCCCGAGCGCCTCTCGCAGATACACATATTGCCCGCCCGCCCTCGGCATCATGGCCGCCAGTTCGCCATAGGTAAGCGCCCCGACAATCGTCATGAATCCGGCGACGGCCCATGCGCCGATCAGCAACGCGGGCGAATCCACCTCACGCCCGATCTCCGCTGACACAATAAAGATGCCGGACCCAATCATCGATCCCATGACCAGCATGGTGGCGCTGGTCAGGCCCAGGCCTTTGACCAGTTCCTTGTCCTGATGACTGTGAATGTCCCAGTCGCTGCCAGCGGCGGGCTGCGTTGTCGGTGTGCTCAGGAAGCCTCCGGAGTCGGTCGTTGGTCAGTCGTTGATCGTTACCAAGAACCGCTTCGGCTAACGACCAGCGACGCTTTACCTTACCTCAAGATGCGGAAAAATTCCTCTGCTGATTTGCGAGGCTCCAGCAACAAGTCGGAAATCACTGCCAAGGAATCCGCCCCAGCCTCAATCACGCAAGCGGCATTTGCCCGTGTTATGCCCCCAATGGCGACCAGTGGCTTGCGGGTCAAAGCCCGCGCCCGGCGCACGCCTTCGAGGCCAACCACAGGATCTGGATTCTCCTTGCTGGAGGTCGCGAACACCGGCCCAATCGCGAGATAGTCCGCGGAACTGAGATCAGCCTCGCGCAGTTGATCCGGGTCGTGCGTCGACACGCCAAGCCAGCGCTCCGGCCCGATAATCGCGCGAACAGATTCGGGAGACAAATCCTCCTGCCCGACGTGGACGCCGTCAAACTCAGCGGCCAGGCACAGGTCAGCCCGGTCATTCATGATGAGACGCACCTGTGGCGGGCGCGCCCCCGCCCGCGAACGCCTGCGCAATTCCCGCGCCTGATCCAGCATCACCCGGGCATTGCCGGATTTATTGCGGTATTGAATCAGGGTCACGCCAGCAGAAACGAGTTCCTCCGCCGCAGCGATCAAGCCGAGAGCATCGGGAAAACAACCGGCATCGAGGATCGGATATAAGCGCGGGAGGACGATCATTCCTTGTTTCAACCTGCGTTGTTCAAATGTACGCTTATCGCGAAAGCTCGCAAATCCAATTGACTTCCCAGGTTTTGCCGCCGTCCGGTGAATAGGACTGCTCCATGCGCGCTGAACTCGGGGAGAGGTCAAGCCACACGTAGCGCACCAGGATGGTGCGGCCCTTGAGAGTCTCCTGATGAAAAAACTCCCCGCGCTTGCCGTTGAAACCGCCCACCACGGGAGGAGTGTCGAGAGTGCCGTTATCCAGATCGACGAGATAGATGCTCCACTGGCGTGTGGTGGGGTTGTACATGTGCAGAGTCTGCGCCTTGATGTGGAGTTTTTTGTCGGGACTGGTTACCTCGAACTGTTCGAAGTTGGCGTTGCTGTCGAGCAGCTTGTGATGGTTCGAAATGCCATCGTACTCATCCCACTTGCTCGAGTTATTGAGCCGGTCCGGGAGCCTGCGGACGTGCGCTTTCCAGTCGCCGATGAGGAAGTCAAAGTCGTGAGAGCCGTCGCGCTGAGGAAGGTTTGCGGGATTATCGGCGGTCTGGGCGTGAAGCGGGACCGCGAGTGTGATGCCGAGAATTAGCGGCACCAGGGTCTGGAGTTTGCGGAGATTCATCGCAATTTCACCCTTTCGAGGTTTGTCAGGATGCCCGGATAGGTCGATCAGTCAGAGGGCAGATAATCTCCTGGCTCTCTGTAACCCATTTGCAGGCGCTCTCACGTTCCTTCTAGTCGCTCCGATCAGATATTAGCGTGTACACGATTCCCGCAGCAGCTACCAGAAGGCCAACTACGATAAACCAGCCTCGCCCTAGGTGGGGCGCCTTCCACCAAACTAGGATGACGGTAATCGCGACAGCACCAACAGCAAAAGAAAGTCCGACGAGAGTCATCGACAACGAATCCTTAAGCTGTTTGAACACTTCTTGCGCCCTTAATGACCGAAGTCAGACCACACAAATGTGAGAGGCGTTCGTAGAACACTAGCCACCGTTCTTCTTCAGGAACCGCTCGATGAACCCCGTATCAATCTTCCCCACCCGGAAATCTTCATCCGCCAGAATTTTCCGGTGCAGCGGGATGGTCGTGTACACGCCCTCGACAATGAACATCTCCAGCGCCCGCGCCATACGCGACACGGCCTCGCTGCGGTCTTTTCCGCGCACAATGAGCTTGGCGATCAGAGAATCGTAGTAAGGCGGAATCACTCCCTCGGCATAGGCCGCGGTATCGACGCGCACGCCTGTGCCGCCCGGCGGATGGAACGAAGTAATCTTTCCCGCCGAGGGCGTGAACTTCTCGGGGTGCTCGGCGTTGATGCGGCACTCGATGGAGTGTCCGCGATGCACGATCGGTCCCATGAGCACGTCGCTCATCCGCGCGCCCGCGGCAATCAGGATCTGGCTCTTGACCAAGTCCACGTCGGTGACCATCTCGGTAACGGGATGCTCGACCTGGATGCGCGTGTTCATCTCGATGAAGTGCAGGCGCCGGTCCTGGTCCATCAAGAACTCGATTGTCCCGGCGTTGGTGTAGCCAATTGCCGCCAGCGACTTGCACAGTACCGCGCCAATCTGGTCGCGCAGTTCGGGGGTGACGACCGTAGAGGGCGATTCCTCCAGCAACTTCTGATGCCGCCGCTGAATGGAACACTCACGCTCACCCAGGCTGACCACGTTGCCATGCTCATCGGCCAGAACCTGAAATTCGATGTGCCGGGGACGCTCGACGTATTTCTCCATGTAGAGATCGCCGTTGCCGAATGCGCCCGCCGCCTCCGCCTGCGCCGCCTTGAACAGAGCCGGCAACTCTTCTTCGTTGCGGACAATGCGCATGCCGCGTCCACCGCCTCCGGCCGAGGCTTTCACGATCACGGGGAAGCCAACCTGCTTTGCCCATTCGATGGCCTCGCCGTCCGACGCGATGATCCCATCCGACCCCGGCAGAATCGGCACGCCGGCCCGCTTCATCGCCGCGCGGGCCTTTTCCTTCTCACCCATCAGCCGCGTAACTTCGGGCCGTGGTCCAATGAACTTGATTCCGCTGGTCTCACACACTTCGGCAAAGTTGGCGTTTTCCGCCAGCAGCCCGTAGCCGGGATGCACCGCCTCCACGTTGGCGATCTCCGCCGCGCTGATCACAGCGGGAATATTCAGATAGCTCAGCGCGAGCTGCGGCGGACCGATGCAGATGGCCTCGTCCGCAAAACGAACCGGCAGCGAATTGCGATCGGCCTCGCTGTAAATGGCGACCGTGCGGATACCCAGCTCCTTGCACGCGCAAATCACACGCAGTGCAATCTCTCCGCGATTGGCAATCAGGATCTTTTTAAACATGGATTCCGTTGTCAGCAGCAATAAAAATTGTTGATTGGTGATTGCTGATTGTTGATTGAAAAATCTGGCGGGCAACTCTGGTTTTCAATCAATAATCAAAAATCAACAATCAACAATGAGGACACGACTCTCACTTCTTCGGCCTGATCACGAACAGTTCCTGCCCGTATTCAATTGGCTGGCCGTTCACCGCGAGCTTCTTGACGATCTCCCCAGCGACATCACACTCAATTTCATTGAGCAGTTTCATGGCCTCGACAATGCAGAGCACCTGCCCAACCTCCACCATGTCTCCGGCCTTTACGAACGGAGGAGCGCCGGGCGAAGGCGCTTCGTAGAAGGTCCCCACAATGGGAGATTTCACCATGTGGAGCCCTTCTTCGGGCACGGGCGCAGCTGGCGCGGCCACCGGCGGAGCAACCGCAGGCACCGCACCCAATTCGGGCGCCGGCCCCGGGGCCGACGGCACCGCATAGAAACGCGGTTCGCCGCCGTGAGCATGGACAACGGTATGCTCCCCGGCGCGCTTGATCCGTACTTTGACATCGCCGCGTTCCAACTCGAACTCGGCGATATCTTTTTCGATTAAGAACTCAATCAGTTCTTTCAGCTCTTTTTGATTCATTCTGATCGTCGGTGTAAGCCAGGGTATCAGCCCGGGATCTAATGGCCGGGATGCAACGTCCGGTGGGACCTGTGCCGCTCCCGCCTGCGCCCGTAACCTTGGGGGCGCGAAGAAGCCGGGCGTGGTCCTGCCCGGCTGAAAGTAAAGCTCAATGAAGACTAAACTGCCAGAAAATCCTTACTCGTCGGCGTCAATACCTCACAACCACCGGCGGTAACCGCTACCATGTCCTCGATCCTCACGCCCCACTTGCCGGGGAAGTATACTCCCGGCTCAATCGTGATGACCATCCCCGGCTGCAGAATCTCTTTCTGTCCGTCAGCAACTCGCGGGATTTCGTGAATCTCCAACCCTACGCCGTGCCCGGTCGAGTGCGTGAAATAGCGTCCTAACCCGGCCTTACGCAATACTTTACGAGCCGCCGCGTCCACTTCGCCGACCGCAATACCTGGCCGGACCGCGTCAATCGCCGCCTGCTGGGCCTCTTTTACAGCTTCGTAAGCATGGCGGGCATCATTCTGAGCCGACCCTGAAGCCTCGCTCACCCATACAGTGCGGGTCTGGTCGGAACAATAACCCGAAAGTATAACACCGAAGTCGCAGACCACGAACCCGCCCGGGGCAATCGCCTGCTCGGAAGCGCGCCCGTGCGGCAGCGCCGATCTCGCTCCCGAAGCGATGATGGTCGGAAACGACATCTCCTCCGCCCCGCCCCGGCGAGCCACAAGTTCCATCTCCGCCGCAACTTCGACTTCCTTCACTCCGGGTCGCAAAACCTCCAGCGCCCGGTGGAATAGCTTCGCTCCTAAAGCCACAGCAGCGCGGATCCGGTTCAGCTCGTCGTCGTCCTTGATCATGCGATCTCGTTCCACGATGGATGGCGCATCCTTTAACGTGACGCCCGAGGGCCGCACCTTGGTCAGCCGCTTCTTTTCGCCTATCGTAAAATGCTCGGACTCGACTCCAATCGTCCATCCCCGCGCCCGCCTGCGCCGCGCCGCAAGAAAATCTCCCAGGGCCGGCGGCACCGCCTTGCGGGCAATCACCACCTTCGCATCCTTGACCTCTTCGTGCGCCTGCGTGTCGTAGCGAACATCAGTAAAGAAGACGCTGCCGGACTCTTCGACCAACAGCAGCCCGGCGCTCCCGGTAAAACCGCAAAGATATCGGATGTTGGGAAGATGGCTGATCAGGAGCCCATCGAACCGCGTGGTCGCGAGATGCTCCCGGAGTTTCTGCTGGCGCGCGTGGAAGTTCATTGGCGTGAGTTTAACAAGAAGTACCGAGGAGTGAGTCGGGTACCGAGTGAGGCTCTGAGCTCACGCAGTACTCGGTACTCGCGACTGGGTACTGCAAACGCAAAACCGCCGTCCTGACAGGTTCTTCAGGACGGCGGTTTCAATCTTCGAACTCGCTGCTAACTCGGACGCTGCTATGTCTGAATAATTCGCGGCGTGATGAAGAAAATCAGCTCCTGGTTGGAGGTCTGAACTTGCGTGTGCTTGAACAGGTTGCCGAGGATCGGGATGTTGCCCAGCAACGGCACCTGCGTGATGTTGATCGAGTTTTGGGTCTGAATGACGCCGCCGATCACCACCGTCCCGCCATCGGTGACGAGCACTTGCGTGGTGGCCTGCTGCGTAATCAGTTCCGGGTTGCCCTGCACTTCCTGACCGAAGTTGGGCGTAGTGTTTTCCACGTCCACGTTCAGGAAGATGGTGTTTTCCGACGTGATTTGCGGCGTCACCGTCAGCCGCAGGAACGCGTCGACGTAGGTGACGGTCGGAGGACCGCCCAACTGCGCCTGCGTCACGATCGGCACGCGCACGCCCTGCTTCACGAAGGCTTGAATGTTGTTCTGCGTAACCACGCGCGGACGGGAAAGCACTTTCAGCAAGCCGCGCGATTCCGCCATCGACAGGACCGCGTCGATACGCACGTTGTTGCTGGCGTTCACGAAACTCAAACCGCTGGTCGGTGAAGTCGATCCCAGATTCGAGAACAAGGGAATCGAAGATCCCGAGGTTGAGCCGGTGCCCGTTCCCGGTACGGTGATGTAACCCGGAGTAAGGCCGTTGACGGTGGTGGGCGACGAACCAGCCTGCTGGTTTCCGCCGATGGCGCTGTGGCCGTTGCCCCAGCCGAAGCCGAGCTGGGTGCCGATGTCCCGCGCAAACTGGCGGGTAGCGGCGACCACGCGAGCTTCAATTTCGACTTCCTGCGTCTTGCGGTCCAGCTGCGTCAGCAGGCGGTCGATGGTCGGAATCACTTTCGGAATGTCGTTGATGATCACGGCGTTGGTGCGGTCATCCGCTACAACGTCGCCGCGCTGCGAGAGGAACTTCTTTACCGTGATAATGACGTCCTTCGCCTTGGCATAGCTCAGGAAGCGGGTGACCGAGGTCTTTTCGACCGCCAGCGCTTCGGATTCGATCTGCGCCCGGCGGGCATCGGCTTCGTGCTTCAGAGTGTCGACGGTGGCGATGCGCAGGACGTTGCCTTCCAGTTCGCGCGCCAGGTCGTTGTTCTTGAGCACGATGTCGAGCGCCTGATCCCACGGCACGTCATCGAGTACCACGGTTAATGTTCCGTGCACGTTCGGATCGAGTACTACGTTAAGTCCGCTGATTTCGTGAATCAGGCGGAAGAAATCCTTCAGGTCGACGTCTTTCAGGTTCACCGAAATCGGCTCACCCGTGTACTTCGGCCCGGTAGCGACCGGCTGCTGTCCAGCTTGTGCTCTTTGCTCGGCAGCCAGGTTGACGGCTGGCTGGTTGGCCGGGGCCTGTCCCTGGGCCTGTGCCGAGTGCTCGCTTACCGGCAGCAGTTCCGCCGCAGTTTTGTCGGAGAACCGCGCGGCGGCTTCCTGGGCGCGAGCCGTCGGCTCGGCCGAGGCGTCGGTCGTCTTGGCATCGTTGATCGGCTGCTGCTTGGCCTGATAAACCGGCTCAACGAATGCAAAGTCGGTGGGCACGGCTGAATTGTCGGCTGTGGGCTTCGACGGCGTTGCTTCCGTCTTCGGCGCTGCCTTGGTCTCCATCACACGGGGCGCGAATGGCGACATCGGTCTGCCGACCGGTGAAGTGGCTGCCAATGTTTTTGTGGTGGCGGGCTTGGACTCGGGAACGGGTGCGGCCTTGGCCAGCGCATTGCCGTGCAGGGTCAGCACCAGCTTTCCCGCAGGGCCCGGCGTCAGGTCATAGGTGCAGGCCTGGTCGAGGTCGATGACGACGCGCGTGGTCGGAGGCGTCTGCCCATCCGTTCCAATGCGCACGCCCTTGACCCCAGCCGTGCCGACCGCGATGCGGCGCTGCCCCGTCGCCATGACGGTCTCCGGCAGGTCCACCACGATGCGGGCGGGCGAGTCCAGAGTGCTGAGCTTCGGCGTCACTGTGCCGCTGGAGCTCATCTCGACCCGGATGTCGTCCGTGCCCCGGACTACGTTGACTCGATCGAGCTGGCTCGGGGTCTGAGCGGCCGCAGCCACTCCCACCACCAAGATCAGCAACGATACGAACTGTGTCAGCTGTTGCTTTCGCATTTCGACTCTCCCCAAACTCGCGGGCCTGGGGCCCGCGCGTAATTCTTCGAAACTTGATTTCGGAGTCTCCGGTCGCCCGGCGACGCCGTCCTGTCTAAACTGCCGGCGTGAAGATCCGCTTCACTACTTCCCGCGTGAACGGCTTACCCAGTTTGTCCTGCACCGTCTCCTGGAACACCACCGAATCACCCGTGATCTTCACCACATAACCGTTGAATACGGGGTCGTTCTCGCGCAGAAAATAAGCCTTGTTCAGGTTGTTGGTCACGACTGCGATAAAACCGCTGTCCGACTTCACCACACCCCGCAGATTGATGTTGCCAATCTCCAGGCACTTCTTGCCGGTGGAACAACCGGAACCGTTCTGCTGCACGACCGGGCTGAAGAACGGATCGCGCTTCCCGTTCATCGCCCATTTCTTGTCTTCCGTTTTGGGCTTGGCATTGTCCCCGATCTTGCTGACTTCGTCCGCGGGCCCACTAGCCGCCGGCTTGGTGTCTTTGGCCGGCTTCTCCGTCGTAGATTTCGCCGCAGGCGTCGCTACCGGCTTGCTGGCTGCGGGCTGCGCCACTGGCTTCGTGGTCAGCGCGGCAGCATTGGCCGCCACCGTCTTCAGTTGCGGCGCGGATACCGGCGTCGCGGCAACTTCTTTTACCGCAGCCGACGTGCTCTTCGCTTTTGCTTTCGCCGGTTTCACGTCCGCCTGTTCTCCACCCTGCGTGTGCAGAGTCAGAACCAGCTTCCCGTCGTCGCCCGGAGCGATGTCAAACTCCAGCGCCTTTTCCAGATCGACGACGACGCTCGTTGTCGGCGGAGTCTTGCCGTCCATGCCGATGCGCACGCCCTTGACTCCGGCGCTGCCCACCGGAATCTTGCTCTGCGAGCTGGCAACGACCGTCTCTGGCAGTTCCACGACCACGCGCGCCGGAGAACTCAGCTTGCTCACCCTCGGCGTCACGGTCTCGCTGGAACTGATCTCGATCTGGATGCTGTCCGAGTTCTGGAGAACGTTCACTTTCTTGAGTTGGTTGTTCGAACTCGAAGCCGATGCGGCCTTCGGAGCGGGAGCCACCGCAACCGGAGCTGGCTTGGCCGTCGCCTGAGCCCCCGGTATAACGGCGGGCTTCACTGCGGGAGCCGGAGCGCCCGGTGCCGGCTTGGCCGACGCCGGAGCGGTCTGGGGGGCGGTCTGCTGCACCCCGGCCGTGTCCAGAGCCACGTTGCTATCGTTGGCTTGCTTCTGCTGCAGCGATTTTGCAATGCTGCGCGCGTTGTCGATGGCGTCCGTGTTCTGTGCCGCAGCCTTCGTGGCCGCAGAACCGCACACCATCAATGCCATTGCCAGAATGCCTGTCCGGAGCTTCATCGCCGTCTTCATAGGGTTCCCTACTTCGCCGCGGGCGCACCGGGTTTAGCCCCGGCGCCTGCCGCTGCTGAAGGTTGCAAATCGTGACTGAAATATGTTGTCGCCGTAAATGACGCCACTACGCTCTCGTTGGGCGCGTACGCATACTGGTGTTTCACCTTCGCCGCCGCCGGAGCCCGGGTCGTCGACACCAGCAGTCCGCTGACATTGACGATGCGTTCCAGCTTGCTGACTCGGTCGAAGAAGTTGAGCGTCGAGTAGTACGGCCCGTCCAGTTCCAGATCAAAGGGCACTTCCGTGTAGTACTGCTGCGACTTCGTGTCTTTCGCCTTGTAGCGCCGCAGTTCCACGCCCGCCTTCTGCGCCTCGGCGCCCAGCATGGTGATGAACTGATCCACCTGCTTCTCGTCGGGCAC
>Ga0070733_10002197_pt1 | contig 14131 bp, 15 predicted proteins | sample Coa_R1_9_FD_66450 | JGI IMG/M metagenome (GOLD analysis project Ga0070733, IMG submission 66450) | Surface soil microbial communities from Centralia Pennsylvania, which are recovering from an underground coalmine fire - Coalmine... | ecosystem: Environmental > Terrestrial > Soil > Unclassified ... | reverse complement strand
GATGATCAAGCGGACCAACAAGCAGATCCGCAACCTGCGCGGCACGTCGGTGCTGTTCAAGACGGACGGCGAGAACGTCAAGAAATACTTCTTGCCCAACGGCTGACCGCCGCCGCCTTCAAGATTTCTCCAGGAGATCCATCATGTCCCGCGTCAAGCGCGGCGTCGCCGCCCACGCCAAGCACAAAAAGACCTTGCGCGCCGCCAAGGGCTATTTCGGCCGCCGCAAGAACACCATCCGAGTCGCCAAGCAGGCGGTCGAAAAGGCGATGCAATACGCCTATCGCGACCGCAAGAACCGCAAGCGCGAGTTTCGCGCGCTATGGATTCAGCGCATCAACGCCGCCGTGCGCGAGCATGGGCTAACCTATAGCCGTTTCATCTCGGCGCTGACGACGGCGGGGATCGAAGTCGACCGCAAGGTGCTTTCGGAGCTCGCCATCCACGAACCCAAGGCTTTTGCCGTCATCGTCGATAAGGCCAAGGGCCATCTGCCCAAAGCGGCTTGACGGGCGCCGCGTTTCCTTAGGGAAAAGCCCGCCGCCGGCGGGCTTTTTCGTTCCTGACGTAAGGCCCCTTGGTCTCGACAAGCGTCAGGCCCCATGTGAAAAGTCGCGCTCTTTCGATCGTACCTGCCTATGAACGACCTCGCCGCTCTTGAAACCCAAACTTTGACCGCCATCGACGGCGCCAATGACGAAGCCGCGCTGGAAGCGGTGCGCGTCGGCGCGCTCGGAAAAAAGGGCGCGATCTCGGCGCTGCTTGCGACGCTGGGCAAAATGTCGCCGGAAGAGCGCAAAGTCCAAGGCGCGGCGATCAACGGCCTGAAGGACAAGGTCAGCGAGGCTTTGACCAATCGCAAGGCGGCGCTAAAGGCGGCGGCGCGCGAAGCGCAGCTCGTCGCCGAGGCGGTCGATGTGACCTTACCGGCCCGCGCGAGCGGGATCGAGACCGGGCGCATTCATCCGATCACGCAGGTGACGGACGAGCTCACCGCGATTTTCGTCGACATGGGCTTTTCTGTCGCCGAGGGGCCGGACATCGAGAGCGACGACTATAATTTCACAAAGCTCAATTTCCCGGCTGGCCATCCGGCCCGCGACATGCACGATACGTTCTTCTTCTCGCCGGACGACAAGGGCGAACGCAAGCTGCTGCGCACCCATACGAGCCCCGTGCAAGTGCGCACGATGCTGACCCAGAAGCCGCCGATCCGCATCATCTGCCCTGGCCGCACCTACCGCACCGACTTCGACCAGACCCATACGCCGATGTTCCATCAGGTCGAGGGTCTGGTCATCGACAGAAGCGCCAATCTCGGCCAGCTGAAATGGGTCCTGGAGGAATTCTGCAAAGCCTTCTTTGAAGTGCCGAAGATCGCGATGCGCTTTCGTCCAAGCTTCTTCCCGTTCACCTCGCCTTCGATGGAAGTGGACATTCAGTGCCGGCGCTCCGGCGGGGAAATCCGTTTCGGCGAAGGCGAAGACTGGCTCGAGATCCTCGGCTGCGGCATGGTTCACGCCAATGTCTTGAAGAATTGCGGCCTCGATCCCGACACATGGCAAGGCTACGCCTGGGGCATGGGAATCGACCGCATCGCCATGCTCAAATACGGTATGCCGGATTTGCGCGACTTCTTTGAGGCGGACGTACGTTGGCTCGATCACTACGGCTTCCGGCCGCTCGACATTCCGACCCTGGCGGGAGGGTTGAGCGGGTGAGCGATGCCGACGATCTTGCGTTGGAAGAGCTATCGGTTCTTCTTCTATTCCGCGGATCATTGGGAGCCCGCTCATATTCACTTCGTCTCAAGCGGACGAGAAGCAAAGTTGTGGCTCAATGACTGTAGCGCGGCCTCAACATGGGTTTCTCAGCCCGCGAGTTAAACGAGATCATCGGAAAGACGCGCGAGCAGCGCGAGCGCTTTCTGGAGGCTTGGAATGACTATTTTGCAAATCGAAATTGAGGACAGCCGACCAGTGGAGGCGCGCTGTGAGGGCGATCATCTCAAAGTCACGCTCGCCGATGGACGCGTGCTACAAACGCCGCTTTGGTGGTACCCGCGGCTCGCTCAGGCTTTTCCAGCCGACAGATTAACGATCGAGCTAACCCCTCTAGGCGTCCAATGGCCGCGAATTGACGAAGACATCAGCGTGGCGAGCATGTTGCGCGGCGAGAAAGCGCTGGGCGCCAAGCCGCCGGCCTAATTCGACGGCCACGCGCAGGGCGATTTCGTTTTTGCTGAAAGTCCGCCACCCATGAAATTCACCCACTCCTGGCTCAAGGATCATCTCGAGACGACGGCTACGCTCGCCGAGATCGTCGAGACGCTGACGCGCATCGGCCTTGAAGTCGAAAGCGTCGAGAATCCCGCGACGAAATACGCCGGTTTCGTTGTGGCGCGGGTGATCGAAGCCAAGCAGCATCCGAACGCCGACCGGTTGCGCGTCTGCATCGTCGACGCCGGCGCTGCGCCGATCCAGGTCGTCTGCGGCGCGCCCAACGCCCGTACGGGAATGAAAAGCGTCTTCTCGCCGGTCGGCGCCTACATTCCGGGCAAGAAGATCACGCTGACCAAGGGCGTCATCCGCGGCGTCGAGTCGAACGGCATGCTCTGCTCGGCGGCGGAGCTTGAACTCTCAGACGACCATGAGGGCATCCTCGATCTGCCGGATGACGCGCCGGTCGGCGTCGCCTATGGCTCTTATGCCGGCCTCGACGATCCGGTCATCGAGATCAACCTTACGCCCAATCGCCCCGACGCGACCGGCGTTTCGGGAATCGCCCGCGATCTTGCCGCGGCCGGGCTCGGGACGCTGAAGACTAAGGCACCGTCGCCCATCGTCGGCGCGTTTGACTGCCCGATCAAGGTTCGGCTCGATTTCTCAGCCGCCGACGCGCATCTCTGTCCAGCCTTCGCTTTGCGCCTCGTCCGCGGCGTCAAGAACGGCGCTGCGCCCGAGTGGATGCAGAAGCGCCTCAGGGCGATCGGTCTGAGGCCGATCAATGCGCTGGTCGACATCACCAATTATGTGACTTTCGACCGCGGCCGCCCGCTGCACGTCTTCGACGCCGCCAAGGTTCATGGCGATCTGACGGTGCGCCGCGCGCGGAACGGCGAGAACGTGCTGGCGCTCGATGGCAGAACGTACGCGCTTGACGAGAGCATGGTCGCCATCGCCGACGAGCAAGGCGTTGAATCGATCGCCGGAATCATGGGCGGCGAGCAATCGGGCTGCGACGCATCGACACGCGACGTCTTAATCGAGAGCGCGCTTTGGGACCCGCTGAATATCGCCCAGTCTGGCCGCCGGCTCGGCATATCGACGGATGCGCGCTATCGCTTCGAACGGGGCGTTGACCCGGCCTTCTGCATTCCCGGCGCCGAGCTCGCGACGCAAATGGTCATCGAACTTTGCGGCGGCGAACCTTCGGCGCTGCTCGTCGCGGGGACGCCGCCGAAAGGCGCGAAGCTCGTCGCTTTTCCCTATAGCGAAGTCGCCCGGCTGACCGGCCTCGACATTCCGCGCGCCGAGGGCGAGGCGATCCTCGCCAAGCTCGGCTTCAAGGTCCTCGATGACGCCAAAGTCGAGGCGCCGTCGTGGCGGCCGGATATCGACGGCAAGGCGGATGTCGTCGAGCAGATCGTGCGCATCGCGGGGCTTGATCGCGTGCCGCAAGACCCGCTTCAGCGGCTCGAGCCGAGCGTCGCCAAGCCAGTGCTGACGCTGCTGCAGAAGCGCACGCGCGCATCCAAGCGCGCGCTTGCCGCGCTCGGTCTTCGCGAGGCGGTGACCTGGTCATTCATATCGAAATCCAACGCCGAACTTTTCGGAGGCGGTTCTCCGATGCTCGCCCTCGCCAATCCGATCGCCGCCGATCTTTCTGATATGCGGCCAAGTCTCATTCCTGGTCTTGCGGCCGCGGCGGAGCGCAACGCGCGGCGAGGCTACCGCGACGTCGGCCTCTTCGAGGTCGGACAGATATTCTTAGGCGACGGCGAGAACGATCAGCGCATGGCGGCGGCCGCGCTCAGGCGCGGCACCGCCAAGGCGGAAGGGGCTGGACGTCACTGGCTCGGCGGCGGCAAAGTGGTCGATCCATTCGACGCCAAGAGCGACGTCTTCGCCGTGCTTGGCGCGCTTGGGATTCCGACCGGCGGTTTGCAGATCGTTCCGGGCGGCGCGCGTTTTCTCCATCCCGGGCGCTCGGCGACGTTGCAGTTCGGACCGCAGAACGTCATCGGCTGGTTCGGTCAATTGCATCCTGACGCGCTCGAGGCGCTGGACGCCGAAGGCCCGCTCGCGGCTTTCGAGATCATTCTCGACGCCTTGCCCCAACCCAAAGCGCGGGCGACGCACGCCAAGGCAAAGCTCGAGCGATCGGAGTTCATGCCGGTCGAGCGGGATCTCGCCTTTGTCGTGGCGAAGGACGTGCGCGCCGCCGATCTCGTCAGGGCGGCGCAAGCCGCCGAGCGTAGCCTCGTAGCCTCGGCTCAGGTCTTCGACGTTTATGAGGGCCAAGGCGTGCCGGAGGGTCGCAAATCCGTGGCGATCGCGATCACCCTGCAACCGAGGGAGCGAACATTGACCGATGCGGAGATTGACGCGGTCATCGCCAAGATCGTCGCGGAGGCCGCAAAGAAGACCGGCGCGGCTTTGAGAGCTTGAGATCATGAGAGTTACGAGGGCGTTTGCGCTCTCCGCGACCTTGCTTGGCGGCGCCTCAGCCCTTGGCGGCGCCTCAGCCCTTGTCGCGCCGAGCTTGGCGCGCGCCGAGACCTACCCCGATTGCGAGAAATTCGAGGACGCGTTTGCCTATAATCGTTGTCTCGCCTCGCATGGGCCGGTCGCCGGCCAGGCCCATACGGTCGCCATGCCGCCCGACGCCGTTCCCGGAATGCACGGCGCGCAAAGCTCGGATGCGATTCATCGCACCCGCAACGGCCGCATGAGCATGACGATTGATGTCGAGCCTGAAAAGCCTTTGCCGCGCCAAGGAAAATCGCCTCGCGCAATGTCGAAGCATAATTAAACTAGTTATGATTGTTATATATTTTATATTCTAGATTTTCTTCGTATATTATGCTATCCATCTCTACGAACAGATAAATCCTGCATTCTCGCGAAGTGAAATAGCTTTCGAGGCGCTCGCCAAAGCCCCTTGATTTTGCGCTGCAGCGTCACACATGACCGGCTCACGAAAGAGCGGTCGGCGGCGGGACGAATGTGATGAGCGAAGTGATCTCCGCCAATCGCCTGATTGACGGCGTCGTCGTCTTTCAGACCGCGAGCGGATGGGCCGAGGATTTCGCCCAGGCCGCGGTCTATGAAGACGAGCAGTCGACGAAAGCGGCGTTGGCCCTCGCCAAAGAAGACGAGGCGCGCAATGCCGTCGTCGAGCCGTATCCGGTGGTCGTCGAGATGCGCGCCGGCCATTACGCGCCAAAGGCTCTTCGCGAGGCCATCCGCGCCGCCGGACCGACGACGAGGCCGGATCTCGGCAAGCAGGCGCAAGGCCAGTCGCCGCGCTTTGTCGCGCGCGCCTGACGGAGACAAGTTATGTACCGCTATGACGAATTCGATGCGGCCTTCGTCGCGCAAAGGGTGAGCCAGTTCCGCGATCAGGTCGAGCGCCGCGTGCGCGGCGATCTGACGGAGGACCAATTCCGGCCGCACCGTCTGATGAACGGCCTCTATCTCCAGCTCCACGCCTATATGCTGCGGATCGCGGTGCCCTACGGCACGCTGGCGTCCCGCCAGATGCGCAAACTCGCCGAAATCGCCCGGAAATACGATCGCGGCTACGGCCATTTCACCACGCGGCAAAACCTGCAATTTCACTGGCCGGCCCTGAAGGACGTGCCCGACATTCTCGCCGAACTCGCCAGCGTCGAAATGCACGCAATCCAGACATCGGGCAATTGCATCCGCAATGTCACAGCGGACCATTTCGCGGGTGCGACGGCCGACGAGATCGTCGATCCCCGGCCCTATGCCGAGATCATCCGGCAATGGTCGTCGCTGCATCCCGAGTTCTCGTTCCTGCCGCGCAAATTCAAGATCGCGGTTAACGCCGCGCCGAAGGATCGCGCCGCGATCCAGGCTCATGACATCGGCCTGCAAGTGGTGCGCAACGACAAGGGCGAGATCGGCTTCACGGTCTATGTCGGCGGCGGCCTCGGGCGCACGCCGATGATCGCCCATAAGATCCGCGAGTTCCTGCCGGAAGCCGATCTCCTCGCCTATATCGCGGCGATTCTGCGGGTCTATAATTTGGAGGGGCGGCGCGACAACAAGTTCAAGGCGCGCATCAAGATTCTCGTCCACGAGAAGGGCGAGGCGGCGATGCGCGAGGCGGTGGAGACGGAATTTGCCGCGGGCGATCGCGTCGGCCTCGAACTGCCGGCGGAGGAAATCGCGCGCATCGGCGCTTATTTCGCCCTGCCGCCGCTCGATCCGAAAAGGCCGGTCAGCGACCGCTGCGAGAGACGGCGCGGCAAGGACGCGAAATTCTCGAGTTTCATGCAGCGCAACGTCGCCCCGCACAAGATCGCCGGCTACGCAATCGTGACGATCTCCTTAAAGCCGATCGGCGGCACGCCGGGCGATACAACGGCGGATCAGATGGACGCGGTCGCCGACCTCGCCGAGGATTATTCGGCGGATGAGTTGCGCGTCTCGCACGAGCAGAACCTCGTGCTGCCGCATGTCGCGTTGGACGACCTGCCGGCGGTCTATGATCGGCTCGCCTCCGTCGGCTTAGCCACGCCCAACGCCGGTCTCATCAGCGACATCATCTGCTGCCCCGGCCTCGATTATTGCGCTCTCGCGACCGCCCGCTCGATCCCGATTGCCCAGCGCCTCTCCGAGCGCTTCGGCGACGGCGCGCGCGCCAAGGAGATCGGCCCACTGAAGATCAAGATTTCCGGCTGCATCAACGCCTGCGGCCATCATCACGTGGGCCACATCGGCATTCTCGGCCTCGAGCGCGCCGGGGAAGAAACCTACCAGCTCACGCTCGGCGGCTCCGGCGACGAGACCGCCTCGATCGGCCAGATCACCGGGCCGGGCTTTTCCAGCGAGAACGTCGTCGACGCCGTCGAGACAATCGTCTCGACGTACAAAGCCTTACGCCGCGACGAGAGCGAGGACTTCCTCGCCGCCTATCGCCGCCTCGGCATGGCCCCTTTCAAGGAAGCGCTTTACGAGCGCAGCGGCGGATCGGACATCTGACATGAGCGCGCATGACATCAAACTCTTCGGCGATCAAATCGCCGCCTCGCGGATCGAGGTGAAATTCGCCGGGCTGAAAGCGGCCTCCCTGCTGCGGCTCGCCATCCAGGAACTGTTCCCCGGCCGCATCGCCCTGGTGTCGAGCTTCGGCGCCGATTCGGCGGTGCTCCTGCACATGGTCTCCGAGATCGACAAGGCGACGCCTGTCGTCTTTGTCGACACCGGGCAGCTTTTCCCCGAGACTTTGGCCTATCGCGACGAAATCTGCGCGAAGCTCGGCTTGATCAATATCGTCGTTGCGACGCCCGATGACGAATTGCTCGCCGCCGAGGACCCGGAAAAATTTCTCTTCGCCAGCGATCCCGACCGCTGCTGCGACATCCGCAAGGTCATGCCGCTCGCCACGGCTCTTGAAGGGTACGAAGCCTGGATCACCGGCCGCAAGAGCTTTCAGAGCGTGACCCGCGCGACCTTGCCGCTTTTCGAGGCCGAGGGCGAGCGGGTGAAGGTCAACCCGCTGGTCGGCTGGAGCGCGAGCGATCTTCTCGATTACATCAAGCGCGCCGGCCTGCCGCCGCACCCGCTCGTCGCCAAGGGCTATCCCTCAATCGGCTGCCTCCCCTGCACGACGCCGGTGAGGCCCGGCGAAGACGCGCGCGCCGGCCGATGGCGCGGCCGCGGCAAGATCGAATGCGGCATTCATGTCGGCGCGCTGACCGCCGGTTCGGACATCTGACATGGCTCTCTGGCGACCCGGCGGCTTTATCAACAACGTCTGGACAACAATCGCCGACGGCGAGGCCTTGCCGGCGGCGGGCGCGATCATCGTCACGGTCAAGCGCTGGCGCGCCGAGCGCGAGACGCTCGCCGCGCGGGAAGGTCCCGTCGGCGTTTCGATCACCCCCGGCAAGGAAGCCGAAGAGCAATTGCGCGAGGCCGCAGGCCGCCCCCTAGTCGCGCTGGACTTTCCTAAATTCGCCGACGGACGCGCCTTCTCTCTCGCGCAATTGTTGCGTCAGCGCTTGGGCTTCAAGGGCGAGCTCCGCGCGGTCGGCGAAGTGCTGCTCGATGAAATTCCGTTGATGCTCCGCTGCGGCTTCGACACATTCGAGATCGCGAACGAGCCGACGCTTCGCGCGCTTAAGAGCGGCCGGCTGCCGGGAGGCCCGCTGTACTATCAGGCGAGCCTGGCGGCGCATGAAATCCCGGCTGGGACGCGGCCGTGGCTGAGGCGGGCAATTTTTAGCTCGGCTGGATCGTGAAGCAGCGCGCGACCAGCCCATGCCGAGCGCAAGCTGTCACAGGCCGCAAAGTTCAAAGGCGTCCCACTGTTGAGCGCTTAGCGCTTTCTACTCCCCGCCCTTCGCCAGCCGCAGTTGCGGCGCCGGCGCCGATTCGATCGCGCGAGGCGCCTCGTCTTGCGAAAATTCCATCGCCATGATGCGCTCGCCGCGCTTGAAGATTTTCTCGGCCGAAATCGTTACGCCGGCGACATCCTCCTGCGCCTGACGAAAGTGCGCCTCGAGCTTGCCGGCGCGATCGGCAAGACGCTTCACGTCGTCCAGGAGCCTGCCGACCTCGTCCTGAATGAGATGGGTCTGCTCGCGCATGGCGGCGTCGCGGAGGACCGAGCGCATGACCTGAATCGCCATCATCAACAGCGACGGGGAGACGATGACGATTCGCGCGCGATGGGCCTTCTGCACGACGTCGTCAAAATGCTCGACGAGATCGGAATAAACCGAATCCGACGGCACGAACAGCATCGCCGAATCCTGCGTCTCGCCGGCGATCAGGTAGCGCTCGGCAATGTCCTTGACATGCTTGCCGACGTCGCCGCGCACGCGCGCCTGCGCCGCTTTTCGCGCCTCGTCGCTTCGCGCGTCCTTCAGGAGGCTGAAGGCTTCGAGCGGAAACTTGGCGTCGATCGCCATCGGCCGATTGTCGCCGGGCAGATGGATCACGCAATCCGGCCGCGTCTTGTTGGAGAGGGTGAATTGAAAATTGTAGGCGTTGGCCGGCAGGCCGTCGCGGACGATCGCCTCCATCCGCCCTTGCCCGAAGGCGCCGCGCGTCTGCTTGTTGGCGAGGATGTCTTTAAGTCCGATCACCTCTTGGGTCAGGCCGGCGAGGCGGCTCTGCGCGGCGTCGATCACCGCCATGCGCTCGTTGAGCTTGGCGAGGCTTTCGCCGGTCGTTTTGGCGGAAGATTCCAATCCGGCGCCGACCCGCGCCCCGACATTGTCCAGCCGGTCGGAGACGAGACGCGCGAAATCCGCCTGGCCGGACCGAAAGGATTCGGCGATCGCCTGCATGCGCCCGCCGAGCTCGGCGCCGGCGCGTCCGATCTCGTCGAGCCGCGCTTCGATCTCGCCTTGGCGCTCGAGCGCTTCGATCCTGATGCGGCGCGCTCTAAAAGACGCGGCAATCAGCCAAAGCACGATCAGGACGAGAAGCGCCGCCGCCGCGAGAAGCGCGTCGCGGAGCGTCACGGGATAGGGGCCGGCAAGAAAGAGGGTCTCGTTCATAGCGGGAAGCATAGACGATTCGCGGCCGCGAACAAAAATAGAACAGGAATTGACCTCGCCGACCGCGGCCTTTATCACCCGCGCGTTCTCGAGCCCTCCCGCGCTTCATGGCCATTCGCCCGATCATCATCCTGCCCGACACGCGGCTTCGCCAGGTCAGCGAGCCCGTGAAATCGGTGGACGACGCGACCCGGGCGCTGATGGACGAGATGGTCGAAACCATGCATGAAGCGCCGGGCATTGGCCTTGCCGCGATCCAGGTGGGCGTGCCGAAGCGAATCGTCGTGCTCGATCTCGCCAAGAAGGACGAGCCGCCGCAGCCGCGATATTTCGTCAATCCGGAGATTGTCTGGTCGTCGGAAGAAAAGTCGACCTATGAGGAAGGCTGCCTGTCGATCCCCGAATATTACGAGGAGGTCGAGCGGCCGGCCCGCATCAAGGCGAAATTCCTCGATCGCGATGGGAAGCTGCGGGAAATCGAGGCCGAGGGCCTGATGGCGACGGCCTTGCAGCACGAAATCGACCATCTCAACGGCGTGCTCTTCATCGACCACATTTCCAAGCTCAAGCGCGACCGGGTGATCAAGAAGTTCGTCAAGCAGGCCAAGCAGAAGGAAAGCGAGAAGGGGTAGGCCTCGCCTTCTGCATACGCTCCATTGCGCGGCGGCTCCCGTGCTGACCTCCGAAGCTAAGGGTTAATTTAAGCTTAACGCATTTTCTGTTTTTCCTTTGGACGTCTCCCGGCCCTTATTTTTTCGGGCTTTAATTTTGAGCGTCATAATGATATCATTGATATCAACGAGGTGAGGCCATGCCGGACATTTTGATTCGCGGCATTTCCGACGAGCTAAAAAAACGCATTGACCGGCAAGCGGCCCTTCACGGGAACAGCCTGTCGCGTGAGATTACGCTCCTCATCGAGCGCGCCCTCGGCGATCAGGAAGCGCGAGACAATTCGCGCGAAAAAGGTTTGGGAACGCGGCTTCTGGAATTAATTCCAACCGAGCATTGGACAGACGAATTTATCGTCGAGCGCGACAAGACCGATCGCGAGCCGCCGAATTTCTCGTGATCCTTCTCGACACGAACATCATTTCGGAAATCATGCGTCCAAGCCGCAGCCTCGCTGCGGTTCGTTGGCTAGACGCGCAGCCAGCACGCTCGCTCTATATTTCCACGCTGGTGCTTGCGGAATTGCGCTTTGGGCTTGAGTTAGTGTCTTCGGGCGCCAAACGGACGGCGCTGGAAGAAGCCTGCCAACGTATCGCCGACGAATTGTTTCACGATCGAATCCTCTCGTTCGATCGCGCGGCCTCCGATCATTTTGGCAAACTCCGAGCCGAGCGACGTAGAGTCGGCAAGCCAATCACTACGATGGACGCCCTTATCGCCGCCGTCGCCTTGTCCAATTCGATGACGCTCGCGACCCGCAATACGGCTGATTTCGCTGGAATCGGCTTGTCCTTGGTCAACCCCTTCGAGGCGGCCGTCCCGTGAAACCCAGATATGCGTTGATCCTCTGGCAAGGTCGGCACAATCTTTGCTAATTACGATGCAGGTTTCGCGAGCGCGATTTTGCGCCGCCCTTCAAATTGGGGACGGTCCCGACCTGGAATGATCAAGCGCCTGAGAAGCCCGAAAATCTTGATCATCCTGCATCAAGCTCATTCGACGCCAGGACGCATCGGCCACTTGCTTTGCGCCGCCGGCGCGGAACTCGACCTGAGGCGCCACGCGCTGGACGATCCGCTGCCGGCGACGCTCGAAGAGCACGACGGGGTCGTGATCTTCGGCGGGCCGATGAGCGCCAACGACGATTTCGAATGGGTCCAACGTCAGGTCGCTTGGCTGGAAATCCCTTTGCGGGAGAGGAAGCCGCTGTTGGGCATTTGCCTTGGCGCGCAGATGCTGACCAAAACGCTTGGCGCCCGCGTCTTTACTTATCCCAATCAGCGGGCCGAGATCGGTTATGTCCCGATCAAGCCATGCCGAAACGCGGATTTCCTGTGCGCCGCGCCATTTCCGCGGACCGTGTACCAATGGCACCGCGACGGCTTCGATCTGCCGGCCGGCGCCGAACAGCTCGCCGAAGGAGGCGAGCATTTCCCCGTGCAGGCCTATCGCTACGGCAGTCAGGCCGTCGCGCTCCAATTCCATCCTGAAGTGACCTACCAGATGATCTGTCGCTGGACGGTCCGGGGCGCCGAACGATTGACTTTGCCGGGCGCGCAATCGCGGCAAAGTCATATCGACGGCTGGTTCCAATTCGACCGCGCGGTCGATTCTTGGCTGCGAGCCTTTCTGCCGGCCTGGATGCAGGCGCGCCCGCCCGAGCCGGCTCTCCGGCGGCGCGAAGCGGTTCTCGAACCCGCCTAAGCGCTAGAACAGCACCCCCTGGTCGCTGTTCTTTTCTTTCGGCGCGCGTTTCCGCGACCTCGACGGGAAGAGCGACGGGCCGCCCTCGGCGACCGCTGACGCCTCGCCGTCGGCGAATTCGATGCTTAGCCGCTTGCCGGCGCTGACCGCCGCGGCGCTTCGCAACGGGAGACGCTCGTGGTCGCGCACCAAAGCGAAGCCTCGCTTCAGGACGCTGCGGTAACTTAACGCGCCGAGAAATTGATCGAGCGCGTCGAGCCTGGCGTCGCGCTGCTCGATCGCTCCGGCAATGGCGCGGCGTAGCCTCTCCTGCGCCAGTCCGACGCGCTCGCGGAAACGCTCCGCCTGATGCGCGCCAAGGCGCGCCCTCGCCGCCAAAGCCGCGCGCAGCCGCGCCTCGACCCGCGCCAAGCTCTGCGCTCGCCGCTCGCGATCGACTTTGCCGGCGCGCTTCAGCCGTTCGGAGAAACCTTCCAACCGCGCATGGGCGCGCGCCATGCGGGCGCGGGGCGATTGCGCGGCAAGCCGCCGGCTCATGCGTTCGAGAGCGATCCGGCGGCGGTCGCCGGCGGCCCGAAGCGACGTCGCCATCTGCCCGCCCGCGCGATCGAGCCGCTGGCGCGGCGAGGCGAGCAGAGCCTCGCCCGAAGGCAGAGCGCGAGCAAGCGCGCGGAGCTCGGCCCTGCGACGCTCGCCGAGCCGCAACGCGCCATTGGTCAATCGGCCGCCGTCCCGGGCGACGCGGGCGATGAGCTCGGCTCGCACCGGCACGACCAGCTCGGCGGCCGCCGTCGGGGTCGGCGCGCGAATGTCCGCTACGTGATCGATCAGCGTCGTATCCGTCTCATGACCGACCGCCGACACCAGCGGGATCAGGCTCGCGGCCGCTGCGCGCACGACGATTTCGTCATTGAAACCCCATAGGTCCTCGAGCGAGCCGCCGCCTCGCGCGACGATCAGCACGTCAGGGCGTTCGATGGCGCCGAGAGGATCGAGCGCATTGAACCCTGAGATGGCGTCCGCCACTTCGCGCGCCGAAGTCTCGCCCTGCACCCTGACTGGCCAGACCAACACGTGAGAAGGAAAGCGGTCGGCGAGGCGATGCAAGATGTCGCGAATCACCGCGCCGGTCGGCGAGGTCACGACGCCGACGACGCGTGGCAGATAGGGCAGCGGCTTTTTGCGGGAAGTGTCGAAGAGACCCTCGGCGGCGAGCTTCACACGCCGCGCCTCCATGAGCGCCATCAGTGCGCCGACGCCGGCCGGCTCTAAGGATTCGATGACGATCTGGTAGGCCGATTTGCCGGGGAAGGTGGTGATCTTGCCGGCGGCGATTACTTCGAGCCCTTCCTCCGGCCTGATTCGCATCCGAGCGAACGTGCTGCGCCAGATCACCGCGTCGATCCGCGCGTTCTGGTCCTTCAGGCTGAAATAGACGTGGCCGGAGGAATGCGGCCCGCGATAATTCGAGACTTCCCCGCGCACCCGCACAAAAGAGAAGCGGTCTTCCAGGGTTCTCTTCAGCGCGTTTGAAAGTTCGCTGACCGAGATTTCCGGCGCATTGGTCGGGGCGGCTTCGGTTTCGACCATGCCGCTCTATGCCCGATCTCTGGGGCGCAAGCTAGGCCGTGAAGGAGGGTCGGCTCTGGCCCCCAGAATCGAAAGCGGCTAATAGTCTTGCCCATCGCCGCGCGCCGCCTTGCTGAGGCCAGATTGTCCGGTCAAACGATTGCATTGGGCCGTTTTTTGAGCGCTTGCAGCTTTGAACTTCTTGTGAAAAGCGTGGGTCTCGATGAATGACCCGGGCGCCTAAGCGAGATTGTCGCCGATGATCGACGAGAACGGGATGGGCAACGCGCTGCGTCGCTTGAAACAGGGCTACGGGCGACTCGCGTTTGGCGCGGCGCTGTTTGTTTCGGTTTGTCTCATTGCGGCGCCAACGGCGGCGGAGAGTCCCGACTGCCAGCAGCTCCGCGCGGCGATCGCCGCGGC
>Ga0070733_10002196_pt1 | contig 14137 bp, 6 predicted proteins | sample Coa_R1_9_FD_66450 | JGI IMG/M metagenome (GOLD analysis project Ga0070733, IMG submission 66450) | Surface soil microbial communities from Centralia Pennsylvania, which are recovering from an underground coalmine fire - Coalmine... | ecosystem: Environmental > Terrestrial > Soil > Unclassified ... | reverse complement strand
TTTTTTTACACGGGGCCAGACGGTTTGTTTCCACTTTTCGATGGCAGCATCGTTACGCTCAAGGGCGCGCCGTTCGGGCTTCTGGTGGCTCCACCCCATCTGATGGAGGAGTTTGCCTACGTGATTATGATGGTATTTCACTCCCAACTTCTCTTCGATCAACTTCGCAATGCGTTTGGTCGTCCACAACTGCGTCCGATAACCCTGTGCCATGGCGCCCTGGGTCAGGAGGCGGAGGAGACGTTGTTTCTGTCTCGCTGTAAGTTTCGGCGGTCGCCCAGCCGCCGGCTTGGCCTTCAGCGCGTCCTTGCCTCCCTTTTTGAGTGCATCGCGCCATCTGAGTACGCTACTGGCATGGCAACCGATGCGGCGGGCAATTTCACGAAGAGGCAACTTCTGTTTGAGGAAGGTAATGACCCGTTTCCGACGTTCTTCGAGCGACTCGGGAGAACCGTGCGGTCGCGCCATGGAGGCACCCCCTTTCAGGATGCCTCCATTATATTGCATTACTTATGCGGAAGTCAATAACAGCGCTGTCGCGGGCACCCCGAGCACATTGACGTGCACGGCATTGTTATCAGCGTCGATCCAGCAGCCGTTTTCCAGGGCCGAAGCGGAGAGCCCACCTATCTCGATCTCGATGAATTCTGACACGGACGGATCTCCTCTGATCGGCGCTGAGTACCGGCATACGTGTCCGGCCAATGACATCCGAGTTACGCGTCTCGGCCGGTAAGCATTCTAAAATCTCTAACCCAACCTGAATCGTAGGGGGGGAACAGTCCGTTCCCCCCCAGATTCATCCTCGGATCGCCTTTGGTATCTGCTCGGCTCGTAACAAGCATCCTTGGCATAGAGCGCGTTACCACATCTTCGATGCCGAGGACCGGTCCCTGGAGTTCTATCAGGCCTATGTCGGATTGTAGTCCGCTGCTTGTTTAGATCGCTGCTCCCTTTGCCTTTTGGCTCGGGGAACAATCGACAGACAGGCTTCTATTGTGGCCGGCGCTTTTCGACCTCGGCGGTCCTATCGGAATAAATCACATCTCCCGAGCAACAGATACCACTAGCAGCTTACACCAGGGATAGGGAGGAAGAAAAAGTGTTGCGGCAAAGGACCGATTCCCGAGAGGGATCCCAGGCCTCCAAGCATCTAGACCAGCCAGATCGCTTGCTCCGGAATACTCGGTTCATCGTTCATAATAAACCTGAGTCGTATACCTGGTAATCGTATTTCTCCCAACGACCTCGTTTCCTTTGGTTCAGGGTTCGGGAAAAACCGGGGGCTGAAACCGAATGCTAACGGTGCTCTGCCATAGTGAAGAGTATCGCGGCCCGAATCAAGCAGCGCTGCCCCCGGTTTTCCCGCTATCTACAAAGAGGATGCGAAAATATCTTCCTCTTTCATTAACATTTTCCCCCGCCAAGGCTCCTTTCAAAAAACACAATCTTCCACAGCTCGCTCTCATTCACGGTGGGGGTTCCCCCGATGCCAATTTCAGAATCATGGTTTTGCAAATAGGGAACCATTCCCGTACCTTCGGGATTACTGGGGGCATCTTTCTTCGAGAAATCACCTTTTGTGCCGTTTGAAGCGACCCAGAACATCTCTCCGCAGGTCTTAGCCTTATGAAACTCCGGGTTTGTGAAGTTCCGGGGCCCCACCTGTGTCCCAGACGCTCCCGGCCCATCGCCTTTCCCCTCATTTCCATGGCAGAGGAAGCAGGTTGCCTTTCCGATAAAGAGCGCCTTTCCTTCTTCAACAGCCTCAGGGGTCATCGGAACCGGAGGCTTGAGGCCCTTAGCTTTCGCAATCTTATCCGGAGGAACCCTGGGTTTGAGTGGATCAAGTTCGGGCTTCTGCTGGGCAAAGGCATTAAGGGTAAGTACGGCAACCAAGACCCCTGTGGTTATCCAAAGTCTCTTCATTTTTTTCCTCCTTTTTGGGTGCATGAAACACTCTCAATAAACATTCAGCGGTTATTCTGGCTCACTCTCTGATGCACCATGTGATAAATTGGAAGGGCGCTCCATGGGGTGCCCAGTCATAACGACCATCGAGCATTGGGAACGGGCTACCATAGTCCTTGGTAATCCCACCAACCATGCTGCCGTTTATTACAGCCAAGGACTAAGCAAGAGTGTTCCTAAGACATCGGACAGTCTTTATCAGCCCGCGAGGAATCATCACGGTATCATTGATTCTGGAGCATGAAAAGCGTCTCAAAGAGATGCAGTGGCCTCCTTTCGAGCGACGGACGGCACCGGCGGAACAGTGCCGCTTCTTTCGACAAGCCAATACGGACTCTGATCAGCACTTCCGTAAAAGATGAGGATTTAAGCTTACAATCCTATTAACATTATGAGGAATATGAGCTTTGGCTACTTCAGAAGAAAATGTTCCGCGATTGGATATTCCCAAAGTCTTGTCTTCTCAATCGCTACCTTCAGGGTATAAACCGCCACATTTAGGCGGACAACCACATATTTTGAGTTTTCCAAAAGGACGAAACTAAATTTCCCCTGGGAACCGAGTGGCAGCCAAGGTACCCTGACAGGGCTGCGAGTTGTCTTCAGTTTAAAAAACGTCGGCAAGCTGCCCTGCGTTAGACATCCCCAGAAAAAAACCCAGGGAATCCTAACCCCTGGGTCCAGCGAACGGGCCAGCCACCGGAACGCGGTAGCCCCCAACACTATCGTGTCGGCCCTCCTACGTTTCCCATTGCCGGTATTGCTTATATGAGATTTACAATCTCGCCGAGAACGTAACACAGCCCGCAAAGGGATGTCAATTAAAAAACCATAATCAATATTTCAGTAGTCACGACTGAAACAGAATCAACGGATGTCGCCATCCTGCCTTTAACCAGCTGATTTTAAGAGCAATTCTTCTAAAGGTCGGCACAGTACAAGTCGAACTGCACTGGCCAAAAATCGCGTGCAAAGATCATCGGAAAAAGCCTGGCCCGTATGCCAGGTATTTGAGAACATCCATATCACGATTCGTTGAATAGAGTCTATATTTAGAGTCGGGATTCAAATGAACTGGCACAGGGAGAGCCCGGTGACGTTGTGTTTTCTTGGGCGCAATAACTTCCTTGACCTTTTCCAAAAACTTTCGTATTCTGGCCCCCATTCGCGCCAGCGAGACCTTTTTGCTTCGAACCGAGGCCGGACCGATCCAAAAAGTAGGGGTTCCAGTATCAATGGAACCAAGGCCTATGTTAAGGAATTTTTCTTATTTATTTTCAATAAGTTGAGCTCTGTGTTCTCGGGCTCAAGAAAAGAGAACAACTCCAGTTTTGACGAGATAGGCCAGTCAAGATGTCGAGAATCTGATATATTTATGATCTTGCTTGCTTTCTCATAAGTAAATCGATAACGTCGAGCCATCGCTTTTCGGTCTGAGCGTACGCCTTAGTTCCATAGACGCTGGAGAGCCCTCCCCCGGTTTTATCCGGGCTCCCAGAAGGAGCCTCGATGAGTGATTTGAAAAGTATTCTGCTGGCGGAGGACAATGCGGAAGATATCGAGCTGACCCTGGAGGCGCTTTCAAAGGACAACCTCGCAAATGAAATCGTCGTGGTCAGAAATGGCGCCGAAGCTCTGGATTATCTTTACCAGAGGGGCGAATTTAAGTCTCGGGCGAGTGGAAATCCGGCGGTGATTCTGCTGGATATCAAGATGCCGAAGGTGGACGGATTGCAGGTGCTCAGAACGATCAAAGCGGAGGAAAGCCTGAAAGTGATTCCGGTGGTGATGCTGACCTCGTCGCGCGAGGAGCCCGACCTGCTGGAAAGCTATAAACTCGGCGTGAACGCCTATGTTGTGAAGCCGGTGGATTTTCAGGAGTTCGTGAAGGCGGTTAAACTGCTCGGCATCTTCTGGGCGATCCTTAACGAGCGCCCTCCCGGAAGCGTTAGACGGACACCTTGATGGACAGAACAGGCCCGGGAAACTTTGGCGATTAACGAAGAACCGAAAACAGAGATGATGGAACGGAAGCCTGCGCGACGGCCTGTCGGCCAAAATGAAAGCCGCTTCCGCGACGCGTTCGACCATGCTCCGATCGGCATGGCGCTAACCGACCTTTCTGGCCAGTGCATGGAGGTGAACCGCGCTTTTTGCGGGGTGCTGGGGTATACCGAGGTGGAGCTACTGGGAATGGACCTCCGGTCTGTCGTCCATGCCGATGACCGAGCCTTCATCCTGGAAGGATTCCGGGGATTGCTGACCGGCGAGGGCGGGCTGTTTAGCAGCGACAAGCGTTTCGTTCATCAGAACGGGCGCATCGTCTGGGTGAACATGAGCGCGACGGTTGTTCGAAGCCTTGAAGGCGATCCGCTTTATTGTATTGTCCAGATGCAGGACACCACCCAGCGAAAGCGTGCGCAAGACGAGCTGAAGGAACAGAAGGAGATTCTACAAAGGATATTTGACCATGTTCCCCTCATGATCAATCTCACCGGTTCCGACGGCCGAGTCAGGCTGGTCAACAAGCAATGGGAACAGGCGCTGGGGTGGACTCTGGCCGAAATGCAAGAGCAAAAGGTCGATCTCCCGGCCGAATGCCATCCCGACTCCGCGCAACGCGACAGGGATCTGAAATTCGTCGGTGAGGAAAATGCGCCATGGCTCAACTTCAAGATGGAGACGAAGGACGGGGGGATGATCGATACCTCCTGGAGGACGTTCAGTTTTTCCGACGGAACGGCGATCGGCTTCGGTCAGGATGTGACTGAGCGAAAGGGGTGTGAAGACGCGCTGAGGCAGGCACGGGAGCGCGCCGAATCGGTTCTGGAGGGCATGGCCGACACCTATATCTTCTTTGACCGACAGTGGCGCTATGTTCATGTCAGCGAAGCGGCGGTGCGTGCGATGGGACGACCGCGCGAAGAAATCTTGGGACGCACCCTATGGGAACTCTATCCCGACATCGTCGGCTCTGAATTGGATCGCCAGTATCATCGAGCGATGAACGAACGGGTAGCCGTTGCGTTCGAATTTCACTATTTAACAACCGATACTTGGTGGGAAAATCGTTTTTTCCCCGCCCCCGGCGGATTAGCCGTCTTCGCCACCGATATCACCGACCGCAAAAAGGCCGAACAGAAGGCGCGGGAAAGCCAGGACTTGTTCACCGTCTTCATGGAAAACCTGCCCGGTTTTGCCTGGATGAAAGATGTCCAAGGGCGCTATGTCTATGCCAATAGGATGATGGAGCAATTGTATCCGTTCCGGGCCGATTGTATCGGGAAGACCGACGCGCAAATTTGGCCGCCTGAGATCGCGTCCCATTACCGGAATTACGACCAGACAGTGATCGCCCGCCGAACGGCGATCCAGGTGGTGGAACCCTATCTGGTGAATGGCGAGCTACGACACCTGTTTGGGAGCAAATTCCCCATCTTGGATGCTGCGGGGAACGTGTCCCTCGTGGGCGGAATCAGCATCGACATCACCGAACGCAAGCGGGCCGAGGAGGAGATTCTTCGGCTGAATGCGGAGATGCAGGCGCGCCTGGAGGAGCTAAACACGCTGTTGGATATTTTGCCGGTGGGCGTCTGTATCGGCAACCGGGATTGTTCCCAGATTACGGCCAACCCCGCCGTTTATCGGCTGTTAGGTTTCGCTCCGGATACGAATGCGTCCCTTACACATCGCGGGCTCGAGATGCCCGAGGACTTGCGAATTCTCGTCGGCGGCTTGGAGGTGGGCTCGGTCGATACGCCGATGCGGCAAGTCGCGCGCAGCGGAAAACCGCTCTATAATCTCGAGCATGAGTTGATTTTTCGGGACGGAACCCGCAAATCGGTGTACGCCAGTATTGCTCCGTTGTTTGATCAGAAAGGGTCGGTGCGGAAAGTCATCGGCGCCTACAGCGATTTCACCGAGCGCAAGAAAGCGGAGGGGGTGCTGGCCGACTATGCTAGACGGCTGCAGAGCCTGTCCGGGAGGCTGCTGAAAGCGCAAGAAAGTGAACGCCGTCGTATCGCGCGCGAGCTCCATGACGAAGTCGGGCAGTCCCTCACGGCCATCAAGATTCAGCTGCGGGCGGTGCAGGGCAACTCCAAGGATTCGGGATCAACGCTGAAGGAATGTATCGGCGTTGTCGACCAGATTCTAGCGCAAACGAAGAACCTCTCGCTAAATCTCCATCCCCCGCAGCTCGATGAGCTCGGGCTGATCGCGGCGCTGCGCTGGCATTTGGATCGGCAAGCCTATGCCGCGGATCTGATCCCGCGCTTTTCCGCGGATTCGCTGCCGGCCCGCCTCCAACCCGGTCTCGAGATCGCCTGTTTTCGGGTGGCCCAAGAAGCGATCACCAATGTAATACGCCATGCGGGCGCGAGCTGGATATCGGTTCGATTGTCTCTACACGACGACGAGCTTCATTTGGTGATTCAAGACGACGGTCGGGGTTTTGAGACGGAGGATGCCCAGAATCAGGGGAGGAGCCTCGGGTTGGTCGGGATGCGTGAGCGGGTTGAACTCGTCAACGGCCGGCTGGAACTGAGATCTTCTCCCGGGCGAGGAACCGAGGTCCATGCAGTCTTCCCCTGGCCGATGATGATCGAAGATACGGACTTGTAAGGAGAGAAGATCATGAGGCCGATTCGCGCGATGGTGGCGGACGATCACAAGCTTCTTTGCGCCGGCCTGCGCCTTCTCCTGGAAGGCCTGGGGGCTCAGGTGGTTGGCGAGGCGCACGACGGCAGAGAGGCCCTGGATCTGGTCAGGATTCATCGTCCCGATCTGGTCCTGATGGACATCGCAATGAAGCGCCTAAACGGCTTAGAGGCAACCGCTCATCTGAGGAGGGATTTTCCGGAAACACGGATCATTATTCTCTCAATGTATTCCAGCGAGGAGCACGTCCTGCAGGGGCTGCGGGCCGGTGCTTCCGGGTACCTCCTCAAGGAGTCGGCGACCGACGAGCTGGAGCAGGCCGTCCAGACCGTCATCCGGGGAGAAGTTTATCTCAGTCCCCCCGTCTCGAGACAAGTCATCGGGGATTATATTCAGAGGGTCGGCCAGGTACCCAACGCCGCCGACCTGTTGACCCACCGCCAGCGCGAAGTCTTGCAACTGATCGCTGAAGGACATAGCACGAAGGATATCGCCCATCAGCTCTCTCTGAGTATCAAGACGGTGGAGAGCCACCGTGCCCAATTAATGGAGCGCCTCCATATCTATGACATCGCGGGCCTGGTCCGCTACGCGATCCGGTCCGGCCTCTGCAACCCTTGAAGGGATAGATCTCTCAGCCGAAATAACCGCGAGCGCGAAAAGCACTCCAGAGCGAGCTAGGGTTTCCCTGAGGTTTCTCTCAGGTTTTTTCTATTCCTGATCAGATATTGACCGATTGCGGATTTTCCCGAAAGGTGTAGCCTTTTTCTATAAGGGGTAAAGGCAGGTCCGTTATATAGGCTGTTTTCAGTTGACGGAACCCGTCCGCGGGACGCTAATGATGGCAATGTAATGTGGAAACCTTCCTTAATCGCCGCCAGGGAAACTGCTTCTTTCGGGTCGGCAACACAATCCGGCCGACCGTGATCCGGATGAGCCGGCATGGCGACCTCTAAAAAGGGATGCCCGCTCGGATCGAGTCCGGTCATTCCCCGCGTTCGCCTCAAAAATCACTCCCCCAAATCCGTTCCTACCCGTTAGATATGCGGAGGATGTCTTTTGACTGATCTTCATCAAGATGTAGAGGCTGATGCGAACAGATGCCTCTGAGTTTTCCGGCATTCCACAGAGACTGAGATGGGCGAGAGAATTCGGGTGTTGGTGATTGAAGATTCGGCTGAAGACACCGAGCTGCTGCTCCAGGAACTTCGCCGCGGCGGATTTGAACCGGACTATGAACGGGTCGAAACGGCCGAGACTTTGAACGCCGCCCTCGATCACCAGACCTGGGACGTAATCTTCGCCGACTATCGGATGCCCCAGTTTAACGGGGTGCTCGGGTTGACCATGGTGAGGGGCCGGGGGTTTGACACTCCGTTTATTTTCGTGTCGGGAACGATCGGCGAGGATGCCGCGGTCGCCGCAATGAAGGAAGGCGCGAATGACTACATTATGAAAGGCAATACCAAGCGCCTCCTTCCCGCCGTCGAGCGGGAGATGCGCGAGGCGTCGATGCGCCGGGAACGCAAGGAGGCTCAGGAGCAGCTTCAGCAGAGTGAGGAGCGCTTCCGGCAGCTCGCTGAGAATATCAACGAGGTATTTTTCCTGATCGGCCCAGACGCGAAGACGCTCATCTATATCAGCCCGGCCTATGAACAGGTCTGGGGCCGCTCCCGCGAGAGCCTCTATGCCGATCCATTCTCATGGCTTGAGGGCTTGCACCCGGAGGATCGCCCCCGCGTGGAGGTGCTGCTCAAAAATGTGGAGAACTTTCAGACGGAGTTCCGCGTGGTCCGATCGGACGGCATGGTCCGGTGGATATGGTCCCGTACCTTTCCGATTAAGGACGAAAAGGGCGCGGTTTACCGCCTCGCCGGAATTGCGGAGGACATCACCGAACGCAAGCGGGCTGAACAAGAGCTTCAGCAGAGCGAAGAGCGGTTCCGCCAGATGGCCGAGAACATCACCGAAGTCTTCTGGATGACCAACCCCGACAAGAATAAGATCCTCTACATCAGCCCCGCGTATGAAAAAATCTGGGGCCGGACGTGTGAAGGCCTCTATGCGAGGCCGGGCGCCTGGCTGGATGCGATTCATCCGGAAGACCGAGAGAAGATAAGCAAGTCGGCCATCGCCAAGCAGACCCGGGGTGCCTACGATGAAGAGTATCGGATTATCAGGCCGGATGGGTCCGTCCGATGGATTCGGGACCGGGCTTTCCCCATCAAGGATAAGTCGGGCCAAGTCTACCGCATCACGGGAATTGCCGAGGATATCACCGGCCGCAAGGAAGCGGAGCAGCAGCTTCGGCTGCAGAGCGCCGCTTTAAGATCGGCCGCGAATGCGATCGAGATTACCGACCGTCACGGCCGAGTCTTGTGGGTTAATCCCGCTTTCGTTCGAAATACCGGCTACGCCTTAGAAGAGGTCGTGGGACAAATCTCGCAGCTGTTTAAGTCCGAGCGGATGAGCGGTTCTTCTCTTCAGGATCCTTGGAGGACGGTCCTTTCCGGGGCGCCTTGGCAGGGCGAAATCGCAACCCGGCGCAAGGACGGCAGCCTCTATCCCGAAGAAATGACGATTACTCCGGTGCGCGACGAGCGGGGAGAGATCGCCCACTTCATTGCGATCAAGCAAGACATCACGGCGCGTAAACAAGCGGAGGAGGCCTTAATACACGCTAAGGAGTTTTCCGAAAACCTGATTCAGACAGCCAACGTGATCATCCTCGGCCTGAATACCAACGGCCATATCGATATATTCAATCAGGCGGCCGAAGAGATCACGGGGTACAGCTTTTCCGAGGTGAAAGGCAAGAACTGGTTTGAGATCTTTACCCCGAAGAAGCGATTTCCCCAGGTCTGGGAAGAATTCAACAGGCTTCTCGCCGGAGGAGTCTGCAAGACCTTCGAGAACCCGATTCTGACCAAGTCGGGCGAAGAGCGCTATATCATCTGGCAGAACAGTCAGGTCAAAATCCACGGGAAGATCGTGGCGACGATCTCGTTCGGGAACGACATTACCGAGCGCAGACATTCCGAGGAGCTCGTCCAGCACATGGCCTTTTATGATCTGGTGACCGATCTTCCGAATCGGAACAATTTGATCGACCGGATGCGAAATGCAATGCGGCTGAATGCCGAGGTTGGCAATCCGATGGCGCTGATGATCATGGACCTCGACCGGTTCAAGGAGATCAATGACACCTTGGGCCACCACCGGGGGGACCTGCTCTTGAGGGAAGTGGGGTCTCGCCTCAAAAGTGTGCTCTTTAAGCCGGACATCGTAGCCCACCTCGGTGGAGACGAATTCGCCGTTCTGTTAATGCGGCTAGCCCGGGCCGAAGATATTCATCTGGTGATCCAGAAAGTCCAAAATATTCTAAAACCTCCCTTCTTGATGGACGGGCTCCCTGTTGCGGTTGAGCCGAGCATCGGGATTGCCCTGTATCCCGCGCATGGGAGGACTCCGGAGGACCTGCTTCAGCGGGCCGATATCGCTCTGCACCTGGCCAAAGGGGGCAGCAGCGGCCAGTGTCTCTATGACCCGGCGATAGACCGGCACAGCCCACAGCGGCTGGCCCTCATGGCCGAGCTTCGCCTGGCAATCGAAGAAGAGCAGCTTGTGCTGCACTATCAGCCCCAGATCAACCTGAAGAACCGGAAGATGGTCGGAGCGGAGGCGCTGGTACGCTGGAAGCATCCCGAGCGGGGAATGATCCCGCCGGATCAATTCATCGGGACCGCGGAGCGGACCGGTCTGATTCATCCGCTGACTCACTGGGTTTTGCAGGCGGCAATACGCCGATGCGGAGCATGGCGCCAGGCCGGGCTCGGGATCGTCGTCTGTGCCAATCTGTCCGCCCGAAACCTGCTGGATCCGAACCTTCCCCATGCCGTGGCAGAGCTGTTGAGGGAGGGGGACATCGCCCCGGACTGCATCCAATTTGAGATCACCGAGAGTACCATCATGGCGGATCCGGTCCGTGCGCAGGAAACGCTGCTGAAGCTTCATGAGATCGGAATCCGATTCGCGATCGACGATTTCGGAGTCGGCTATTGCTCGCTCAGTTATCTGCAGAGGCTTCCGGTCGACCTAATCAAGATCGATAAATCGTTCGTGATCCACATGACTCAAAGTAAAGGGGACGCTAAGATTGTCCGCTCAACCATCGATTTGGCCCACAACCTCGGCCTGGGGGTCGTGGCCGAGGGGGTGGAGACGGAGGAGATTCTGGATCGGCTCGACGATATGAACTGTGATGCCGCCCAGGGCTATTACTTCAGCAAGCCGCTGCCGGCCGAGGAGTTCACCCGCTGGGTGCGCGAGTCGCCGTGGGGGTTGAAGAGCAATCCATTGCAAGGATGACTCCCAAAGCTCTTTTGGATTGAAAAGAAAACGATGAAAAGCAAAGGGCAGGGGATCTCTCCCCTGCCCTTGTGCGGTCCCACCCGGAATCTCTTCCTACCTGTTTTCCTCCAGCATGGAAACCGGTCTTCCTTCCAAGTGCTGCTCGGCTGTTTTGCCCCTCGGCTCGAGGCCGCCGTTGATCGGAAGAATGCGGTGATCCCCGATCGGGAGGACCCTCAAGTACCCCCATTGGCCCGCCTGGGCATAGGGCATGCGATGATTCTGCCAGAGGTAGTCGCCTGGCAATTGGAAGGGCCCGCCCGCCCCCTCTTTGAGGAAGACGTCGAGATTTTCCGAACCTCCAAACTCTTCCGAACTCAGCAGGTCTGAACCCTCCATGTTGGGTTTGAGCGGGAACTCATGTCCCTCGAGACTGAAGATTTGATTCTGCTCATTGAATGCTCCGAAGACATGGAGCCGGACCGGATCCCCGGCATGGGCCAGGATCGTCGGTGTCACTGGATCAGATTCCCCCGTCGCGCAGGCTGTGAACATGTTCCCCAGGTCGCAGCCGTTGTCGGTCCGGAAGGACCAGGGCTCGGTTCGGTAGTTCACCCCCGTCAAGCCCGCGATCTGTTGGATATAGGGCATGAACGCCGTTCCGATGATGTTATCCTCATCCTGGAAGAACAGCGAGGCATCCCGGAAGTCTGAACGCTCCGCATTTTCCGGAAAGGCGCGGTCCACCAGAACGTCCGCTTCCCAAGCGGATCTCAGCGAGACGTCGTCGCCCGTTTTGGGGTCGCGGTATTTGGAACCCCGAGGCCCGACGATAATCGCCCCGAAGAGTCCGTCACGCACGTTGTTGATGAAATTCCCCCAGTCCCATACGAGCGCAGCGGTCTCTCCGTACTGCGGCGGGGCATAGAAGGTATAGGTCCTGGTGCCTCCCGGCGCCACGGTCTGGTCCCCGGGATTGAACCCCACGTTGACCCCGTGGGAGTCCTTCGGGTCAAATGCGAGCATGTCGGCGCTGAAGGAGGCGTGGCTCGTCTTCAACTCGTTTTTGAGGTGGACCTTGATGCAGTCTCCGACGTTCACGTGCAGGACCAGTGGCATCGGCTGGCCGCCGGTTGCCACTTTCGATTTTTCACCCTCAAGAATAAAGATCTTTCCGGCGGGGTTCGCCACCTGGATCTTCCGGTCAAAGTCGACCTCGATGAAGTCGGGCGCGTTTGGATTAAACTTCAGCGAACGGTCCATCGCCACGACGTTGAACGTCTTCACCGGGGCGTCCGCCGGACAGAGCGACTTTGCTGAGGCGGGAATGTCCGTTTGACCGGGGAGCTTCTTAAGATCCGAAACTTCCGTATCGAGCACCCGCATGATTCCCCAGCTCCCTTCCGAGAGGTGGGAGGCCCGGCCATTGTAATGCAGGTAGTCTCCAGCCATCTTCTGCGGTCCGCCGGCCTGGGTCACCAAATCGTAGCGCTCGGCGATCCCGACATGATAGGCATTCCGAAAATCGGAGTACTGTGCGTAGCGCTCGGTCCGGAAGGCATGCCCCGCGATATGCCAGGTGTGCGATTCGTTCATCATGACGTGCATCAAGCGGAAGACCACCGTATCGCCCAGGTAGGCGCGAAGCAGTGGCGTGCTCGGATCCTGATGCGCTTTACTGGAGAAAATGAGCGTCGGATCCGGATTGATGCTCAATCGTCTCGCGACCGATTCCGCCCTGAAGAAGAGTCCTCCCCCCGTGGTATGAGTCCCGCCGTTGAGCATCGGGACGGCGACCTTGTCCAGATCATAAGGCATCTGGAAGGAGAGGGTCTGCCGCGCGTCGATCGCGACCTTTGTTTCTTGTCCGGGCGGATTTCCGGCGACCACCACCTGCGCGGTGGTGGGCACGGTGTCGTGCAGGTAGACCACCATCTCACGGAAGCTGCCGTTCACGCCGTAGCCGATCGGCTCGGTGGAGTGGATATCGGCGATGGGTCCGCTTCGGATCTCTTCCCCGGTCTTTGGATTGTGGTAGGTCGCCCCGACCGGCTCCACAATCAGCCCGCCGACTCCGCCGTGCGGCCAGGTGGTGGCCCCGAAGGCGTGGTCATGCCAGAAGACCGTCCCCAGGTCCGCGTCCACCCAGTAGCGGTACCGGACGAACTCGACGGAGGCAATCTCTTTCTTCGCGTGGTCGTGCTTGAGGGGATCCGCGAAGGTCACCGTGTCCCCGCTCACGGACTTGATCCAGCGGACCTCCGCGGTTTTCACCTGTTCCATTCCGATCATCAGGTCCGTTCCCGGGTGAAACGCCGTGGCTCCCTCGGCCATCCGGATCTTGATGCTTTTTGATCCGGCCTTGGCATCCTCGATCAAGACCGCGTTCATCGGCGCCGGAAGCCCCTTGTGGACCTTTTTCTCCATTTCGAGGAAGGGCCGGACCGACTGCTCATAGGAATAGCCGGTGATGACCCCGTCGGACGCCTGATTATCGAACTGGATGAAGTGCGGGTGGATGTTAATCTTCGACATTTGGAAGTTGGTCGTGTCGTTGTCCATCCACTCGCTTTTCAAGATTACGTCGACGCAATCATAAACATTCGCCCTGTAGACGAGAGGGCGCTTGAGGTCTTCGTTCGCGAGGACCGCCGCCTCTTCTTCCTGAAGAACATAGATCAGACCGGTGGGATCGACCACCGGCTTGAGCCTTCCCTCGCCCTGGGTCAGGGTGATCGGCGTCTGGATAAAGTGAATGGTGTACTGCTTTCTTCCGGCGTTTTCCGGGCAAAGGCTCCAGCGTCCTTGCTCGCCGGGTTTAGCGGGCTGATTGGTTTCCTCTCCCACGGCCCCCTTTCCGCCCGGATCGCTCGGCAGAGCCCCGTTCTCCTTGTCCATGTGGATCGGCTCCAGCCAGGGCGCCGGCCCGTGGTGGCGGGCGAAGGGGACCCGTTTTCCGAAGTGGGGTTTGAAGTGCGGCCAGGCGAGCTTTCCCGTCTTGGCGTCAAAAAGCATCGGCGGCCTCTTCCCCGGCATCGGCGAGGTGTATTTCGGCCAGGGAAATGCCCCGGTGACTTCCGGCTCACCCATGGCCTTGTTTCCCTCCCAAGCCCAGTCCCAGACCGTCGCGTCGTACGCCTCGATCTGGCCCTTTTCA
>Ga0070733_10002195_pt1 | contig 14138 bp, 12 predicted proteins | sample Coa_R1_9_FD_66450 | JGI IMG/M metagenome (GOLD analysis project Ga0070733, IMG submission 66450) | Surface soil microbial communities from Centralia Pennsylvania, which are recovering from an underground coalmine fire - Coalmine... | ecosystem: Environmental > Terrestrial > Soil > Unclassified ... | reverse complement strand
TATGCGGAAATCCCGCAAACGCCTGCTTCGCGAGATTGTTCAAGCTCGCTCAATCAACTCAGTGATCTATGTCACGTGCGTCATCTGCTGGCGGTCGATCCGGAACTCCAGCATGTGGGTCTGCCCTCTGGCTTGAACTACTGGTTCAAGAACAATATCGAAGAGGTGCAGAAATGGGCGAGAGAAGCCGTTGATCACAACGCTGCTGTTGACATTCGCCACAAGCTCATCAACATCCTGTTCATGCTCGATGGGCCGCTCTGTCTCCAGCAGGATGTGCAAAAGGCGTCTTCTGCCGCTCCTGGCAGCGATAATACACCCGATGATGGCAGCCTTAATAAAATTGCAGCCATTCCATTACTTGATTGCGCCTTGACCCCAGCACAGCCTGGATACTTGATGCACATTCATAATCACCTGAACGCGATTGTCCAATCTCCTGGTGTATTAGCCGACCAGGCAACCCTTGCTACTCAGGTCAGCACGCAGCTCAACAACATCAATGCCCTGCTAGTGCAGTTGCATGGGGACGCTCAACAACTGGTGGCGATGAACGACACCCAACTGACGCAAACGAGTGGGCTGGCTTTACGCACGGAGATCGACGCCCTGGCGACGCGCATTCTCAGCGGCGGCAATGATCCCACCACCGGCGCGCCAGAGTCAGGAGTTGCCCAGATATCCGATCAGATACAGCACCTGGCGACCTTTGATATCAAAGCCTATACAACGCCATAGATATATAGCTGACCTTAGAGACTGTGAATTATTGCCAGGGCAGCCAGACTCCAGTGAGGTACAGACGTGGACGACCATACAGCTATCGACTACCACATCTTCTTCCAGAAGCTGCTGGAAGTCGCTCCCTGGCCGCTCATAATTGTCGATAGCAGCCTGGTTATCCGCTTTTATAATGAGCGAGCGCTTATCCTCTTTGAAACGAGCGCTTCCCTCGCTGGCCTGCGCGTCGACCAGTTCATCACGGACCCCGCTATCCTGCAGTTTATCCGCCAAAGCGTTGAAACACGCAGCTCGCGCAGCGAGGAGCATACTATGGGCGGCGTGGAGTGGAATATCACGGTGACTCCTGTGGCGCACAGGCGAAAGGAGCAAGAGTTTCGCTTCTACGCTATCTTAATCGAAGATCATACTGAATTACGCCGCCTGGAACGCGCGCGCCGCGACTTCATCGCCAACATTTCGCACGAATTACGCACGCCCCTGGCTTCTGTGCGCCTGCTGGCGGAGACGCTGGAGGAGGCTATCGATACGGATCATGAGAAAGCCCAGGCTTTTGTAGAGAAAATCGAGAACGAGGTGCAGCATCTGACGGCCCTGGTCTCGGAACTGCTCGATCTCTCGCGCATCGAGTCGGGACAGACGCCTATGAGCATTGAGCCGGTTGAGGCGGAACTGCTGGTGCGCGAAGTCATGGCTCGCGTGTTGCCACTGGCGCAGCGTCATCGCGTCCAACTGCGCACCGAGATTGAGCAGGGGAAAACGCTGGTTGCCGCCGACAGCAAGCAGATCACGCGCGTGCTGGTAAACCTGCTGCATAATGCCATCAAATTTACCCCGTCAGGCGGCACGGTGGTCATCGGCACGCGCCCGCACAGCGCGGGAACTGCGCAAAGTTTCTTTGTGCGGGATACCGGGGTCGGCATTCCGCCCGAAGACCTGCCCCGCATCTTTGAACGCTTTTATAAAGTGAATCGCGCAAGGTCGAAAGCCGGTTTCGGCGCGAGTTGGGGGAGCGGTGGCAGCGGGCTGGGACTGGCTATTGCTCGTCACCTGGTAGAGGCGCATGGCGGGCGCATTAAAGCGGAAAGCGCGCTGGGCCAGGGCAGCACATTTACTTTCACCCTGCCGGTTACTCGCCGCGATGGCGCTCGCTAACATTACAATTTCGACATTGTTGTTACAATATCCATAATTTTAACTACATTTTTATATCGTTATGTTGCGCTGGACGATTCCATATGGTACTATTTGCTGTAGGATCAGTAATTTGAGCCAGGGACGGCTGCGGTATTTTCCTGGTTCGCGCCGCTTTTACCGAATCCGTTCCATCCTGGCCCGAATTTCGGCTATTTCATGGTTATTTACAAGGTGGTGTGCGATAAATGTATCGCGCTTCATCTTGTTCAGGATGCAGGGGTGTTCACCATAAACGCCCGTAATTCGCAGGGATGCTGCTGTTGGTAGTGTGGAGAAAGAAAGAGGACGAAAAGATGAGCAAACTGGTAATGATCATTGACGATTCACTAACTGTTCGGAAGATCATAGAAACCAGCCTGAAGCGTGAAGGTATCCAGTCAGTTAGTTATGCTGACGGTGTTGAAGCCTTACTCGCCTTAAATGAACGACGTTGCCCCGTGCCTGACCTGGTCATTCTCGACATCGGTCTCCCCAAAATGGACGGCTATGAGGTCGCCCGTCATCTAAAAACCAAACAGCAATTTGGCAATACTGTCATCATCATGCTCTCTAGACGTGATGGCGTGGTGGATCGCCTCAAGGGTCGGCTGGCAGGCGCGAAGGACTACATCACCAAGCCATTCAGAACGCAAGAAATTATGTCGGTCGTTCACTCATACCTGGGTGTGCATAGCTACTCGTAAAATGGCTTTTCAGAACATTACAGAAGCGCGAAGCCTGGAGCAGATGACGGACGAGGAATTTTGGAAGCATGCGCGCTCGCGCGCCGGCGACGCTTCCAGAGGTATTTCTTCATCTGAAGCAGGCCCGCGGCAATACCTCGAGTGCGAGCTGCAGCGCGGCAAATGTTTTATTCCACTTGACGCGATTGAAGAAGTGATTCCCGCGCCGTTTCGTCTTGCCCGCCTGCCGCTCATGCCTCGCTGGATGCCCGGAGTGCTGGCCTTGCGCGGCGAAATCATGGCAGTTGTCAACCTGGACGAATATCTCTCTGACATCGATACGCCTTTCTCTGGAGGTATGCTGCTTGTAGCGCGTCTTTCCGAACTTACCATCGGCCTGCGCGTGCCGGCGGTTGGATTGATCATCACCATCGAGCCTGAGCAAATCACATCTTCGCTAACCCCATCCATGTCATATACTGCTGCGCGGGCAGCCATAGTGAAAGAGATCTACATGGGTTGCCCTGTGCTGGATGTGGCCGCTCTGCTCAACGATGTGACGCTGCAAGTCGCGATGGTGGCGCATCATGCCTGAAGAATCACTGCCGTTTGATCATAACAAGCTCTCTTCTGAAGACCTGGAAGTTTTGCGCACCTTCCTTGCCACCGATGATTTCGAGACGCTTCCTCCCGATACCGATCAGCCGACTGCGCCGCTCACGCATCCATCCTCTGACCCGGCGCTCGCCCTTGAAGATGAGATGCTGACAATTTTCATCTCAGAAGTTGAAGAAGACCTGGTCGTCCTACGCGGCAGCCTCGAGCAGGCGGAGCGTGATGAGCTGCTAGATTCCCCCGGCTTTCTCACCCTGCAACGGGTTGCGCACAAAATAGGTGGAACTGCTGCGGCGATTGGCTGCGACGCCATTTCTACCATTGCTCATCATATCGAATTAGTTATCCAACACATCACTACAGGCAAAATCAGCCTGCTTACCGGTCTATACGGCCTGGGACATGCAGAAGGCGCATTGGAAATGACGCTGCAAAGTGTTGTGCAGCACAGAGAAGAAGATATGCTGCCACTGCTCGCCCTCGAGCATGATTTTGAAACGCTGGACATTCACCTCACAACGCCAGGCGAAGAACAAATCACCGCGCGCGGGGGACACGGCAGGCAAACAGGGGATAGGGCAGACAGCGAAGAAGCGAATAGGACAGGCGGGGAAGCGGCGGCGACCGGAGCCAGGGTCGAACGAGCCAGGGCGACCGGAGCCAGGGCGATAGGAGCGAGGGCGACCGCCAGGGTCGCCCCTACTATACACGATGAAATGGCGATATCGCTTCCTCCGTTATATGGTAGGGGTGCTACGCGAGACCCTGGCGGTCGCCCTGGCTCGTTCGACCTACAACACGTCAGGCAACAATACGATCAGCTTATCCAGCACACGGAACAGCTAATCGACCAGCAAACAGCGTTAGAGTATGCGCGCAAACAGGTTGAGGCGGCTTTTCAGGAGTTACACGCGGCGCAGGCTCGTCTGCGGCGTATTGAGACATTTTTCTTTCGCATGTCCATGACTGCTGCAACCCCTGCGCACGCGGAAATAGAAACAGCATCATCTTCATCGCTTGTGGCGCGTATCTTACGCGAGGCGGCGCAGCGCACCGGGCATGCGCACCAGTTACCGGTAAAAACAATGTCACAAACACCTTCCCTGGAAGATGCCGCGCGCTGGGACGAATTGGAGATGGACCGCTTCGGCGAAACAAACCTGCTTGCGCACGCGCTCAACGAAGCTATCGGGGATATGGCTACCGCAACGGCCCAATTAGAGCGCGCGCTCGCGCATCTCGATACGCTCGTTGGCCAGCACATTGCCACGGCGCAACAGGTGCGCGCGAGCGCCCTGTCACTGCGCACAGCCCCATTCAGCATGCTCGCTCAGCATGCGCGGCAAACAACGCTGAAGGTCGCGCAGGTTTACCACCGCGAACTGCAATTTGAGGCATCAGGCGAAGCAGCAGAAATTGACCAGGATATTCTAGAGGCCCTGGACGCGCCCATAACGCAGCTGATCTCTACTCAGCTTGCCGAGAGTCTGCGCGCAATGCAGGGTGATGCCGCTGCCTGCCGTATCGGGCTGAGCGCGCATGCGCAGGGGGATGAGGTCATTATCGAGCTCAACTTTTCCATTCCCATGCCAGGTGGTATTCTCGCTACGCTGCAGGAATGCGTCCAGCCCCTGCATGGCCTGGTAACGACGCAGCCTGGCGAGAGCGATGGTATTACGTTCCGCCTGCATTTCCCGCAGGCCACAGGGCTGGTGCAGGGTCTGCTGGTGCGTGCCTGGGAGCAGCAGGTAATTATCCCATTTTCGCAAGTGCTGCGCATTGATTACCAGCAACAGCATGTGTACGGTCATCTCTTTACGCTTAATACCTTGCTTGGTTTCCCCGCCACTTCTCCCGCGCCTGCGACCTCTGCGGTCTCACAGATGCAGCCTGTACTACGCTTGAGTATCGATAGCCGACCTGGCATGCAGCTGGCTGTGCAGGTAGACGAGGTGATTGGACAAATAGAACTGCTTATCAAGCCGCCGCCTATCCCACTGCGGCGTCCGGGCGTCACCGGCATGGCTATCGATAGCGAAGGCAACGTGCTGCTGGTACTGGATGTGCCTGAACTGATTCGACAGGACAGGCAGCGTCAGGGCCAGGCGCGCGCAGCCAGCGCTCATCACGAGGCGCCCGGAATTCTTCACCGGGCGGTGAACGCAACGCCGAAAATCCTGATCGTCGATGATTCGGTCACTATCCGCCGCTCTATTCGCCAGACACTCGGCCAGAAGGACTATCTCGTCCTGGAAGCGCGCGACGGCCTTGAGGCGCTGGAGAAAATCGAGCAAGAAGCACCCAGCCTGCTCCTGCTCGATCTAGAAATGCCCCGGATGAACGGCTATGATGTGCTGAACATCCTGCATACCCGTGCTCTACTGCCCGAATTCAAGATCGCGCTGCTCACTTCACGCACATCCGAAAAGCACAAACAACGCGCGCGGGAACTGGGTGCGCACGCGTTCCTCACGAAACCCTGCTCCGATGACACGTTGTTGCTGACGGTGGCGGCATTGCTGGCATCGTGACAGTTCTTGTGTTACAATGCAATCGACACAGTAACAACGAGATAGGACGGCACGCACTATGCATAACATCGATGAACTGGCGCACCTTTCTGGATTGCCGAGCCGCACCATTCGTTTTTACAACACACAGGGCCTGCTTCCACCGCCCATGATGCAGGGCCGCGTTGCCTACTACGATGACGAGCACTTGCTTATACTCGACATCATCAAACAACTCAAGGACCAGCAGAATCTGCCCCTGGAAACCATCAAGCAATTGTTGGAAATTCGCGCTGCGCAGGGCGAGGTGGCGATGAATCTCGCGCTCAAACAACGCCTGCTGCGCCCGCTCAATGCCGGTGGCCAGTATATACGGCTCTCGAAAGAAGCCTTGCTACGGCAGACAGGGATAACACTGGAGTATATCGACGAGTTGAATAAACAGGGTCTGCTCTTCCCTGTCCAGGTGGATAATCAAGAGATGTATAGCGGAGATGATGTCTTGCTGATCGAACTGTATAAGTGTCTTGAAGCGTATAGATTGCCAATTGCGCTCCCCGCGCTGATTCGCTGCCAATTGCGCCAGCTTGTGCGCAGCGAACTGGCCGCGTTTGAACAACACGTCTATACGCGCTGGCGCAAAGAAGGCCTGCCGCCAGGGCAGCAGGCCGAACAACTGGAAGCGATTCTCACGCTGACCGATACCCTCATCTCGGTCATGCACCGCAAAATGATGGGTCAGGTGTAGAGAAGTCCGACGGCGACCGCAAGGGTCTCCACCCAGATGTGCTTGATACAGACCCCTTAACCTGCGAGTAGAGAAGTCCGAGGGCGACCGCAAGGATCACCACCCCGCATCCACACTACCCCCGCCCTTACAAAGAACGTTGCCCTACGCGCTGTTTTCGTAGTCATTGTAGGGGCGGGAGCGGCGTGGATGAGGGGTGGTGACCCTTGCGGTCGCCCTTGTAACTCTATTTCTCAATTTTCTGCTCCGTATCCTCGACTTCATGTGTCTCTTCGTCAGCGGGTTGTTCATCTATTTGCGCTTCCGGTTCATCTTCAGTCTTTGGATCGTTCTCGTGCGCTTCAACTGGCTCCGGCTTGACTTTCTGCGGGATGTTATAGGTGGCGGCTACTTCGCCCACCGGCACAGGTTTGGAGTAACGCCAACGCAGCACCAGGAAGGTGAGCGGGATGAGCAAGATGAACACGACAAGTGAGGTCCACTGCGCCTGCTTCAGCCCCCAGTTCAGACCGAGGAAACTGACGACCAGGTTATCGCGCACAAAGAATATGAAGAACTGGGTAATCACATAGCCGAACAGGTAGACGAGCATCAGTATTCCTGGTCGGCGCAGGCGGTACGCCAGGAACAACATCAGTCCAAGCAGGACCAGGTTGGTCAGCAATTCATAGGCGGCAGAGGGCTGCACGGCGGTTGCCGGATTTCCGCACTGGGTCGGATCGGCGAGGTTCATGCAGAAGAAGCTGTGCGGGTTCGTGTAGAGGGTCGCCCAGGGAAGGTTGCTGCGGTAGCCCACGATATCGCCATTGATGATATTGCCGATGCGTCCGAAAATTTGCCCGGCAGCGGCGAATAAAACGCCCGCGTCAATGGCTACCAGTGGGTTAATACGCTCCACCTTCGCTCGCCAGAAAATGGTGGGTATAACCAGGAAGATGGCCCCGAAGAAAGCCATGCCGCCTTCCCAGGTCGCCAGGATGTTCTGCGGCTGCTTGAGATAGTGTTCTACAAGATCCGGCTGCTGAATGACGAAATACAGACGACCACCAATCAGACCGGCCACTATACACCACCACAGCATCCTGAAAACAGTGTCCTGGGTGATGCCCTTACGCGCCGTATACCTGCGAATGACCCACAGGCCGATAAGGATACCAACTACATACATCAAACCATACCAGCGCAGGGCAAGCGGCCCGATGTAGAAGATTACCGGGTTGATGTTAATTGGAATGTATGCTAACAAGGAGATACTTCCCATAAATTACTCCAGTTCATTTTAATAATCACATCTTTCTTCTCGCCAATTCGTAGGGACGTGATAAATCGCGTCCACCAGCATACCAATCATAGTATGCTTCATGCATTAGCGCAAGTGTCTATTTTTTGCCGCAGCCATACAGAAAATAGGTTGCTGTCTCCCGCACAGCTATATCAAAGCCATGTTGCGCGCAGCGCGTGGCGAGTTCCACGGGGTCATAGAAATTCTTGACGATCTCAAATGCGCGCCCATCGTTCAACTTTCTGGTCATCATCTGATCCCCTTCTTCCGGCAACTGGTGATCCACAGCAGTGCTGGTTGGCTCGCGGCGGCCATCAACGAAGAAGATTTTGCCCCCTGGGCGCAGCGCAGCTGCCAGCATGTCCAGAAACCTGTCGAGACGTTCAAGCGGGATATGCGAAAGCCAGAATCCGAAAAAGACGCCATCATAAGTCCGTTCCGGCTGCCACGCAAAGAGGTCTGCTTGTATATACTCGACACGGTTACTGTTGACCCTGGCGCGATTGATGGCGATCATTTCGGCTGAGGCATCGACGGCGGTAAGTGTATTGACCGTCTTGAGCAGGCGTTCTGTCCAGATGCCCGTTCCCGGCGCGAGTTCGAGCAGCTCACCCTGCATTTGAAAGGTATCGAGCGCGGCGAATACTTCATCCGCTTCAGCAAACCAGCGCGCATTCGATTGCGCGCTCCTGTCATAGCGGCCCCGCCGGTAAAACCATTCATCGTACTCGTTGGCGCGCTCCCGGTAGTAGGTCTTCATCTCGTCAAGCACCCTGGAAGGCACCTCTTGACTCATAATAGACAGACTCCTCTCATTCTTACAGTAAAACCTGGTAAGCTGTACATGATGCGAAGCGATTTCATCGTGTATACTTTCCAATATAGAGAATACGTTATCCGCAAGCAAAGGCATCACATACCCATGCAACTCACGCAGCGCAAAAGCAGTTTTATTGTCGTCCTCAACTATGTCCTCATGGTGCTCATCTGGGGGTCCTTTCCCGTCGCAGCCAAGATCGGAGTGCAGCACGCACCGCCCCTGCTGTTGTCGGGCGTGCGCTTTACGCTGGCCTTCCTTATTATGGCCCCGTTCGCGTACTGGCAAAGTAAAAAGCTGTGGATCACCTGGCGGCAGCACCTGCGAGTGCTGTTAATCTCGATTTTGATGGTTGGCATCCCCAGCAGCATCTTTTTTGCGGCCACGCCCCACGCGCCGGTGAGCGTGCTTACCATCATGTGGTCTACAACGCCCATATTTACCGCGCTCTTTGCCATGCGCGATAGGGATGAGGTGCATGGTTGGAAGTTGCCCGTCAGCCTGCTGATTGGATTGACCGGTGTGCTCATTGTACTGGTGGGTCGTCTGCCGTTCCTGCCCGGCCCTGGCGGCGATGCGCTTTTTGTTGGCAGCGGCATCGCGATTGTCTCTGAGCTGGCAGTACTGGCCTCGTCGAGTATCTACGGCTATGGTATTCGCATGGCGCGGCGCAAAAGCCCGGATATTCCGGTTACTGTGATGACGGCGTGGCAGATATTCTATTGCGGCATTTTTTTGCTGTCGATGAGCTTGATTTTCGAGCGCGGCGCGTCATTTCAGCCCACATGGATAACGTTTGGCGCGCTCTTCTATCTCGCCATCTTTTGCAGTTGCATCAGTTTCTTCCTGACCTTCTGGCTGATCCGCCGCATCGGCGCGATACGCACCGCCTACAGCGATTTTATCATTCCAGGCATCACCTTGATCCTCTCATATCTCTTTGTCGGTGAAAGTCTGACCGTCGCGAAAGTGATTGGATTAGTATTCGTGATCCTGGGTGTGGTTCTGGTGCAAATACCATAGCGTTGGATTTTCAAGGCGATCGCAAGGGTCGCCCCGTCCTCCCAACCTCCCATTGTCTCTACACAGAGGATATGTTGTGTGCTATGCTTCAAATAGAGACAGAGCCGTTTCCAGCAACCCAAAGAAGGAGGTATATTCGATGGTAAAAAGCATAGTTGTGCGCAAACCAAAACATCTGCCAGGGGAGAGTACATATGAGCGGTACCTGCGCATTCCAGAACTGCTCTCGCTACAAAAACCGGAGAGCGAGTTAGCCAATCACGACGAGCTACAATTCCAGGTTGTTCACCAGGTCTTTGAACTCTGGTGGAAAGAGGCCGCTTTTGAGCTGCGCACCATCCGCGCTTTGCTCCAGCAGTTCGATATGCCGCCAGCCCTGCGCCTGATGCAGCGCGTCATCGCCATTCAACACCTGATGCTGCAAAACATGCGCATGCTGGAAACTATGTCCCCCTGGGATTTCCACGGCTTCCGCCTGCTGCTGGGTGACGGCGCTGGTACCGACTCGCCCGGTTTCCACGCGCTGATGACTGTTTCGCCCCGGCTCTGGGACGATTTTAGCGCGCAGCTTGAACATGAACAGGTGACGCTGCTTGAAGTATACATGCTCGCTGACCGCTATCCCTTGCTCATGGCTTTTGCCGAGGCTCTCACCGACTACGATGAAGTTTTCCAGATTTTCCGCACGCAACATTTCAAGCTGGCGCAGCGCACGATTGGTCCCGGCTCCATCGGCACCGGCGGCACGCCCATGGAAATGCTCGAGCGCACGCTGCAAGACATGTTCTACCCCGAACTCTGGGAAGTGCGCAACCAGTTGACAAAGATCGCCGACGAGCAAGGATTAAGGTAATTTTGCCATTTTCTGCAAGAAGCGCGACACCGTGCGAATGCCTTTAAAGAATTGCGAAAGCGAGTACTTCTCGTTGGGCGCGTGCAGGTTATCATCCGGCAGGCCAAAGCCCATCATCACTACCGGCACGCCCAGCAGATTATAGAAGAGGGCCGCTATGGGAATAGAACCGCCTTCGCGGATGAAGATCGGGTCTTTGCCGTAGGTCTCCTTGAGCGCGGCAGCAGCCGCCTGCATAGGCTCCGCATCAACCGGCACGATTACCGCCTCGCCGCCATGCACTTTGCGGACGCTGACTTTGACGCCCGCCGGAGCCAGTTCCATAACACGCCGCTCGAAAAGCGCGAACACTTCATCCGACTTGAGATCGGCGGGCAGACGCAGGCTGATCTTGGCCCTAGCGACGGCGGGGATGACGGTCTTCGCGCCCTCACCCGTAAAGCCGCCCACGATGCCATGCACCTCTAGAGTTGGACGCCCCCAGGTGCGCTCCAGGGGGGTATACTCCGCCTCGCCGGTAAACTCGCTGACGCCCATCTCTTCCAGCAGCGCCTCGTTCATATGCAGCGGGTCATCGCGCCAAAACTTTTCCTCCACTTCTGAGGCCGGGCGAATTTTGTCATACAGTCCGGGAATGTGAATATGCCCCTGCGCATCCTTCAACCCGGTGATAATCACCGCCAGTGTGTGAAAAGGATTGGGCGCGACTCCACCATACGAACCGGAGTGCAGGTCGCGCTTTGCCCCGCGTACCTCAATCTCCGTATAGATGATGCCGCGCAGACCCGTAATCAGCGCGGGAATCTCTTTCGATGGCATGTGTGTATCGCAGATAAAGGCTGCGTCGCACTTCAGACGCTCAGGATAGCTCTTGACATATGCTTCAATCGATTCGCCCCCGGCCTCTTCTTCACCCTCAATCAGCACGCGCACATTGACGGGCAGTTTGCCGTCAACCGCCATCAGCGACTCCAGCGCTTTGAAGACGAGCATGGTCTGCCCCTTGTCGTCGCACGCGCCCCGGCAATACAGGTTATCCCCGCGAATAGTCGGCTCAAAAGGCGGCGACTCCCACAACTCCAGCGGGTCAACCGGCTGCACATCGTAATGCCCATAGATCAGCACGGTTGGCTTACCTGGCGCTTTGAGCCATTCGCCATAGACCAGTGGATGCCCCTTCGTCGAGATCACCTGTACCTGCTCAAAACCCGTGCGCTGCAACTGCTCCGCCGCGTATTCCGCCGCGCGGCGGATATCGCCCGCGTGCTCCGGCAGCGTGCTGATGCTTGGAATGCGCAGCCACTCCTTCAAGTCTTCCAGAAATCGCCCCTCGTGCTCCGAAATATAGCTTTCAAGTTGTGCCTGTGTCATAAAAATATTTATCCTTTCCAGTCAATCTATCTTGTTTAATCCTAACAGGGTCGGAGGTGATTGTCCAGAGTTACATATTTACTTTTCCTCGCTTTTATGCTAACTTAATATCCCAGGGAACGATAGCAACGGAGGAACCTATATGGTCTCCTCCTTATCATGCTAACAAAGATTATGAGAAATGAATAAACCCATACCACGAGACCAACTCAACACGGCTTCCGATGTGAGCAGTGAAGCCACTCAACCTTTGCATCGCGTACTGCGAGCCATGAGCAAGGTTCCGGAAATTACGGTCTACTTCTGGATCATTAAATTGCTGAGCACCGCGATGGGCGAGTCAACGTCGGACTACCTGGTTTACCAGATTAACCCCTACGTTGCGGTCGCTCTCGGGTGTCTTGGCCTGGCTGTTGCGCTGATCCTGCAGCTCCTGGTGCGTCGCTATATCGCGTGGGTCTACTGGTTAGCGGTCGTCATGGTGGCAGTATTCGGCACGATGGCCGCCGACGTCACACATGTGGTGCTGGGCGTTCCGTATCTGGTATCAACTGTATGCTTTGCATCTGCTCTCGCCATTATCTTCGTGACCTGGTACCTGAGCGAGAAAACGCTGTCCATCCATACGATCTACCCTGGTCGTCGCGAGCTGTTCTACTGGGCGACGGTCATCGCGACGTTTGCGCTGGGTACCGCTGCAGGCGATCTGACTGCATCAACCCTCCGCTTCGGTTACTTTCCCTCGTTTGTACTCTTTGCGGTCTTATTCGCTCTCCCAGCCCTGGCTTATTGGTTGCTCGGCCTTAACGAGATTCTTGCCTTCTGGGCTGCCTACGTCGTGACCCGGCCACTCGGCGCATCGCTTGCCGACTGGTTGGGGAAACCGTATCTGGGTGGTTTAGGGCTGAGTGACGCTAAGGTGGCCCCGGTCTTGACGGTGTTGATCATCGGCTTCGTCGGCTACCTGACGGTTACCCACAGGGATATTAAGAGCGCACAACAGTAGCTTTGTTAGAGGTCGCGGCGTTGAAAGCGTAAGACAGCGATGAGGGGCAGCACGAGGATGTAGCACGCTACCCAGATGAGCAGCGCGGTTGCGATTGGCTGTGTTGAGGTGAAAGGCGTATTAAAACTATTCGAAGATAGCCCCAGGATTGGAAAGACCTCCGCAGATGGGAGCAGAAAGAATGAGGTACCATGCCAGAGTGCATCGGTCGGTATGATCAGGTTGATGGCGGTGGCAACATTTTGCAGCGCCTGGCTGTGAGCCGGTGAAATAACCTGTACAACGAACTGCACGAAGCTGGCTACGGGCGCTCCAATGAAGAGCACCAGCACTATCGCGCCGTTGACTATCGTGGGTACAAAGGCGCTGCCCATGGTCGTGAGGCCCAGCAGCGCCAGCATGGCGAGTTCGAGCGTGCCGAGCGCGCTGAATGACTGTGATGGCCAGTAGCCGGTTTTCCAATAAATTACAGCTAAAAATACGAAAAACATGAGCGCGGTGTAAACGACTACAATGAGCGCGGAACCCAGCCACTTGCCTATAACGATTTCGGCGCGGCTGATTGGCTTGGGGACGATCACCGCAAAGGTGCCGGCCTCGACCTCCCCGGAGATCATATTTGTGGTCAGGACGATGGTCAGCAAACTGCTCAGCAAGTAGACCAGCCAGATTATGAGTATGTCAAAGAATACCCCCCCACTCAATAAGAGCAGTTGCGCACTGGGACCACCCCCGCCTGTTGCCGAGCTATTCGACTGGACAAGGTTAATGGCTACGGTCAAAAGGATGATGAAAGCCACCAGCAGCAGGGCGCTCAGGATAATCACCGCCAGGAAGAGCCGGCGGCGTATAGCTTCTTGCAGGGTAAAACGGGTTATTAATAATAATGCCATTGCATACACCTCTAAACATATCCATTTTCAACGATTCGATGCATCGATGGTGCGTAAAAAGAGTTGCTCCAGCGAGTGCTGGTGGGGTGCCAGGGAGTACAGTCTTGCTCCGCATTCCTGTATGATAGCAGCGACATCTGCCGCTGCTTCTTCGTTTTGCACCTCGACCAGAAGATGGCAGGGTTTCTCTTCATCTTGCCGTACAGCCAGCGCGACAGAGCCGAGCCTGTGCAGCAGTTGAGGGCTTACGGCGTCCACGCGCACCTCGACGGTCAATGGCTCGTCAAAGAGCGAGTGCGGCGCGCCAACTTTCAAAATGCGCCCCTGGTTGATGATGGCAACGCGATCGCACAGCGCCTCAACATCTGCCAGCTGGTGCGAATTAAGGAAAATGCTCATGCCCTCGCCCTTCAACTGCCG
>Ga0070733_10002194_pt1 | contig 14141 bp, 10 predicted proteins | sample Coa_R1_9_FD_66450 | JGI IMG/M metagenome (GOLD analysis project Ga0070733, IMG submission 66450) | Surface soil microbial communities from Centralia Pennsylvania, which are recovering from an underground coalmine fire - Coalmine... | ecosystem: Environmental > Terrestrial > Soil > Unclassified ... | reverse complement strand
GATCCTTCTTCCCCACGAAAAGACCGAGGACTATCGAAACCTCAAGTATCCCGGGGTCCACTCATTCCGAGGGGGCCGTAGCGCTGCCAAACAGGCCTATACCATGGCTGGGATCCAGTATCCCCTGGAGGAACTCGATTTCGTTGAGTTGCACGATGCCTATTCCTCTTCGGAGATCCAGACCTATGAAGACCTGGGTCTCTGCAAGTATGGCGAAGGCGGAAAATTTGTGGAGGAGGGCTACCCGTTTCTTGCCGGGATCGACTATGGCCTGAAGCTAAAGAAAGTCGGGACCCTGCCGGTGAACCCCTCCGGGGGGCTCTTGGCCTGTGGCCACCCGGTCGGCGCGACCGGCCTCATGCAGGCGGTCTTTGCGTTCTGGCAGATCCAGGGACGCATCAAAAAGCATCTCGGAAATAATACCCTACAGGTGAACAAGGCGCGCCGGGGGCTCATTCACAGTCACGCGGGCACCGGTACCTATATTACGGTCAGCATCTTGGAGAAACCCTGAAGTCTAATCCACGCCGATGTCCTCAGGGGCTTGAGCCGTCCAGGGGTCGAGGAGGTTGAAGTCATGCCGAAAAAGACGCACCCGAGCGAAAACCAGGGGGGAGCGGTCCTCTACCGCCTCGATCCCATCGTCATGAAGTGGCATTACGAAATCGACTATATCCACTCCTATGCCCAAGACTCTCCTTTTTTTGCCGCTCTCGCAGAAGGAAGACTTCTCGGGAGCGCCTGTGGGCCCTGCGGCTACCGGTATGCAACGCCGCGGGCAAGTTGCATGCAGTGCGGTGCAAAGACGGCCTGGGTCGAGCTTCCCAGTGAAGGGAAGATCCATACCTTCACGACCTGCTATTTCGGGGGCGAGGCGTTCCTCAAGGAGACGCCGTTTACCCTGATCCTCGTGGAGTTCAAGGGTTTTGATACGCTCTTTCTTTCCCGGTTCGTCGGGGCGCGGCGGGTTCGTATCGGGATGCGGGTCCGACCCAAGTTCCGAAGGATGAGCACCTTCCAGGCCAGCGATCTGCATTTTGTGCCGGTATGACCATGAGGACGGGCCGTAGATGGTGATCAAACCCGATGCAGTTTGAACTCACCAAAGAGCAGACATTCCTTCAGCGGAGTCTCAGGGAATTTGCCAGGGATGAAATCGCGCCGGGGGCTGCGGACCGGGACGCCGGAGGCCGGTTCCCTCATGAGCTGATTCCAAAACTCGCCCAGATGGGACTCCTCGGGATCGCGATTCCGGAGCCGTACGGCGGCGCGGGACTCGCCTCGATGGAGCTCGCAATCGCCCTGGAGGAGGTCGCCCGAGTCGACGGAGCCACCGCCCTGATCGTTGCCTCCCATAATTCACTCTGTACGGGCCATATTTATACTTTCGGAACAGAGGCCCAGCGCGTCAGGTACGTCTCCCGGTTGGCCAGTGGGGAGGTGTTGGGGGCCTGGGGTCTCACGGAGGCCGGATCGGGCTCGGATGCCTCGGCGCTTCAGACACGAGCGACGCCGGACGGAGGTGATTGGGTCCTGCGGGGGGCAAAACTCTTCACGACCCAGGGATCGACAGCAGGGGTCTATGTGATTATCGCCTCGACCGACCCCGAAAAGGGAAAGGAGGGGCTCTCGGCGTTTATTGTGGAGCGAGGAACGCCGGGGTTAATGGTCGGAAAGCTCGAAGATAAACTGGGTGTGCGTGCTTCCGATACGGCGGCGCTTCATTTCGAAAATCTCAGGATTCCGCGGGAGAATCTCCTTGGAGAGCTCCACGGCGCCTTCAGGCAGGTCTTAAAGATTCTGGATGGGGGTCGAATCGGGATCGCCGCGATGGGGGTGGGTCTTGCACGCGGAGCGTTAGAGGAGTCCATCCGATACGCGCGCCAGCGGCGCCAATTTGGTCGGCCGATTGCCGATTTTGAAGCGGTCCAATGGAAACTGGCGGATATGGCGACGGAAATTGATGCGGCACGGCTTCTGGTGTACCGCGCGCCCATCTCCGGGATACGGGCCGGCCTTACCGGCGGGCGGCTTCCGAGGCGAAACTCTTCGCGTCGGAAGCCGCCATGCGGGCGACGACCCAAGCCATCCAAATTTTCGGGGGATCCGGTTATCTCAAGGACTATCCCGTGGAGCGTTATTTCAGGGATGCCAAGCTCTGCGAGATCGGAGAAGGGACCTCTGAAATTCAGCGGATGGTCATTGCCAGAGAGCTGCTTCGATGACCCTTGCCGATCAGATACTGCGAGGTAATCCTCGATCAATCGCGCGGCTCATTTCAATGGTGGAGGACGAAGATCCGAGGGCGTATCCGGAACTGCAAATCATCTATCCGCGCTCCGGGTCGGCCCGGGTCATCGGGATCACCGGGCCCGCCGGTGCGGGGAAGAGTTCCCTCATCAGTATCCTCACCGGCGAACTACATCGACGAGGGGATCCGATCGGCATCCTGGCAGTCGACCCCAGCAGCCCCTTTTCAGGGGGCGCGCTCTTGGGCGACCGAATTCGGATGCGTGAGCATCTGGGCAATCCACACATTTTTATCCGCAGTCTGGCGGCGCGCGGCGGAGTCGGGGCAATCGCAGGAGTGCTTCCTCAAGCCATTCGGATTCTCGAGGCGGCAGGTTTCACGACGATTCTGGTAGAAACGGCCGGGGCCGGCCAAGACGAAGTGGGAATATTGGATCTCGCCGGCGTGGTCTTGGTCGTCCTGGCCCCCGGCGCAGGGGATGAGATTCAGGCGCTTAAGGCGGGACTGCTGGAGATCGGAGATCTCTTCGTTCTGAACAAATCGGATCGACCCGATTATCAGCTTCTAGAGGAACAGTTTCTGCAGAGTGGGTTCGAGCCCGCCCTGCTGGAGCGGATTTCGGTTCAAAAAAAAGAGGGTATCGCCCGCCTCGCCCGGCGGATCAATTCGCTCTTCGCAAGCAAAGACAAGAAAGAAATCCGGCGCCGCTTCTGCCGCTGGGAGCTCCTACATCATTTCGAGCGCTCCCTGGTCAAAACGGGACTGGCCTCGATTACACCCGATCTTTTGGATCGGTTGGTGAGGAAGATCGCCCTGCACCAATCCGATCCATATGTTCTCTGCGAACAGATGATTCAGCGCCTCTTTCCCCGATCGGGGGGGCGGGACTCTGCTGAATCCCGGGAGCGCAGAGCCCGGCAGACCTGAGGAATCGTTCAATTCAAACCGGGCTCTCTCAATGGTCCTCCTTTGAAAGCGTCCTGAGGTAGTGAATCACCATCCACGCCTCCTCCTCCGACAGAAATCGGGGTGCATATGAAAACATTCCCGTTCCCGGGCTTCCATGCACGATCACCCAAAAGAGTTCACCGTCGGTTCGGAGATTTTGGAACCGGGCATTGGTGAAATCGCGGGGGGCCGGATTCAGGAGGGCTCCCGATTCTCCATCTCCCCGCCCTGAAACCCCGTGGCAGAGATAACAAGAGGCCTTTCCTAAGAAGAGCTTCGCTCCTTGGGAGATCACCTCGGGGGTCCGCTCGATCGGATTTTTCATGGCCTTCGCCTCGCTCGGGGCCCGGGGGACGGTGATGTCCCACTCCCCGACCGAACCGGTTTCGTTGATCGGGGTCGCCACGGTGCTCATCAGGTAGACCAAGAGACTAAAACTCGCTGCGAGGAGAAGGACCCCGAAGAAGATTTTAGGAAAACTCATGCCGGCTCCCGTTGGATGGTGCCACGAAGACGCCCGCTCGTCAGGAGCGGAAATGAACTGTCAACCGCCGCTTTCCCGATGGAGGCCTTCTTCGACCGTCGGGCCGGCTCCTCCGAGCCGTGGATCCCCTCTGCTCGTCGGGGCCTGGAGGAGGGAACAGGGCGCTTACGTTCTGGTGACCGTGGATCAGGGGGGCGACCCCTTTTTTCCTAATCGTTCCTTAGTCTCCTCCCAGAGCCGATCGATCTCTTCAGGGGGGAGATCGGAGATTCGGGTCCGATTCCTGAGGGTAATCTGCTCGATCTCCGAGAAGCGTTCGCTGAAGCGAGCGGTCGCCTTGCGCAGGGCCTCCTCGGGCTGAATCTGCAGGTGGCGCGCATAATTGACGAGCGAGAAGAGAAGATCACCGAATTCCTCCTCCATCCGTTTCAAATCGGCCCGATCGACCTCAGCCGAGAACTCTTCCCACTCCTCCAGGACATTTTCCCGGACCTCGGTGGGGGTTTTCCAGTCGAATCCGACCCGCGCCGCGCGGTTCTGAATCTGTTGAGCGAGGTGGAGCGCGGGGAGGGATTTTGGAATCCCGTCCAAGACGGAGCGCCGATTTAAATTACGGTCCTCGGCGCGCTTGGCGTCCTCCCAGCGCAGGAGGACGGCTTGGGCGGTCAGATCTTTGGGCGCTCCCCCCTTTTGGAAGACATGGGGATGGCGGCGGGTCATCTTCTCGACCGACGACTGCAGCACGCCGTCGATGTCGAATTGCCCATTTTCTTTCGCGATCTGCGCATGAAAAAGGATTTGAAACAGTAGATCCCCGAGTTCCTCCTTGAGCTCCTGGGGGTCTCCTCGATCCATGGCCTCGAGGACCTCGTAGGCCTCTTCGATAAGAAACGGTCTCAGGGAGGTGGGCGTCTGCTCCCGATCCCATGGGCATCCCGCTTCACCCCGAAGCTGGGAAATAATCTCTAGAAGCCGACCGAAATAATCGACCATAGCTGCTCCAAAGCCTTCTAAATCGTGCACATTATACAGCGTTTCTTCGGAACTGCAAGCCTTAATCCTCTTCGAAAACTCTGGAGCCTGGTCTTTGGACGTCGTCGCCCTGCGCATCGATTCCCTATTCGGTCATGAAGGCATGATCCCAATGCCCACGAATCTGGCCCGGCATTCGGCATACCTCCAAACGACAGGACTGACTGAGAGCGGATGGCGGGAAAACCGCATTGAGCCGTTGATCGAGCGGACGGAGGGAGGAAGCCGACCGCTTCCGACCCTATACCGGCACTGCATCCTGTTGATTTCTTGAAATCCCCTGGAGAATATGATAGGTTACAGCAGACAATCCGGACGGCCACACAATGGAAGATCCTGAAAAATTCAAGGTAAACGACCGACGGCTTCGCTTTGACGAGGGCAACACCTCGAGCCCTTCCCCCCCCTCTACAGCGCGCCCCTCAGAAGATCGATCGGATCGGTCCGCACATGCCGATTCCCCCGAAACGATCAACTTCAGCAGTTTTCTCCTCTCCCTGGGAACATCCGCGCTGATTCATTTGGGCGAAGAGGCCGACCCGGCCTCGGGGAGGAGTGAGGTCCGGCTGGAACGGGCACGCGAGGTGATCGACCTGCTCGCATTGCTGGAGGAGAAGACCAAAGGGAACCTCACCGGCAATGAAACCGACCTCATCTCCCGCCTTCTTTTCACACTCCGGATGAAGTTTGTGGAAACGCAGAAGCGGGTCTCGTAGCCTACACGGTCGACATGAATGCTGCACCGGCGAGAATAGATTCCGCAACCCACGGGCCTCTGCGTCCCTGGAGGTCTTACAGCTGGATCCTCTGGCTCGTTTTTGGGTTGGTCGTTCTGGTCCTCACAGCGAACCTGGCCCTAGAGAGCGATTGGATCACGAGTCGACTGACTCAATGGGCGCAGGAGAGGCTCAGCGAGCGGGTAGGCGGTGCTGTTCGATTGAAAAAGGCCCACCTGCGGCTCTTCCCGACCGTCCTCTTCCTTGAAGAGTTTTCCTTGCCGCCAGCCGTTGAAATCCGTCGCGTTCGAATTCAGCTCAGTCCCTGGTCCCTTTTGACGCGATCACTCTTCATCGGCTCGGTCTTGCTGGAAGAGCCCTCCATCAAGATCCCCTCCGCCGGGGTCGCCTTTCCCGGGCCGCACGGCCCAGAAGGAAAAGCCCGGAAGGAAGGCCAGGATCCCTTTCTGATCATTCGATCGGTCTCCGTAAGAGATGGACGGTTGACCTATGAAGGAACCGGCGCGATCATATCCCTTCAGTTGAGCGCCCTGAACGGTCAGGTCGATCCGGATCTCTTCATGAGGCGCTTCAGCGTGAAGCTCAGCGCCGGCTCCTCGATGCTACAAAGTAAGGGCCAGCTGTTCCAATTCACCCGCATCGAGGCGAAGGGCGAGGTGAATCCGGATCGTGTGGAAATTAAGAAACTGGAGGCCAGTCTCCCGGAGGGAACACTCTATACCAATGGGACCATCGGGATCTCCGACGATCCGTCATTCGATCTGTTCGTTCGGGCAAATCTTCCACTGAAGGTCATCGCCCGCTCGGTCTCGTTCGGCCATTTCCTCTCGGGAGAGGCCAGTCTCCAGATGCAAGTGGGGGGGTCCGCAGAAAATCCCACCGCGCAGGGCCGCGGGATCTTTACGGATATCACGGTCGATTCGATGCCCTTTGGGACCTTTTCCTCTGAAATCAGGATTTCGGAAGACCGCCTCTCCCTGACTTCCCTCAGGGGAGAGATGTTCTCCGGAAAAGTGCGTGGAGAGGCTGGCATCTCCTATCTTTCGGAGCAATACAGCCTGGCTCTGCAATTTGAAGGCCTACAACCCCACGCCTTCATCCGGACTCTCATCCCCTCCCGCTGGGTACGAGAAGGGACAGTAGGCGGAGAGGTCCATCTGGCCGGCCGGGGAACAGATCCCTCCTTCCTGGTCGGTGGGGGGGCTCTGCGCGTGGACTTCGCGGCCCCAAATGCCCCTTCCTCCCCGAGCCCCGACGGGGCGCGCCCCGTCGGAGGAGAGGGGCTCGGACTGGAGGCGCTGAACCTGCTTGAAACGGGAGAAGTCGCCTGGAGCGTGAACCAGGGAAGCCTGTCGATCGAATCGGCACAGATTCGGCTCCCCGGGTCGACTCTGTCGCTTCGGGGTCAAGGCACCCTGCATCGCTTGGACGGTGCAGCGACGCTCGAAAGCAAGGACTTTCGCCGACTTCTGGCACCCTTCAGTATTCCCGTCGAAGGGGGCGGTATTGTTTCGGTCGATCTCTCGGTCGCTCCGGGGCATCTACGGGCCTTCGGAAAAGTCCTGCTTCAGAGGGGCCGATTCCGTCACCTCCCCATCGGGGAGGCATCGCTGCCGTTTCAATTCGATGGCAAGGATTTGACTCTATCGGAGGGAATCCTTAGACAGGAAAATGGGATTTATCGAATCTCGGGAAAAGTCGGCCCGGTCTCCCTGGCGCGCGCGGAGGGCAGTGCTCCCATCGAGGGCGACCTTTCTGTTCAGGTAGAGAATGCAGATGTCCATCAGATATTGGACTTTTTTGTTCCAGATCTTCCGTTAACGGCTTCGGCAAATGGCCGTCTCCGCCTCAGCGGCTCTGTCGCTGCCCCGCGGGTGACAGCGACGCTCGAATTAGGGAAGGGTTCCCTCTATGGCCAGCCTTTCGACGAGGCACGGGTTTCGATGCAGATCACGGATCGACTCGTCCACTTCTCCGCCGTCGAAATGGCTCGTGGGAATGGACGGGCCGAGGGTTCCGGACAGGTGGGTTTTCAGGGGTCCTTCCAGGGGAAGATTCGCTCGACGGGCTTTCCCCTTCAGGAGATCCGCTGGATTGAGCTCGGGGCTCCTCCCCTCTCAGGGATCCTCTCCGGAGAGATCACGGGTCAGGGGAGCTTCTCCCAGCCGCGGCTCGCTTTCTCGCTCCGAGTCGCCAATGCGCGCTATGGAGAGAACGAGATCGGATCCGGAGTCGTAGAGGGCGGCCTTGATCGCGAGCGGGTCTCTTTTCACGGGGACTTCTCGGGCATTCGGGCCGATGGTGTCCTCAATCTGCAACGTCCCTATCCATACCGGATGAAAGCGTCGTTCGAACGGTTTAAGGCGGATCCGTTCCTGCGCTCCTTCTCGGTCGGTCCATGGGGTAAAGTGGCTCTCACCCTGAGCGGGGGGATCGAGGCGGAGGGAGAGGGTGAATCATTTTCCGAGAGCCATGTCCGTTTTCTGTTTTCCGAGGTTTCCGCTGATGTCCTTGGGTATCCAATTGGAAACGATGGGGAGATTCAGGTCGAGATGACCCGGGGTGACGTGCATCTGAATCAATTCCGGCTCAAAGGGGAGGAGACCGCGCTCAGCGTCTCCGGCGGGGTGAAACTCTTTAAGGAATTCGACCTCTACGTCAACGGGGAAGCAGGCCTTCGGCTTCTCGGGTTGCTGACCCGAGGGATCACCTATGGAAAGGGAAAGGCTTATCTGGTCCTTAAGATCTCCGACCGCTGGGACGATCCCAAACTAAGGGGAGGGCTGACCGTGCAAGACGGCGTGATCCGACACGGCGCCGTCGCGGCCCCATTGAATGTGACGGAACTTTCGATCTTCTTTAATGAAAAGCAGCTCCTGCTCGAATCATTCCAGGCCAATCTCGGAAGAGGGACGATCAGCGGATCGGGAAAAATCGATGTGGAGCGTTTTGAGCCGAAGCAATTCGGGTTCTTTCTCGAAGTGAACGATCTTCGAATGAATCCGATCGATGGATTCTCTTCCTCGATCAGTGGGACCCTCTTTTATCAGGGAAACCCAAAATTTCAAGAGCTCAAGGGCGACGTTCAGATCGTCCAGGCCCTCTACAACAAGCGCTTGGATTTGAAGAGCTGGCTTTTAGAATTCAAGAAAAAAGAGCAGCAGGCCAGCAGCATTCCCCCGCAGACCGCGCTGGAGGTTCCTCTGGGCCGAACCACGAAGGTCAATGTCCATGTGTCCGGTAAAGAGAATATCTGGATCGACAACAACGTCGCGAAGATTCCAATCGAAGTCGATGTCTTCCTGCGCGGGACCCTGGAACATCCCCTGATCAGCGGGCGGGCGGATGCCTCACGCGGGACCTTCCGCTTCCGGACCAATGATTTCACGATCGGTTCAGCTTCGGTCGATCTGCTGAATCCCGAGCGGATCGACCCGCAATTTAACCTGAAGGCCGCCACCCAGGTCAAGGCCCTTGCGGCCTATACGTTTGCCCCGACGACCTATACGATCGAGCTGGGCCTCACCGGAAATTTTGATCGTTTTAACCTGGTCCTTTCGTCGACGCCCTCCCTTTCGGAACCGGATATCTTAGCGCTGCTTGCGGTCGGGAAGACGACCGATGAGATTCAAACCGGTGGAAAGGTGGGGGGAGAGGCGGCCTCATTTGTGGTGTCCCAGTTTTTGGAAGAGTCGGTCACCGGCCTCACGAGCGGCGCGATCGACCAGTTTCAGGTCGGTTCATACACCGATCCCACGCGGGGTTCTTCGGGCCAGGAAGTCACGATTGGTAAACGGTTGATGGAGGACCGCCTGGTGGTGACGTATAAAACCACCCTCGATCCCTCTCAGGAGCAACTGGTTCGGATGGAATACGAGGTGAGCAAAAATATCTCTCTCGTGGGCGAAGACAAGAGCGGGCGGATTGGGGGTGACATCAAATTCCGTTTCGAATTCCATTAGGGCCGGGTTTCTTGTCCTAGGTTTTCTTCTTTTTTCCGTCCGTGCCGGTTTCGCCGTGCAAGGTTTCCCTTCTCCCCTTCCCCGCATCGACATTCTCTCGCTGGAGACGAATCCTCCAGATCCCCGCTCCCTCAAAAGCTTGCAAGAGCTCGGGATCGCCGTGGGAAAGCCCTACGACCCGCTCGCCGTAAAAAAGGGGATTGAAAAGCTTTATGCCACGGGTGCGTTTCGCGATGTCCGGGTCGAGGGGACATTCACCCCGGATGGAATCGCCCTAGTCTATGTCCTCTCTTACCGCCAGTTCTTCTCTCGCATTGAGCTGCGGGGGAATCGCGTGTTGAGGGACGCGACCCTTCGCGAGGCGCTTCTGGGAGCGGGAATCCGCGTGAATAAGGAGCTCGTGGAGGCCTCCTTGGGGGAAGGGATGGTTCAGATCCAGAGGCTCTACCAGGACGCGGGATATTTCCGCGCCGATATCGTTGCTCATCTTCACCCTTCCCGGGTCCCTCATGCGGTGATGCTGGAGATTCACATCTCCGAGCGGGAGCGAACGAAGATCCGAAGCCTGAGCTTTGCTGGAGACAAGGTATTCTCGGAGTCGAAACTCCTCTCTTCGATCTGCTCGTTTGGCAACGGGTTTCGCTGTTCCATGCCCGGAGAGTACTATAGCCGGGCGCAACTTGAGAACGATGTACAGCGTCTCCTGCGGTTCTATGAAGCCCAGGGGTACCTGGAGGCGGCCATCGATTCGCCAAAGATCAGCTATCGGGTTCGGACCAACGAGGTCGATATTGCTTTGCCCATCACCCTCTCAAATCGAATCCGGGTAGTCTTTAAAGGGGTTCCGGCAAAGAGAGCTTTCCCGTGGTCCCTGTCCGGGACTCCCAGAGACGAAGCGCGGTTGCGGGAGCTGCTCTTGATTCGCGAGGAACATAGCGATGATGAGGGGGTACTTCAGGAAAGCGCGCGGCGCATGGAAGCCTTTTATCGGGCGAAAGGCTACCTTTTTGCCGAGGTGACCGTTCAGAGGCAAGAACGGCCGGCGGAGCGGGTCGTCGAAATCACGTTCCTGATCGTCTCCGGCCCCCACGTCGCGGTGCGCGAGATCCAAATAGAGGGAAACCGGGGAATTTCAACACCCCAGCTCGCCGGTGCCCTGGCGCTCCGCAAAGGCGACGACTACCTCCCCGACCGGCTCCCTGAAGAGGCGGAGAAGTTGATGGCGCTTTACCGATTGTCGGGATTCCTTCGCCCCGAGGTCGAAGCCGACACCCTCTGGAACGAGAAAAAGGACGGGGTCACCCTCACCTTTCGGATCAAAGAGGGGGTCCAGACCCGGATTTCCGGGATTATCCTGCCGGGCGCTACGGCGTTTCCGCAGCAGCGCCTACGGCACCTGCTCCGGGCGAAGGAGGGAGATCCTTTCGTCGAGGCCAATCTCAAAGAAGACCAACGCACTCTGATTAATGAATACCATCGCATGGGTTACCTCCACGCCGCCGTGGAGCCCTCGATGGAGATGAGTGCGGATCGAAGAGCCGTCGTGATCTCCTACCAGATTAACGAAGGGACCGCGATTCGGATGAGAAACCTGGTGCTTGAGGGGAACAAGGTGACCCGCAGTCATCTCATTCGGAGGGAGCTGCTGATTCATTCGGGGGATCCCCTGGACCTTGAGCGGGTGCTGGAGAGTCAGAAACGGCTCTATCGGCTCGGAATTTTCTCGGAGGTCCACTTCGAGACCGTCAGCACCCCCGACCCTTCCCTGCAGGATCTATACTTATCCGTCAAGGAGCGCCCCGCCGGGGCCTTTGAATTCGGTTTCGGCTATGCCGACTTCGAGCGGTTCCGCGGGTTTGTTCAGCTCTCCCAGGGCAATCTCTTCGGGACGGGTCGCTCGATCAGCCTCCGCGTGGACGAAAGCCGGATCGAGCAGCGCTACGGGGTCGATTATAAAGAGCCCTGGGTCTTTTCCCGGGACATCACGGGTCGGCTTGGATTCGCTTACGCCCGCCAGGAGGAGGTCTCATTCAAACTCAATACCTGGAGCGGGACGATTGGAATCGAGAAAATTTTCACAGACCGACTCAAGGGACTTCTCCTCTATGAGTATGATCATGCGGTCACCAGCGATGTTCAGTTCGTCGTGAATCCCGAAGATGTGGGACGCTATGCGATCGGGAGCTTAAATCCTTCGCTGATCTTCGATAACCGCGACGACCCGTTTAACCCCACACGGGGCTGGTTCGCAAACTTGACCGTCCGGGATGCCGCCAAGATACTCGCTTCGCAAAGACAGTTTGTCAAAGGAACAGTCCAGCTGAGCCGTTTCCTGCTCCTGTTTCCCCATCTGGTCCTCGCGGTTTCCTCGAGAGGGGGTATGGCGCGGGAGTTCGGAGTGACCACGGAGGTCCCCATATCCGAGCGGTATCTGCTGGGCGGAAGGAGCACGGTTCGGGGATATGACCAGGACCGATTGGGTGTGCCCGGTGAGACCCTCCAAAACGGCAATCCCACCGGCGGAAATGCCTTTGTTGTCTTTAACGAAGAGCTTCGGATCTCGCTTCCCGCCTCGATTGGTTTCGTGCTCTTTTTCGATCATGGAAACGTCTGGCCAACGGCCGAAACGGTCCGATTCGGTCAGATCAAATCCACGACGGGTGCCGGCTTACGCTATAATACCCCCGTAGGTCCCCTTCGGCTCGATTGGGGATATAAGCTCAATCGGGAACCGGGCGAGGACGCATGGGCAATCCACTTTACGTTGGGTCACGCGTTCTGAACAGCGTCCGGGCCGGTCGGCGGAAAGGGCAAAGAAGGCAGGGCGCGCCTCCGAGCTCGTTTGGCTTGACCCCAAGCGGGTGGGCATCATAAGATAGCGTCGGCGAAATGGCCGGGATTGAAGGGGACGGGGCGATCAACCGAACCCGCCGAACAGTCTCCCGACTTTTCGGGATTAAAATCGGACCTCGGAGTCTCAGACGGGACGGTCCTTGGGCGTCGGGAAACCGGTGGAGCGGTCGCGGCCCCGTGGGTCCCTCCGAATGCCGAGGCGCAGGCGATTCCCGGAGAGCTGTTCCGCCGTTCCTTCTTGTTTGGGTTTTATGGAGGTCATGCCCGTTTCCGACCCAATATTCCTTGAAAAAACGACTGCCTCGCTGGAACGGAAATGAAGAAAAGCCCGATCGGATTCGGCATACTGCTGATATTCTGGTGGCTGGTTTCTTCTGGAAGCTGGGCCTATGGCGCCGGGGAGCGCATCGGCCATCTTACCGTTTCGGTGGAAGAAGGGGAGATCGCCATTTCAGTCGAGCTGATGCGGGGATTTAGTCACCAGGTGATCCGGGAGCTTCAAAATGGGAGTCCCAAGGATTTCTATTTCTATTTTCTGCTCAAACGCCGCCAGACGGGGTGGTATGACGATGAGCTGGTTTCGAAGACCCTTCGGTTTACGGTCAGATATGACCGGCTCAAGGAGCAGTACCTGGTCACGCGACGGGACGGGTCCGTGGTTGAGGAACTCCAACTGGACAACCTGGAATCGGCTGAGGGTTTGATCTCAAAGCTTCGGAAGGTTAAAATTGCTCCTTTAAGCCTGCTCAGGCCAAAGAGCTCCTATTATGTGAGCGTCAAGGCTCAGATGAAGGCGGCAAAACTGCCTCTTTATCTCGACTACTTCCTTTTCTTTATCCCTTTTCTCGAATTGGATACTCCTTGGGCCGATTCAAATACCTTTAACGCGAATAGCTTCCATCAGGCGACGGGAAGAATCCCGTAAGGGGCCTCGCCGAACAACCGATCGGATCGAACTCAATGCCTGAAACAAAAACAAAGGTCTCCCTCAAACCGGTCTGGATCACGGTCGGTTTTCTCCTGCTGACCCTGTCGGTCACCGCCCTGTTCTTTAACGGGATGGAAGGGCCGTCCATGGTCTCCTCCAATATTCTCGTTCTGACCTTGATCAACATCAACATCATCTTGGTGACGCTGCTGGTTCTTCTTCTTTCCCGGAACCTGATCAAGCTCTTTTTCGAACGCCGGCGGCGGCTTTTGGGTTCGAGCTTCCGGGCCAAGCTCATCTCGGCGTTTGTCGGTTTGGCCCTGATACCTTCCTTCCTGCTGCTGATCGTGGCGAGCCGGCTGCTGACGAGCAGCATCGACAATTGGTTTTCGATTCAGGTCGAAAAATCTCTGGACAATGCGCTTCAGGTCGCGCAAAACTACTACCGGAGATCCGAAGAGAAGGTCTTGAGTCAAGGGAGAGAACTCGCGCATCTGCTGGCCGACGAGGAGGGTCTTGCGGAGAAACTGACGAGCCCCGGAAAGGATCCAGCGCTTTCATCTGAACTCTTCAGGCTGTTGCAACGCAGAGTTGAAGAACAACGCCTCTCATCGATCGCCCTCTTTAATGCCAGATCACAAGAGGTGGTGAAGGCCGTTGATCCTGCCCAATCCGAGGCCCGTTACGTTATTGCCTCGCCGGACCTATTTCAGAAAGCCTCTGCCGGCAAACCCTTTACGATCATCCGCGCCATGGAGTTGGGAGATCTTGTTCGAGGGGTCATCCCCGTGATCAAGAAAGGCTCGGGGTCGGTCGAGGGCTTCCTGCTCGTCGACACGATCGTACCGCAATCTCTGGTGGACAAGATGGAGGACATCACCAAGGCCTATGAGGATTATAAGCAGTTGCAGGCTTTCAAGAACCCGATCAAGGGGAGCTACATCCT